>Ga0210076_1000132_pt1 | contig 15981 bp, 13 predicted proteins | sample MayberryNW_Catta_3_FD_184876 | JGI IMG/M metagenome (GOLD analysis project Ga0210076, IMG submission 184876) | Wetland microbial communities from San Francisco Bay, California, USA, that impact long-term carbon sequestration -... | ecosystem: Environmental > Aquatic > Marine > Wetlands ... | reverse complement strand
CGACTCGAGCCCGACCTGAGCCGCTGGCTCTGGGTCGTGAAGTGGCTCCTCGCGATCCCGCACTACATCCTGCTCGCGTTCCTGTGGATCGCCTTCTTCGTCCTCAGCATCGTCGCGTTCTTCGCGATCCTGTTCACCGGGCGCTACCCGCGAGGGATCTTCGACTTCAACCTCGGGGTCCTGCGCTGGACCTGGCGCGTGGGCTTCTACTCGTACGCCGCGCTCGGCACCGACCGCTACCCGCCGTTCTCCCTCGGGCCGGAGCCGGACTACCCCGCGACGCTCGAGATCGAGTACCCGGAGAAGCTGTCTCGCGGCCTCGTGCTCGTGAAGTGGTGGCTGCTGGCGATCCCGCACTACGTCGTCGTCGGCTTCCTGCTCGGCGGCGGCGGAGCGGCCGCGGGCGAGGCTGCTGACCGGAGCGGGGGCTGGGGCTGGGGAGTGAGCACGGGCCTGATCGGCGTGCTGGTGCTGTTCGCGGGCATTGCGCTCGTCTTCCGGAATCGCTACCCGCTCGGGCTCTTCGACTTTGTCCTCGGTCTCGACCGGTGGGTCGCGAGAGTCGTCGCCTACGCGGGGCTCATGACCGATGTGTATCCCCCGTTCCGCCTCGACCAGGGCGGGGACGAGTCCGGCACGCCGAGCATCCCCGAGGCGCCGGTACCGACACCTGCCGGTGAGACGGCCTTCGCGGCCACCTCGCCCGCGGGCGACACCGCCGTCGCGGCGGCTCCGTCGGGAGGACGGGGCGGGAGGATCGCGCTCTACGTCCTCGGCAGCATCGCAGCGCTCTTCGCGCTCGCATTTCTCGCCGGCGGTGGCGTGCTCACCGTCGTCGACCGCACGCAGCGCGACGACGACGGGTTCCTGATGTCACCGACGGAGGACTTCTCGCGCGCGACGTACGCGATCGTCTCGGACAGCGCCGACGTCGACTTCGGTGGGTCGGACCGGGCGGCCGAAGCCTTCCTCGGCACGGTTCGGATCCGCAGCGAGAGCGACGATCCGGTGTTCGTCGGCATCGGCCGCGACTCGGACGTCGACTCGTACCTGGAGGGCGTGGCGCACTCCGTCGTCACCGGTCTCGACCGCGGCCCCGAGTACCGGGACCGCCCGGGCGGTCAGCCTTCGGGCCCGCCGGGGGAGCAGACGTTCTGGGTCGCGTCCACGAGCGGCTCGGGGGAGCAGACCCTCGAGTGGGATCCCGAGGAGGGCAGCTGGAGCGCGGTCGTCATGAACGAGGACGGCTCGCGCGGGGTCGCTGCCGAGCTCAGCATCGGTGCGGAGCTCGACTCGCTCATCTGGATCGGCATCGGGATGCTCGCCGCGGGAGCGCTGCTCGCGGCGGGGGCCGCGCTCGCGATCACAGCGGCCGCACGTCGCGGTCGCTGAGGTGCGAGGCCTCTGGGTCCCGCTCGTCGCGGCGCTCGCGCTCGCCTCGTGCGCACAATCCGGCGGCGCGTCCCAGCTCGTCGTCGCACGGGTCGCGGACGGCGACACGTTGACGCTGACGAACGGCAGCAAGATCCGGCTCGTGCAGATCGATGCGCCCGAGATCGGGACAGAGGAGTGCTACGCGGAGGCCGCACGGCGAGAGCTCCTGCGACTCGCTCCCGTCGGGAGCCGGGTTGCGCTCGAGACCGATCCCGCGCTCGACCGGGTCGACCGGAACGGCCGCCTGCTCCGGTACGTGACGCGCGGGACGAACGTCAACCTCGAGCTCGTGAGGCGGGGCGCGGCGGCGCCGTACTTCTTCGGAGGCGACCGTGGCCGCTACGCCGCGCAGCTGATGGCGGCGGCGTCCGTGGCAAGGTCGAAGAGACGCGGCCTCTGGGGCGCCAGCCCCGGCACGCGGCTCGACCCGTACCGCCAGGTGGACACCGGGACCTGCGCGACGCGCTAGGGCTCAGGCCGGCGACGCGTGCTCGGGGCGCGCGACGCCGCTGCTAGCGTGGCCGGGGTGTTCGTGCGCGCGCTCGCCGCCGCGACGGTCCTCGCGGCCGGACTGACGACGAGCGGCGCGCAGGCGATCGTCCCGTCCGACCCGCTCGTGACGTCGTGGACGTACGAAGCGGCCAACCTCCCCGCTGCCTGGGACGTCACCACGGGCTCGGAGGCGATCGTCGTCGCGGTCGTGGACTCCGGTGTGCAGGCGTCTCACCCGGATCTCGCAGGAGCCGTCGGCGCGGGGTACGACTTCGTCGACCTCGACGCGGACGCGAGCGACGTCAACGGCCACGGGACGGCCGTCGCGGGGATCGCCGCCGCCCGTGCGAACAACGGCCTCGGTGCAGCGGGCGCCTGCTGGAGCTGCGGGATCCTGCCGGTGAGGGTGCTCGGCCCCGAAGGCTTCGCGCGGCTCGGGACGATCGCACAGGCGATCGACTTCGCGGTCGAGCGCGGGGCTGCGGTCGTCAACGTCAGCCTCTACGGCGAGAACCGGAACGGCGCTCTCGAAGCCGCGATCCGCCGGGCTCGCGCCTCGGGGGTCGCGGTGGTGGCCGCGGCCGGGAACGAGGGAAGCACGACGGAACAGTTTCCTGCGGCCTACCCCGACACGATCTCGGTGGGAGCGACGGACGAGAGCGGCGTCCTCGCCGGGTACTCGAGCCGCGGGAACTGGGTGAAGCTCGCGGCGCCCGGCTGCACCCCGACGACCCAGCTCGGGGGCGGCTTCGGCGCAGGCTGTGGAACGTCGGGAGCGGCGCCGCTCGTCGCCGGCATCGCGGCGCTCCTCCGCACGCAGGCGCCCTTCGCGACGGTGGGGCAGCTGGAGGCCGCCCTCGCGCAGTCGGCGAGACCGCTCGCCGGCACCAGGTTCGGCCGCGTCGACGCGTTCGCCGCGCTGCAGCGCCTCGGCCGACCGGCGCCGACCCTCGAGCCGACGATCGAGGGGAACGCGCTGCCGGGGCAGACTCTCACCGCCTACTCGGGCGCCTGGGCCGGCGCGGGCCTCCAGGTCGCCTACCGGTGGGAGCGCTGCCGCACGGAAGCGTGCGAGACGGTGGGCCGGGCGCACAGCTACGACATCGGCACGGAAGACGGCGGTGCCCGGCTCCGCGTCGTCCTCTCGGCGCCCGGTGCCGAGGACGCCGTCTCGGCGGCGACCGCCCTCGTCCCGACGCGCCCACGGAGCATCTCAGCTCCGACGATCTCCGGTCGGCCCGCCGTGGGCACGGTACTCCGAGGACGGCTCGGAACGTGGTCGGGCGGCGGCACGCTCGCCTTCCTCTATCGCTGGGATCGCTGCCGGGACGTCTCCTGCCGCCGGAGCACAGTCGCCGGCCGTAGCCGGAGCTATCGCGTGCGCGACGCGGATCGCGGCCGGTGGCTGCGATTCACGGTGATCGCCGCCAACGAGGCTGGTCGCACGACCGCGTCGAGCGCGCCGACCCTCCGCATTCGCTGACGCCCCGGGTTAGAGTCGGCGCCGTCCTTCGTCCCGAAAGGGGTGGCGCATGGCCGACTACACGATCAAGCGGCTCGAGGAGGTCACGGACGTCCTCGGGGACTACCCCGGCGAGATGCGGATGATGACGACCGACCTCGGAGCCGAGCAAGTGGCGTTCACCTACCGGCGGATGCCGCAGCACACCGGTGGGAAGGGCTCGTACGGGCATCGCCACAAGGAGCAGGAGGAGATCTACTTCGTCGCCTCGGGCAAGCTCCAGTTCAAGCTGGACGACGAGGTCGTCGAGCTCGAGCGGGGGGCGGCGATCCGCGTCGCTCCGTCCACGTGGCGCTCGGTGTGGAACGACGAGCCCGAGGATGCGGAGCTCGTCATCGTCTCCAAGGTCGTCCCCGGCGGCTCGAAGGACGACGCGGAGTACCTCGCGGACTTCTGGGTCGATTAGCCCCGCAGAACCGGGATCCGCTCGCGCGGATCCCGGTTCGCGAAAACCCCTGAAGGCGTCCGCTTCGCGGCCGCTACGTTCCCCACGAGCCGCAGCGCGCCGTCAGCAGCGCGCCGTCAGCCGACGAGCCGCCACACGGGGTCACTATCGACCGCTGCCCTCACTGCGCGTCCTTGTGCCAACGCCGAGGATCAGCGCTTCGGCCAAGACATGACCTCGGTCACGGGCCTCCGCCATTGCGCATGGAAGGCCGGGCCGACGGGAGCCTGCCCGTACCGGATCGGCTCGTTGTCCGGGAAGTGCATGTACGCGTCCTCGCCCCACCTCCCGCCGAACTTCATCCACCTCGGGGTCGCGGCCCTCACCCGGACGAGTCTCGGCCTGACGGTTCGGCCCACGGCCGTTCGGTCGACCGGCTTCAGGCCGTAGGCCCGGACGACCTCGATGACCTGGGGCGTCCAGCAGACGGGATCGAGCGCGTGCTCCCCGATCCGGAAGAAGTTCGCGTGGGATCCGATCCCGACGTACGTGACCGGGTGCGATCCGCGCTTCGGCGCCCTCGCCCAGTCTCGCCTCGTGCCGTCGCAGTGGCTCGAGAGCCCGACCACGAGTGGCCGGCCGCTGGTATCGAGGATGACCGAGACCGACTCCCAGTCCCCTTCGTGCACCTGCCACAGGTCGCCCGCGGGAACGGTCGGGCTGTAGACGTTCCAGGGGTACCAGAGCCAGTACTGGAGATCGATGCGGTCACGCGTCCGGAAGGCGGCGCCGTACACGACCGGCGACGTGCCGTGCGCTGCCTGGGAGACCTGGTAGCACGGTGTCGCGGCGCTGCCATCGATCGCGCTGCACGACCGCTGGTCGAGCCGCAGATCCGCCCCGCCGACGGGGAGCGGTCCGTCGACCTGTTCCCAGCCCGCGGCAGCCTTGCGCTGGAGGTCCGAGTCCGCGATGAATCCCTCCACCGCGACCGGCCGCATCGGCTCCGCGGGGTGCAGCACGAGCACCGGCGCGTGGCGGGCGAGGAGCGTCGCGAACGAGGGGGTGGCTCCCGGGGTCCCGGAGGACGAGGGGGCGATCACGAGCGTCGCGAGCAGTACGGCGCAGAGCGTGCGCACGCCCCGAGTATGGAGCGTGCGCGCGGCTGTCGTGGACGCGTTGCCGGTGCAGTCAGGCGGGCGGCGCGCCCGCCCAGCGGGCGAGCGCCTCCATGATCTCCCGCAGGCGCAGACCGTCGCGCGTCAGCACGTACTCGACGCGAGGAGGACGGGCATCGCGTACCTCGCGTCGGAACACACCTGCGCGCTCGAGCTCGACGAGCCGCTGGGCGAGCGTCCCGGGCGGGATCTCCCCGAGCGCGTGCCGGAACTCCGTGAAGCGCGTGCACCCCTGGTACGAGGCGTAGAGGATCGAGACGGCGTAGCGCCGCTCGAGGAGGCCCGCCGCACGGCGGACCTCCTCGGGAACCGGATCCTGGGCCTTACAGCGCCACATTCGACTGGACCTGCTCTGCCTCGAGGGCGAGGCCCAGTACCTCGTCGATCGACATGACCGGGTGGAAGGTCACGTCCTCCTTCACGTTCTCGGGGATGTCGGTCAGGTCCGCCCGGTTCCGCTCCGGGATGATCACGTCCGTGATCCCGGCCGCGTGGGCCGCGAGCACCTTCTGCTTGAGACCGCCGATCGGGAGGACGCGACCCTGGAGCGTGATCTCGCCGGTCATCCCGACCGTGTGCTTGACGGCACGGCCGGTGAGGAGCGACGCGATCGCGGTGGCCATCGTGATGCCGGCGCTCGGGCCGTCCTTGGGGATCGCTCCCGCGGGGACGTGCACGTGGAACGCGCGATCGTCGAAGGCGTCCTCCTCGATGCCGAGCTTGCCGGCCAGCGCGCGCACGGACGAGAGTGCGATCTGTGCGGACTCCTTCATGACGTCGCCGAGCTGGCCGGTGAGCACGAGCTTGTCGCCGTCCTTGTGGGACGTCGCCTCGATGAAGAGGACGTCGCCGCCGGTGGCCGTGGCGGCGAGCCCGGTCGCGACGCCGGGGACCGCGGTCCGCTCGGCGACCTCCCGGTAGAACTTCTGGCGGCCGAGCGCCTCGCGCACCGCGTCCGCGTCGATGGCGACCGGCGGCTCCACCTCGTCGGAGGCGATCTTCGTCGCCGTCTTCCTGAGGACGGTGCCGAGCTCGCGCTCGAGCTGCCGCACGCCCGCCTCGCGGGTGTACTCGGTGACCACGAGCTCGAGCGCGTCGTCCTCGACGGATACCTCGTCCTCGCGAAGCCCGTTCCGCTCGCGCTGCCGCGGCCACAGGTAGCCCTGCGCGATCGCGATCTTCTCGTCGGTCGTGTACCCGTCGAACCGGATCACCTCCATCCGGTCGAGCAGCGGGCCCGGGATGGTCTCCGCCATGTTCCCCGTCGCGATGAACACGACCTCGGACAGGTCGAGCTCGACGTCGAGGTAGTGGTCGCGGAACGAGTGGTTCTGCGCGGGGTCCAGCACCTCGAGCAGCGCCGAGGAGGGATCGCCGCGCCAGTCCGCGCCGACCTTGTCGACCTCGTCGAGCATGATCACCGGGTTCATCGTCCCGGCGTCGCGGAGCGCGCGGACGAGGCGCCCCGGCAGGGCGCCGATGTAGGTCCGCCGGTGCCCGCGGATCTCCGCCTCGTCGCGGATCCCGCCGAGGGACATGCGCACGAACTCGCGTCCGGTCGCACGCGCGATCGACTCGCCGATCGAGGTCTTGCCCGTGCCCGGGGGGCCGATGAGCGTGAGGATGGCACCCGACCGCCGGTCGGCCTCGACGCCGCGCTCCTTGCGCAGCTTGGCGACCGCGATGTACTCGACGATGCGGTCCTTCACGTCCTCGAGGCCGGCGTGGTCGGCGTCCAGGACCTCCCGCGTGTAGTTCGGGTCGAGGCGCTCCTCGGACCGCTTGTTCCACGGCACGGCGAGCAGCCAGTCCAGGTAGTTGCGGATGACGGTCGCCTCCGGCGTCTGGTCGCCCATCCGCTCGAGCCGCGAGAGCTCTCGCTCTGCCTGCTCGAGCACGTTCTCGGGCATCTCCGCCTCGGCGATCTTCGTGCGGTACTCCTCGACGACAGAGCCCTCGTCCTCTCCGAGCTCCTTCCGGATCGACTCCATCTGCCGCCGCAGGATGTACTCGCGCTGCTGCTTCTCGACGCCCGACTCCACGTCCTCCTGGATCCGCTGGCGGATCTGCATGAGGGCGAGGCGCTCGCGCTGGAGCTCGAGCGCGAGCTCGAGCCGTTCGCGGACGTCCACGGTTTCCAGGAGCCGTACCTTCTGCTCGAACGTCAGGTCGGGCGAGTAGCCCGACGTGTCGGCGAGCGCGCCCGGCTCCGAGATGGAGCGCACGAAGGCGGCGATGCGGCCGTCGTCGCCGCGAAGCTCGAGGATCGTCTCGACCACCGCGCGGTACTCGCGCTCGAGCTCGCGGATCCTGCCGTCGACGGTCTCGTCGTCGGGCCGCTCCTCGACCTCGACGAGCAGACGGCCCTGGGCGTCGCTCGTCGCCGCGCCGGCGATGCCGCGGTGCAGCCCGCTGAGGGCGACCGCCCGACCGCCGCCCGGCAGCCGGATGCGGTCGGTGACCTCCGCAACCGTGCCCACCTTGGCGTACTCGCCGTCGTGCTTGGGGACGAGCAGCACGCGCTCCTCGTCGCCCACGTCGACGGTGAGGGTGACGTTCATGTTCGGGAAGACGACGATGTCCTCCAGGGGGACGAGCAGCAGGCGGATCCCGCTCTCGTTCTCGATCTCGTTCTCGCTCACGTCTCTCGCTTTCGTACGGGTGGCGTAGTTAGTCCAAGAAGTGTAGCGACTACGTCATCCGTTCCGGGCGAGCGCCCGGAAGCGCGCGAGGGCCGTCTCCGCGACGCGGCCCGCGAGGCGATCCGAGGAGGGCCCGGCCCCGCTCGCGCTCCAGGTCATGACCCCGGCCACGAAGACGCCGCCGCGCCAGAACACGAGGCCGGTGTCGTGGCGCGCGGCGGAGATCCACCCCGCCTTGTGCAGGACCGCGACGCCGCTCTGCCGCGCCACGCGGCGGTCGAGCTTCGGCGTGTCCCGCACGTGGGCGAGGATCCAGAGGAGATGGCGGGCGTCGCTCCGCGTGAAGCCCGGTCGCGAGCGGCGTAGGGGCCCACGATCCTCGCTCGCGAGCCAGATCGCCCGCCAGAGCGAGGTCATGTCCCAGGCGGTCGTGTACTTGCCCACTCCGAACGCCGGCTGGCGCTCGACGCGAACCGGGATCCCGCCGGCGAGGGTTCGCACGAGGTAGCCCCCATACATCAGCGAGTCGACGAGTCCGAGCGAGCGCATGAGCGCGTTCACCCGCAGCGCGCCGGAGCTCGTCGAGCCCCCCAGCCAGACGAGGAGCGCGTTGGCCGACGCATCGTCGGACGGGACGATCATCTCGCGGAGCAGCGAGTCGAGGTACGAGCCCGGCGGCGGGATTCCCGGGTGTTCGGCGAGCACCGTCGCTGCGATAGCGAGCTTCAACGTCGAGGCCGCCGGGAAGCGGGCTCTCGCGTTCCAGGAGGCGCCGACTCCGCTCGTAAGGCTCTGGATGTAGACCCCCGCCGTTCCCCGATACCCCTGGGCGAGCGAGCGGATCTCGCGCGCCAGCCGCGGGTCGTTCCTCGCACGGGCGAGCCGCGGCCGCGCGGCCGCGGGCAGCGCGAAGACGTTCCGAACAGTGCGGGACGAGCGGCGGTCGGCCGATGCGATGGTGGACACACGAAGCGTGACGTCTCCGGTGGGAAGCTGAACCCGGAGCCAGAACCGCCGCCCGCGCAGCTTCCGCACCGCGACGACACGACCGTTCGCGGCGACGACCACGACCCGCGCTCCGGCAGCGGCCCGGCCGGTGACGAGCCCGTAGGACACCTGCTGGGGAGCGGGCTGCTCGATCGCAGGCGGTGGCAACGGGGCTGCAACCAGCACGCTGCCAACGATAGAGCCGCCGAGAGCGCGCCAAGTTACAAGTTGTAACTTGGGCGTCTCTTCAGACCTGTCTCGGTGCCGTGAACACTTGACTCCTCGGCGAATGCGGCGAGCCGGACTCGCAAGTTACAACTTGTAACTTGGCGTCCTCTGCGGACGGGTCCGGGGGGGCGGAGTCGTCGGAACGGAATGCGCGTCTAGCCTTGGAGGGCATGGCCGCGTCTAGCCTTGGTGGGCGTGGCACCGTCGAGCCGGATCCTGGCCCATCTCGACCTCGACGCCTTCTACGCAGCGGTCGAGGAGCTCGAGGAACCGTCCCTCCGCGAGAAGCCGCTCGTCGTCGGCGGCGACCCCCACGGCCGGGGCGTGGTGGCGACCGCGAACTACGTCGCCCGCACGTTCGGGATCCACTCGGCGATGTCCGCGGCGGAGGCGCTGCGGCGCTGCCCCCAGGCGGTGTTCGTGCGGCCGCGACACACGCTCTACCGCCAGTACTCGCGCGTCGTGTGGGACACGGTCGCGGAGGTCGTGCCGCGCATCGAGCAGACGGGCATCGACGAGGGCTACCTCGACCTGGCGACGGTTGCCACCGACTTCACGCGCGCGCGGGCCGTCGCGTCCGCGGTGCAGACGTCGGTGCGCGCGAAGACGAGCCTTACGTGCTCGCTCGGCGTCGGCACCTCCAAGGTCGTCTGCAAGATCGCATCCGACCGGAGGAAGCCCGGCGGCATCACCGTCGTCCCGCCCGGGACCGAGGCGAGGTTCCTCGCGCCGCTCGTCGTGAGGCTGCTCCCGGGGGTCGGGCCCCGCGCGGAGGAGCGGTTGGCCGCGAGGGGCATCGAGACCGTCGGAGCGCTGGCCGGGCTCGGGGACGCCGAGCTCGCGGCACTTCTGCCCGGGTCGGTCGGGCGGCTCCTGCGCGAACGCGCTCGGGGAGTCGACCCGCGAGATCTCGAGCTCGAGTCGGAGCCGGTGTCCGTGTCCGCGGAGGACACCTTCCCGCGCGACCTCGCCGACCGGGAGCTGCTCCATGTCGAGGTCCGGCGGCTCGCCGAGCTCGTCGCCGTGCGCCTCGGCGGCGCGGGCCTCGCCGGGCGGACCGTGACGGCGAAGCTGAGATATGCGGACTTCTCGATCCGCACCCGCTCGAGCACCCTGCCCGCGGCCGTCGACGCCGCCGACGTGATCGGGGACGTCGCCTGCGAGCTCCTCGACCGCGGGCTCCGCGACCGGCCGGGTGCGCTCCGGCTCGTCGGAGTCGGCGTCTCCGGCCTGTCCACTCACCGGCAGCTGACGTTCGGCGAGGCCTAGACTCGGCGCGTGCTGGAGGCCGCGCTCTGGGGATTCGTGACGGCCGGCTCGCTCCTCCTCGGCGCGGCCATCGCCCTCATCGCCCGCCCTCGCACTCGCGTCGTCGGGCTCACGATCGCATTCGGGTCCGGCGCGCTGATCGCAGCGATCGCGTACGAACTCGTCCTCGAGGCGTTCCAGACGGACGTCGAGATCGCGTCGGCCGGCTTCGCTGCCGGAGCGGTTGCGTTCTACATCGGGGACTGGCTCATCGACCGGCGGGGAGGGCACGGCCGCAAAGCCATGTCCGGGGAGCACCAGCTCGCCGGGCAGGCGAGCGCGATCCTGCTCGGCACCGTCCTCGACGGCATCCCCGAGTCGTTCGTGCTGGGTGCATCCCTCCAGACCGACGGCGTCGTTCCCGTGGCGGTGGTGGTCGGCGTGTTCGTGTCGAACATCCCCGAGTCGCTCTCGGCCACGGCCGGCCTCCGCGAGGCGGGATGGTCGACGGGACGGCTCTACGGGATGTGGGGCGCGGTCGTCCTCGCGTCGGTCGCCGCCTCGGCCATCGGCTGGTGGGCGCTCGACTCGATGCCTGGTGCGGCAGGCGCGTTCTCACTCGGGTTCGCGGGCGGCGCGCTCCTCGTCATGCTGGCGGACACGCTGATGCCGGAGGCGTTCACGCTCGGAGGACGGGAGGCGGGCCTCCTCACCGCCCTCGGGTTCGCACTCGGATTCGCGCTGTCGTAGCGCGGACTACGGAGCGGGATCCGCGTGCACACCGATGCGGCGTGCGCCTCGGGCGGTGACGATGACCCGAAAGGAAGGAGCGACGATGACCGTCTCCACACACAGGTTCACCGCCGCCGATGCGAGCCGCATCGGCGCCGCGATCGGCATCGACTGGACGACCTCGCCCTTCGACGTCGAGCAGTTCCTGCTGGGGCTCCACGTCGAGCTCGAGCACGGCGCGCACGACCCCGAGACGAACGTGACGGGCGACGACGAGCTGCTGACCGGCAAGATCGCGTGGGCACATCTGAAGGAGCTGCCCGACTACTACACGCGGCTCGCGGTGATGGAGGGCGAGGCCGAGGCCTGAGCGGACCCGAGGGCTCAGCCCTCGAGCACGCGGGGGTCGTGCGAGGACGAGTACACGTCCTTGCGCGCCACGAGGCCGTCCCGGCACGGGAAGACGTCGACGCCGTCCCACTCGAGCCGCCTGCCGGCGCTGTCGGTGGCGGTGGCAGTCCACTCGCTGACGACCAGTGCCTCGCGCACATACAGGCGGCGGCGCCGGAAGGCCAGATCGGGCCAGCTCTCGAAGATGCGCGCGATGTGCGCTCCGACGGCGGCACCCTCGACCCGCTCGCCGGCCGTGTGGTTCTCGAAGACCATCCCGGGCGCATGCAGGGCCACGATCGCGTCCACGTCGTGCGCGTTCCAGGCCGCGTCGTAGCGCGAGATCATCGCCTCGAGCGCGGCGGGCGAGTCGCGGTCGCTCACGGATCCGAGTATCGCAGGGGGTGACAGTCGACGAACTTCGGTCTTCGTGGCGCGGAAGCCGGTGTAGGCACGCCGTCCTCCGGGGTACATAGCGTGTCGACCGATGGAGATCGTCGACATCTGTGTGAACCGGAGGACGATCGCGCGTGCGCTGCTGCACGACGACTGCCTCGAGCCCGCGCTGACGCCGCGGGGCGCCCGTCCACCCCACCCGGACGTGCGCAAGCGGTGCGTGCATGCGAGGCGCAGCGAGGCGTTCGCCTACCGGAGATCACGCGACGAGCACTGGCCGATCTCGTACTGCGAGGACTGCCAGACCGTCCTTGCGGGGCACGACCCGCACGTACGGCTCAGGCGGGCGCGCTGGAAGCTCGACCCGCAGAACGCCGCAGCGGCGAGCTGGGCGCGGGAGTGGCCGAAGCGCGGACGCCCTCGCACGGGACGCCCTCCCGCGTCCGTCGCCTGGCCGGACGCCGCGTAGCGCCTAGGCCGCCGTGGGCGCGCCGGGCGGCCGCGGGCCGATGCGGTCGCTCAGCCGCTGGAGGAAGAAGCCGCCGGCCAGGAGGAGGCCTCCGACGAGGATGAACGAGAACGCCCGCGCAACCGAGCTCAGCGAGGCGAGGTCGTAGAGGAAGATCTTCGCGAGGCTGAGCCCGAAGACCGCGAGCCCGCCGTAGCGGATGAGGGCCGAGCCACGCAGGAGCCCGAGGACGAGGAGGCCGAGCCCGACGAGCGCCCACAGCCCGCTGACCGCGGTGTGGCCGCGCTCGAAGTCGGTCTCGACCGAGGCCGACGAGACGCGCTCGGCGACCTCGAGGATGCCGAGCGACGCGCCGTAGAGCGCGAGCCCGCCGGCGACGACGCCGAGAAGGACACGGGTCTGGGCGTCGGACGCCGTCACCGCCACCACGACGATCGCCAAGAGGCAGGCTGCGAGCACCCACAGACCGGCGGCCGGGCTCTCCGATGCCGTGACGAGCTGCTCCGGCTGCGTCCACGTCGCCATCGTCCCGACGGTCGCCGCCCCGACCACCACGCTGCCCGCGAACCAGATCCGGACCTCCCCGAGCGGCCGCGCGGCGAGCGTGAGCAGCCCTCCGGTGAGCGCGATCGCGAAGACCGTGCGCCGCGGGTCGTCGATCACGACGCGCTCGGTCGCGAGCACCAGCAGGATCCCGACCGCCCAGACGAGGGTGGAGAGGTCGCGCCAGCGCTCCCGGCCCCAGACGAGCGCCGCGAGCCCGAAGGCGGCGAGGGCCAGCGCGCCGGACGCGATGGCGGTTCGGCGCTCCAGCTCGCCCTCGGGGAGCCACGGCTGGATCCAGGCCAGGAGCACGACGGCGGAGGCGGCGACCGCGAGCGCGGCTCCCGCGAGCCAGAGGCGCGCCTCGCGGAGCGGCCGTGCGAGCGCGCCGACCGCGAGTGCCGTGGCGGCCACGGCGACGGATCGCCAGACGGGATCCGAGACGAGGAGCGACTCGGCTCCGATCACGAAGACGAGCCCGAGCGACCAGAGCGTCGTCGAGGCGTCGCGGAACGCCTCGCGGGCAAAGATGCCGGCGGCGAGACCGACGTACGCGACCGCGAAGCCGAGGATCCCGAGGCCTCCGAGGCGCGCATCCGCCGTCAGGAACGAGACGCCGAGTGCTGCACTGATCGCGGCGACCCCGGCGTTCGCTCCGAGCACGACGTCGCGTGCCTGCGATCCCGGCCAGAAGACGCGGTGTGCGTACGCACCTCCCAGGATCGCCGCGGCGACGGCGACGACCGCCCAGCCTCCGCTCGAGAGCCCGGTCGCGTCCTCGTAGAACTCGTCGGCGTCGAACACGAATGCGACCGCGAGCACGACTCCGAGCCAGATGTATGCGGAGGCGGCGAGGCCGTCCGAGCGGAGAGCTCCCGCGACTCCCAGGATCCCCGCGCCGACGCCTGCAGCGAGGGCAGTCGAGACGATGTGACCCCACTCGAAGGAGACGGAGACGAGCGCGAACGCGGCGGCGAGCGTCGCGAGAGCTGCGGCCGCGACGACACCCGTCTCGCGGTAGCCGCGCCTGACGCTCGCGAGGGTCTTGCGCAGCGATGCCACGAACGCGAGCGCGCCGGTCTCGGTGCGCTCGACGTAAGAGCCGGGCACGAGGATGCCGGCGACCGCCGCCGCGATCGCGACGGCAACCAGCGGCATGACCGCGGCGCGGTAGTCGGCGGTCTCGTCGAAGAGCAGCGCCGGTCGCGCGCTCGTCGCAAGAGCGTGGACGGTGGCGAGCGCCACGTAGCCCGCGCCCATCGCCTGCAGCCTGGCATCGCCGAGCCTTCGGGCGAGTACGGCGAGGACGACCGCCTGTGCGGCCCACGCCAGCGTCAGAGCGGCGTCGGAGAGAAGATCCGCGGTGCCCACGAGCGCGAACGCCAGAGCGGACGTGCCCACGACCGCCGCGAGGTCGGGCTGATGCCGTCGGTGGAGCCACGCGAAGACGAGCGCCCACACGCCCGTCGCGCCGAGCAGCGCGAGCCCGCGGTCGGCTCGCTCGTCGAGCACCTGCAGCGAGAGCCCGAGGCCGAGGCCGAAGGACGCGACCGCGTAGCCGAGGGCGAGCGCGTCGACCTCGACGCGCTTCGAGGCGAGCTGCCTTCCGACCGCGACCCCGAGCAGCACGAGCACGAAGGCCGCCGCGATCGCCACCGCCCCTCTCGCGACCGGGGGCGGCTCGGCCGCGAGCCACTCCACCTGCGCCCCGACGACGAGGGAGGCCGCGACCAGGAGCGCGTGCCACGCCCGCGGGACGGCCACGACCGCGACCGCCACGAGGACGATCACGGCGAACGCCGCCGATTCCCACGTCATGTCGGAGTCGACGGCCTGCAGCGCGGGAGCGAGAGCCGCGCCGAGCAGCCCGAGCGCGGCGATCAGCTGGCTCTTCCAGCGCACCGCGACGACCGTGCCGAGAGCGGCGATGACGGCTGCGAGCGGAAGGGCGAGGCCGTCCGGGATGAGGTCGTAACGCGCCGCGGCCGCGGCCAGGGTCGCGTACGCGCCGGCGATGCCGGCACCGACCGCGGCGAGCGCCGCCCAGTACTGTCCGTAGCGGGCGCGCAGGAGGACTCCCGCGCCGAAGACGCCGGCGGACGCCACCGCTCCGAGCGCCACACGTGCACGCTCGTCGATCCAGCCCCGGTTGGCGGCGAGCACGAAGAAGAGCGCGATGCCGAGCGCCATGACGATCCCGCCGGCGATCGCGAAGCCGCGCGCTCCGACGAGATCCCAGTCCCGCGCGAGCTCGCCGAGCGTGCGTCCCGGGGGTGCCGGAGGCGTCGCGGGGACCACGCGCCGGCGCTGCGGTGCCGGCGGCGCCTGCGCCGCGGGCGTCGGAGGCGGCTGCGGGGCCCTGGCGGGCGAAGCCGGCGCCTGCGAGGCGGGCTGTACGGGCGCGGGCTGCACGGGCGCGGGCGCCCGGGTCGGCGCCGGGGGAACGGCTTCTACCGCACCCGTCGCGCGAGGTGCCGCAGCCGGCTGCTCCTCCACGCGCACGAGAGCGCGGACGTCGGCAAGCTCCTTCGTGAGCCGCACGAGGTCGCGCTCGAGCCGGTCGAGGCGTGCGTCGAGACCGTAGGTTCGACCCGAGCTTCCCCGCTCGGTCATGCCGACTCCCTGTTGCCGACATCAGCGTACGCAGATGAGTGGAACGCGGGCATCCGTAGTCCTCACGGATGCCGGACGCGGCTCAAGGAACGCTCAAGGGGGCGTCACGCGAGCATTGCGCGGTGACGGGCGAGCGCATCGAGGATGCGGTCGACGTCCTCCTCGACGTTGTACAGGTGGAGCGAGATCCGGAGGTTCGCGTCACGGGACGAGGTGACGATCCGCTCGGCCTGGAGCGCCTCTACGAGTGCGTGCGGGTCGGTCGAGGCGACGCAGACGAGCGGTCCGTGGTCTCCCGCTCCACGCGGTGTGGCGACCGTCGCCCCGAGCGCGTCGAGGCCCGTCAGGAGGCGCTCGATCAGCCCGAGCACGTGGGCCTCGATCCGTGGCACGCCGGCGCTCTCCACGAGGCCCATGCCCGCGAGGCCGGCGTAGATGTTCGGCACGGGCGGCGTCCCGGCGTCGAATCGCCTCGCCGTCGAAGCGGGCGAGTAGTCGGAGATGTCCATGCGGAAGATGTCCTCGTCGGCGAACCACCCGGTCTGGGTGGGGAGCAGCCGCTCGTGCAGGTCGCGGCGCACGTACATGAACGCGAGGCCAGCGGAGGCGAGCAGGTACTTGACCGTGCCGGCGGTGAGGAAGTCGACCCCGAGCGCACGGACGTCCAGCGGGATCGCGCCCGCCGCCTGGTACGAGTCCGCGAGGCAGAGCGCGCCGCGCTC
>Ga0210076_1000130_pt1 | contig 16041 bp, 15 predicted proteins | sample MayberryNW_Catta_3_FD_184876 | JGI IMG/M metagenome (GOLD analysis project Ga0210076, IMG submission 184876) | Wetland microbial communities from San Francisco Bay, California, USA, that impact long-term carbon sequestration -... | ecosystem: Environmental > Aquatic > Marine > Wetlands ... | reverse complement strand
CCGTGGTGACAATAACCTGCACCTGGGCCTGAAAATAACCTTCTCCGTCCTATGCCCGCAATCTCCAGGCTCGGCCCTCGGTCGCTTTGTTAGTTACTTAATTATGGACTCCTTAATAACTCACGCTCTACGCCTCCGCTTTACGAAATTGAGAGCGGTCGTATCGACAAATAGGAGTTCCGCCTTACGGAGTTTTCCCTCAAGCCGCAAGTTGCGCATCAAGTCTCTGAGATCCTCTAGTAAAGACTTTTCCCACTCCTCGTCGGGTTTCACGCTTTGGAGCAGATCAACAAGCTCTAGCTCAAGCGAATCGACTGCAGTACCCGTGGGAATGGTTACGAGAAAGCGGAGGGGCGCTAGCTCGATCAATCGAAGCCATTTGATCTTTTGAAGATATCGGCTTGGCCCCACCATAATAATGCCAAGCCCCGGCATGACTTCGATGAGTTCAACAGGCTTCCTCTCCTTGACGTCACCTGGCATTGCCGCATGGCTTGCTTTGACGATTGCGCGGGCGCGGTCCGGATCGATCGTCGCGAGTCGAGCGAGGGTGCTTTCCGGAAGAGTCACCGTGACAGGTCGGCGCGCTTCTTTAAATTTTGGGGGACGCCCCTTGTTCATGGTTTTGTGCCAGGTATATATTCAACGTTATTAATGTTTCATTAACGGATTTATAACGTAGAAATACATCAGTCAATCTACCTAAAGCGAGAGACTTTTATGCGTCGGCTGGAGGAAATCACAAAGGAATAGTCGGCTCCTAATTGTGTTGGATGGCTCTTGGGTGGTGGCCTGGTTACCGCGATAGGCGGAGGTCTTACTTTTGATTCTCAGGTCTCCCGAATTACCGCTAGAGGTGAAATGATAGGACGAATAAAGATCATGCTGGCGGATATTGTCTTGGTGTGGGGTAGTGTGGCTTGCCTACTTGCGCTCTTCTACTGTGTTTACTGGTATGTTTGGACCCAGGAAAGAGAGTTCACGGGTGCAGCGGACATAATAATAAAAATCGTCCTCCCCGGTCTTCTGGGCACTGTACTCCTTGCTTCCCTGCGATTCCGATCACAATACAAAGTTCATCTCGCCAAGTTCTGTATCTTTTCACTTCTTTCCGTCTATATCGCAGAACTGCTGTTACAATTGGGCCCTCACGTTGACATCAGAACGAACCTCGAAGTTGTTTCGGAGTTTCGCAGCCGAGGCATTGATGCTGTTCCCGCACCATTTCCCTCCGCTCTAGTGGATTTGCAGCGAGACGGCAATCTGAACAGCGGCGCTGTCTTACCGCTTGGGGGAATTGCGAAAAAACTTACGGTCTTGTGCAATGAGACCGGCCAGTGGATTACTTACAAAAGTGATGAGCACGGATTTAATAACCCCGACGGGGTTTGGCAGTCGCGACACATCAGCATCGCCGCTGTGGGTGATTCGTTTGTTTTCGGCAAATGCGTTCCTCCTGACAAGAACGTTGTCGCTCTAATCTGGAAAAACTATCCGGCTACACTGAACCTGGGGATGAATGGTGCGGGCCCGCTGAAGGAGCTTGCTGCCGTGAAGGAATATTTGCCCCACTTTAAACCCAAGGTGACGCTGTGGTTTTATTTTGAGCTGAATGACCTAACTGATTTGGCTCAGGAAACGCGAAGCGGCTTCCTGAAGCGCTATTTGAAAGGCAATTTCAACCAAGGTCTGATCACAAGACAAACCGAAATCGATCAGGTCCTGAGCCATTACGCCAATAAAAAGATAGAGGAGGCCAACAACGATCGCGCTGACCTCGAAGACACGCTGAAGATCATCAAATTATCTACTGTGCGGACGAAATCGGGTTTGGTTAATGGAACATCTCAAACGCAACCTGATGAATTGCACATAAAATTATTCCGCGAGGTCCTGCAAGATGCTCGCGCCTTCGTCGGTACGTGGAACGGTTTACTGTATTTCGTTTATCTTCCAGCCTGGCAACGATATGCAGGACGCCAGGCTACCAGCGTCAATCGAGATGCGATACTCAATCTAGTAAGAAGGCTCAACATTCCTGTGATTGACATCCATGAGTCTTTCCAAGCGCACAGCGATCCCCTGCGACTCTTCCCCTTCCGACAACAAGGTCACTACAACGAGGAGGGTCACCGCTTGGTTGCAGAAACAATCCTACGTCACTTGTCGTTGCGCTTTTCATCCTCAACTACCGGTCGAGGGTTGCGGCAGGAAAATCGATTGACGGTGCGGCATATGCCTTCCGTGCTGCAAAGAGCGGGACGAGCGCGACAGGCGGATTGACCTGCGCGAGCGAGAGCTATTGCGACGTTTCCAAAAATGTAACCGAACCCCAAAGCCGGTTTACCGCCGCCCGCTTTTCGGCTCCCGTCTTGAGCTTGGATTTCTGGTTTCATGATTGCGTTTCGTAGCGCAGATGCGCTGGATCGCCGAAGCGTCACGTTGAAGTGGCCATGACAGCCGCAGGCCCAAGTCGGGTGACGTCAGCTAGGTGATTTTTTGAAGGCCAACGACGTTTGCGGAAGCCTTCGGCTTGGAAAATGGCAACATGGATGGTAGACAAAATCCAGGTCGGAAAACTCACGCAACGTAAGTGCTTGAAATCGGCATCGGAGGGGTGGGTGAGCGGTTGAAACCACCGGTCTTGAAAACCGGCGTCCCGTAAGGGACCGCGAGTTCGAATCTCGCCCCCTCCGCCAGCAAAACCGCACATTTGCAACCGATTCCCACCTTCTGCATCACGACGTAATGGAGCCCGGCTCGCACACTTGCGTAACCTTTATGGCTCTGTTTACCTAGCGGGAATGTGTCACAAAAGGATGGTGCTACATGGCGAACGATAAGGCGGCTTCGCTGCAATTTCTCGGAGCAGCCGGCGGAGTTACGGGCTCGAAATTTCTATTTTCGCACGGCGACGATCAGGTTTTGATCGACTGCGGATTGTTTCAGGGGCTGAAGGAACTGCGCCAGAGAAATTGGGCGCCGTTGCCGATCAACCTGTCGCGCTTACGCGCGGTGATTTTAACGCACGCGCACATCGATCATTCGGGTTACTTGCCGCGGATCGTCGGCAAGGGTTACAAGGGTCCCGTGTTCGCTACGCCGGGCACCTGCGATCTCTTAGGAGTGATGCTGCCGGATGCAGCGCACTTGCAAGAGGAAGAAGCGCGTTACGCCAATCGCAAGGGCTATTCGAAGCATTCGCCGGCGTTGCCGCTTTATACCGTCGAAGATGCCGAGCGTTCGTTGAGGCTTTTGCGTCCGGTACGCTTGGAAGAATCGGTCGAAGTGATCAAGGGCGTGTTTTTGGATTATAGCCGAGTCGGCCACATCCTCGGCGCGGGTTCGGTACGGTTGTCATTTCAGCTGAACGGCCAGAAGAGAACTTTGATGGATTCTGGCGATCTCGGCCGCTACGATCGACCGATTCTCAAGGATCCGGAGCCGGCGGGAAACGCCGATTGGCTGCTGATTGAATCGACCTATGGCAATCGCATTCATCCAAAGGAATCGGAAGGAGAACTGCGCAGCGTCATCAAGGAAATTGCCGAGCAGCGCGGTTGTCTTTTGATTCCGGCTTTTGCCATCGGCAGGACACAGGATTTGGTATATACGATTCGACAAATGGAAGATGCCGGTGAAATCCCGCCGATCCCCGTATATATCGATAGTCCAATGGGGATAGAAGCCACCCAGATATACTCGCACCACACCGCCGAGCACGATTTTGAGATGGCGCAGCTCAGCAATCATGACCGTAACCCACTTCGGTCGCGAGCGATGGTTGTCGCCAAATCACCTGAGCAATCAAAAGCGATCAATAACTTCAAAGGCCCTCTCATCATTATTTCTGCCAGCGGAATGGCGACTGGCGGTCGCGTTTTGCATCATCTCAAGCATCGGCTGCCCAATCCGGATACGACCGTGCTCTTGGTCGGATATCAGGCGGAAGGGACGCGTGGCAGGCTGCTGCAGGAGGGTGCTAAAAGCGTCAAATTGCTCGGGGAGGCGATTCCAGTACGTGCGAAGATCAAGGTCCTCGACGGCTTCTCGGCGCATGCTGATCGGGCTGAAATCTTGCGCTGGCTGCGCACGTTCAAAAAGGCGCCGACGATGACCTACATCGTGCATGGCGAGCCGCCGGCGGCCCAAGCCCTGGCTGCAGTGATTCGCGAGCAGCTCCAGTGGAAAGTGGAAATTGCGAGGCACCAACAGGTTGTGCCGCTAGGATGATCTCGCTGAACGCCCGGCTGTAGCATAGGCGAGAGTCCCCTTCGGCAAGTCTCAAGGAGTGAGCCGCCCGGTCCAACTGCGTGTTGATCGTTTCAATTTGTCACTTGGCGGTGCCGGCGAACTATACTCGCGGGTTTTTTAATTTCAGTCAGGCTCAACTAATTGCGTTAGGCTTGCTGATATCGCAAACCCAATTTTGCTGCCAGGAATGAGCCGCAATTTCACACGCCCGTTGGTGGCGTGATGCAGGTGCTGTATTAGCGGGCGCGAAGGGTTCGTGCACTGCCATCCGCCATGGCCTTCCAAAAAACGCTATTGTTTCCATTTTCCCCGTGATTGGAGTAAGTAGAGCCTACAAACGCGAGCAATGGCGGGGATTTTCCGCCGACGATGCGGTTCGATCAAGCTATGCCGATATTGAAAGTCGAAGGGCTGACTAAACTCTTCAAAGAGGTGAGAGCGCTTGACGAAGTCAGCTTCGAGTTCGACAAAGGCATTCTCTCATTTCTCGGTCCTTCCGGTTGCGGTAAGACGACATTGCTCAGATCGATCGCCGGCCTCGAAGTGCCGGACGCGGGCTCCATTTCTATCGCTAATAAAGTTCAAACTTCCATCGAGCGCGGCGTGCTCGTGCCGCCGTACGCGCGCGAGATCGGTTTCGTGTTTCAGAATTACGCGCTGTGGCCGCACATGACGGTTTTTAAGAACGTCGCTTTTGGCCTGAAGCTGCGCAAGAAGCCGAACGATGAAATCGGGCGTAAAGTCATGTCGGCGCTCGATCTGGTTGGCTTAAAAGGGCACGAGCAGAGGTATCCGTCGCAACTGAGCGGCGGCCAGCAGCAGCGCGTTGCTCTGGCGCGCAGCCTGGCGTTAGAGCCCAGGCTTATTCTGCTAGATGAGCCGCTCAGTAACCTCGACGCGAAGCTACGCGAAGAAATGCGCATCGAGATCAAACGGTTGATCCACAAAGTCGCTATCAGCGCGCTGTATGTCACGCACGACCAAGAGGAGGCTTTCACGATCTCTGACGCCGTCGTGGTGATGAACGCCGGCAGGATTCTTCAATACGGGGCGCCGGACGAGATTTACAATCGGCCGGTGCATCCTTTCGTCGCCTCCTTTGTCGGCCATTCGATGCTGGTGGACGGCAAAGTGACGAAAATCGAGGGCGGCAGTTGCTTCGTCAATGTGCCGGAGTTCAATGGCGCCAATCTGGTATCGCCGGCGCCGCAACGAGTTGCGGCCGGAGACTCATGCAAGGTTGTGATCCGAACCACCGAGGTCAAGCTGAGCCATGACGGCTTTCCCGCCGGAACGGATAACGTGATCGAAGGAGTGATGACCAGCCGCGAATATCGCGGCGGATTGATCGACCACCGGGTGCAAATCGGCTCGAAGGAATTGGTCGTCACATCGCACAAACTCTGTCCGATGATTCGGGTCAACGGCGGCGGTAAAACCTTTGTGGCCATTGACCGCTCCTCGATCAGCTTGATCGTGGTGGGCTCATGAGCGCGCGGGTTTGAAAATCCGAAGCTTGTGGAAAGGAGCTGGGTCACGGCCAACCTGAATTCTTTTAGAATTACGATGCGCCAAGGCACGCTCGTGCCGTTGATCGCCAGCACCATCGCAGGGGCGGCGATCATCACTCCCGTGATCGTCGTACTGTGGCGGAGCTTTACCACCGGCCGGTTGGGATTCACCGTGGGCCTCAACTTGACCAACTACATGCGCGTGTTCGGCGATAAAGATATTCTGCCGATGCTCAGTAATTCTGTGATCTACGCGGCTGGCTCGGCCCTGCTTGGCACCGGCGTCGGCGCTTTGCTTGCATGGATCGTCGCCCGCACCAATACGCCGGGGAAAGGATTGGTCGAGCTGATGCCGCTCTATCCGATCCTCATGCCGCCGATCATGAAAAACATCGCGTGGATTTTGCTGCTTGCTCCCAAGTCGGGGATTCTCAATGGCATGTTGAATCAGTATCTCGGCATCGACACGCCGGTGTTCAATGCTTTCAGCATGGCCGGCATGATTTGGGTCTTCGGTTTGGCTTGTGTGCCGCTGGGATATCTTTTTCTCCTGCCGGTATTTCTCTCGTTCGATCCGTCGCTCGAAGAGAGCGCGTACATTGCCGGAAGCCGGCCGGTGCATACGATGATGAAAATCACCTTTCCACTCGCTGGGCCGGCGTTTCTTTCGGCCTTCGTGCTGAATCTTCTTCGCGGATTGAGATCCTTTGAGACGCCGGTGCTACAAGGAACTCCCGGCAATATCAAAGTTTTCGTCAGCCGCGTTTACGATTCCATGGCGCTCGAATTCAACACGGGATTGGCGACCGCCTATAGCGTGATATTGATCGTGCTCTCGGTCATCACTCTGTATTTCTACGTGCGTGCAACGCGCTTTTCCGAACGCTACGCGACGATCACCGGCAAAGGGTACCGGGTTAAAGTCATCGATATCGGACCCTGGAGATACCTGACCTTCCTCGCCGTGTTCGTTTATTTCCTGGCCGGCATCTTGATCCCGTTCATCGTGCTGATCGTAGTGTCGATGATTCCCTACTTCGACTATGAAACTTTCATGAGCTTTCCAAGCAACGCCGTGTTGACGAATTACTTCACCGTCTTGAAGCATCCGAGCTTCGTTACCGGGCTCTATAATTCGCTGGTGTTGTCGGTGAGCATCGCGGTGATCACCGTGCTGGCTGGCATCGTGATGGCGTTTACGATCTACCGCACACGCGCCGCCGGCACCAAGCTGTTCGAATTTATAGGTACCGTGCCTCTGGCCTTTCCGCCGTTAGTTTTGTCGGTCGGCTTGGTGATCATTTTTCTCGGCACGCCGCTCTACAACAGTTTGCTCGCCCTCGGTATCGGTCTGTTCGTCGCCTACTTTCCCTACGCGTTTAGAAACGCCTCAGGCTCGATCGTCAACATCCACAAAGAGCTTGATGAAGCGGCCTGGGTGCACGGCGCGCGCTGGCGCCATGTATTCTTTAAGATCACGCTGCCGATTCTCAAGCCGTCGGTCGGAGGGGCGCTCTTCTATATATTCATCGAAGCGATCCGCAATGTCGATGTGGCGGTGTTGCTGACGTCGCCCGGGAAGGAGTACGGTCCGGTGACGTTGTTCGAATACTTCCGGCTTGGACAATGGGCGGAGGCGGCGGCTGGCGGGGTGATCTATTTGATTATATTGGTGGTGGCCGTCTCGACGGCCAAATTTGTTTTCAAACTAAGGTTCAGTCTGTAGTGCGTAGTCAAGTCGAAATCCAATGAAAAGGGGGACGGATCAAATGATGAGCAAATCCATGAAGGTGACCGCGATCGGGTTGGCCATCGGCTTGTGTTTCGCCAGTGTGGCCGGAGCGGCGCAGAAAGCCGGTCCTGGCCAAGGAACAAAGGGAATCACCGGCGCTGGTGCTACCGCGCAAGCGGCAAAGGCTTTCGAGAGGGCGAGTGCCGAACTTTACCCGAAGGCCAAACAGGAAGGCAATCTGGTCGTTTATTCCGTCTGGGACGTCGAGCATCTAAGGATCATTAGCGATACATTCATGAAACGGTATCCGGGCATCAAAGCGACTTATTGGCAAGCACGCAACCCGGAGATTGTCACGCGGGTTTTGACCGAACTGCAGGGCGGCCAGTCGAGTTTCGACGTTGTGTTGTCAGATAACGCTCCGTCGGTCATCCGCGCCGCAGGCGGGATCATGAGCTATGAGACGGCGCAAAAAGACGTGTTGTTGTTGCACGACCCGGGAATCCCAACGGTTAGCCTGCAGATCCAGGCGCTCGCTTTCAACACCAGGAAGATGAAGCCAGCGGAGGCGCCAAAAAATTGGGAAGACGTAGCCAACCCTAAATACAAGGGCATGATTGCATTGGACGATCCTATGCGGGCGGGTCCCTTGAGCTCGATGCTGTCAGCTTTAAAGACTCAATGGAACGATGATGGGCGCTTCAATAAATTTCTCCAGGGACTCAAGGCGCTGAAGGTGCCGGTGCATAAAAGCACGAGCGCGATGTTCAGGCTGTTGGTTTCCGGTGAGTACAATATCGCCATGCCAGCGCTGTTGCACGATGTGATGGAAGAAATGCATAAAGGCGCTCCGGTGAGTTACGTTAAGACCAATCCACCGGTCTTGTTTCCTCGCCATGCGGGCATTTACGTCAAGTCGCCCCATCCGAATGCGGCCAAACTGTTTGCCGAGTGGCTGATCTCCGAGCAGGGGCAGAAAGCCCTCGATTCAGTCGGCCGCGAGTCGTCGCGTATCGATTTCAAATCGAAGACTTCGATCGAGTCGGCGTTCGGCAAGGGCGCAAAGACACTGCCGGTCACTGACAAGCTCTTTCTCGAAGATCCGAAGAAATGGCTCGATACTTTCGTGAAACCGGTCTGGGAAGGCTAAAGTTCGGACCGAAGTGAAATGGATGGCTGATGGAAAAAGGGCCGGACGCCGCGCGCGCCAACCCTTTTTTGATGCGGCAACGCTGGAACTTGGATGAAGACGGTCACGCGCCAGCCCGGCCGATCGAAGCGCTGCCGGCGATTGTAGAAAAGCGCAATTGCGTATGCTAATTTTACGAACTTAAGCACCGCACGTTGGCATCGTTCGCCGATGGTTTTGTTGCGCGGTTGTTAGCGTCTCAAGAGCCGGGCGCGAGAATTCAGACCGTTACGGAGAGATGGCCGAGTGGTCTAAGGCGCACGCCTGCTAAGCGTGTGTACCCCAAAAGGGTACCGAGGGTTCAAATCCCTCTCTCTCCGCCACTTAGCCCGGCGGCACGACAGATCATCAAAGGCAAATTTCACGGTCTGAGATTTGAAATTTGTAATTTGAAGTTTTTAGCGCCCGTAGCTCAATTGGACAGAGCACCAGACTACGGATCTGGGGGTTGGGAGTTCGAATCTCTCCGGGCGCGCCACAATGAGTCCGTTCATCGCTGTCTAACTGCACCCGAGAGGAACGGCCTTTTTTTCTGTGTTTCTTCCGTTATGCTGAAATTGGAGTTGGCGAATGCTCGCGTTTACGAGCTAGCTCTGCTTTGGGTCTGAACCTCCCTTGAGCAGAGGGGTAAGTGCCTCCCAGCGTCTTACCGTCAACTCCAACAACTAGGTTTCATATTCGAGAGTCGCGGTTCCAGCCTTTTACCATCCACAGCGGTTGGAGTGCAAGAATTTTCTTATCTTTCAGCTTGCAGAGATTTTTCGACGAGCACGAACGAAGCCCGACGCTGAGATTGACTCCAGTGCGCTTAATGCTCTTCCTGGGCGAGATCTTCGGCCGCTTATTTGCTTTGGTCTGATGATCACCGTGGTTGCATGCGTGATTTGGATCGAACGCGCTCGGGCGCCAGCACACCAAGTTTGGAGTCATCTCGATCACTTTGGTGCGGTGATCTATTGAGTTGCCTGGACAAGGCGTGCCTGGCAATGCTCACAGCGAATTAAGCACAACGCACCTGCGTGCAAACACGCTGTCCGTGGATCAAATAACTCGCGTAACCGTCGAGATTTAAAACGTATGTTGTGCGAGGAGATTGCATCATCCATATTGGGTTAATCGTTTAGAGACTCTCCAGAATCGAGTTCTGCACTCCCGGCACCGGAATGGCCGGACCGAAATAAGGGTCAAGCATTTCTCGATCAAATTCGCCCGATGGGAATTTCTCACGTTGGTGCTATCGCAGCGCGGACACCTAAGCAGCTTGCGACTGATGGTCATGATCTAGCGTAACGCTGAAAAGGCGATCAGCTCAACGCTGAACCCGGGAAGGGTCCGTTTTTGTCGCGGTTAACACGACAGATACCATACGAGATTAGGATTAGCAGGCGTCAGTCGAAGCGTACACTTGTCTTATGTTTGATACGGCTCCGCGAATCTCTGTCGCTCGGCTGGGACGTATTGGGCGTTTGGTTTTTTAGAAGCATCTCAGCCGAGGCGTAGCGTCCGCTACTCACGGGCCAATGTAAAACTATCCTTGCGAGTAAAAATCCCTTCAGGGTCCGTCATCGATGACCTTAATCTTCGCCGTTTATCGATTTCGCCCCCTGACTGGCGCATTCTTTGCTCGTTGCCGTCCGGTCAAGTGTGTTGCTCATTTTGCGGGATGGCTACAGAACAGCGGCCTACCAACCGGGAGTCAAGGATAACTTCTGCTCTAGAACTACGACCGAAGACATCTTGCGATCCTCTTTCTGCCCAGCCCTATACACAGAGAACAGAATGTCAATGGTTCCTAGGGTCCAAAACAGCAGCAGGTCGGCGGCTCAAAAAGGATAGTCGCTGTGTGCTGCGTCACGCCTTGCCCGCGGAGACAAACTGTTTGGCGAGATAATTTCTGACAGCATAATCGCGGAATCTACCACGACGAAATGGTTGACGAATACCGTTAAAGACGCGATAGCAAACCCTGCGGGGGAATCGAAATCAGCTCCTGATAAGGTAAATAAAGCAGAGGAGGACGGATCATGACGAATCGTGTTTATGTGGGTAGCCTGCCCTACGCGACCACCGATGCCAGGTTGGCGGAGATTTTCTCCCAATACGGCACGGTGGAATCAGCCAGGATCATTACGGACAGGCTGACCGGCCGCTCGAAAGGTTTCGGCTTCGTCGAGATGAGCTCCGGCAACGAGGCGCAGGCCGCAATCGAAGCATTGAACGGCAGCCAGTTAGACGGGCGAAGCCTTACGGTGAATGAAGCCCGCCCGCAAGAACGGCGGCCGCAATTCGATGGCGCTCGACGGGGTGGCGGAGGCGGACGCGACAGCGGATGGCGGGGGGAGCGCAGACGCTGGTAACGCGGTATAGTTGCAATCTAATAACTGATTGCCTTTGTTTAGCGACCCGGTGGCGGTAAGACGCAGGCGTTGCCGGTAAGACGGGCATCGGGCAGCAGTCTGGCCTGTTGATTTTTAGGAAGCGCTTGGCTGGACGCCGGGAGCGTCGGCCCGGTAACGCTCTGCGCTGTCGGGTTCCAGTGCGTGTTCGAGCGCGTCATCCACGGTGTTCAGATACTCAAACTGGATTCCGGCGCACGCGGAGGGTGGAATTTCTTCGAGATCGCGTTGGTTCATCGCCGGCAATAAGACCGTTGAGATGCCGGCGCGCTTGGCGGCGAGCACCTTTTCCCTGATGCCGCCGACCGGCAACACGAGCCCGCGCAGGCTGATCTCGCCCGTCATTGCAGTGTCTTTGCGCACCCTCTGGCCGAGCAGCAGCGATACCAGCGCGACAAACATAGTGACCCCGGCGCTCGGTCCGTCTTTCGGGATCGCGCCGGCGGGAATGTGCACGTGAATATCCTGAGTTCGAAACAGTTCGGGCGAGATGCCGAGCGTATCCGCGCGGGATTTGACCAGGCTCATGGCCGCTTGCGCACTTTCTTTCATCACATCTCCAAGCTGGCCAGTTAGCTGAAGTTTTCCGTCTCCCCCCATTTTGGTCGCTTCGATGAACAGAATGTCGCCGCCGACGGGCGTCCAGGCTAGACCCGTTGCGACACCCGGCAAACTCGTGCGCAATGCGATCTCGTTAAAAAACTTCGGGGGGCCCAGATAATCACGTAGCGCATCTTGATTGATCGTGACTTTTTCCGTCAGTCCTTCGGCCACGCGTGTGGCAACGCCGCGGCAAACCGACCCAATCTCGCGTTCAAGCTGGCGAACGCCGGCTTCTCGGGTGTAAGAACGAATGATTTCGCGGATGGCGTCCGAATCGAAAGCGATTTGAGCTTCTCCCAGCCCGTTTTCCGTAATTTGTCGCGGAATCAAATAGTTGGTCGCGATGGCCAACTTCTCCTCTTCGATATAACCGGCCAACGGAATGATTTCCATGCGATCGCGCAGCGGCCCGGGGATGGTATCGAGCACGTTCGCGGTGGCGATAAACATCACCTTGCTGAGATCGAAATCGACGCCGAGATAGTGATCCTGGAAGGTTGCATTTTGCGCCGGGTCCAAAACCTCAAGCAGGGCCGCTGAGGGATCGCCGTGAAAACTGACGCCGAGCTTGTCGATCTCATCAAGCATGAAGACGGGATTGTTGGTGCCCGCCTTGCGGATGCCTTGAATGATATTGCCGGGCAGAGCTCCGATGTACGTGCGACGATGGCCGCGAATGTCGGCTTCATCATGCACGCCACCCAGACTCTGGCGCACAAACTTACGATTCATCGCGCGCGCGATGCTCTGGCCGAGCGAGGTTTTGCCCACGCCCGGCGGGCCAACGAAGCACAAGATCGGACTTTTGCCGCCCGGATTAAGTTTGCGAACCGCAAGAAATTCGACAATACGTTTCTTGACTTTTTCCAGATCGTAATGGTCAGCGTCGAGGACTTCACGCGCGCGTGGCAAATCGATTTGTTCCGCGCTGCTGACGCTCCATGGCAGGTCCACCATCCAGTCGAGGTAGGTGCGGATCATCGATCGTTCTGCGGCCATGTCGGGCATGCGCTCGAAGCGGCTTAGCTCGCGCAGCACTTCGGTCTCCACCTCCGGCGGCATTTTGGCTTCAAGGACCTTTTTTCGTAGCTCTTCAGCCTCGGCATTTTCGCCGCTGTCTTCGCCCAGTTCCTTTTGAATCGCCTTCAATTGCTCGCGCAAAAAATACTGCCGTTGAGCCTTGTCGAGCGATCCTTTGGTCTCATCGCCGATCTTTTTGCTGAGTTCGAGCAGAGAGATCTGGCGCGCCAGCTTCTCGGATACCTTTTGCGTGCGCTGGTCGGGGTCAAAACTAGCGAGCAGCTCTTGCTTCTCTTCCAGCGGCAGATCCATCGTGCTGGCGATGATATCGATCAACGCCAACGGATTGTCGATCCGCTCGATCGCCGACTTGAGCTCCATCATCGGCTCCGGCAGCAGTGTTAGGGCCTTTCCAGCTTCCTGGCGCAAGTGGATAATGCGCGCCTGGAATTCCTTGGACTTAGGCGTTTGCTCTTCAACGAAGGTCACCCGAGCGATCAGGAAGGGATCGGTTTGCATGAATTCGGCGATCTCAAAGCGCTGCCGGCCCTGGACAACGATCTGGCGCTGACCGTCGGGAAGATTATACATGCGCAGAATGTCCGCGCTGGTACCGACGGTGAACAAGTGCTCCGGCCCTGGCGACTCGATGCTCGGATCACGTTGCGCAACGAAACCGACCTGAATTTGCTGACGCACGGCCTCTTCGACGCTTTGCAGGCTGGCCGGGCGGCCGACCACCAGCGGCATGACCGTTGATGGAAAAAGCACTGCCTGGCGTAGCGGCAGTATTAACAATCCACCTGGAGGAACGGTGATCCGGCGACTCGGTTTGGAGGCTTGTTTAGTATTTTCTTGTTCTTGAGCTGTCATAGGTTCTTTCTTAGCTCGACTATGAGCAGGCCGTCATCGAGTTTAGTTCGCTCGGTGACCAGCGAATAGACGTCGCTGAAAGGCCCAAGCTGCCGCTCGAAACGTCCGAGCGGAATCTCCCAGATCTTGAGTTCGCCTTCTGTACAGCAAGCGGGCAACGGCCGCTCGCCTGAGATTGTCAAGTAATTGTCTTGGAGCCGAACTATGACGCGGTCCCGTTTTACGCCGGGGATCGCTGCGATAACCCACAGGGCATCGTCGGTTTCCACTACGTTGATCGGCGGTTCCCATGACGTGTTCCTGCCGTGCGAGGCGCGGTATTGCGTGGAAATCGCGACCTGCACGAAGTTTCGCTGAATACGCTCAGCCTGCCGAAGCAATGCGTCGGCGCGCTGCCAAATCAATAATTCCCAGTCTTGGGACATGTGACTCCTTGCAGCAATTTTTTCTTAATTGACCTTGCAAATCTGCATTCTAAAGAAGTTAGGAACGGAACCGCGCATTGTCAAGGAACAGAAGGATGCAGATCAGCAAATGGCGCACCGTAAACACAGTCCCCGCAAGCTCGCAAATTAGCAGCCGACTTGTCGACAAGCCCGAGAGGATCGCGTTGCTCGGCAATATGCATTTACATTCGGACGGGTTATCGTGGCGCGCGGAGAAGTCGGTGAAAGCAGCGAAAACGTATTTCATAAGCGATGCCGCTCCTACTCTCGTCATCCCAGAACTGAGATCAACCTGGACCTACCTGTTGCGTAGGTGACACATTCGCCCGCAGTCGGATATCAAATAGTAGCAGCGGCAATCGGGCATGCAAGTTGCGATGCTATTGAAGCAATCATCAACGATGCCCGTGCGTTTTGGCACAAGGAGAATCAGTGAGATTTCCTTCAGCCGTGATCGCCGCCTCCGTCCTCTTAAGCTTCGTCGCGAATGGTTCTTCAGCCGCGAGCCAACCTGTCAAAACCAAATTTGTCAATGCAAAACAGCAAGAGGTCGGTGATGCGACCTTGACGGAAACGCCCAACGGGGTGTTGATCCGGATTAACCTCCGGGGGAATCCCGAGGGAATTTCGCCCGGCACGCACGCCATTCATATTCACGAGGTCGGCAGTTGCGAGCCGCCGTTCACATCTGCGGGTGGACACTTCAATCCTGCCAACAAAAAGCACGGCTTCCTGGCCACTCAGGGCAAACATGCCGGCGATTTGCCGAATATTCATATGACGGAGAACGCTCCACTGTCGGTGGAATTTCTTGTGCCGCAGCTCAGTCTTAGCGGCGGTAAGGCTAGCCTCATGGATGATGACGGGTCCGCTGTTGTGATTCACCAGGCGGCCGATGACTACCGTACGGATCCCGGTGGAGACGCGGGTGATCGAGTAGCGTGCGCGGTTTTGGAAAGATCGAATAAGACGAAATGAGCCGGCTTCACCCCCGTTGATGATCCAAGGAGGCGATCAACCGAAGCGAGTCCGGCGCCGATGTAAGAAGCGGGGATACTGCAGATGATCTCCGTGTCACTGCGTCGGAACAAATTCACTGCGTCGAAAAAAACAAAAAAGAGGAGGATGAACTATGTTCGTTGAGAATTATCGCCGAGAGAATGCCGAATCGATTATGGCCGGAGGAGAATCGGCACGACTGCCTTATCCCAAAATTTCCGATGAGGATTGGCGCGTGTGGTCGACCTTTTTACCGGTCCGTTCACACAACTTAGATCGGATCGCCGCCGCCAGTTTCAGCACGACTTCGCTTCATGACGGGATCCCAATGCAGGTGGCGACTGAAGTGCAACGCGCAAGTCAGCATTTCGACAAAGTCGAAATTTGGCGAAAAAACCAAGTCGAGAAAGATCCGATCGCCGTCGGAGTTCTCGGCGAGGAGCGCTACATGATCGCTCGCTGGGGTATGGAAAAACTGATTCCATTCGAAACGATCAAGAAGTCCATGCCGCTCGTGCTGGCGTGGAAATACGCGACCAGCCCGTTCGGAATTATGGTCGAGCTGGCCGGAGTGAGCTTGTTAGCTTGGAATCTGCTGCTGGGCTAACTCCCAGTTGAAAAACGCGGTGAGCGGCGCTCGCGCTGTGTCGCTGCCAGGGCAGTTGATCATTGAATCGCTCAACGAGCCCCGAAGTGTGCGCGCGCAGTCGCCGCCCCGTGACTAAAACGCCTCAGCGGAAGCATCGTGGCCCGCTAGATATGTCCCGGCACGGCAACCGGCCTGCTGAAGTCTTCCGGAGCAATCACGGCTGAACACGGTGACGACGTGTGCCAAGATCGAGCGAGCACACGACACGCATGAGCCGGTCTTCGGTTCCGACGATCGATGTTGAACACAGTCGCTTAGGCTATAGGGCCGTCACCGCCACAGATCCGAATTTAAATTGTTTGCGATACTGTTGACGCCTTCGGGTGTTTTTCTGGGAATCGGGCTAAGCGGCCTTTCCTGGTTGAACAT
>Ga0210076_1000126_pt1 | contig 16193 bp, 24 predicted proteins | sample MayberryNW_Catta_3_FD_184876 | JGI IMG/M metagenome (GOLD analysis project Ga0210076, IMG submission 184876) | Wetland microbial communities from San Francisco Bay, California, USA, that impact long-term carbon sequestration -... | ecosystem: Environmental > Aquatic > Marine > Wetlands ... | reverse complement strand
CGGGGTCGACGTGGTCGTCGGCGAGGGCAACCTCGTGACGGTCACCGGCCCGCGGGGTGAGCTCAGCCAGTCGATGCACGCGAACATGAAGATCGTGGTCGACGACGGCGTCGCGCGCGTCGAACGCCCCGACGACGAGGGCTTCAACCGCGGGCTGCACGGCCTCACGCGCACGCTGCTGGCCAACATGGTCGAGGGCGTCACCAAGGGCTACGAGAAACGGCTCGAGATCGTCGGCGTGGGGTATCGGGCGGCGATGAAGGGCAACGACATCGAGGTGCAGGCGGGCTATTCGCACCCCGTGACCGTGCAGGCGCCCGAGGGCATCGAGTTCGAGGTGCCGGCTCCGACGCAGATCGTCGTGCGGGGCAACGACAAGCAGGCGGTCGGCGAGATCGCCGCGACGATCCGGAAGATCCGCAAGCCCGAGCCGTACAAGGGCAAGGGCATCCGGTACGAGGGCGAATACGTGCGGAAGAAGGCCGGCAAGGCCGCGAAGACGGGAGCCGCCTGATGGCGAGGAACGAGCTGCGAGCGGCTCGCGAACGCCGTCACGCCCGGGTCCGCAAGAAGGTCTCGGGCGACGCGGCACGCCCCCGGTTGGCCGTGTACCGGTCGAACCGGTTCATCTACGCACAGCTGATCGACGACGTCGCGGAGCACACGCTCGCCCAGGCGAGCGACCGCGAGGTCTCCGGCGAGGACAAGACGGCCCGCGCCAAGGCCGCCGGCGAGCTGCTCGCGCGCCGGGCCAAGGAAGCGGGCATCGAGCACGTCGTCTTCGATCGCGGCGGCCGCCTGTACCACGGCCGGGTGGCCGCGCTCGCCGACGGCGCGCGTGAGGGAGGACTCCGGATCTGACATGAGCAGGCGTTACGACTCGAACCAGCAGGATCGCAGCCCCTTCGAGGAGCGGGTCATCTCGATCAACCGCGTCGCCAAGGTCGTCAAGGGCGGCCGGCGGTTCTCGTTCGCCGCCCTCGTCGTCGTCGGCGACGGCGCCGGGCGCGTGGGGCTCGGCTACGGCAAGGCCAAGGAGGTGCCGGCCGCGATCTCCAAGGGCGTCGAGGAGGCCCGCAAGAGCATGTTCGAGGTGCCGATGATGGGCACCACGATCCCGCACGAGGTGATCGGTGAGGCCGGCGCCGGCATCGTGTTGCTCAAACCCGCGGCCCCGGGGACCGGGGTGATCGCCGGGGGGCCGGTGCGAGCCCTGATCGAGGTCTCGGGCATCAAGGACATCCTGTCGAAGTCGCTCGGCAGCTCGAACCAGATCAACATCGTGAAGGCGGCGGTCGCCGGGCTGAAGGCCCTGCGCCGACCTCAGCAGGTGGCGCGGCTCCGGGGCCGCGACGTGCACGAGGTGGCGCCCAAGCCGATGCTGGAAGCGGTGGCCGCCGCCGACGTGCGGCTCCAGGCGGCCCGCACGGCGGCCCTCGAGGAGGTCTACTCCGATCAGCCGCCCTCGCGTGACCAGCGCCGCGGCCAGCCGCGGGGAGGCCGCCGATGAGCCGGCTCAGGGTGACGCAGGTCCGCAGCGTGATCGATCGGCCCCGCGACCAGAAGGACACCGTGCGGCGCCTCGGGCTGCATCGCATCGACGACTCCGTGGTCAAGGACGATCGCCCCGAGATCCGGGGCATGATCGAGAAGGTCCGCCACCTCGTACACGTGGAAGAGGTCGACGCATGAAGCTCCACCATCTCAAACCCGCCGAGGGCGCGAAGAAGGAACGAAGCCGCGTCGGTCGCGGGCGCGCCGGCGTGCGCGGCAAGACCGCCGGGCGCGGCACGAAAGGCACCGGCGCGCGGAAGAACGTGCCGGCCTGGTTCGAGGGCGGCCAGATGCCGCTGCAGCGCCGTGTGCCCAAGCTCAAGGGCTTCACGAACGTGAACCGCGTCGAGTACGCCGTGGTCAACGTCGAGGTGCTGGCGAGGTACTACGAGGCGGATCAGGAGGTCACGCCCGCCGCCCTGTACGAACACGGCCTGGTGCACAAGGGTCGTCCGGTGAAGATCCTGGCCCGGGGCGAGCTCGGCCACGCGCTCACGGTGAAGGCCCACGCCTTCTCGGGCGCGGCCAAGGCCAAGATCGAGCAGGCCGGCGGTCGCACCGAGCTCATCGAGTCCTAGATGCCAGAGTACGATACAGACCCGTGCTGAAGGCTTTCCTCAACGCGTTCCGGCTCCCGGACCTTCGCAACAAGATCCTGTTCACGCTGTTCATCATCGCCGTGTACCGGTTCGGCTCGTTCGTGCCGGTCCCCGTGGTGGACTTCGGGCCGATCCGCGACGCGATCGACCAGGGCGAGGGCGGGTTCCTGCAGCTGATCAACCTGTTCTCGGGCGGCGCGCTCGGACAGATGGCGGTGTTCGGCCTCGGCATCATGCCGTACATCACGAGCTCGATCATCATGCAGCTGCTCACGGTCGTGATCCCGAAGCTGCAGGCCCTGCAGGACCAGGGCGAGGTCGGGGTCAAGAAGATCAACCAGTACACGCGCTACGTCACGGTCGTGCTCGCGGTGCTGCAGTCCACCGGCATCGTGTTCCTGTTCCACTCGGGCGGCACCGGGCTTCCCGACCCGTTCCCGGCCGAGACGTTCACCCCGCCGAACGTGGCGCTGATCGTGCTCACCCTCACGGCCGGCACCGCGATGATCATGTGGCTGGGCGAGCTGATCACCCAGCGCGGGGTCGGCAACGGCATGTCGATCCTGATCTTCACGAGCGTGATCGCGGCGCTGCCGGGCGAGGGCGGCTCGATCCTGCGTCAGGGCGGCGCGTTCAAGTTCTCGGTGATCATGCTGATCGGGCTCGGCATCATCGTCGCGGTGGTCTTCATGGACCAGGGGCAGCGGCGCATCCCGATCCAGTACGCCAAGCGCGTCGTCGGCCGCAAGATGACCACCGGCGGCAGCACCTACCTGCCGCTCAAGGTCAACCAGGCCGGCGTGATCCCGATCATCTTCGCGACGTCGGTGATGTACATGCCGGTGCTGCTCGCGAGCATCGTGCCGTGGCAGGGCTTCCAGAACTTCGTCGACACGTACCTGAACGCGGGCAACCCGACGTACGTGTACATGATCGTGCTGGCCTCGATGATCGTGTTCTTCGCCTACTTCTACACGGCGATCCAGTTCGACCCCACGAAGCAGGCCGACAACCTGCGGAAGCAGGGCGGGTTCATCCCCGGCATCCGTCCGGGCGGGCCGACGGCCACCTACCTCAACGACATCCTCGTAAGGATCACGCTGCCCGGAGCCTTGTTCCTCGCCGCGGTCGCGCTGGTCCCGACGATCGTCTTCCGCCTGTGGGACTTCCAGCAGTTCCCGTTCGGCGGCACCTCGGTGCTGATCGCCGTCGGCGTGGCGCTGGAGACGATGAAACAGATCGAGTCCCAGCTGCTGATGCGCCACTACGAAGGTTTCCTGAAGTAGGCGCCGATGCGGCTGGTGCTGCTCGGACCTCCGGGGGCTGGCAAAGGGACACAGGCCCAGGTGCTCGTCGACACGTACGGCATCCCGCAGGTCTCCACCGGCGACCTCCTGCGGGAGCACGTGCAGCACGGGTCCACCCTCGGCATCAGGGCCCGCGCCTACATGGACCGCGGGGAATACGTGCCCGACGATCTCGTCGTCAGCATGGTCATGGACCGGCTCGCCGCCCCCGATGCGGACGACGGGTTCATCCTCGACGGCTTCCCGCGCACCGTGCCGCAGGCGATCGCCCTCGAGGGGGCTCTGGATCGGGAGGGCAAGCCCCTGACCGCGGTGCTGAAGTACGCGATCGGCGACGACATGGCCGTGCGGCGCCTGTCCGCCCGGTGGACCTGCCCGGTGTGCAAGCGCACCTACAACATGGAGTCCAAACCCCCGGCCAACGACCGCGTCTGCGACGTGGAAGGCGCCGACCTGGAACGGCGCGCCGACGACGACGACCTGACCGTGCGCCGTCGACTCGCGCTGTACCGGGAACAGACGGCGCCGCTCGAGGCTTTCTACCGTGAGCGCGCGCTCCTCGAGGTGATCGACGCCGAGGGGCCGGAGGACGAGGTGGCGCTCCGAACGAAGAGCGTCCTGGAGGCGACGTGATCATCCGGAAGTCGGGACAGGAGCTCGATCGCATGCGCCGCGCCGGGCGCATCGTGGCCGAGACGATCTCGGCCGTGCTCGAGGCCGTGCGCCCCGGTGCGACGACGGCCGACCTCGACCGCGTCGCCGAGGCGGTCATCCGTGAGCGTGGGGCCACCCCCTCGTTCCTGGGCTACCGCGGCACGTATCCGTCCACGATCTGCGCGTCGATCGACGACGAGATCGTCCACGGCATCCCGTCTCAGGAGCGGATCCTCGAGGAGGGCCAGCTGCTCTCGCTCGATTTCGGTGCGATCTGGGAGGGCTTCCACGCCGACTCCGCCGTCTCGGTGTTCGTGGGCGACGCCGCCCCCGGCGAGGACGCCGCCCGGCTCCTGAAGACGACCGAGGAGGCGCTGCACGCCGGCATCGAGGCGGTGCGCCCGGGCGGCAGGCTCTCCGACATCGGGCATGCGATCGAGTCGGTCGCCGAGCCCGCCGGCCTGGGCATCGTGCGCGAGTACGGGGGACACGGCATCGGCCGGGCGCTGCACGAGGACCCCTTCATCCAGAACTTCGGCCGGCCGGGGCGGGGGCCCGACCTGCGGCCAGGGCTGGTCCTCGCGATCGAGCCGATGCTGATGCTCGGCGACGAAGCCACGCGGGTGCTGGCCGACGACTGGACGGTCGTGACCGCCGACGGCTCGCTCGCGGCGCACTTCGAGCACACGGTTGCGGTCACCGACGACGGCGCCGAGGTGTTGACCGCGCGCGGATGAGCACGCCCGGGACCCGTTCGCATGGACGTTCTCGCCGGCCGGCCCCTATACTGAACCTTCGCCCCCCTTCCGGCGGGTGTTGGCGCACGTCCCGGAAGCTGGGAGCGAACAACCCGTTCGAGAGGGAACAGCTGGAGCGTGCCGAAGAAAGACGCGATCGAGGTCGAGGGAACGGTGATCGAGCCGTTGCCCAACGCGATGTTCCGGGTGGAGCTCGAGAACGGACACAAGGTATTGGCCCACATCTCGGGGAAGATGCGCATGCACTACATCCGCATCCTGCCCGGCGACCGGGTCCTGGTGGAGCTGTCGCCCTACGACCTCACCAGGGGACGGGTCGTGTATCGGTACAAGTAGCGGCAGGAACAGGAGCTCGAGAGCACATGAAGGTTCGGCCCAGCGTCAAGAAGATGTGCGATCGCTGCCGCGTGATCCGGCGCCGGGGCAAGATCCTGGTCATCTGTTCGAACCCGCGGCACAAGCAGCGGCAAGGCTGAGGAGGTACCGAGTGGCACGCATCGCAGGCGTCGACCTCCCGCGCGACAAGCGCCTCGACATCGCGCTGACCTACATCTACGGCATCGGGAACTCGGGGGCGAACGCGATCGTCTCGGGCTCGGGGGTCGAGGGGGGCACCAAGGTGCGCGACCTCTCCGAGGACGAGGTCCTGAAGATCCGCGCGTACATCGACGCGAACTTCCAGGTCGAGGGCGACCTGCGCCGCGAGGTGGCGCAGGACATCAAGCGCAAGATCGAGATCGGGTGCTACCAGGGCATCCGCCACCGCCGCGCCTTGCCGGTGCGCGGCCAGCGCACGCACACGAACGCGCGCACCCGCAAGGGCCCCAAGAAGGCCATCGCCGGGAAGAAGAAGGCGACCAAGAAGTAAGCGATCCACCGCGAGGAACGGGAGCTGCACACGCATGGCGAAGCCGAAGGCCAAGAAGACCAAACGCCGCGAGCGGAAGAACGTCGTCCACGGCCAGGCGCACATCCGGTCGACGTTCAACAACACGATCGTCACGATCACCGACCTGCAGGGCAACACCGTCTCGTGGGCGAGCGCCGGCAACGTGGGCTTCAAGGGCTCGCGCAAGTCGACCCCCTACGCCGCGCAGCTGGCCGCCGAGAAGGCCGCGCGGGCCGCCCAGGAGCACGGGCTGCAGAAGGTCGACGTCTTCGTGAAGGGCCCGGGCTCCGGCCGTGAGACCGCGATCCGCTCGCTCGCGGCCACGGGCCTCGAGGTCACGGGCATCCAGGACGTCACGCCGGTGCCGCACAACGGATGCCGGCCGAAGAAGCGCCGCCGCGTCTAGCAGGCGCCGAACCCGTCGTCCGATCTGCGACGGCGGGCAGCACCACGAGAGCGCCGAAGCAGCGAAGCGATAGCGCTCACTGAGAAGGAGCGCTCAAGCAGCGAAGCGATAGCGCTCACTGAGAAGCGGGGTAGGAATGGATGATCCCCCGCCGAAGGAGGGAACCACCGCATGTTCATCGTCGCGAGGCCTCAGATCTCCGAACAGGTCGTCTCGCCGATCCGCTCCCGGTTCGCGATCGAGCCGCTCGAGCCCGGGTTCGGCTACACCGTCGGCAACTCGCTCCGTCGCACGTTGCTCTCGTCGATCCCCGGCGCCGCGGTCTCGTCGGTGCGCATCGACGGCGTGCTGCACGAGTTCTCGACGATCCCGAACGTGACCGAGGACGTCACCGACATCATCCTCAACCTCAAGGAGCTGGTCGCCCGCTCCGAGCTCGAGGAGCCCACGACCGTGTACCTGAAGGCCAAGGGGCCCGGGGAGGTCACCGCCGGCGACATCGCGCCGCCCGCCGGGGTCGAGATCCTCAATCCCGAGCTGCACATCGCAACGCTCGGCAAGGGGTCGACTATCGAGATGGAGATGACCGTCGAGCGCGGGGTCGGCTACCGCATGGCCGACAAGAACAAGAAGTCCCGCGATCCGATCGGCGTGATCCCCGTGGACTCGATCTTCTCGCCGGTGCGCAAGGTCAGCTACTCGGTCGAGAACACCCGCGTCGAGCAGATGACCGACCGCGACCGCCTCATCCTCGACGTCGAGACCGACGGCTCGGTCACGCCGCGCGAGGCCGTCGCGTCGGCCGGTGGCACGCTGCTCGAGCTCGTCACGCTCTTCAGCGAGATGGCCGAGGCCGCGAGCGTCTCCGTGGGCCCCGCCGAGGACGACGAGGTGCCGGGTGACTACGCCATCACGATCGAGGAGCTGAACCTGTCGGTGCGCTCCTACAACTGCCTGAAGCGCGAGGGCATCAACACGGTCGGCGACGTCATCCTCAAGAGCGAGTCCGAGCTGATGGACATCCGCAACTTCGGCCAGAAGTCGATCGACGAGGTGAAGGCCAAGCTCGAGGAGCTCGGCCTCGGCCTGCGGGAGGAGTGACCCAGGTGCCCAAGCCCAAGAAGGGGCCCCGCCTCGGATCGGATCCGGGCCACCAGCGTCTGCTGCTCTCGACGCTGGCGGCTCAGCTGTTCACCCACGAGGCGATCGACACCACCGAGGCCAAGGCCAAGGCGCTGCGTCCCTACGCCGAGAAGCTGATCACGAAGGCGAAGCGGGGCGACCTGGCATCCCGGCGCGACGTCCTGAAGGACATCCCCGACCGCGACGTGGTCGCGCGCCTGTTCCACGAGATCGGACCGCGGTTCGAGGATCGCGAGGGCGGGTACACGCGCATCCTGAAGCTCGGCCCGCGCAAGGGCGATGCCGCGCCGATGGCGCGCATCGAGCTCGTGGAGCGCGGCCAGTAACTCTCGCCGACCCTTCACGACGCTGCGTGAGGCCGGGGCATCGAGCCCCGGCCTCCCGCGTCTTCTACTCGACCGTGAAGCTGGTGCGCATCCCCTCGGCGTAGTGCGCCTCCAGCGTGCCGTCCGCCTCCTCCTGCAGGATGTTGCAGATCAGCACGTAGTTGCCCGCTTCGAGGTCGACCGTCAACGACGGGCTCTCACCGACGGGGATGTCCTCGATCTCGTCGACGACCTCCATGCCCTCGCCGCCTTCTTCCACGGCACCGTCCTCGTCGACGGGCAGCTCGGTCGGTCCGAGGTCGGTCGCGATCACGACGAACTCGTGCACGTCGTCGGGACCGTCGTTCGTGACGTCGAACGTGACCGATCCCGCCGACGCCGACGCGGGGTCGGCCGCCACGGCGAACTCCTGCAGGGTCACCGCGACGTTGCCGTCGTCGCCTCCGCACGCCGGCAACAGCAGGATCACCACCGCGACGGACGCCACCACGGCGGTCGCGCGCACAGCGCTGGGTCGCCTCATCGATCCCTCCCTCCCCGGGCCGGAGCCCGGACTCGCCGCGCAGGGGAAGCCGAACCGTCGGGGCTCGCCCGCGGCATGAGTGGCCTACCACGTCGTCGACCTCCGTGCCAGCGCCGTCGGAGCGCCGGCCGCCTCGGGCATACTCCGAGCCATGGCCGAGCGGACGATCAGGATGCTGCTCGCCTACGACGGCACGGGGTTCAGGGGATGGGCGGCCCAACGGGACCCGCGCATCCGCACCGTCGAAGGCGTGTTGACCGAGGCGCTACGCGACCTGGTCGGAGGACCCGTGCGCCTGTCCGTGGCCGGCCGGACGGATGCGGGGGTCCATGCCCGCGGACAGGTCGCGTCGTTCGTCACGTCGTCTCCGCGCGAGCTCCTCGCCCTCCGCGATGCCGTGAACGGGCGGCTCGGGCCGGAGGTCGTGGCGCGCGGCGTCGATGCGGCACCCGCCGGTTTCGATGCGCGGTTCTCGGCAACGGCTCGCGAGTACCGGTTCCGGGTCGACGTCGGCGAGGTGCCGGACCCGTTCACGGCGAGGTTCGTCTGGCACCATCCCTGCGCTTCCGACCTGCGCGCCATGCGAGCGGCGGCCGGGCACCTGGTTGGGGAGCACGACTTCACGTCGTTCTGCCGGCATCCCGGCGCCGGTAGGCCCACGGTCCGCCACCTGCAACGCGTGAGCGTGGTTCGCGTGGGCGATCGGCTCGAGCTGCGCTTCCGCGCGAACGCGTTCCTGCACCAGATGGTCCGGGCCCTCACCGGCACCTTGGTCGCGGTCGGCGAGGGGAAGGTCGACCCGGGCTCGATCCCGTCGATCCTGGCTGCCGCGGACCGCTCGGCCGCACGCCGCATAGCGCCGCCGCACGGCCTCACCCTCGAACGGGTGGTCTACGGCCGCCGGGAACGGCGGTAGGGTCCCAACCGTGCGAGGCCGGTCGGTTCCCTGCCGCCCCGCTCAGGTTCGAGACGAGCCGCGGGTGAGGGTCCACACGGCCTGCAGAAGGAAGACGACGCTCACGGCGATGACGAGCCAGTTGAGGACGGTGAAGCCGTCGTTGATCCCTTCGATGATCGTGAGGATCCCGATGACGGCGAAAGCGATGAGGAACCAGGAAGCCTTCGTCCGATCCACGTTGCCCTCCTCGGTCCGGTGACGGTGTCGCGACGACACGTGTGCGGGCCGGGCCCGCCGGCCTGTTCCGCTCAGCTGCCCCGCAATGGGCCATCCGCGTCCGCCGAGAGGATCGGGTCGGCGTGTCGGTGCACAAGCAACCATGAGGCGTTCTCCCGGCGGAAGATGCTGGTGACACGGAGACCGAATGGTGTGGTTTCCTCGCGCCCTCCGACCCTCGCCTCCCAGCGCTCGATCTCCACCAAGGAGGCAACGTCGGTGCCGACGATCAGCGCCACCTTCTCGAAGTCGATGGGTCGGCCGTCCTGGAACCTGGAAGCGGCGAAATCGAGACGATCGGCAACACCTGCCCAGCCCCGAACCGGCGGGCCGAACGGGTTCGCCAGCGTGACGTCGTCGTGGTGACTGTAGAGGGCCTTGACCGGCTCGGGGTCGCCTTGGGCGAACGAGTCGGCCGCCGAATGATATCGCTCGATGACCCGGTCGAGCTCCATCGGCGCAGTCTAGGCGGCGGCGGAGGCCCCCCGCAATGGCCCGAGTTGACTCACGCAAGATGTCCTCGAACTCACCCCGCTGCCTCACGACACATGTCCTCTGGAGCCGCTCCCGATCTCAAGCAGGGACCGGCGCGCAGGCGACGCTCACTGAAGCGGCGGCTCGGGCTTTGACGTGCCGACGTTCCCGCAGGTAGTCTGATGCGTCGGCCGGGAGCCTTCCTGGCCGATATCCACGTGATGAAGACCTACTCTCCGAAGCCTGAGCACATCGAACGCCGCTGGTACGTGATCGACGCCGGCGACCAGGTGCTGGGCCGCGTCGCGTCGGAGGCCGCAGCCTTGTTGCGCGGCAAGCACAAGCCCATCTTCGCCCCGCACATGGACACCGGCGACCACGTGATCATCGTCAACGCCGACAAGGTGGTGCTCACCGGCGGCAAGGAGACCAAGAAGTTCGCCTATCGCCACTCCGGATATCCCGGCGGCATCAGATCGACGCGGTACGACGTGCTCATGAGCACCCGTCCGGTCTTCGCGGTCGAGAAGGCGGTCAGGGGCATGCTCCCGAAGAACCGTCTCGGCCGCTCGATGATCCGCAAGCTCCACGTCGTGGGAGGTGCCGAGCACCCGCACGAGGCCCAGCAGCCGGTCGCGTACACGCTGGGCCGTCCTCCGATGTGGGAGGGCCTGCCGACCCCGGCGGAGCTGAAGCCACGGCACCGCACCCCCGGCGCCGCGCCGGGCGGCACCGAGGCGGACGAGCTCGCCGGTGAGCCCGCGTCGGACGCCGCGGCCCCGGCATCCGAGACGGCAGTGAGGGAGCCCGCGGCGAAGAAGTCGACGGCGAAGAAGTCGACGGCGAAGAAGACCGCCGCCAAGAAGTCGACGGCCAAGAAGACCACCGCCAAGACCACCACCGCCAAGAAGTCGACGGCCAAGAAGACCGCGGCGAAGAAGAGCACCGCCAAGAAGACCGCCGCCAAGAAGACCGCCACCAAGAAGAAGGCCTCCGAGGCCGAGAGCACCGAGGAGTGAACACGTGGCAGTGACCCCTGCGAAGATCGCGACCGGCCGCCGCAAGGAAGCCGTGGCGCGTGTGCGGCTCGTTCCCGGAACCGGAACGTTCGACATCAACGGGCGCGACCTCGAGGAGTACTTCCCGACCCGCGTGCACCGCATGGTGGCCGTGTCGCCGCTGCGGGTGTCGGGGCGAGAGAAGGACTTCGACGTCGTCGCGACGATCACCGGCGGAGGCGTGAGCGGTCAGGCCGGAGCGATCCGGCTCGGCATCGCGCGGGCGTTGATCGAGCTCGAACCCGAGCTCCGAGGTCAGATGAAGGCCGAGGGGTTCCTCACGCGCGACGGGCGCGAGAAGGAACGCCGCAAGTACGGGCTGAAGAAGGCTCGGAAGGCGCCGCAGTACTCGAAGCGCTGAGGCCGGTTCCTCAGCCGGGCGACGACGCGTCGCCCGCCGGTTCGTCGGGAACCCCCTCGACGTCGGCGTCGTCGTCGAGGGCGTAGGCGCCGGACCGGACGGCCGCCACGATCTCGCGAGCGCTCGCCTCGTCCTCGGCCGGCACCCAGACGTAGACCGGTCCGGCTCGGTAGGGACCCTCGCCCTCGCCCTTGAGCATCGCGGTGATGCCCTCGGCTTCGAGCCGGCCGCGCATCATCTCACCGGCGACGCTGTCTCCGCTCGCGAACACTCGCACCAGACGATCGTCCATGTGCCCATCTTCCCATGAGGGATGCGTTCCCGACCCCCGGGAGCGCGGGGCGGCCGCCGGGGCGTGAAGCCGACGCCGTGCGGTAGCCTCGCGCCGTGACGGAACGGCTGTTCGGCACCGACGGGGTCCGCGGGCTGGCTGGCACCGAGCTCACCGAGGACCTCGCCTATCGATTGGGGCGAGCCGCCGTGTCCGTGCTGGGCCGGCTCGGCGACGGACGCCCGTCGTTCGTGATCGGGCGCGATCCCCGAGACTCCGGGGAGTGGCTCGAGGATGCACTCGTCGAAGGCATCCGGGAGGCGGGCGGCGACGTGTTCATCGCCGGCATCGAGCCCACGCCGGCGATCGCGTTCCTCACGACCGATCTCGGCGCCTCCAGCGGGGTCGTGGTCTCCGCGTCGCACAACCCGCCGGAATACAACGGCATCAAGTTCTTCGACGCCTCGGGCATCAAGCTCTCCGACGAGCTGGAGGACGAGATCGAGGCGGGGCTGGGCGAGCGGCTCGGGGCGGCGGACCGCCCGGGCGAGGTCAGGCCCGTGGGCGAGGGCCGCGCGCGGTACCTGGCGCATCTCGTCGAGGCCGCCGACGGACGTCTCGACGGTCTGCGGGTCGTGGTCGACTGCGCGAACGGTTCGGCGTCCGAGGTCGCGCCGGCCCTGCTGCGGCAGCTGGGCGCCGAGGTGCACGCGATCCATGCCGACCCCGACGGGAAGAACATCAACGTCGGGTGCGGTGCGCTGTACCCGGAGGTCGTGGCGGCCGAGGTCGTGCGCCTGGGCGCCGACGCCGGCGTCTCGCACGACGGCGACGCCGACCGCGCCCTGTTCGCCGATGCCGCCGGGGCCATCGTCGACGGCGACCAGGTGCTGGCCGCGTGCGCGATCGCGCTGCGCGATCGCGGAGGGCTGCCCCACGAGACGGTCGTGACCACGGTCATGGCCAACGTGGGCTTCCACCACGCGATGCGAGAGGCCGGCATCGAGGTCGTGTCCTCGAAGGTCGGCGACCGCTACGTGCTCGAGGACATGGTGCGCACCGGAGCGATGCTGGGTGGTGAGCAATCGGGGCACCTGATCTTCCGGGACCGGGCGAGCACGGGCGACGGGCTGCTCACCGCGGCGCGGTTCCTCTCGCTCGCGGTGACCTCGGCTCGTTCGGTCGCCGACCTGGCGTCGGTGATGTACCGCTATCCCCAGCGCCTCGTCAACGTGGAGGTGACCGACCGATCGATCGCGCAGGCCGAGCCCGTCCAGGAAGCCGTGTCCGAGGCCGAGGCGGCGCTCGGGCTCGACGGACGGGTGCTCGTGCGGGCGTCCGGCACCGAGCCGCTCGTCAGGGTGATGGTCGAGGCCGAGACCGAGGCGCTTGCGAGCGGGCACGCCGAACGGATCGCCGAAGCCGTGCGGGCCGCGGGCTGAACCGGGCCGAACCCCGCTTCCGAGCCGCCCGCGAGAGCGCTGTTAGGGTGGGACCCTGATGTGCGGCATCGTGGGCTACGTGGGGCCCGACGAGGCCCTTCCGATCGTCCTCGAAGGTCTCCGGCGGCTCGAATACCGTGGGTACGACTCGGCCGGCGTCGCCGTGATCGACGGCGGGCTCGGTGTGGTGAAGCGCGCCGGGAAGCTGGGCGAGCTCGAGGCCGCCCTCGGGTCCGACACGAGCCTGGCCGGGTCGGTCGGCATGGGCCACACCCGCTGGGCCACGCACGGGGCGCCGACCGACGTCAACGCCCACCCCCACGTGGACTGCGACGGCCGCGTCGCGGTCATCCACAATGGCATCGTCGAGAACTTCCAGGGGCTCCGCGACCGGCTCGAGAAACAGGGCCATGCGCTCGTCTCGGAGACCGACACCGAGTGCGTGGCCCACCTCGTCGAGGAGATGCTGGGCGACGGACGATCGTTCCCCGACGCGGTGCGCGCGGCGGTTCGGCAGCTCGAGGGCGCGTACTCCCTCGTCGTCTGCTCGCTCGACGACCCCGATGTGCTCGTGGGGGTGAAGGTGTCGTCGCCGCTGATCGTGGGCGTCGGCGAGGGCGAGACGATGCTCGCGTCCGACATCCCGGCGGTGCTCGACCGGACCACCACCGTGATCCCGCTCGAAGAGGGCATGGTCGTCGAGGTCCGCCGCGACGGGGCGAGGTTCACCGATCTCGACGGCGCGCCGCTCGATGCGCAGCCGATCACCGTCGACTGGGACGTCGCCCGCGCCCAGAAGGGCGGGTACGAGACGTTCATGCGCAAGGAGATCGACGAGCAACCGGCCGCGATCCGCGACACGTTGGTCGGACGCACGGTGGGGGAGCGGCTCGTGCTCGACGAGCTGCACGTCTCCGACGACGTGCTGCGTGAGGTGAGCAAGGTGTTCGTCGTCGCGTGCGGCACCGCGTTCCATTCGGGGCTCGTCGCGAAGTACGCGATCGAGCACTGGACGCGCCTGCCGGTCGAGATCGAGATCGCGAGCGAGTTCCGCTACCGCGACCCCGTGCTCGGGCCCGACACGCTCACGCTCGCCGTCTCGCAGTCGGGGGAGACGATCGACACGCTGGAAGCCGCGCGCCACGCCCGGCGTCAGGGCTCGCAGGTGATCGCCGTGACGAACACGGTGGGATCCTCGCTCGCGCGGGAAGCCGACGGCGCGCTCTACACCCACGCCGGCCCGGAGATCGGCGTGGCGGCGACGAAGACGTTCGCCACCCAGATGGTCTCGCAGTACCTCGTCGCCCTCTACCTCGCGCAGGTCCGCGGCACGAAGTTCCCCGAGGAGATCGCCGAGGTGCTCGCCGACCTCGACGAGCTTCCGGCGAAGGTGGAGCGCGCGATCGGCCTCGACGGGGCGGCGCGCGAGCTCGCGGAGCGCTACCGCGACGCCCGCGACGTGTTGTTCATCGGGCGCCACACCGGGTACCCGTCCGCCCTCGAGGGCGCGCTGAAGCTCAAGGAGCTCAGCTACGTGCACGCGGAAGGACATCCGGCCGGCGAGCTGAAGCACGGTCCGATCGCGCTGATCGAGGACGGCGTGCCCGTCGTGGCCGTGGCCACTCGGTGTCACGTGTACCCGAAGATGCTCTCGAACATCCAGGAGGTGCGTGCCCGCGGGGCCCGCGTGATCGCCGTGGCGACCGAGGGTGATACGGAGGTCGGCGCGCTCGCCGACCACGTGCTCGAGGTGCCGGAGACGCCGGAGCTGTTGTCGCCGGTCGTCGTCACGGTGCCGATGCAGCTCCTCGCGTACCACGTCGCCACGCTGCGTGGGTGCGACGTGGATCAGCCGCGCAACCTCGCGAAGAGCGTCACGGTCGAGTAGGGGGACACATGGGGGTTCTGGCTGCGTCGACGATCTTCTGGCTGGGTGCCGCGATCATGGTGGGCATCGCGATCGCGGCGATCGTCGCGCTGATCCGCATGAAGTGACCGCCGCGAGCCCACCCTCCCTCTAAGCTGAGGCCGTGGAGATCGTCGGGCTCGGCGTCGACATCTGCGAGATCGCCCGCATGGAGCGCGCGCTCGCGCGCCACCCCACGATGCGCGAGCGGGTGTTCACAGCGCCGGAGATCTCCTACTGCGACTCCAAGGCGCGTCCCGCCGAGTCCTACGCCGGCAGGTTCGCCGCGCGCGAGGCCACGATCAAGGCTCTCGGGGGCTATCGGGGGAAGCGTTGGCAGGACATCAGCGTGGGACGCTCGCCGTCCGGAGCGCCGTCGATCCTGCTCGAGGGCCACGCGAAGGCCCGAGCCGACGCGCTCGGCATCTCCCAGGTACTGATCACGTTCACGCACGAGAAGACGAGCGCGGTCGCGTTCGCGGTCGCGGTGCGCGCATGACGACGATCGAGGCATGAGCCGGCGATGGAACCGATCCTCACGCCGCAGGAAGCGAGCGACCTCGATCGTGGAGCGCAGGCCCGGGGTGTCTCCGCGGCCGACCTGATGGAGCGCGCCGGACGCGCCGTGGCGAACGCGACGATCGAGGTCGCCGGCGGGGTGTACGGACGGCGCGCGGTCGTCGTCTGCGGCAGGGGCAACAACGGCGGCGACGGCTTCGTGGCGGCGCGGCACCTCGCCCGCCGCGGCATGCGGGTCGACGTGATCGCGGTCGGGACCGCCGACGCCGCCTTCGACGACGGGCCGGCCTCGACGAACCGCGACCGGCTCTGCGAGGAAGGGCTCGTCGCCGTCCCGTGGGAGGCGACGCGAGCCGGCCGGGCGCTCGCCCGGGCCGACGTGGCGGTCGACGCGCTCTTCGGGACGGGCTTCCACGGCGAGCCAGAGGGCGTATGGCAGGACGCGATCGACGCGATCGACGCATCGCCCGCGCCTGTGGTCGCGGTCGATGTCCCGTCGGGGGTCGACGGGGCCACCGGCGCGGTCCTCGGCTCGGCCGTGCGGGCGCATCTGACGGTGGCGTTCGGCGCCGCGAAGCTCGGATCGGTGCTGCTTCCGGGCGCCGAACGCGCGGGCACGGTCAGGGTGGTCGACATCGGCTTCCCCGGCGATCTCGTGCGACCCGGCATCGGCCTCACCGACCGCGCCGACGTGGCGGCGATGCTGCCCACGCGCGACCTGCAGGGCCACAAGCGGAGCTCGGGGGTGCTGCTCGTGGTCGCCGGCTCGCGGTCGATGACGGGCGCACCGGCGCTGATCGCCCGGGCGGCCGGCCGCGTCGGGGCGGGG
>Ga0210076_1000125_pt1 | contig 16312 bp, 17 predicted proteins | sample MayberryNW_Catta_3_FD_184876 | JGI IMG/M metagenome (GOLD analysis project Ga0210076, IMG submission 184876) | Wetland microbial communities from San Francisco Bay, California, USA, that impact long-term carbon sequestration -... | ecosystem: Environmental > Aquatic > Marine > Wetlands ... | reverse complement strand
TTGAACGCCGGCTGCAGCGACGCGAGCTTCTCGAGGGAGGTATCGCGACGCGGTGTCTCGTCCACGGCGAAGAGGACCGCGGCCCCCGCGGCATGCACCTCGACCGGGACGATCTCGTGGGCGAACCTGCCCTCGTCGATTGCAGCGACGGCCCGCTCGTGCGACTGGAGCGAGTACGCATCGAGGTCGTCACGCGAGAGTTTCCACTCCTCCGCGAGCACCTCGGCGGAGATCCCCTGCGGAACGATCGGCCAGCGCTCGCCGATCCGCGGGTTGACCGCTCCCCAGCCCGCGTCGCCGAGGTTCGAGCCCATCGGCACCCGGGTCATGTGCTCAACGCCCGAGGCGACGACGACGTCGAGGTGGCCCGCCTGGATCGCGGAGGCCGCGTTGAACGCCGCCTGCAGCGACGAACCGCACTGACGGTCGACGGTGGTCGCGCACACGGTCTCGGGCCACCCCGAGACGAGCACGGCCTGCCGGCCGACGTTGAGCGCCTGCTCGCCGACCTGCGTCACGCAGCCCATCTGGACGTCCTCGATCTCACCGGGCTCGACGTCCAGACGGTCGACGAGCCCGTTCAGCACCTGGGCGGCGAGCTCCTCCGCGCGGATCTCCGAGAACGACCCGTTCCGCCTCCCGATGGGGGAGCGGACGGCATCGACGAGGTACGCCTCGGGCATGCGTGAAAGCATAGAGGCGCAGTACCCGGGACCGCCGTGCGACACGCGTCCTCGAGCATGGCGCGCGCGCCGCCGTGGCGTGGGCCTCCCACTACACTCACGCCATGGCTGCCACCGCCACCGAGCGCCAGCTCCTGATCGGCAGCGAGTGGGTCGAGACGGGCGAATGGATCGATGTGCGCTCGCCGTTCGACGGGACCCTGGTCGGCCGCGTGCCGAGCGCCGGCGCCGAGGAGACCCGGAGGGCACTGGACGCTGCCGAGAGCGCGATGGGTGCGCCGCTCCCGGCCCACGAGCGCGCGGCGATCCTCGATCGGGTCGCAGGGCTTCTCTCCGAGCGGCAGGACCTGGTCGCACGCACCATCTGCGCCGAGGCCGGAAAGCCCCTGAAGGCCGCCCGCGTCGAGGCCGCCCGCGCGGTCTCGACGTTCACCATGGCGGCGGTCGAGACCCGGAAGCTCGCGGGAGACGCCCTGCCGATGGACGCGTCTCCGGCCGGCGAGGGAAAGCTCGCGCTGACCCTCCGCGTGCCGATCGGCATCGTCGGCGCGATCTCGCCGTTCAACTTCCCCCTGAACCTGGTGGCGCACAAGGTCGCGCCGGCACTCGCGGCCGGCTGCGCGGTCGTGCTCAAGCCCGCGACCCAGACCCCGCTCTCCGCGCTCCTGCTGGCCGAGCTCGAGCTCGAGGCCGGGCTCCCGCCAGGGTGGCTCAACGTCGTCTGCGGGCCGGCGAGCGAGATCGGCGACGTGCTCGTCCAGGACGAGCGGGTGAAGCTCATCACGTTCACCGGATCGGTGCCCATCGGGTGGAGGATCCGCGAACGTGCGCCGCGCAAGCGCGTGAATCTCGAGCTCGGCAACGCGACCCCGGTCATCGTCGCCGCGGATGCCGACCTCGACGATGCGGCCATGCGACTCGCGGGGAATGCGTTCTCGTTCGCGGGTCAGAGCTGCATCTCGGTCCAGCGGATCTACGTCGAGCGGCAGGTGTACGCCGCGTTCGTGGAGCGCTTCCTTCCGCGCGTCGAGGCGCTCGTCGTCGGCGACCCGGCAGACGAGAGCACCGACGTGGGCCCGCTCATCGCGGAGTCGGAGCGCGACCGCATCCTGGGTTGGATCGAGGAGGCGCGGGCGGCGGGAGCGGAGATCCTGACCGGCGGGACGCTCGACGGCACGCTGCTCCGCCCGACGGTCATCGCCAACCCGCCGCCCGACGCGAAGGTCGCGTGCGAGGAGATCTTCGGCCCCGTCTGCATCGTCGCCCCCTACGACACGCTCGACGAGGCGATCGGCCTGGCGAACGGCACGCGGTTCGGGCTCCAGGCGGGAGTCTTCACGCGCGACGTCAAGTCCGCGCTCCGCGCAGCCCGCGAGCTCGAGTTCGGCGGTGTCACGGTCAACGAGGCGCCCACCTTCCGCGCCGACCAGATGCCGTACGGCGGCGTGAAGGACTCGGGGAACACGCGAGAGGGGCCTGCCTACGCGATCCGCGAGATGACGGAGGAGCGCGCCGTCGTCTTCCAGCTCTAGATTCCGGCGATGGCCACGCGTCGACAGGAAGGAGCGCCCGCCGAGCACGGCTACGAGCCGCCCGCTCCACGCGAGCTGAAACGCGAGCGGAAGGCGCTGGTCCAGTTCCGCGAGGAGCGCCTGCGCGACCTCGGCGGGCTCACGCTCGAGATGTACAAGCGCGACCGCTTCGACGCCGGGCTCGTCGTGGAACGCTGCGCGGAGCTCGTGGCCGTCGAGGCGCGCGTGCAGGAGATCGACGGCCTGCTCGACGGCAGCGCGCAGGTCCGCGGAGGCGTGGCGGCGGTCTGTGCCTGCGGCGCCCCGCTCCTGCTCGGCGCGCGCTTCTGCGCGACGTGCGGGAGGCCGGCGGGCCGCGACAGCCGGCCGATACCCCGGCCGGAGCCCTCCGCGTGACGACGTGTCCACGCTGCGGGGCGTCCGCGGAGCCGGGACAGGAGTACTGCCTCGCGTGCGGGGACCGGCTCCCGGGAGACGTCGGCTTCGGGAGGGGGAAGGAACGGATACGGGGGTGGCAGCGCCGCGCGGCGATCGCCCTCGTCGTCGCACTGGCGGGCGCGGCGGCTGCCGTGGCGGCGAGCGACCCGAGGCCCGAGCGGACGGCAATCTCGACCGCGACCGGCGACTTCGCGACGGTGCCCACGACGAGCACGCTCCCCTCGCCCGCGGACGAGCCCCCGGTCAGTGCAGCCGACTGGCCCGCGGGGGAGGACGGATGGACGGTCGTGCTCGCGTCGGTCCCCCAGACGAAGGGCAGACAGGTCGCGGTCGCGCGAGCCCGTCAGGCCCGGCAGGGAGGGCTCACGAGCGTCGGGATACTCGACTCGTCGCTGTACGCGAGCCTGCACCCCGGGTACTTCGTCGTCTTCGCGGGGGTGTACGACTCCGAGGCCGAGGCGACGAGCGCCCTCGAGCCGGCGCGCGAGGTCGCGCGAACCGCCACCGTTCGTCGCGTCGTGCCGTGAGGCCGTTGTCGATCCTGACGACCCGGATCCCGACTTTGTAACAGGCCGGAAAAGCCGCTACACTCCGTCCAGCGAAGTCGCGCTTCGCTCTTTTTTCGCCCAGGACGAGGGATCCAGGAGAGTCGAAGAGATCCGATGGACGACCACGCCGCCCAGCTGCGCTCCTGTATGTATCAATACTCGCGAGCGATCTACCGCTCGATCAAGGATCTGATCGATCCCTATGCGGAGAGGTCGGTCCAGCTCGAGTACCGCCGCGCAGTCCTCGACGAGTGCGAGCAGACGATGGAGCGGCTCGCGGAAGACCCCCATTACTTCGCCCGTCCCGACCGCGCGCTCTTCGCCGACATCCGGCGCTACTTCCCGATCACGGCGCAGGCCCGGGTGGCCTGGTCCGTGCGCGAGGGCGTCGGCGCCGCCACGGGCTTCATCGAGCAGCAGATCGAGGCCGGTCTCCTGGACGGGGGCGTCGCCCGCTGCCATGCCACCACCCGCAAGGGCAAGGCCTGCCAGCGCACGCCGCTGCCAGGCCGTGACTACTGCCCGTCGCACCAGCACCTCGAGCGCGCGACCGTCGCCGCCTGACGTCACGAGCGCCGGCCGACAGCGCTGACGCCGGCGCCCTCGGAACGGCGAGCGCGGGCGGCCGATAAGCTCGGGTCTCATGTCGCACGACGCCGACAAGCTGATCCGGCAGCTCTCGCTGGTCGCCTTCCTGATGGCGGAGCGCAGACCGCTGACGGCGAGGGACGTGAAGTCGAACGTCGAGGGCTACAGCGAGATGTCCGACGAGGCGTTCGCGCGCAGGTTCTACTCGGACCGCGCAGAGCTCACGGCGCTCGGGGTTCCGCTCTCGTCGCAGCGAGACGAGTTCACCGGCGAGGAGCTCTACACGCTGCGCTCGGAGCACTACTTCCTCGAGCGGCTCGAGCTCGACGACGACGAGCTCGCAGCCCTCCAGACGGCGCTGTACTACCTCGAGGGGAAGTTCGCGTACGCGGAGCCGCTCCGACTTGCCCTGCAGAACCTCGCCCTCGGCCGGTCCGGGTTCTCGGAGCCCCCGACGGACACCGCCGAGCGCGTTCGGGTCAGCGCACCCGACTACTCCCCGGAGCTCGCCGGGCGGCTCTCGAAGCTCGAGTCGGCGATCTCGAAGCAGCGCACGGTCAAGTTCGGCTACTGGAGCCCCCGGAGGGCTCGACCGGGGGAGCGGACGGTCAACCCGTACGCGCTCCGACTGGACGACGGGAACTGGTACGTCGTCGGGCAGGACCTCGAGCGCGACACGGTCCGCACCTTCAAGGTCTCCCGGATCCGTGGTGACATTCGCTTCGCGACCCGCCGGGAGCGCGACTTCCGAGTGCCGGAGGACTTCGACGTCGAGCAGCACCGGGTGCCGAAGCCCTGGCAGATCGGCGAGACGGCGGGCACCGCCCGCATCGCCGTCTCGGGCGACACCGCCTGGTGGGTCGAGCGAACGCTGTCCGACGCAGGCACGGTCGAGGACGGCGTCTTCGAGACCGACTTCTCCTCGGTCGAGCTCCTCGCCGGCTGGATCCTCAGACAGAACGGGAGAGCCACGCCGCTCGAGCCCGGCGAGCTTCGCGACGCGGTCGCCGAAGGTCTCGCGCGCCTCGACGAGGCGCACGCCGCCGAGCCTCCCCTCCCCGCCGCACCCAAGCGCAGCGACCCGCGCCGGCCGCTTCCCGAGCGACCGACGGGACCGGTCGCCCCCGAGCGCTTCGGCGTGCTCCAGGCGCTCCTCGCACAGCTCCTCGCCGCGTGCGGTGAGGAGCGCTCGGCGGTGCTCGACGCGCAGGAGCTTGCGGACCGCTTCTCGATCCCTCTCGAGGAGCTCCAGGACCATCTCTCCCTGCTCAACCTCGTGAACTTCGGCGGCGGCTGCTACGCCGTGTACGCCATGCACGACGGGAGCGTCGTTCGCGTCGACAAGGAGCTGTACGGCGACGTCTTCCGCCGGCCGCCGAAGCTCACGCCGCTCGAGGCGCGGGCGATCCGCCTCGCGATCGAGTACGTGGGGCCTACGATCGCGGCAGAGGCGCACACGCCGCTCGCACGGGTGCGACGCAAGCTCGAGGAGACCTTCGGGCGGTTCGACCTTGCTGCGACGCCCGAGCCCCGTGACGCCACGGACGAGGAGACGCTCGTCAAGGTCCTCAGCGAGGCGACCGAGAAGCGCAAGGTGGTCGAGCTCGAGTACCTGAAGGAAGGCGACGAGGCACCGTCCGTGCGGCGCGTGGAGCCCTACACGATCGAGCGCGAGCTTCCGGTCTGGCGAGTGCACACGTGGGACCTCTCGGTCGATGCGGCTCGCACGTTCCGCCTCGACCGCATGCGGTCGGCCCGTCTCACGACCGACACGTTCGAGCCGCGCGAGGGCTTCGATCCCTCCTACCTCACGAACCCCCGGGTCGCGCGCCTCCTCCACTCGCCCGCCGTCGCCCGCTGGAAGCTCGAGCGCGGCGCCCGACCGCTGACGGACGGCTCCGCGATCGCCGAGGTGCCGTACAAGACCGAGGAGTGGCTCCTCTCGGAGGTGCTCGCGGACCGCGGCGAGACGGTCGTCCTCGAGCCACAACGCCTCCGCGATCTCGTCGCTCGGCGTGCTCGCCGCCTCCGGCGAGAGCTGGGACGCGTCCCGACCGGACGCTGAGGCGTCGCCAGGGTGTGTCGGGTCCGTGCCGACTCGGCGCGGACCGCCTGACTCCAGCAGTTCCCCGGCTACCGTTGCCCCTCGAGCCAACGAGGAGGCGACATGGAAGAGAGACGTGCAAGTCCCCGCAGGGCTCCCGCACTGGTTGCGGGTGTCCTCTCGGGTGTGGCAGCAGTCGTACTTGCGAGCGCAGCCCTGGCCCATTCGCTGGAATCCGACGCAGCCGAGCCGCTGCTCGAAGCCAGTCATCTGCCGGCGCTGCTCACCGATCCCGGTCAATCGGTCGAGCTCGCCTACGACGTGTACTGCACGACCAGCGAGTCGGAGGCAGGCCGAGCATGCGATGCAACCGGCACCCTTCACGTGCGCGCGGGCACGTCCGGGGCGTTCCGGGAGATCGCCCTCCGCCGCGATTTCGTAGCCGACGGCTTGCGCCTGGTCGCGCGGGTGCCCGACAGCATCGCGGCCTCGCGCGGGGGATTCCACTACTTCGCGGTCATCGAGAGCGCGGCGAGCGGTCTGTCCGTAACCGTTCCTGGCGGAGGCGCCGAAGCGCCGCACCGGAGCCTGGCTCTCGCACAAACCGACCCGGTCGCGCTCGGGCGCCACGACTTCGGCCGAGCGGGCGTCGCGGACGAACGTGTCGCGGCGGCTCCGTGGGGCTCGGGAGCAGGGCACGCCGGCCTCGAGGAGGGCCGAAATCTCGCGCCGATCGGAGGCTCCTCCTTCGACGTCGGCGCGGACGGCGCCGTCAGCGTGCTCGACGAGGCGAACCGACGCATTCTCCGCTGGCGCCCCGGAGCGGCAGCACCCGAGCACGTGCGGCTCGGGATCCGCGGCACGCTCGCCGATCTCTCGGTGGGGGACGACGGGACGATCTACGTGCTGGAGACCGCCGCCGACGCCGGCCGCGCGCAGCAGCTTCGCGTCTTCGGCGCCGACGGCGCAACACGTGGCGCGGTCGATCTCGCCGAGCGCGGGTCGGCCGTCCGGATGGCGGCGACCGGCCCCGTCGTGCTGCAGCAGCCGGCGGGCCAGTGGATGCCCGCGTTCGTGAATGGTGACGCCGTTGCGCCGGCCCAGCAGTCTCGCGCCGGCCGGGCCGGCCGGCCCTACCGCGGAGGTAGCGAGGTCGTGGTGCTCCGGGAGCGGGACGAGGTGCGCGCCGCGCTGCTCGGAGCCAACGGCACCCGTCGCACGTGGCGTCTGCAGAGCGACACGCCGCTGGCCGAGGTGCAGCTCGCCGAGCCGTACCGGGACGGTCTCGTGCTCGTCGTCCGCACGTACAGCGACGACGCGGCCGAGTTCGTCGTCCTCGTGCTCGACCGCACGGGTATCGCGCGCCGCTTCTCGCTCGAGGCCAACGACTGGGCCGAGACCGCGCCGGTCTCGCGCTTCCGTCTCCTCAATTCGTCGCTGTACCAGCTCGGCTCGACGCCCGCCGGGCTCTTCGTCGACCGCTTCGACCTGGAGGAGGAGTGATGCGCGCAGCCTGGAGATTCGCGATCGGGTTCGCGGTCGCAGCCGCTCTCTCGGCGGCCGGCACCGCCGCCGGGTACCACACGCAATTCGTGGCGAACAACTGCAACTGGGCAGCGCCGACGCCGATCGCCTCGTTCACCCGCGACGCCTCGATCACGGTAGCGCTCTACGCCCGATACGAGGGTTACCAGTGGGGAGGCGGCTGCTGGGATGACGACAATCGGGACGACTCGCCCGGGGATCCGACCGAGAACCCGAACACCGGTGGCGAGGGGCCCGACTGCTCGGGGTTCACCTTCAAGATCTGGCGTGAAGCCCTGGACGAAGGAAGTACCGCATTTCATCAGTGGTGGCGTCTGCGCTTCGTCCACGGCCCGTATACGGCGGCACGTTTCATGAGCGCGCACGGCGCGGCTAACTACCCCCTGTCCAAATCGGCCGCGATCAAAATGGACGCCTTTGCAAGCACGCAGCACATCGGGATGATCTACGCACCGAATGCGGACGGAACGGATCGGATCATCGAGGCCAAGGGCGAGGCCTACGGCACGAACATCTGGACACGCACCTATCGCGGAAGTTCGAGCTACAGCGGTGTCCGCCGCCTCGGGTGGAGCCAGCCGTGAGTGGCGGGAGCGGCGCGGCCAGCCGCCGCGCCGCTCCTCCGTGCTGCTCGGAGCTCTCGTGGCTGTGCTCGCCCTCCTTGCCGGCTGTTCCGATCAGAACTCGGCCCCGGACCGCCTCATGGACGGCTCCAAGGCTGGCTCGCCGCCCGTGGAGCTCGAAGGAGTCGAACGGTCGGTCCTCACCAAGGTCGAGGTCGTGGCCCCGAGCGAGAGAGCCGGGACCCTCTCGTCCTCCTGTCTCGAACAGGACTGGGGCATAAAACCGGTCGGCGACTCGGTCGAACGGATCGGTGTCGCGACCGAGAGCGTCACATTCCGCGAAGTCGAAGATCGAGGCGTCTTCGGCTGCAGTCGAAGTGTCGGCCCACAAGACTCCCAGCGGCGCTGGTGCGGTATCGCGTACGGACGGCTCTATCAGGGTCGTCTGCGCGATCCACGGTTGGACATCCTCTGCGGCACAGCTGAAGAGCCAGTGGGATTCGCCTGGGTCACTCCAGCACACGTGACGAGATACGTGTCCGTTGAACAGCCGGGGTACGTCGAGGTCTACGAGGTCGCGGGCGACCTCCCCGTACGCGTGGCCACGGTCAGCGGCGTCGAGTACGAGCGGTCCTCCGCCCGCTTCGAGATCCTCGAGCATGACGACGAGGGACGACTCGTCCACAGGTACACGCTCGAGCCTGCCGTGGCAGGCTAGCTCGGAAGCGGAAGCGCGATCGTGAAGGTCGCGCCGCGACCGGGGCTCGAGTCCACGGTGAGCGTCCCATCGTGTGCCTCGACGATGGCTCGTGCGATCGCGAGACCGAGGCCCGCTCCGGATCGGTCCCGGTCGAGCCGAACGCCCGCTTCGAAGATGCGCGACTGGTCGGCGGGCGCTATCCCCACGCCCGCGTCCGTCACCGAGAGGAGGACGCCCGCGTGCCCCGCGGCGGCGGAGACCACGACCTCGCCCTGCGAGCCGTGCAGGAGCGCGTTCGAGACGAGGTTGTCGAGAGCTTGCCGGATCCTGATCGCGTCGGCGAGCACACGCGGAAGTCCGGGCTGGACCTCGGCGCGCACACGTGCCCCGGACAGCGTCCTCGCCGCGGCCGTGGCACGCACGAGAGAGCCCGCATCCACCTCCTCGAGCCGCACCGAGGCGACGGCGACGTCGGTCACGATGCGCTCGATGCTCCGGCAGGCGGCGACTGCGAGCACGGCAGCCTCGCGCAGCTCAGATGATCCGAAGCGGTCGCGCCGAGCGGCCTCGGCGATCGCGTCGAGCGCCGCGGCCGGGCTCCGTACCTCGTGGACCAGGATCTCCAGCCGGCCGGGGTCGCCACCTCCGCGGCTCACGTCACGCGCTCCGAGAGCCGCTCGAGCGCCCAGCCTGCCGCTTCGCGCAGAACGGGGTCGTCTCCCGCCGCGCTCTCCTCGACGAGAGGGACGAGGTCGGAGCTCCCGACGTTTCCCGCTGCGACCAGGGCGTTGCGCCGGAGCCACCGATCGTCATTGCGCGGGACGTACAGGCGCTCGAGCTCCGCTGCGAGCGACCCGGGCTCGCGCTCGAGCCAGTCCCGCAGCGAGACGAGGGGTGTCGCCTCCGGTGTCGGAGACAAGGTCCCACGACGCGTCTCTACGCCTCGGTTCCAGGGGCAGACCTCCTGGCAGATGTCGCAGCCGTACACCGAGTCGGCGAGCTCGGAGCGGAACTCCTCCGGAATCGACTCGGGCGCCTGCGTCCAGTACGAGAGGCAGCGGGTCGAGTCCAGCACCCCGGGCTCGTCGAGGGCGCCGGTCGGGCACGCGTCGATGCAGAGCCGGCACGAGCCGCAGTCGAGACCGAGCGCGGGCGTCGGCTCGACCGCGACGTCGGTCACGAGCGTCCCGAGGACCACCCACGAGCCGAACCGTCGTGTGATCGCCAGCGTGTTCTTCCCGTAGAAGGCGACTCCGGAGCGCACCGCGCCCTCGCGGTCGACATGGTCGTTCGAGTCCACGAACACGCGGTACGAGCCGCCCAGCCGCTCGCCGAGCTCGGTCAGGCGTTGCCGCAGGTCGGTGTAGTGGTCTCTCCACGCGTACCGGGGAAGCCGCCCCTCATCGACCCCGGGTTCGGGCCCGGGCGTGTAGTAGCAGAGCGCCGCCGATACGACCGTCCTCGCGCCGTCGAGGAGTCGCTCGGGATGGCAGGACACCTCGGGCCGCGCCATCGTGAACCGCATTCCGGCGAAGAGGCCGCGCTCCCGCCGGTCGAGAATGTGCCGCTCGGTGTCCTCGTACGCCACTGCGGGGGCCGCACCGACGACGTCGATGCCGACCTCCGCGGCCAGTCGGCTCAACTCGGCGGCGGTCATGCGAGGATTCTGCCCGTGAGAGCCGTGCGCATCCACGAGGACGGCGGCCCCGAGGTTCTTCGGCTCGAGGACGTCCCGGATCCCGAGGCGGGCGCGGGCGAAGTGCTCGTCGCGATGCGCGCGGCAGGCCTCAATCACCTGGACGTGTGGGTTCGGAAGGGTCTGCCCTCGGTGCCCAAGCCGCGCATCCTCGGCGCCGACGGCGCCGGTGTCGTCGCTGCACTCGGCGAAGGCGTGGATGGCTTCGCGCCGGGCGAGCGCGTGGTCGTCAACCCGGGGATCCCTCACGACGGCCGCATCACCGTCATCGGCGAGCACACCGACGGCACCTACTGCGAGCTCAAGGCGATCCCGGCCGGACAGCTGTACCCGCTCGCGGACTCGCTGAACTTCGAGGAGGGAGCGGCGTTCCCCCTCGTCTTCGAGACCGCCTACCGCATGCTCGTGACCAAGGCGTCGGTGCGGGAGGGCGAGTGGGCCCTCATCTGGGGCATCGGAGGCGGGGTCGCGCTCGCCGCGTTCGAGATCTGCCGGGCGCTGGGCGTGCGGACGGTCGTCACGTCCTCGAGCGCGGAGAAGCTCCAGCGCGCGCGAGACCTCGGCGCGGACCTCGCCGTGAGCCACTCGGACGACGACGTCGTCGCGGCTGTGCGTGAAGCCACGAGCGGCAGGGGGGCGGACGTGGTCGTGGAGACGGTCGGTGAGGCCACCTGGGAGCGATCGCTCGGCGCCGCGGCCCCCGAGGGCCGAATCGTCGTGTGCGGCGCAACCACCGGGCACAGCCCGCCCGCGCGCCTCTACCGCCTGTGGTGGAAACAGCTCGTGGTGTACGGGTCGACGATGGGCATGCCCTCCGACTTCGAGGCCGTGTACGGGCTCATCCGTTCCGGGCGGGCACGCGTGCACGTCGACAGCATCTTCCCGCTCGCCGATGCGGCACGGGCGCACGAGCGACTGGAGTCGGGTTCCCAGTTCGGAAAGGTCGTGCTCCGGATCCCTGGCTGAGGAGCGGGTTGGCCGGCGACCAGCGCAGTCGGGGTCCAACCGACGAGCCTGCGCGTGGGACCCGCGCGCGGGACACGCTCCCTCTAGGCTGCGCGGGCCATGCGCAGGGTCCTCGCTCTCTTCGGGGTCGCCGTGGGCGTCGCTGTCGTCGGATTCAATCCGAACCGCTGGGATCGAGTGATCCTCGAGCTTCCTCGGGGGCACGGCATCCACGTGCACGACGTGATCGGCATCGCCCTGGTCGCGCTCGGCGTGATCTCGCTCTGGCGGGCTCCGAGAGCAGAGTGACGCGACCCCCCAGCTCGGGTGAACGCGGACGAGCTCCGGACGTCGACTTAGCCGAACCCGAGGATGAACTTCGCGTCGTCGGACATGCGGTCCGGCGTCCACGGTGGATCGAACGTGAGCTCGGCCTCCGCCTGCTCGACACCGGGTACCGAGCGGGCCGCGTCGACGATGCCCTCGGCGATCATCGGGCCGGCCGGACACCCCATCGAGGTGAGGCTGTAGACGATCTTCACGTTGGGGCCGTCGACCTCGACCTCGTACATGAGGCCGAGCTCGACGATGTCCATCCCGAGCTCGGGGTCCTCGACCCCGTGCAGGGCCTCGACGACGTCCTCTCGCGTGACCACGCGGCAAGTGTAGAGAGGAGCAGCGGCCTCAGGTGGCGACGACGAGCTGATCGGCGCGGCGGAGGACGAGGTCCAGCACGTCGCCGATCGCGCGGTCGAGCGAGTCGTTGACGATGACGGGCACGTCGTAGCGTCGAGCCCGCTCGACGAGGTACTCCTGGATCTGGCGGATCTGCGGGAGCGAGTCGAGATACTTCTCGAGGGGGCGGAGCCCCTCCGTCGAGTAGTCCCGGACCCAGAAGTGGCTGCGGTGGAGGTTCTCGTCATCGATCGCGACCACGCACTGGACCACGAATGCACCGGGGTAGTTCGTCGCCAGCATGCCGGGGACTAGGTGGACGCCCTCGAGCACCGTGGACCAGCGCTCGGTCGCCGCGCGCTCGAGCGCGGCCTCCACGCCGACGAGTACGTTTCGCGTCTGGTCGAGGAACCCGAGGATCGCCGCGTCGCCGGACTCCTCCTCCTCGGCACGCGTGAGCGCCAGCCGCGCCTCGAAGCTCGAGAAGTGCACCGAGGGCATGAACTCCTCCGAGAAGAACGCCCGCATCGTCTGCCGGATGAAGTCGGTGGACGTGACCCGGGTGATCCCGAGCCGATGCGCAGCCTCGGTCGCGATCGTGGACTTCCCGGTGCCCGTGGCGCCGCCGACGAGCAGGAGCAACGGCTCCTCCAGCCGCTGCAGGGCGTCGAGCTGGCGCAGACGGCGGAGCGTCTTCGCAGCCTCCTCCCCCCCGATCACATCGGCGGCGAGCTCGCCCAGCCGGTCGAAGTCGAGGGACAGCGCACCGCGCTCCGCGAGGTCGCGGTCCGCGCGTCGGGCGATGAGGTACGAGCGCTCGGGGTCGACACCGGTGAGCACGAGTGCCCGGGCCATGAGACCCTTCGAGAACGGGACTTCCTCGCCGAGCGGGAGGGGTGTGACGTGCCGACGCTCTTTCACACCTCTATTCCTGCCATTTCCAGCAGCATCTCGTCAAGGTCCCGCGCTCCGTCGACGGCGATAACGTCGTTCGCGGCGAGCACCACGTCGACGCCGCGCGCGAGCGCGGACTCCGCGACGACGTCCACGGCGGCGGCCTTGAGCTCCACGAGATAGACGTCGGCGCGCACGTCCTCGAGCTCGGCGCGAAGCACGTTCCGATCCGCCAGGCTGCCGGACACGTGCACCACGTCGGCGCCGTGCGTCTCGGCCAGGTGCGAGGACAGGACGGCATGGGCTGCCGGAGGCGCGGTGCAGAAGTACGCGACCGAGCGGCCGCGCACTTCGACGAGCGGACGGGGCCGGAGGACCGTCGCGAGCACCTCGACGCCGCCCGGCACGATCGCCCGTACGGCGTCCCGAACCCGCTCCCATCCCGACCCAGCCTCCGCCATCGTGACGACGACGAGGTCCGCGAGCAGGAGCCGGAACGCATTCAGGTAGCCGGCTGCGACCGCGGGCTCCTGGTGCCCGCCGACGGCCAGGATCGTCCTGTCCGCGGCGATCGGAGGAATGGCCGCCCCGCTGCCGTCGAACACCACGAGCTCGGGTGCGAGGGCTGCTGCCATCCGTGCGCCCTCTGCCACGTTCGACTCGAAGACCGCGCCGGCGAGGCCCCCGCCGCACCTCCTGCACCCGACCGTCTCGACACCGACGAGCGCCGCAGTCTCCAGGTGGTCCGACGCGGCATGTCGGCCCGCCCTGGACATCGCCACGAGCGTCTCGACGGTCGGCTGCACCGAGACCCTCTCCGGATCGGCGGGCCCGCCCCGCCCCATCGCCACGACGACGATGCGACGGCGCTCCGACAGGAGGCGCGCGAGGTGGCCCGTCAGCGCCGTCTTGCCGACCCGCTTCCCCGTGCCCACAACTGCGACGGAAGGGAGCTCGAACGGGGCCATGAGCGGAGGCTCGAGCCGGAAGTCGGCTCCCGCGTAGGGAATCCCGTGGCTCAGGACACGGCTGGCGAGCGCGAACCTCTCGACCGGCCCGAGGACCGGTTCGTCCGAGAGGTCGACCACGATCTCGGGCCGGTAGCGGTCGATCGCGGCCTCCACGGTCGGGGCGAGCGGGACCCCGTAGTCCTCCTCGCCGCGCAGCTTCTCCGTCCCGCCGATGAGGACGGCGGCCACGACGTCGTGGGGAAGGCCAGCCAGCGCGTCCCGGACGACGGGCGGGTAGTGCTCACCGTCGATGATCGCCAGCGCGCGCGACGTCACGTCCGCGAGGTGACCTCGTCCTCGATCGCGCCCGTGAACTTCGTGTAGTCGAGCGAGTCCAGGGAGAACGAGACGAGCTTCACCTGGCCGTGGAACGGATGCCGGCGCCAGATGTCCACCTTGTTGCCGACGATCTCGATGAGGTTGTAGCAGGGCCTCGTGTTGCCGCGAAGACGGAGCGAGGATACCGTCCCCGCGTTCACGACGAAGAGGTCCTCGAGCCGCCAGACGTAGGGAACGTGCTTGTGGCCCGAGAGCACGAGCCGGACTCCAGCGCGCTGGAGGCACTCGATGGCATCGCCGGCGTCGTGGACGACGTTGCGCTCCCGTCCCGTGCCGGGGACCGGAAGCAGATGGTGATGCAGCACGAAGATCTTGAATTCCGCCTCCTCCTCCGCGAACTGCTCCTCGATCCAGCGATAGCGTCCGCGTCCGATCTGGCCGTGATCGAGGTCCGGCTCGCTCGAGTCGACGGCCACGATCGCGATGCCGCGCTTCCGCAGCACGGAGTTGCGCTCCCCGAACATCTCCTCGAAATGGACGTACCCGACGTTGCGGGAGTCGTGGTTCCCCGGCACGACGATGATCGAGTCGCAGTCGATCCGATCCATGTACTCGCGCGCCGTGAGGTACTCGTGGCGGAAGCCGAACGTCGTCAGATCGCCCGAGCAGACGACGACGTCCGGCGCGAACTCGTTGATCTCGCCGATCGCACGTTCGAGCAGGCTGACCTCGAAGTACGGGCCGCCGCAGTGGAGATCGGAGATCTGCGCGATGCGGATCACGCCGTCGAGGCCGGCCATGGCCACAGTCTACGGGCTCCCCTGCCGGGGCTTCGGGGTCGTCCGGGGCCGTAGCTACCCTGGTGCAGGTGCGGGTCGAGAGTCCCGTTTTCCAGGCATATCGTGGCTCCGAGCCGCCGCGCTTCGCGCACCGGATCGAGCTCGAATGCGCCAAGATCCTCGACTACTACGGGGTTCCGTGGGAGTACGAGCCGCACACGTTCGTCCTCGAGCGCGATGACCAGGGTCGTGTGGTGAGCGCGTTCACGCCCGACTTCTTCCTGCCGGAGCAGAACCTCTTCATCGAGGTGACCGTCATGAAGCAGTCGCTCGTGACGCGCAAGAACCGCAAGCTTCGCGAGGTCCAGCGCCTCTACCCTGAGGTCCGGGTGAAGCTCTTCTACCGTCGTGACATCGAGAGCCTGGCGCAGCGGTACCGGCTGCGGCTGGCCTCGTAGTCGGTGGCAGGCCCCGTCTCATCCGAGCACGGAGAGGTCGGCGGCGTCTACCTGACCCGCCACGAGATCGCGGCCCGGGTCGAGGAGCTCGGAGCCGAGCTCGCGCGGGACTTCGACGGGCTCGACCCGCTGCTGATCGCGCCGCTCAAGTCGAGCGTGGTGTTCCTCGCCGATCTCACGCGTGCCGTGCCGATCCCGCACACGCTCGATCTCGTGGAGCTCGCACCGTACGCGGGGGGCCGGGACGGCGGCGTCCGCCTCCTCAAGGACGTCGACGTGCCGCTCGCCGGCCGTCACGTCGTGATCGTCGAGGACGTCGTCGACACCGGTCTCACGCTGCACTTCCTGTGCAGGACGCTCGGGCTCAGGGAGCCGGCGAGCCTGACCGCCGTCACCCTGCTCGATCGCCCGTACCGGCGCCTCGTCGAGGACATTCCCCTCCGCTACATCGGGTTCACCGTCCCGGACGAGCTCTTCGCCGGCTACGGGCTCGGCCTCGACGAGCGCTGGCGGGCCTTCCCCGACCTGCACGTGGTCGTGCCCGAGGGCCTGCCGCGCGCCGCGACCGAGGCGGCGTAGGGCGAGACGAGCCGTTCCCCTTCGAGCCCGGACACGCGGCACGGGGTCGCGGACCGCCGGGCTCGGCCCGCCGAGCAGGCCGGTGCCCTCGAAGAAGCCGGCGTGGCGCCAGCTCGGCCGGCCGCTCTCGCCGTCGAGGGCGTAGAGCTGGTTGTCGGCCGAGACCACCATCACGCGGCCATCGGCGACCGCCGGCGCGGCGCGCAGCGGCAGCCTCAGCGCCTGGCGCCAGACTTCGGTGCCGCTGCTCGCGTTGATGCCCAGCACATGGCCCGTGCTCAGCGCCGCGAACAGCCAGCCGCTGTCGTAGGCGAGGCCGCCGCCGAGCAGGCCGTCGCCGACGTCGATGCCCTCAG
>Ga0210076_1000122_pt1 | contig 16565 bp, 20 predicted proteins | sample MayberryNW_Catta_3_FD_184876 | JGI IMG/M metagenome (GOLD analysis project Ga0210076, IMG submission 184876) | Wetland microbial communities from San Francisco Bay, California, USA, that impact long-term carbon sequestration -... | ecosystem: Environmental > Aquatic > Marine > Wetlands ... | reverse complement strand
ACCGCATGCTCCGCCGCTCGCATGCCCAGGCCCAACGACGCGAGCAAACCGTTGCCGGGAAGGTAGCCCTCCAAGCCCTTGCCCGACACACCGACAGCGACTCCGCCGCCGGCGTAGAGGTTTGGAATGATCGAGCCGTCGGCGCGCAGGACCTGGCCGTCGGAATTTACCTTCAGGCCGCCTTGCGTGTGGTAGAGCGCCACCGTCACCTTGATGCCATAGAACGGTCCTTCGAGCGGCCGGGGCAGCGTCCGGCCGAAAGCGTCTTTGCGGCCGCTCGCAGCCCTATCGTTGTAATCGCAAATGGTTTGCTTAAGCCCTTCGGCATTGATTGCCAATTTGTACGCAAGCTCTTCCGGAGATTCGGCCTTTAGCAAAAGGCCCGCGTCGAAAAGCGCCGATAGACTTCTCAGGCCGGGTGCGTTTCGATGAAGCTGATAGATGCGTTCATCAAAGATCTCGTACGCCTGCTTGCCCGGCAGATCGAGCATTTTGACGCCGAGGCCACCGGGATATCGGGTCTCGTCGACGAATCGCTGGCCGCCATCGTCGACCATGACGCCGCCGGATAGCGCCACCTCAGGCGGCACCGCGCGCTTGCCCGGACCGATGTACGCCGGATACGGCTGGAACGCGCCCATGTTCTCGGTTGCGGCTCCCGCCATTAAACCCATTTTGATGCCGTCGCCGGTGCTGCCGTGATGGCCCGGAAAGGGAATATCGACTGCTTTGGGAATATACCGGGACAACAGCTCCGCACTCGCGCCGAATCCGCCCGTAGCCAGAATAATTCGGCGCGCCGCCTGCGTACCATCTTTCGTTACCACGCCCGTCACTGCGCCGCTCGCATCCTGTTTAAGCGAGAGCACCGGCGTCGAGAAGCGCACCTGAATATTTTTTTCGCGCTGGACGGCCTCGAAGAGAAAGTCGGTGATGGTCTTATCGGCTTTCCACGAGTGCGATCGCTGCGCGCTGTGACCGAAAGCAAACTCGCCGATCTGAAATTCGATGCCGGCCACGTCCATCAGAAAGTCGGCGACTCGCCCAGAGGTTTCCGCCAGCACACGGGTGAGGACGGCATCGCTCTGATGATTGTTCCGGCGCAAAATATCCTGCGCATAAAGCTCCGGGGTGTCATCGATTTTCAAATCGCGTTGGCGCCGGCTGCCAGCGGCTCGGATCCCTTTCGAAGAGAAAGCCGTCCCGCCACCGGGTTGGTCCGTCTTTTCGAGCAGCGTTACTGCCGCGCCCTTCCTCGCAGCTACTAAAGCCGTCATCAGTCCGCAGCCCCCTGCGCCGATCACAAGTATATCGCTGTCCAAACTTTCCATTGGACCCTCCATACGGTACGAAAGCGACAATATTTGAAAGCTGTCTACGATTTCAACTTGAGAAGAACGGATAATTGACAAAGGTCGCCGTAAAGAGAAAACTAACGTAGCCAGGCGAGCCTGACCCCGCGGAAGGACGACGGATGGTCGGGCGGTGATTTGTCGAAACCACGAAATGGAGTAGCGCCATGATGATTCGCTTGAAAGTCGATTCTCGCGCCTGCTTGCTAGACAGCACACCGCCGGGATCTCTCGCCCACGACTCGCTCTCCGGCGCCCCGGTTGTCAGCCGGCCAGGCGATACGGCCGGGGGTCTTTACGAAATAGACTGCAGCGAGAGCGTGTGTGATGAGCTTTTGAAGGTCGCCTTGACGCATTGCCCCGGCGCTCTGCGCGAGCTCGAAGCGCAGCTCGGCCGTCAAACTCGGACATAACATTTGAGTTCTCGCTCGGGACCAAAATATTCATGGCAAAAAAAGTCAGTGCCGGTCTTCTGCTATACCGCCGGCGTGACGAGCTTGAAGTTTTCCTCGTTCATCCCGGCGGGCCGTTTTGGGTAAAGAAGGATGCCGGGGCGTGGTCGTTGCCGAAGGGAGAAATTGGGGCAGGCGAGGACCCGCTTGAGGCCGCCAAGCGTGAATTTGGTGAAGAAACCGGTTTACCGATTGAAGGTGAATTTCAGCGACTCGAGCCCGTGAAGCAATCCGGCGGCAAGATAGTTCACGCGTGGGCAATCGAAGCAGACTGCGATCCTGCTAAGCTTCGAAGTAATTTATTCTCCATGGAGTGGCCGCCAAAATCCGGTAAGACGCAGCAGTTTCCAGAAGTCGATCGGGTGGGATGGTTCAATCTCCCCGAAGCTCGCAAGCGGATCAATGCAGGACAATTAGGGCTTCTCGACCAGCTCATCTCGGCTCTTGGCAAAGAGCCCGATGCGTCACGGCCTTAAATGCCGGAGGTTGACCTGACTAGAACTTTGTTTATTACCCGCCGTCCCCCGCCGTTTTCGCCACGGCTCTCGGCCGACGGCACTGACAAGCCGAAAACTTCGAAAAAAATTCCAATATTTTTTTCCGCCCTGTCCTAAACTCGTCCGTTCATTCGTCGTACAATTGAAGAAAGCAAACGATCAATTATTGAAACGGGACAGACGTGGGTTGTGGGCAACACAAGTTCGACGGCGGAGTGAACGCTCGTCGTGAGCACTTGGCCGGTGACAAAGACCACGCGAAAAGGAAGGAGTAAAGATGAGCGGAGTACGGGTTCTAGTTGGAACAAGGAAGGGCGCGTTCGTGCTGAGCTCGGACGCAAAGCGCCAACGGTGGGACATCAGTGGCCCCCACTTTGCGGGCTGGGAGATTTATCATCTCAAGGGATCACCCGCTGATCCGAACCGGCTGTACGCCTCTCAATCCAGCGGTTGGTTTGGGCAGATCATCCAGCGATCGAGCGACGGCGGGAACACGTGGGAGGTGCCCGGCGGAGAGAAAATGCCCGAGCCGTACGATCCACCGGTCGGCGGAAGCAACAAGTTTGTCTACGACACATCTCCTGAAACCGGCAAACCTCTCACCACCCACCAGTGGTACGATGGCACACCGCATCCGTGGGAGTTTAAGCGTGTGTGGCATCTCGAACCGTCCTTGACCGATCCGGACACAGTTTACGCCGGCGTCGAAGACGCCGCCTTGTTCCGCTCGACCGACGGCGCGCAGACATGGCACGAGCTTGCCGGTCTGCGCGGCCACGGCTCGGGATCGTCTTGGCAACCGGGAGCCGGCGGGATGTGCCTGCACACGATCCTTCTCGACCCGAGCGATCCCCAGCGAATTTTCATCGCCATTTCCTCTGCAGGCGCCTTTCGCACCGGAGACGGCGGCAAGACCTGGCAACCGATCAACCATGGCCTGCATTCGCTCTACATTCCCGATCCGACTGCGGAGGTTGGCCATTGCGTCCATCGCATCGCGATGCACCCGTCTCGACCGAGCGTGCTGTTCATGCAGAAGCACTGGGACGTTATGCGCAGCGACGACGCCGGCGAGTCGTGGCACGAGATCAGCGGAAATCTGCCGACCGACTTCGGCTTTCCAATCGACGTGCACGCGCATGAGCCTAATACTATCTATGTCGTGCCGATCAAGAGCGACTCGGAGCATTTCCCGCCCGACGGCAAGCTGCGCGTGTACCGCAGCCGGACGGGCGGCAACGAGTGGGAGCCGCTCACGAAGGGCCTGCCGCAAAGCGACTGCTACGTCAACGTGTTGCGCGACGCGATGGCCGTCGACTCGCTTGATTCCTGCGGCGTATACTTCGGCACCACCGGCGGCCAGGTCTACGCCTCGCCGGACGGCGGAGACAACTGGGCGCCGATCGTGCGCGATCTTCCGGCCGTGGTTTCCGTCGAGGTCCAGAGCCTGCCATGATTCGCGTCGTGCTACCCACCCATTTGCGCAAGCTCGCGCGCGTCGACGGCGAAGTACAGCTCCACGTCGAGGGTAAGGTCACTCAACGGTCGATTCTCGACGCGCTCGAGGATCGCTATCCGATGCTGCGCGGAACGGTCCGCGACCAGGTCACTTATAAGCGCCGCGCGTTCGTGCGCTTCTTCGCCTGCAGTCAGGACCTCACTCACGAGCCGCCCGACACGCCGCTGCCCGATACGGTCGCGGCCGGAGCAGAGCCTTTTATGATCGTCGGGGCGATTGCAGGCGGTTAGCTTGACCGTCCCATCAAGGCAGTCAAGCCGAGCACAAGCTTGCTTGGCCTGCGGGAATAATCTTTAAAAGAGAGAAAGCATGGCGACTAAGATTTTCGTAAATTTGCCGGTGAAAAATCTCAATAGCTCGGTAGAATTTTTCACCCAGCTTGGCTTCAGTTTCGATCGGCAATTTACCGACGAGACGGCTACCTGCATGATGGTGACCGACGACATTTTTGTCATGCTTTTAACCGAAACCAAGTTCAAGACGTTTACGCCTAAAGAGATTTGCGACGCAAAGAAATACACCGAAGTGCTTGTGTGCCTGGCTCTTGAAAGCCGGGCAAAAGTCGATGAAATGGTTCAAAAAGCAGTGGCCGCCGGCGGCACGACTTACAATGAGCCGCAAGACCATGGTTTTATGTACGCCCACGGATTTCAGGATCCCGACGGCCACATTTGGGAACTTATTTTTATGGAATCAAGCGCGCTCAAAGGTTAAGCGCGATCGGAAACAGCGCTGTGACTCACCCGACACTTTTGACCCGTGTCGCGTACCGCGCCGAGTAATCGGCAGAGGATGAAGGAGAGTGCACATGAAATACAAAGGCAGTTGTCACTGCGGCAAGGTTGCGTTCGAGGTCGAAGGCGATCTCAATGGCGCGATGGCATGCAATTGCTCCATGTGTTCACGGAAAGGATCTCTTCTGTGGTTTGTCCCCCGGGACCAGCTGCGGCTGCTTACATCGGATGAGGAGATCGGCACTTACACGTTCAACAAGCACGTCATCAAGCACCGCTTTTGCCGGACGTGCGGCATTCATCCATTCGGAGAAGGCGTCGATCCAAAGGGAGATCGGATCGCCGCCATCAATATTCGATGCCTCGAAGAAATCGACCTGGACAGCGTTCCGGTTCAACACTTCGACGGAAGATCGCTGTAAACTAATCCACCCGACAATGCCGGCGAACATCCCTTTTAAAGTGGAAACCGTGGCCAATCGGTATATCGGAGCCGAGTCATGAACTATCCTTTGTGGATCATTCAGTGGCTGCTCGCGCTCCTTTTTTTATTCGCCGGCGGCGTGAAGCTGGTCCTGCCGATCGAGGAGATGACGAAGCAGATGCCGTTACCGCTGCCGGGCCTGTTCTTGCGTTTCACCGGAGTCGTCGAAGGGCTCGGCGCGATCGGTCTGATCTTGCCCTGGCTGCTGCGCATACGGCCGGGTCTGACACCGTTGGCGGCCGTCGGGTTGGCGATCGTTATGATCGGCGCGACCGTGTACACGTTGGCTGCTGGTGATTTGACCGCGGCGCTGATCCCGCTGTTGGTGGGTCTCCTCTCGGCGTTCGTTGCCTATGGGCGCTGGCGTCTCACGCCGAAACCCGGCAAATGACTCTATGGCGCGTGAGATTGGGTCAGCTTAGCACCGCGTCATTTCTCTCCTCGCAGCCGTTCCTCAGCCCGGCGAGCGTGGGTCATTGCATGATCGATATCCGGGACCATCTCGGGGCAACACTGCTTGGCGATTTCGAGGATGATGCGCGTTTGCCTCTCATCGCAACGAATCGTGTAGCCGCGAAACGACACGCCCTCCAGAGAATGATCGATCCGGCCCGCCTTCTCGATCGCCTCGTAGGCGGCAGATTCGGTAGGGACGTGGCTCCGCAGGCGGTTGTAGTCTCGAGGAGTAAGCTTAATCAATATCTCCATGTCAAAAGGTCGCTCCCTGGTTTCTCCCTGCCTGCAAACCTTCGCGCCGAAAACGCAACGGCGCGTCAACCATGCCGCGCGCGAGTCCGCGCGGCTTTTCGTGCGGCCGCGGAACGGACTTTGGGTCCTTTGGTGCGCGCTGCCCGACGTGCACTGGCCGAGCGCTGGGCCCGTGTGCGCCTTCGCGCTGCGGAGCGTGCCTGCCGAGACAGTGCTTTCTTGGAAGCGGCGGCTCTGCCTTCGCGCTTCAGGGCCCGTGCGGTGGCTTTCGACCGGCGAGCCGAGGTCTTGCGCTTTCCGCTTCGGCCGGATTCATAGGCGCGCTTGGCGCTGCGCCGGGTCTTTTCGGAAACCGTGCCTTTCTCAGGCGGGGGCAGATCGACGCCGGCACGACGTGCCTTGGATAAGCCGATTGCGATTGCTTGTTGGGTCGATCGAGCGCCGTGCTTCCCCTGTCTGACATGATGCATTTCCTCGCGCACGAACTCACCGGCTTGCGTACTAGACGCCTTTCCTCTTTGTTTTGCCTTTTTGGCTTTCTCGATAGTGTGCTTTTCCGGCATCATTCAGCTCCTCTTTCTTGACTGTCCTGCTAGGGGTAAGGGCTTCGGTGTGTCCCTCCTTGAAAAACCCCGGATGCCTCCGGTCGTCACTCCAGTGGAAACGGGAATCCCGGAGGCTGCCTCCGCCGAAGAACGATCAGCCTCAGGCTGAACCTATCGCCGAAATGACATTCGATTACAGGAAACAAGGTCTTCAGGCTCAATCTTCAGGCGCAATGAGCATTCATTCTAACGCCGCAAGCTATATGCCACTGGGCCACAACCGCCAAAAGGTGCCCGCTTCAATAGTCGCACGGCCCGAATTCGGGACAGGCGCCAGGATTTCGACCGGCTTTGCGCCAGATGATTACGTTCAGTTTTGAGAGGATAAATTTCCACCGCGTGCGGCTCCAACGACGGATCCCGCGGCCTGATCCGCGGAACTGAACCTGTACGCATTTGTGCCCTCTCCTGGCACCTCATTTGCTCACATTCTTCATCGGCGCGGTTGAAATCCGAAAGGAGAATAAAAATGGCTCAATGTGAAACCTGTGGCAATGAGTATGATAAAGCATTTGAAATCACGTTGGCGGGGCAGTCGCATGTGTTCGACAGTTTTGAGTGCGCGATTCATTCATTGGCGCCAGAATGCGCGCACTGTGGCTGTAAGGTGATCGGGCACGGCGTGGAGAGTAACGGGACTTTTTACTGTTGCGCCCACTGCGCGAATCAGTCGGGTGTTCGCGAAGTGGCGGACCGGACCGATCACACTACGATATGATGGACGGAGATCCATGACCTGAGAAGCACATGCCTCTCATGGTTAAATCTTAGCACTAAACATCAGGAGCGGCGGGCAGCGCTTTCGTCTCAACCTCAGGAATAGACCACTCCCGATCGGTTGCAGAGTTGAGACTAGCGCTTCGACAACTTTCGCTGGACCCACTTCCTGACCGGGGGCAAGCGCCCCACCGGCTATCCGATGGATCTTGGCCGAGGCGGCTACTGCATGATCGGCGGCTCGCCTGTTCCACCGTATTGTCCGATGCGCCGCTTGGAATCCTGTTCAAAGGGCTGATTGGTCCCTGAACGGATGGTTCGCTGTTTTTTGCGCTTGGACGTTTTCTTCTTCGACGCTGCCTGTTTGTTTCTCTTTTTTTTCTTCGCCATAAGAATCTCCAGATTTCTGCACTACTGTTTAGGCGGGCTTGTCGATGATCCGCACCGTGCTCGCTTGCGGCCCCTCGAGGCCTTGCTCCTCGTGCCACTGTACACCCGAGCCGATCTCTAGCCGATCGAACTCATCGCCCGGCAAGCTGTTCTTATGAAAATAGACTTCCTCTCCGTCCACGCTCTTGATGAATCCGTATCCTTGATCGCGAAATAAGCGGACGACCAAACCACCGACCTCCTGCGCCGGATGAGTCTTGACGTCACCATGTTGCTTTTCAACCAGCTTCCTGAGGCGGCGGCGCATGGCAGCAAAGGCATCGCGAATGACGGTGGGCAACTGTTCGTGAAGATCGCCCTCGCCAGCCTCGCGCGTCACTACCAGCTTGTGTTCCGGCGGAACAGCAACATCGATTCGAACGCGAAAAGAATTGCCGCTTTTTTGGTGCTCCTGGGGTTTCTCGACCGCGATCCGGCAACTGACGATATGATCGCAAACTCGTTCCAGTTTACCAGCCTGGTTGCGAACCAGATTTTCAATAGCCGCGTTTTTGCGAACGTTACGGAAGGTCACGCTCAAGGGAACCTGCATAGTCACCTCACTTCGCCAGGGGGCCGCCGGATCCGGACTCCTGAGATAGGAATCGAGCATGGGCGAAACATAAAAACGCACTAATATCTCAGCAGCGCTCCCAGGCCGCCTTCGGCAAGCAGGCGATCTCGTGCTGGATCTGAGGAGACGACTTCCGTCTCCGCGCCCGTGAGGATGGCCTTTTCCACGGCGCGATCCGTAACGTCTCGCTGTTCCGCATCGCCGCCGCAAACCGGGCACGATTTGAAAGTTCCTTCGGCAAGATAATCACAGCGCGTGCATACCGACCCGCTAATCGCCAAACCGCTTGCAATTAGAAGCATCCGCACCTTCTCTTCCACAAGGGCACTCAAGGTTGGTTCAATACCCAAGATGCCTCGTCCTCCGGATTTCGCCGCCTCAACGACCAGGTCCAGGAGTTTTGATTCCTCGAACTGCTCGCGGTTTCTCCATACGAGCTCGGCGCGTTCGAAGATCTGTTGTTCGGTGTCCTGTTTGTAATCGACGGTAAAATTACCGATAAGCCTTCTCGCAACGGGTTCGGGAAGCATTGCACCTACCTCATTGACAATCTCGTCGGTGCCGCCCAATACCAACTTGAACGGCCGCGCCACCACGAGTCGCTCGAGTTCATCGACAACTTTTTTCAGCTGTTCTGTAACGTGGAATTCGATGTGCCGCTGAAATCGCATTTGAGAGCGCCCACCTTGTTTGTGCTGACCGGGAACTTCACTTGTGAGTTGTGATTGCTGTTGGGAATCGCCCTGCTCCGCGATGTAAATCCGCGCTTTGTCCCTTTGGAGCACCGCGATAACAAAACCCGGAACCTCGTCCAGGCTTTGCGCCAGAATGCCGGTTTTCGTCGTCGTATCGATATCGACATGGTTCGGCACGGGAAATTCCAGCGGCAAAACTTCCCACAGCGAATCCGGACGGCAAGAAAAGATTACCAGGCCTTCACCGGCTGGCTTCCAATTGGACAGGAAGTTGAGAACATGAGAACCCTCTCGCTCGAGAGCATCTTGCCACCTGCCTTCTTGGATCCGCCGCTGCGCCGCTTTAAAAGCGCCTTTGAATTGCGCTACAGCCTGCCGGCGCACGAAACGCAAGCGTGGGTCCAGCCGGACGTAGGCGCTAAGGATACCGTGGTCGCTTTTCACCTTTGCCAGCCGTTCGAGATCTTGACGCGAAATCATCTTGACTCCTGTTAATGGATGCAGTCGGCGCAGTGGTATGCCGCGGTGGACGGCCGGATCTTGCGTGGCAATTGTCCAGCTCGTGATTTTGAAACCACGATTATTTTTTTTGGGGTTCAGTGTTCAGCGGATGGCCGACTTTTTCTTCGACCGATATGACATTGTCCGTTAGCTTGTGCCGCTCTCCATCATCTTCTTCGAGTTTGATAAACGTCACCACGTGCGATGAACCTTTGCGGGCGCGATCATGACAGCGGCGAATCAACGGCATAATCTCATCCCACTCACCTTCGATGCAGGTACTCGATGGAGTGAGCTGATACGGTAAACCGGATTCCTCGACGAGCTTGAGCACCTTTGCAAGTTCTGCGCTCGAATGAGTATTCCTGCCGATCGGAATAATGCTGAGTTCCGCTAGCATAGATCCTCCTTCTATTCAGCGGCGCTGCTGCCCGAATAGGTCAAAGTCTCGTCTGAGCCGAGCACTCAAAGACTCACGCTAATTCAGGAGCAAGAAAAGGGCCATGACGCTCGTGCAATGATCAACACATCCGCCTAAACATTCGGATTTGTTTGGCACCTTTGTGCATTTGTGAGCCGTGTCATAAGTGAAGCATGTCGTGAATGGGACAGCTGGTGAACAATCTTCCTTCAACTCCCCACGAGAATTATGCAGAACAGAAAGTAAATAAGTCTCGCCGTTTAATTTTGTCATCCAACGGGCTACTGCCCACGATCCCAAGATCTCGCTTCGCAAAAAGCTTGGCATCAGCACAGCAGTGCTATGTATTTTAATTAGGCCCTTGGCATGCGTCTTGCGCATTTTTTGCTGGACATGGATCAGGAGGTGCGTCATGCAAATTAGAGATGTTATGACTCAGGGCGTGGAAACGGTTGGCCCGAATGCACCGGCTAGAGAAGCCGCGGCAAAAATGCGTGAGTTTGATATCGGGTCTCTGCCTGTCTGCGATGGCGAAAGACTCGAAGGTTTGTTAACCGATCGCGATATCGCGGTGCGACTGGTCGCGGCGGGTCTTGATGCGTCGACGACGAAGGTGAGCGAAATCATGACACCGGGCGCAACCTATTGCTTCGACGATCAAACACTGGAAGAAGCGGCGGCGGCAATGGAGACGCATCAGATTCGCCGCCTGCCGATTCTGACCAGGAACAACCATCTCGTGGGAATACTCTCGCTAAGTGATCTGGCCGTTCGCACCCTGGGCACCGAAGATCGAGATTTGGCCGATGACGCTCTGGAAGACATCTCGGCACCGTCCGAGCCGAATCGATGAGGTGAACTGCCCAGCGCGGTAAGTTCTAAGGTAAGTGCGGGCGCCGCAATGCGGCGCTACGGTTGAATTCTGTTAAGGAGGGTGGCGGTGCCAACCAAGCAACGAGTCCGAGTGGATCCCAAGCGCCCCAAGCGACGACGTAAGCGTGGTAAAGGAAAGTCAATCAAAAAGTCCACAGATGCCTGAGTGATCCAGATCACGGCGGATGGATTTTGTCATCCTCAGAAATCGCGGATTAAAAAAAGGAGGGGGAATTCGATCTCCCCCTCCTTTTTTGAAGTCGCCAATTGTCTACTTGCTCATCGGTGAAGACGATGGTTCTTTTTGTCCGCTTCCGGACGCCGATCCTGACGCTCCGGAAGACGCTCCGTCGATGTTTAATTTTTGTTTAGTTTCCGCGTCCAAGGTACCGGTCTGTTCCAGGCCGTTCGCCTTTTGGAACCCTCTCAGCGCTTGACGCGTCTGCGGTCCCAATATTCCGTCGATGGGTCCCGGATCCTGTCCTTGATTCTTCAGCGCCTGTTGCGCCTGCCGAACATCTTGTTGGCCGCTCATACCTTGAGCTTCAGAAGCGGTGCTGGCATCTCGTCCGGCTTTGCTCGCCTCACCGGATTGCGCTGAGCTACTGACTGAAGTATCTGATCCGCTTCCGGCTTGCTGCGCTTGACTACGGGCCGCGGTGTCTTTTTCGCCCTGGGCGGTGCTTCCGGGAGTCGTTTCCACCTTGTCCGGATCAGTGGATCCGACCGACGAGGTTCCCTCGGAGGGTGTCTGTTCGGACGCGCTTCCGCTTCCTTCGCTTTGGGGTCCCGCGATTGTGCTATCTTTGCCAGATTGCGCTACCCGACCGCCAAGACCCTCTCCCGCTTTACTGGTCTCGCTAGAACCCGTCGATGCGCTTCCTTTCGAAACGGACGTGTCCGCGCCGCCTCCGGCCGGCCCAGCTGACGTTGATCCGACCGAAGTATCTTTGCCACTTTGCGTGACTCCGCTCCCGGAACTCTCTCCCGCTTTACTCGTCGTCGCGCTCGAATCCGAAGGCGCTTTTGCGACATCCCTCCCGATTCCAGCTGGCTCGCTCTTGGGCCCGACCGCGGAGTCCTCTCTATCACAGCCGTTCGCCGCCAACCCGGCCGCGGCCAAAAAAAGCACCGGCAAAAGTATTCTCTTCATAATCATCTCCTTTCTGGTTTTATTGTGAATCTGTAGTTACATGCGCAAGCTTAATGCCAGGCTGCAACACCCTTCGTCTGACCTTCAGATCGATTCTCTGTCTCAGAAACTGTCCATTATCGAGGTTTGTTGTCCGGCATTTGCGACATGACCAATCGGTTCCGTGGTGCGAGAAGAGTTCGCCTCCCAGAGCTTAAATTTCCGGCGACGCAGCTCAGCGATTGGGTGCATCGTTCTCGTTCAATTCAGCGCCATCGCCTAGAGACGATTTTCTTGCGCCGTATGGCGCGCAGTAAGTCTTTCGCGCTGTAAAAGAAAGCCATAAGCATCGGTTCGTAAACGCTCGAGTCAAAAGAAATAGCGTCGTCGGAATACTGGAGCAGGAAACAAATGCGAGCGCCCGCTCAGAGAATCCGAACATGTTGCAGAAACGGGACAGGTATTCTGCGATAGATGTCTTGCGATAGATGTCTATTGTTGCTGATTTCCAAAATCTGTAAGCCGTTGCATCAGATTGTCACCGCCGAAAAGCAGAGACTGTGACACCTTTTGCCGTAATTTCGCTTGGCTAATGAAAATGGAATCAATTGAAAATGCGCGCCGCAGTCGATCGCGACTGCGTACACCGCGGATGGCACATACATTGCTCTCCTGAGTCTCAATTTTGGGGACGCGCAATGTTTCTCGTCGGCTGCTAAAGAAACAGAAACTCACGCTTCCACCTACGATAAATTGACCAACAATAAAAAACGAGGTCCGGTTTGAACCCGGAGAGTCTCTGGCCACTCGGACTTTATGCTGCAGCGGTCATGGTTGTTGTCACAACTATGATCTTGCTATCGCACGTCCTCGGACAGCGTCATCGAGAACGGGCAACCAGCGATCCCTACGAATCGGGAATGCCGGTGACAGGTTCGGCGCGCGTCCGTTTGTCTGCTAAATTTTATCTAGTCGCGATGTTTTTCCTCATCTTCGATCTCGAATCCGTGTTCATCTTTGCCTGGGCCGTTTCGGCCCGCGAGGTCGGATGGGCGGGTTACATCGAGATTGTCGTCTTCATCACTATTCTCCTAGCGGCGCTGGTGTACTTATGGCGCCTGGGCGCTCTAGATTGGCAAGCACCGCGACATCGCGGGGCAGCGCTGCGCCCGCCAAGGAGGATCGCCGCGTGAATTGGTCGCTTAGCCGGCCGGAGAGCTCGCCATCGCCGCGCCAGGGCGACGGCTCCTTTGAAGATGCCTCCCGGCGCGTGTTCGTTCTATCGCGGCTACAGGATCTCGTCGCCTGGGGACGAAAAAATTCCATGTGGCCTTTTAACTTCGGTTTGTCCTGTTGTTTCGTCGAGATGGCGACCAGCATTACGAGCAAGTACGATATCGCGCGATTCGGCGCCGAAGTCATTCGCGCCACGCCGCGCGAGGCAGACGTGATCGTGATCGCCGGCACGGTATTCATCAAGATGGCGCCGATTATTCGCAGGCTCTATGAGCAGATGATGGAACCGCGCTGGGTGATCTCGATGGGCTCGTGCGCCAACTCCGGCGGAATGTATGACATCTACAGTGTCGTCCAAGGCGTGGACAAATTCTTGCCGGTGGATGTCTACGTCCCGGGCTGCCCGCCCCGTCCCGATACCTTTCTCGAAGGGATCACGTTGCTGCGTGACGCCGTCGGCACCGAAAAACGTCCGCTCAGTTGGGTCCTTGGCCCGCAAGGAGTGACGCGCGCGCCTTTGCCGTCGATGCGCGATCTCAAACGCCAGGAACGAACCCAAATGACAACGCTCCGAACACCGGACCAGGTCTAGCTTCATGCAATGAGGGATCACAACAACATCCTGCACGAGCTGAAGGAAAAATTCGGCGAAGAACTGATCACTCCCCAAATCACATGCGACGAGATCCCGACGGCGTGGCTACCACGCGTTCGCGCGCACGAGGTACTGCGCTATTTGAAGACGGCTGCCCGCCAGCCGTACCGGATGCTGTACGATCTCACCGCCATCGACGAGCGCAACCGTGTCAACCGCCACGGGCAGCCGGACAGCGATTTTACCGTCGTCTATCACCTGCTTTCGTTTGAGCGTAACAGCGACGTTCGTCTCAAGATTGCGCTTCAGGGCGAGCACCCTTCAATCCCGACGATCACCGACGTATGGCCCATGGCCGATTGGTATGAGCGCGAGATCTGGGACATGTTCGGCATCGGCGTCGAAGGCCACCCTCGCTTGCGGCGGATTCTGATGCCGCCGACCTGGAACGGTCATCCCTTGCGCAAGGACCACCCGGCGCGCGCGACGGAAATTGGGCCGTTTGAATTGCCCGACGACAAACAGGAGCAAGAAGAGGAGGCGCTGCGCTTCAACCCCGAGGAGTGGGGAATGAAACGGCGGAGCGCGGACAGTGACTTTTTGTTTCTCAATCTAGGGCCGCAGCATACCGGCACCCACGGCGTGCTGCGCGTTATTCTGCAACTGGACGGCGAGGAGATTCTCGATGCCGTTCCGGAAATCGGCTTTCACCACCGCGCCGCCGAAAAAATGGCGGAACGCCAGTCCTGGCACACCTACATTCCGTACACGGATCGCGTCGACTATCTGGGCGGCGTGATGAACAACTTCGTCTACTGCATGGCGGTCGAGAAATTAGCCGGCATAGAAGTTCCGGATCGAGTCAAGGTGATTCGCATCATGATGTCGGAGCTGTTTCGCATCGCCAGCCATCTGGTTTGGTACGGCACGTTCGCGCAAGATCTGGGACAACTCTCGCCGGTTTTCTATATGTTTACCGACCGCGAGCGGCTCTTTGAAATCGTCGAGGCGGTTTGCGGCGGCCGCATGCATCCAAGCTGGTTTCGTATCGGCGGCGTTGCTCAGGATTTGCCCGCGGGCTGGGAGGCGATGTTTCGCCGCTATATCGATTACCAGCGCAACCGGCTGCGGGAGTATGACGCAATGGTGATGCAGAATCGAATTTTCAAGGCGCGCACTCGGAATATCGGCGACTATACCACGGCTGCCGCCATTGACTGGGGCGTGACCGGCCCGAACCTGCGCGCGACCGGCCTGGAATGGGATTTCCGAAAAAAACGGCCTTACTCCGGCTATGACCAATTCGAGTTCGAGGTGCCGACCGCCACTCACGGCGACTGCTACGATCGCGCAGTGGTGCGCGTCGAGGAGATACGCCAGAGCCTTCGGATCGTCGAGCAGTGCATCGACAATATGCCGGCGGGCTCCTACAAATCCGATCATCCGCTGGTTACTCCGCCTCTAAAAGACCACACGATGCACGACATCGAAACTTTGATCGCCCATTTCCTGAACGTGAGCTGGGGACCGGTGATTCCGCCCGGCGAGGCCTGCGTGAGCATTGAAGCGACCAAAGGCAACAACGGCTACTACCTGATCAGCGACGGCGGCACGAACTCCTATCGCACGCGCATACGCACACCATCTTTTCCTCACATGCAAATGGTGCCGGAGATGAGCCGCGGATTTATGCTGCCCGACCTGCTGGCGATCTTGGGCAGCATCGACTTTGTGATGGCCGATGTGGACCGCTGACCGGAACGAGCCATGCTGACCGAATCAGAAAAAAAAGAAATCGAAGCGGAAGCACGGCACTACGACTACAAGCGCGCTGCCTGCGTGGATGCGCTCAAGGTCGTGCAGCGGCACCGCGGTTGGGTATCGGACGAAAGCCTGCGTGACGTCGCCGAGTACTTGGAAATGACGCCGGATGAGCTGGACAACGTGGCGACTTTTTATAACTTGATCTTTCGCAAACCGGTCGGCAAGCACGTGATTCTCGTCTGCGACAGCGTCAGTTGCTGGATCATGGGTTATGAGCGCGTGCGGCAGCGGCTGAGCGAGCGGCTCGGCATCGGCTTCGGCGAGACCACCGCCGATGAGCGCTTCACGCTTCTGCCGATTGTCTGCCTGGGCACCTGCGATCATGCTCCCGCAATAATGATCGACGGCGATCTGTGCCGTGACGTGGACCCGGAAAAACTCGATGCCATTTTGGCGCAATACCGCTGAAGCGAGGTTCCGTTGGAGCAGCCGCTCACTAAAAACATTCGCCCCGGAGAACCACCTCTCGATCTAAGCGGGTATGAACGCGCCGGCGGCTACCAGGGGTTGCGCCAAGCGCTGCGACAAAAGACCCCGAAGCAGGTCCAAGAGGAGGTGACCCAAGCCAATCTGCGCGGCCGCGGCGGCGCCGGTTTTCCGACTGGAATGAAGTGGAGCTTTGTCCCGATGGGCGATGGCGCGCCCCATCCCAAATACCTGATCGTCAACGCCGACGAGATGGAGCCCGGCACGTTTAAGGATCGCCTGCTGCTCGAAGGTGATCCTCACCTGATGATCGAGAGCGCAATCATTGCCGCTTACGCCATAGAAGCCGACATCGCCTACATTTTCTTACGCTGGGAATACAAACTCGCGGAACAGCGATTAGAGAAAGCCATCGCCGAAGACTACGAGCACGGCTATCTGGGAAAAAACATTCTGGGCTCCGGCTACAGCCTCGAGCTTTATCTGCACGTGAGCGCCGGGCGGTATATTTGCGGCGAGGAGACGGCGCTGCTCAATTCCCTCGAAGGCAAACGGGCGATACCGCGCGCCAAACCGCCGTTTCCTCAGGTGAGCGGTCTGTGGGGTAAGCCCACGATCGTGAACAACGTCGAGACGCTGTGCAATCTCCCCCACATCATCAACAACGGCGCCGCCTGGTTCAAGAAGCTCAGCCGGTCGGGCGACGGCGGAACGAAGCTCTATGGCGCAAGCGGCAAAGTGAAAAAACCCGGAGTCTTTGAATTGCCAATGGGCACGACCATCCGGGAAAT
>Ga0210076_1000120_pt1 | contig 16581 bp, 8 predicted proteins | sample MayberryNW_Catta_3_FD_184876 | JGI IMG/M metagenome (GOLD analysis project Ga0210076, IMG submission 184876) | Wetland microbial communities from San Francisco Bay, California, USA, that impact long-term carbon sequestration -... | ecosystem: Environmental > Aquatic > Marine > Wetlands ... | reverse complement strand
TGCGCGCGAACTCCTCGTCATGCGTGGCGACAAGGAGGGTGCGGCCCGCCATGGTCAAGCCGCGGAGCAGATCTCGGAGCTCCGTGCGCCGGCCGGCATCGAGCGACGCGGTCGGCTCGTCCATCAGCAGAAGCTGCGGATCAACGGCGAGAGCGCGGGCGATGGCCACGCGCTGGGCTTCACCGCCGGACAACTCGCACGGCAACGCGGCGGCGCGATGTTCCACGCCGAGCGCGGCCAGCAAGTCGCGCGCCCGGCGCTCGGCCTCGCGCAGCGTAAACCCGCGCGCGTACACCGGCGCAAGCCAAACGTTCTTGATCACCGGCAGGTGCTCAAAGAGGTGGTGAAATTGGAAGACCATTCCAACTTTGCCGCGCAGGCTTCGGAGAGTGGCCGGCGCGTGGCAAACGCCACCGTTCAGAGCCAGGTCCTCGAGCTGCACCGTTCCCGACTGAAACGTCTCGAGTCCCGCGATAACACGCAGTACGGTAGACTTGCCGGCTCCGGACGCTCCCATCAGCGCCACCAGCTCGCCGCGCCTGACGTGGAACGTAACTCCCGCCAGCACTTGGCGTTGGGCGCGGAGAAGCCACACATCGCGTAAACGGAGTAGCATCGTGTTCACGCCGTCGCTGCTTTCCAGCGCCGTTCAAGCCGGCGCGCTAGGGCCGCTAGTGGCAGCGACATGGCAAGATAGAGCGCCGCGCAGAGCAAGCCGGGAATAATCCAGCTGCCGATGTTCGTGGCGAATATCTGAGTCTGTTTGGTCAGTTCGAGCACTGTGAGCACCGAGACGAGGGACGAATCCTTGAGCAAGGCAATGAAGTCGTTGGTCATGGGCGCGAGCGCAAGGCGAAAGGCTTGCGGAGCGCGCACCAATGTCAGCACCTGACGCTCGGTCAGGCCGAGAATTCGCCCCGCCTCCAGTTGGCCAACCGGTACCGCTTGGAGCGCGCCCCGGTAAATCTCACTTTCATACGCCGCATAGTTGAGCGCGAGCCCCAGCAGCGCTGCGACGAATGCCGGCAACCGAATCCAATTCGCGATCCCGTAATAGAGAACGAACAGCTGGAGCAGGATCGGCGTGCCGCGAATGACCTCGACGTATCCCGTCAGGAGCGTTTGCGTGAGTCGATTGCCGTACACGCGGCCGCTCGCGATCGATATGCCGAGAACAACCGCCAGTGCCATCGCCAGGCACGAGAGCACGATCGTCACGACAGCGGCGCGAATCAGCGACGGCAGGTAACGGAGCGCGGCGTCCCACCCCGACAACGTAGCCGCCAAATCCGGCGCATCAAAACCGCTGACTGCCGGCACGGGCTGCCGTGCGAGAAGCCGTGCGTGAAGCCGTGGCTGATCGTCGTTCCACACACCCCAATTACGAAAAATTCTCTCGAGTGTGCCGTCGCGCATGGCGGCACGCAGGATCGCGTCGACCTGGTCGCGAAGCTTGGCGTTGCGGGCCGCCAATACGCCGACATAGTGCCCGACCGCGACGCTTTGCGGCTGGATGGTAAATCCCGGGATTGCGCGCGCGCGGCGCTCGGCGAGAACATGGTCGAGCAGCACGGCGTCCACACGGCCGATCACAAGATCGCTGTAAGGATGGACATCGTCGTCGTAAGATACCGGCAGAATGCCGAATTCGCGCTCGGCGCGAAGCAGAATCTCATAGGCGATCGTGCCCCCGAGGGTGCCGACGCGGCGGCCTTTGAGATCCCCGAGCGTGCGGAAGCGCGATGCGTCGGCATTGCGCACACTCAACACTTCACGAAACTGGTAGTAGGGCAGCGTGGTCGCCATGCTTGAGCGTCGTGCGGGAGTGTCCTCGATACCGCCAAGTCCGATCTCCGCGTCGCCGCGCTCAATGGACTGGTCGATCGAAGTAAACGTGATGTTGGTGAAGCTCGCTTGGCGCCCAAGCCCGCGCGCAATGAGATCGGCGATCTCGACGTCGAAGCCGACGAGTTTGTCCGGCTGAGTGGGATCCGCTTCGACAAAGGGCGCGCCGCCTTCGGCGTCGGCGGCCCAACGGAATTCGGTCGTTGGCACTGCCGCGGCGACGAGCGTCGGTCCTAGACCCAGCACGAGTGCGCCGAGCGAAACGCCGCAGAGCAGGCGCCGCACGGTAGCCGCTCGCGTGGTCAGGATCCAGCATGTGATCGGAAATTTTTCTCGAAGTGAAGCCAGCGAGAACCCCAAACTTTCCCCAACGATTTCTCCCGGCTTAAGAAAACTGTGTCGCAATGTTACAAATCACCCGGATGTCATGCTGAGCGAAAGCGAAGCATCTGCTCTCCCACAGCTCATACAAGCGACAGCTCAGAATGACACCCTGACCCAAGTCCAAAGGAGGAGACCGCCCCGCGAATGTATTGCACCGGAGATTAGCCGATGGCCGATTGTTGTGTCAATCTGCAGGCTGCGACGGTGGCCTTGCAAGAGATTTAGATGCAAAAAGACGAATCCCCCTAGTCGTTATGCCCGCAATCCGGATCTCCCAGGATTCTTGGACCTCAAACATTCTTCGATTGTGTTAAGCTTGCCTCGAGCTATGCGAAACTTCGATTTACCCATTTTCGATATCCAGCAGCGCTTGCTTGAGACTCTGCAGAAGCAAAAGCGGTTGATTCTGACGGCGCCGACCGGATCCGGCAAATCGACTCAAGTGCCGCAGATGCTCCTCGACGGCGGTCTGCTTGGTGATGGACAGGTCACAGTGTTGCAGCCGCGCCGGTTGGCAACACGCTTGCTCGCGGCCTGGGTCGCGAAATCACGAGGCGTAAAGCTCGGAGGGGCGGTGGGCTATCGGATGCGGCTGGACAATGTCACTTCCAATGTAACGCGTCTGCGTTACGTGACGGAAGGCGTGCTGCTGCGCCAGATGTTGGCAGACCCCGGCCTGAACGGTGTGAGCGCCATCGTGTTCGATGAGTTTCATGAACGGCATCTCTACGGCGACATCACGCTCGCCCGCGCTTTGGAAATCCAGCGATCGAAGCGGTCGGATCTTTTTATCATTGTCATGTCGGCGACTTTGGATGTCGGCGCGGTTGAGAAGTATCTCCAGCCGTGCGCGGTGCTGGCGTCAAAGGGGCGTACTTTTCCGGTGACCACGGAATATCTTGCTCGATCTGCCGGCGATGGGCCGGTCTGGGATCTCGCGATAAGAGAGCTGAAGAAGCTCGTGCGCGAGCATCCGCAGGGCGACGTGCTGATTTTCATGCCCGGCGTTTTCGAGATCGCGCGTACGGTGCAGGCGGCGCGCAACGCGCTAGGTTCCGAGTTCGTCGTAGTTCCGCTGCACGGCGAACTGCCACCCGCGGATCAGGACGCGGCGGTGGCGAAGTATGACCGTCGCAAGATTGTCGTTGCCACCAATGTCGCCGAAACCTCGCTCACCATTGACGGCGTGCGACTGGTGATCGACAGCGGCTTGGCGCGCATGCCGCGGTACGATCCGTATCGCGGCATCAATACGCTGCTGATCGAGAAAATCAGCCGTGCCTCCGCCGAGCAACGCGCCGGCCGTGCCGGACGCACGGCGCCCGGACACTGCGTGCGTCTGTGGACCGCGCACGAGCACAACTCGCGTCAGGCGGAGGATCTACCGGAAGTAAAACGTCTTGATCTGGCCGAGGTGATCCTCACACTCAAGGCTGCCGGCGTGAACGATGTCAACACATTCCGCTGGTTGGAAGTGCCCGATGCGCCCGCTCTCGAACGCGCCGAGATCCTGCTCACCGACCTCCATGCCATCGACGCCAGCGGAGTGATCACTGCGCTGGGGCGTCGTATGCTGGCGTTTCCGGTCCACCCGCGCTACGCGCGCATGTTGCTGGCCGCACAGGAATATGGCTGCGTACGGCCGATCGCCTTGATCGCCGCGCTGACTCAGGGCCGAGATTTGCTCGCTCGTCGTCAAGGAAATCCGGCCGGCGATGGGCGCCTCGACCTGGTCGAGGCCGAAGCGGATTCGGATTTTTTTGTGCTAATGCGCGCGTGGCGTTACGCCGAGCAATGCGGATATCAGATGGACCGCTGCCGGCGAATGGGCATCAATGCCCAAGCGGCGCGGCAAGTCGGGCCCCTCTTCGAACAGTTTTTATCCATCGCGGCGGAGCAAGGTTTGGACATCAGCGAGAAACCGCTGGATGGCGCCGCCGTGCAGCGATGTCTGCTGGTCTCTTTTCCGGACCACCTCGCCAAGCGGCTCGACGGTGGCTCACAACGTTGCGAATTGGTTCACGGCCGGCGCGGCACGCTCGCGCGCGAGAGCGTGGTGAAAGCGCCGCTCTTCGTGATCGCGGAAGTGCGTGAGGTGGAAAGCGGCGGCGGCAGAGAGCGCAACTTGAACGTCGTGCTGAATCTTGCCACGGCGGTCGAAGAAGAGTGGCTGCGCCAGATGTTTCCAAAGGATTTGAGTAAAACGCGGGCGGTCGTCTATGATCCCGCCTTGCATCGTGCCGTTGTCCGCGAGGAAAGACGATTTCGTGATCTGGTCCTGGAAGAAAAGATTTCCGGCAAACCACCCGCAGATGAGGCCGCCAGGATTCTCGCACGCGAAGTCCTCGCCGGCCGCCTGGTCCTCGAACATTGGGATGAGTCCGTGGAGCAGTGGATTTTGCGCGTCAATCGATTACGCGAATGGATGCCGGAGTTGGAGTTGCCCGCCATCGCCGAAGCGGACCGGACCGTTATGATCGAACACCTTTGCGACGGCGCGTTCGGTTACAACCAGATCAAAAATCGCCCGGTGCTGCCGGCGGTTAAATCATGGCTCTCGCGCCAGCACCAGGCGTGGGTCGAAGAGTACACGCCCGAGCGAATCCAGTTGCCCAGAGGCCGGATGGTAAAAATCGTCTACTCCGCCGCGGGAGCGCCGACCATCGCCGCGCGCATTCAAGACCTGTACGGCATCGAAGACGCGCTGTGGATCGCCAATCGCCGCGTCCGCGTGCGCATCCAAGTTCTCGCTCCCAGCAATCGCTCGGTGCAGGTCACCGAGAACCTGGCGGATTTTTGGCGTGAAACGTATCCGAAGTTAAAACAGCAACTACAGCGGCGCTATCCGAAGCACGAGTGGCGGTGACCGGAGCCGCTGTAGTTAATGAGGTTAAGCCCACCGGCTCTCGTGCGGACCTGCAATGTTCGATATTTGTTGGATTGGCGATGCAATTTTTTCAAAAGGAGCAGAGGATCGTTTCCGAACCTTTCCCCTTGAAGGGGAAAGGTCGGATAGGGGTGTCGTTGGCTACGAAGGCCTCGAAAGGATGACTGATGGCTAGAAGCGCAGCAGTTAGAACGACTGAATCCTCATCCGCGCACGAATTGGAGCCCAGGAACGCGCGACATTCCGATGCAAGATTAGCATTGGTGCGGCTTTCTTGTTTTATGGTGGGCTTGTTTTTCGTTGGCGCCCCTGGACGCGCCTTGTTAAATTAGCCGCCATTCTTATTGGCCGCTTCTAGATTTGTCTGCTGTCGAATTATTCCCGCGGAAGACAGTTCCAATAGATTGGGAGGAACGACGACGCGTCCTGAATGTGATTCGAAACGGGAATCGAGAAAGCCCAGCTCGAAAAGGAATTGTTTGGCGAAGAACGGCTATGGCCTTTCTTTCGAAGATATAATGACGCTCGCCTACAAGAGTGTTTTGTGGACTAGACGAGAAGTTAAACTTGGCAGTTTGGACCGTGAACCGCTGCGTGATTTGAACTGGAAGAGAAAGCCCTCTTCTGCTACATTTCGGGTCGATGAATTGCCATGAAATTGCGTACGCCTAAACCGGTTTGACTTCAATTCACATCACTCCGTATTTTCCCGTACTACTCTCCTATGACCACAACGATTTTAGAAGCTGCACCGATCAAGATCGTTCAACTCATCGCCAAAGAACTCAGCGTCGGAGCCGAGCAGGTTGCCGCGGCGGTGGGATTGCTCGATGAAGGCGCTACGGTGCCGTTCATCGCGCGTTACCGCAAAGAAGTCACCGGCAATCTCGACGATACGCAGTTGCGCAATCTCGAAGAGCGATTGCTTTATCTGCGCGAGTTGGAAGAACGGCGGGCGGTGATCCTGACTTCAATCGAGGAGCAGGGAAAGCTCACGGACGAGCTGCGCGGTGCCGTCAATGCGGCGGCCACCAAGCAAGCGCTGGAAGATGTTTACTTGCCGTACAAACCCAAACGGCGCACCCGCGCGCAGGTCGCGCGCGAAGCCGGGTTGGAGCCGCTCGCCGATGCTTTGTTTGCCGATCCCATGCTCGATCCACAAAAAGAAGCGGCGAGGTACGTCAACGACAAGCCCGCTGCGGAGAACGGCGTCCCGGACGTGAAAACCGCGCTCGACGGCGCGCGCGATATTCTAGTCGAGCGTTTTGCCGAAACAGCGGAGCTCTTGGCGAAACTGCGGACACGGATTTGGGAGCAGGGCGTGGTTACATCCAAAGTGGCGAAAGGAAAGGAAACCGCCGAGTCGGAAAAGTTCCGCGACTATTACGATTATTCGGAAACGATCCGCACCATCCCTTCGCATCGCGCTCTCGCGCTGTTCCGCGGCCAAGCTCTGGAAGTTTTGACGGTCAGCTTGGGTCTGGGCGAAGAGCTCGAAGCCGCCGTGCCGCATCCTTGCGCCGGCATGATCGCGGCACATTTCCGCATCGAAGACCGCGGCCGTGCGGCGGACAAGTGGTTGCTTGACGTTTGCCAGTGGACTTGGCGTGTTCGGGCGCACGTGCACATCAGCAGCGAGTTGCTCATGCAGTTGCGCGAAGCGGCGGAGGCGGAAGCGATCAAAATCTTCGGCCGCAACCTGCACGAGCTTTTGCTGGCCGCCCCCGCCGGTCCCAAGGCCGTGCTCGGCCTGGACCCCGGCATTCGCACCGGCTGCAAGGTCGCGGTGGTCGATGCCACCGGCAAGCTGCTCGAGACGACGACCATCTATCCACACCAACCGCGCAACGACTGGCAGGGCTCGCTGGCGACGCTGGCGCGCATGATCGTGCAACATAACGTCGAATTGATCTCCATCGGTAACGGCACCGCCAGCCGCGAGACCGACAAGCTCGCCGTTGAGGTGATCAAATTGATCGCATCGAAGATGCCGGAGCGGAAAGTGAACAAGATCGTCGTCAGTGAAGCGGGCGCTTCGGTCTATTCGGCGTCGGCATTCGCCGCCGCGGAATTTCCCGAGCTCGACGTGAGCCTGCGCGGCGCCGTGTCGATCGCGCGCCGTTTGCAGGACCCGCTGGCCGAACTGGTGAAGATCGACCCCAAGTCCATCGGTGTCGGCCAGTATCAACACGACGTCAATCAGCGCGCGCTGGCGCGCAGCCTCGATGCCACCGTCGAAGACTGCGTCAACGCCGTGGGGGTGGACGTGAACACCGCTTCGGCACCGCTGCTCGCGCGGGTGTCGGGGCTGAACAGCGCCTTGGCGAAAAATATCGTAGAGTTCAGAAATACCAACGGCCCGTTTACGAATCGCAAGACGATTCGCAAAGTGCCGCGCCTCGGCGATAAGACTTTTGAGCAGGCCGCCGGTTTCCTGCGCATCAACGACGGCGAGAATCCATTGGATCGCTCGGCGGTCCATCCGGAAGCCTACCCGGTGGTCGAGCGAATTCTGGCGCGCATCGGCAAGGGCATTGGCCAGGTGATGGGCCAGCCGGCAGTGTTGAAAGGGCTTTCGCCCGGCGAATTCACCGATGAAAAATTTGGCGTACCTACCGTGCGCGACATTCTCACTGAGCTGGAAAAGCCCGGCCGCGATCCGCGCCCTGAATTCAAGACTGCTACGTTTCAAGACGGCATCGAGTCGCTCGCCGACCTGCAGCCGGGTATGATTCTCGAAGGTGTGGTCACCAACGTCGCCGCCTTCGGCGCCTTCGTCGACATTGGCGTGCATCAGGACGGACTCGTCCATGTTTCCGCATTGGCGAATAAGTTTGTCAAAGACCCGCACGAAATCGTCAAGCCCGGTCAGATCGTCAAAGTCAAAGTGATGGAAATCGATGAGAAACGTCAGCGGATATCGCTTACCATGCGTCTCGACGAGGCAGCTGTTGTTGGATCGCGATCAAGGGAAGCATCACCGGCAGGCTTCACCGACTCAGCACCCGCGAGGCGTGATCGGCGGGCCGCCGAACCCAAAACCGCCTCGCACCGGGTCGAACCCAAGCCAGCCGGCGCGATGGCGCTGGCATTGGAACGCGCTAAGCTAAAAAAATAGCGAGCGATAGATGCGGCGCAATGTCAGAACGAACGAGGAATTTCTGCTGAAGGCGTAGGTTTTACCGCGCCGACGGTAATTTTAAAATTCGCCCCGGATCGATTCTCTGGTTAAGCTCGACCTGATTCATGATCGCGACATCTTCAGGGGTGAATGGCTCGGGCAAGCTTCGGGGAATTAATTCACGGAATGACGCCGGTCGTCTGACGGTTTCCAGGGCGATCCGGACCGGCTGCCGGTTCAAAACCCGCGCATCTTGAACTGCGCTGAAGCCCTGCATGGTTTGCAAAAACAGATTGCGAAAATTTCCGAACAGCTGTGGCGAAGTGTAGCCGACAAAATGATAGACCGTGCCGCGGTAGTCAATAAAATAAGCCATGATCCTGACGACTTGGCCGTTTTCCGTTTGCGCTTCCGCCACTGCGGCGTAAGCCGGCAGCCCGTTAGAACGCATGGCTCCCCGTTCGATTACCCTCAAACCAGGCTGTTTGAGGAAGCCTGCTACGGCGGTCTGAAGCGAGTTTTCTCCCGCCGAAGTAAAGCCTAAAACCGCACGGTTCTGGCCTTCGACCATCACGACCTGGGCCGGTTGGTTGATGACCTTAAATCCTCGTGGCACGGGAAAGCGAAAGCGCAAATCCGGATGATAAAAGACATTACCTTCGACGAAGCCCTGGCGCGGATCCTCGCCGAGGACCAGACCCGCGTTGGCGTTCAAATAACGCGAATCAGCAAGGGGTTGCCTGCCGCGCGGCATTCGCGCGGTCAATTCTCGGATGCGTTGGATACGGTCCCCTGGATCGGGATGGGTGGCGAGAAAGCTCGGCATTCCCTGTCCTTCTTTCTCCTGAATACGATCAAGCGTCTCAAAAAGACCGACGGCCTCGCGTGGATCATACCCAGCCGCCGAGCTGTATTCGACGCCCAATTTATCGGCTTCCAACTCGTCTTCTCGGCTGTAGCGAAGAAAGATCAGCTGCGCGGCCATGCTGCCGAGATTGAGTATATCCTGGGCCGGCAGGCCGAGCCCTTGCCCCAACAAGACACCGCCGAGAAGCAGGCCCTGACCTAATTGTTGTTGCCAGGTCTGGCGCGCGGCGTGGCGCGCGGCGACGTGGCCGATCTCGTGCGCGAGAACGGAGGCGAGCTGGTCCTCGTTATTCAGATGAGCGAGCATTCCGCGTGTGACATAGACGTATCCTCCCGGAAGGGCCATGGCGTTAATGATCGGGCTGTCGAGCACGCCAAAAGTAACCGGAGTTTTGCGGATTTGCTCATCGATTCCCGGCCGCCGCAGGTGACTGGTTGCGAGAACCCGGTTGCCGACATCGGTGACGTATCGTTCCAGTTTTGAATCGCGATAAGTCCCGAATAGGGCCGCGACTTGCTGGCTGGTTTCCTTACCGATCTCCTTTTCCTGTTCCCAGGTGAAGCCGAGATAGCGCCTCTCTCCGGTTGCCGGAATAATATCGGAAACGCAGCTGTAAACGAGCAGGGCGCTCAGCAGAAGCGATAATGCTCTGAATATCACGTTGGCATTCATGGGAAGCTGACTCCGGCGGCGAACCTATCGATCCAAGAGGCTCATTTGATACCCTCTCTGCAGGTGCCGCAGCCATCTGCCGCCATTGGGCATTGGCGACCGTACAAACATTCTATCAAAACAAACGAGCAATTGAATGGATCAATGGAAGGACACGTGAATCATTGTTGGCGAGGAATAAAGGGTCAAGGAACAAGAATAGATGCCGGCGTGCAGTCACGGTTCAGCTGACTTCCGAAGCCCTCCTGGCCGAGGCCGGGCGATCAGTGCAGAGGAGAGACCATCTTTTGGGTCAGTGCAGCTGCCGCTGTTTTGGTTTCTCTGAAGATCCCGAGCTTGGTGAGGGTGTACTGCCCTGAGCCGAAGACCGGCCCGTCATCCAATCGGCAGCCAAGCCCGAGCGTCATATGGAGCTGCGCGTAGCGCATGTCCATATGGTGGTCGATCTCGATATAATAGCCGTCGATCAAGCCGGCCGGCGTGTCGAACCGCGAGGGAGAAATTGTTTTCACGAGGTGGCTCACGCGGCCGGTGCGCTTGAGCTTTCCGTTTTCGTCGAACATTTTAAAGTTTGCTTCACGCCTGATCGCGTGCCCCGATGCAATACCGCTGGCTAGGATCGGCAGCGCCGGCTCGTAAACGATATAGCTGTGGCTCTTGAATAGATCGAGCCGCTCCATGACGAGCCCGCCTCCGGAATTATTGTGCATGAGGATACCGGCATAGTCTCCAAAGGCGAGATTCCAGCGTCCTTGCGCCGCCGCGTGGCGATGGAGCGTGAGAGGAACGACCTTGCCGCGGTCTTTACCTTCAGTGATCTTAAACTGCTTGTTCCAAGTGCCGAGCGGGATGAGATCCGTAAGGCTGATACTTTGTTGCACCGGAAGCGGCACGGCGATGCCGGCGAGAGTCGGTAACGAAACATAGATCACAAAACTCAAAACAATGCCGGCGAGACGGTGCATTCAAAATTTCTGCAAAAATATCCCTTAGTCAAACAAAAGAAGCAATTACAATCAAGCAGTCAGACCAAAAAAAGCGCCGGCGTATGGGTTCAGCAACCTTGTGAGTTCTAACGGCCGGCTTTCGAGTGCCGGGGGTGCCCTAATCCAACCAATCTTTGTCTTTGAGTTTCCTGGGGAGATAGGTCTTGGTCAGATACTGAAAGTCTTTGTTGGCGAGCGCGTCAAGTTCGTATTTGAGGCCGCTGGTCAGCATACCTTTTATTTCGTTCTGCCATTCTTTTTTCTGAAACCATTTATACTTCATCAGTTCCTTGGCGCGGTTGATGTCTTTGTCGTTAAGCTTGATACCGACGTTTCGCGGCAGGCCGTAGCGATCAGGATCGGCGCTCGAGAAGCCGATGAACTTGGCCTTCGGGATGGCCATGCGCTGACTCTCAAAAGCGAGATTGATCGAGCCCTGCTTGACGACTGAATAGATGTAATAGCCCCACGGATCGTTGTCGACCAAAACATAAACCGGCAGGTGATATTCCTCGTGCAGCCGCCGCGCCAGGCGCCGGACACCACGCGGCGGCTGGCCGTTTCCCGTGAGTAGGATGCAGTTGTAGCGCCGCCAGAACTTGTCTTCTGAAAGACGGTTCCACTGGGTGCCTTTTTCGACGAGCAGGACAAAATCGGCCGTACATTTGCTGATCTGAATATATTCGGGCTCGACGATCGACGGAACCGAGTAACCGCCTTTGCCGAGGCGGGTGCAGTCCACCCGATCGCCGTCATCGACCAACGTTAGCGGGCCGACGACGGTGCCGGAGTTCTCGGCGCGCACGTGGAGCTCCTCGCGCAGGGCTTCGAGGGTGACTTCGAGATCCTCGATGAGCGGGTCCGATTCGTTCTGGCCGTCGAAGGTGTTTTCGTGCGAGTTCTTAATCGTGTGCTTGGTTCGGTAGTAAATTTCCCGGAGAGAAGTCGTCAAGTTAGCGCGCTGGAGCTCGGCCAAGGCGTCGGCGACGAGCACCGTCTGCATGAATTTTTTTGCCATGCCGACGTTGAAAAAGGTGCGGGCCTGTTTTCTACGGCCCATCTCGATAATGCCGCGCTTTTCGTTAAAATTCACATTGGCCAGACTGCGCACCGGAATCGCAAGCGCCGGGTCCTGGCTGCGCTGCGCGGCGGTAATGACGAGGTCAGCTACGCCGACGAGTTTCTTTTCTACGGCTCCGTTACTTTTTTGCTTTTTTCGCGCCATGTTTTTTTCCTGTTTTTTGGCCGTGTTTTTTGTTGGCTCCGGCCGGTTCAAAGCCCAAACTCATTTGATTCTCGCTTTGGGACTTCGGCCGGCTGGCTTTTTCGGCTTTGGCGGCTCCAGGCTGTTTCTTTGATTTCGCTTTGCTTTTCGATCGTGCCGCTCCGGCGGTTTCAACCTCTTGGATCAGAGATTCTTGTTGCTTTGGAATCTCGTCTCGCACGTCGAGCACCGGAGCGTCGCCTTCCGTGCCTTCAGCTGTAACGATAATGGAGTAAGGGAGACCTTCGGGTCCCCCGCCATCGTAGCCGAGTATTTCATCGACCTTCTCGCCGCCCGTGCGTTTCATGGCGATCTTTTGCAGCTGCTCTTTAAGTTTTTCCTTGGGCAGCTTTCCGCCCTTTAGACGATTGCAGGCCTCGACGACTTCTTCGATGTAAAGCTCGAAGATGTTTCGCCGGCGGAATTCGCTCTTGGCGCGCTCCCGCCGCCTTAAAAAGACGCCGAGCCGCCTTCCGCATTCTTGCAGCGCAAGCTTAATTTCTTTCCTGATCTCGTCGTAATCGGCGATCGCCTCCTTGGATTCGCTGGTAAACGGCACCCAGACCGATGCCATGTGGACGAAGATCACCATGGGCCCGGCGGGGAGCGCGCCCCTGGATTGGGAAACACCGTAGTTGCGCCAGCTGGTGTCGAGCACGGATTTAAAGGTGGCGCACGCCGACTGCTGGTAAAGCAGCGGCACGCGATTGGCGTAACGAATGACTCTTGCCAATTCTTTGTCGTCGTCTTGCTGTTCGCCCTCCGCCAGCGGCACCGCGGCGAGTTCCGCTTTTTCTGCCGTCTCTCCGGGCCCCTTGCCAAAGGCCAAGCCCGCTTCGATCACGAATGGATTGCCGCGGTAGACCGCGGGGGGCCGGGTGACCGCCGTATAGAAATCTCCCTTAATCTGCTTATACAGGCCGTGCAGGATCGCCTTTTCGCCGATCGGCGAGATGCAATTGCTCGGCGGCGCCATGATCTTGGTGGCTTGGATTGCGTTGTAGAGCGCCTCGGCGGCCGCTCCGTGAATATTTCGCGGGCGCGCCTCGGCCGAGAGCTTTGCCGTTTTACAGATCTCTTGCGCGACGTGGGACGAAACCCGGCTGAAATCGCTCGAAAGGAATCCCAGCAGCGAATGACTTCTTGTGTCGTGCAGCATTCTCAGCAGGATCCCGAACTCGATGCCGTAGGGATGCGGTTTGATTTCGCGCGGCTGCGGCGGCAGTTCATCGATGGTGCGAGGATATTCCTTAGTTTCACCTTCCGGCGTGTGATAGACGAGCTTGACGTGGGGATTGGCGATCGCGGTCTGCTCGAGATATTCATCGACAGAAGCGCGGCCTTTCTGGTAACGGCCCTCGATTTCCAGCGTCACCTGCGTGCCGCGATGATTCTCCCACTCGATTTCTTTCTTTTCGAGAATGCGCGGCTCGTTCTTTTTGGTATCGATCTGCACTTCGAAGTAATGCGCCGGCGCCCGCGCGCCCGTGCGCGAGATAATCTGTACCGGCTTGCCGGTCGTCAGCTGCGCGTACATGCCGGCGGCCGAGATGCCGATGCCCTGCTGCCCGCGGCTCATGCGCAGCCGGTGAAATTTTGACCCGTAGAGCAGTTTGGCGAATATTCGAGGAATCTGCTGGCGCACGATGCCGGGGCCGTAGTCGATCACCGTAACGCGGAAACGGTTTGCCTGGCTGGGCGCCGGGACCGCGCCACCGTTCGCCGAGACTTCGAGCTTAACGACGACTTCCGGCAAAATCCCCGCTTCTTCGCAGGCGTCAAGTGCGTTGTCGACCGCCTCTTTGACGCAGGTGAGCAACGCTTTGCGCGGATTGTCAAAGCCGAGCAGGTGACGGTTCTTGGTAAAGAACTCGGAGACGGAAATTTCGCGCTGGCGCGCGCCCATCTCCGCGGCGGATAGGATAGTCTTCGCTTTTGGCTCCGGGATCTGGGGTTCAGCTTCCGTGCCGTTGGTCTTCAGCATAGGTTTGGCCATTTTCTGTTTGTCTATCTCCGTAGAATTAAGTTGCGTCGGAACTAGAGTGGCGGAGTAACGCAGTGATGAGCCTGAGAATAGTTACTCCCGTGCTCACACCACTACGGCGTTCGATTCCCGGATGTTTCAGTTTAGCGATTTAGGGCGCTAGCGATCGCTCGGATTATAGCAGAGATGGCGAGATTTTGAACTGTAAAGTAAAGATTTGACCGCTATGGAGAAATTTTTCACAAACGTTTGTGGCTCGATGCTGAGATCAAGTTAGCTATGAAACTCCCGCGGAAATAAATTCCACGTAATCTGTCGCCTCCTGTTCATAACTCGCCTAACCGAAGGTCCATTGAACTTCTTGGCGGCAGTCCCCCCAGCCCTGTCCACGATTATCGATTCAAGACTTTTTTGCAATGGAGGTCATGCCGGCGTCGGATAGTACAAAAAAGTGTGCTGATTTACGACCGAAGTTACTCCGCTTGCGCGGTATCGACGCTCTTTAACGAGGTGTCGGCATAGCACTACAGCACTTGTGTACGGCAGTAATGCGAAGTTTCGCATTGCTAGTCAAAAATTTGCCTTGCTTCACCACGGTCCGGAGATTGCTCTAGCGAGTCGCGGCGACGACGGAACTCGGCAGATCAACATGCAATCCTGTTTTCCCTTCCAGTGACTTTGCTCTGGATCACGGATTCTCAAGTAGGCGGGCGCTGGTTCTCATTTGCACGTTCTGTCGGTTTCTTGCGGGGATAGCAGAATTCAACGCTAGAGAGCAAAACAATGGAGGAGGCAAACATGATAAAAAAAGTAAAAAGCCCGGCCGAAGCGAGCGTGAGCCGCCGGCGATTTTTGAAAACTCTGGGGACGGGGGCGGCGCTGGTCTGTAGCGGTGCTGTTGTCGGAGTTCCGCGCGGCCACGGCGCTCAGCCACCTGACGTGACGCTGCCGGGCAATTTCGGCAACATGTTTCGTTTACCGCCATTCGCTCCACCAACGACTGCGGTTCGCGAGGCTCTTCTCGAGCTCGGCAAGACCGGTGGTGTGATGGACGCCGGAGACGACTTGAGCGCAACTCCTGTGGCGTTGATCGCGAACCCCGCTCTTAGTTTGATCAACCGGGACAACCCCAATCACACCGCCGGCGTGACGTTCTTCGGCCAGTTCCTCGACCACGATATGACTTTTGACCCGCGCTCTCGCCTTGGTTTCCCGACTCAACCGATCAAGTCGCCGAACCCTCGCACACCATTCTTCGATCTCGATTCCGTCTACGCCGGCGGTCCCAGCGGCACTCCGGAGTTGTACGAGACTGCCGATCCAATTAAATTTCGCGTCGAAAGAGGCGCCCAATTCGAGGACTTGCCGCGAAATCCGGCGAATAATGCGGCCTTTATCGGTGACCCGCGCAACGATGAAAATCTCATGCTCGCGGGTCTACACGCCGCGTTTTTGCTGTTTCACAACCGTGCCGTGGGTCTCGTGCGCGACGAGAATCCATCAATCTCAAACGACGAGGCATTTTCTCAGGCCCGTCGCCTGACTGTGTGGCATTATCAATGGATCATCCTGCATGAGTTCTTGCCTCTGATTACTGGCCAGGCGGTCATTGATGATATTCTGGCCAACGGCCGCCAGTTCTATAACCCACAGGCCGACCAAGCTTTTATCCCGGTAGAGTTCCAGATCGTCTACCGATTTGGCCATAGCATGGTGCGGCCGTCGTACCGCGCTAATCTCAACGGAGATGCAAACGGAGAGCCGTTTTTCGGCATGATTTTCGATCCGGCAGGCGAGGGCAGCCCGGATCCGGTGGATTTGCGCGGCGGTGCGAGAGCGCCGCGGCGCTTTATCGATTGGCAAACGTTCTTCGATTTCGGCGACCCTTTCACAAGCGATATGCGGCGGAACAAGAGAATCGATACCAAAGTTTCCACGCCCTTGTTCCACCTGCCCCTGGGGACCATTCCCGGTGGAACTGGCCCGGTTTCGCTCATGCAGCGCAACTTGTTAAGGCACCTGACCTGGAAACTGCCCTCGGGTCAGTCCATTGCCAGCGAAATCGGTATCCCACCGCTTGAGAGCGCCGATTTGGCGGAGCTGGGGTCGATCTATCCGTCATTCGTTTCGTCGACGCCGCTGCTTTATTACATTTTGAAAGAGGCTGAGATTGAAAAGGACGGCTTGCGCCTCGGGCGCGTAAGCGGCCGTATAGTCGCCGAAGTATTCATCGGTTTGCTTCAGCTTGATCCCGGTTCTTATCTGACCGTGCAGCCCGATTGGAAGCCGACGCTACCCACGCAAGGAGCGACAAAGGAAAGTTTCCGGATGATCGATCTTTTGACCTTTGCCAAAGTCGACCCGACGAGCCGGGCCGATTCAAGGAGTTAGTTTTAGAAAAATTCTAAGGCTAGCCGCGAGCCGCACCAGCTCAGTGATCGGTCTATGCATGGGCGCGACTCGCTGCTGGCCTACTATTAAGGAGTCCATAATTAAGTAACTAACAAAGCGACCGAGGGCCGAGCCCTGGAGATTGCGGGCATAGGACGGAGAAGGTTATTTTCAGGCCC
>Ga0210076_1000119_pt1 | contig 16633 bp, 19 predicted proteins | sample MayberryNW_Catta_3_FD_184876 | JGI IMG/M metagenome (GOLD analysis project Ga0210076, IMG submission 184876) | Wetland microbial communities from San Francisco Bay, California, USA, that impact long-term carbon sequestration -... | ecosystem: Environmental > Aquatic > Marine > Wetlands ... | reverse complement strand
CGAAGACGAACAACGTGCACCGAGGGTCCCGCCGCAGCCGCTCGGTTCGGACGCGGTCCTGTCGACCGCTGCTCCAGATCTCGCCGTCGACGATCGCGATGCCGACGCGAACGGCCTTGGGCACGCCCCCGTCGCCGATCGTGATCATCGCGGCGCCGTGATGTTCCTGCAGGAAGTCGCGCTCCTCGTCGGACAGATCCATCGGCTCCGAGTCTAGGGCGGCGCGGAGGTCCGAGCAGCGAGAGGATCAGCGCGGGGGCAGGGTGATGCTGCCGTCGGCGGCCAGCGGGAAGCCGGCGTTCACCGCCACCTCCCACGGATGCCCGTCGATGTCGACGAAGACGCCCGAGTACCCGCCCCAGAAGGTCTCGGCGGGTTCCCTGACGATGCGGCCGCCCGCGGAGCGGGCCTGCTCGATCACGCGGTCGACGTCGTCGTTCGATCGCACGTTGTGGGCCAGCGTGATGCCGCCCCAGCCGTCGGTGTCGGTGACACCGCTGTCGGCGGCGAGCTGTTCGCGCCCCCAGAGCCCGACGATCGTGCCGCCCGCCTGGAAGAAGACGGTGTCGTCGAGGGCCAACCCGACCTGCCAGCCGAGGTGTTCGTAGAAGCTGCGGGCGCGCTCGACGTCGGCGACGCCGAGGGTGATCAGGCTCACGCGCTGTTCCACAGCACCACCGTAGCGGCAGCCGCCGACGTGAGACCATGCGCTTCGTGAACGAGGCTCGCCGTCCCCGCATCGTGGCGATCACCGAGGAAGCCCGCGTCACCCCACTCGAGCTCTTCCTCGATCTCGTGTTCGTGTTCGCCATCACGCAGGTGACGGCGCTCATGGCCGACGACCTCACCGTGCGCGGGCTCGTGCAGGGATTGCTCGTGCTCGGACTGGTGTGGTGGTGCTGGGTCGGCTACGCGTGGCTGGGCGCCGTCGTTCGGGCGGACGAGGGGCTCGGTCGCGTCGCGATGTTCGGAGCGATGGCCGCGGTGTTCGTGCTCGCCATCACGATCCCCGAGGCGTTCCGCGACATCGAGGGCGGTCTGTCGGGTCCGGTGGTCGTGGCCTTCGCCTACCTGGCCGTTCGGGTGCTGCACCTCGTGATCTTCTGGATGGCGGCGAGCGCACAGGGCGACGACGGTCTCCGGAGACAGCTGCTCCGGTTCGCGCCCTCGCTGTTGGGGAGCACGGTGCTGCTCCTGATCGCGTCACAGCTCGAAGGGGCACCGCAGATCTGGGTGTGGGTCGCCGTGCTCGTCGTCGACTACGTCGGCACGATCCTCGGCGGCGCGTCGGGCTGGCGGCTGAACTCGGCCGGGCTCTTCGCGGAGCGCCATGGCCTGATCGTCATCGTCGCGCTCGGGGAGTCGATCGTCGCGATCGGACTGGGCATCGCCCATGAACCGGTCTCGTGGGCGATCATCGTCGCGTCGGTGCTCGGACTCACGGTCTCGGGCTGCCTCTGGTGGGCCTACTTCGACGTGGTCGCGCTCGCCGGCGAACGACTGCTCCGCGCGGCCGACGGAGAGGTGCGTGCCCGCATCGCCCGCGACGCGTACAGCTACCTGCACCTTCCGATGATCGCCGGCATCGTGCTGGGCGCCCTCGGCTTCAAGAAGGTGCTGGAGTACGTCTCGGACACCAGTCATCACACGATCGACGAGCCGCTCGCCCTCGTGCCGCTCGCGGCGATGTACGGGGGCGTCGCCCTCTACCTCTTCGCTCACGTCGCGTTCCGCTTCCGGAACTGGCATCACGTCACCGTGGATCGGCTCGTGGTCGGGCTGCTGCTGCTCGCCCTGATCCCGCCGGCCGCCCGCATCCCGGCCCTCGCGGCGTTCGGTGCCCTGAGCGCGGTGATGGTGGGCATGATCGTCTTCGAGACCATGCACAACTCGGAGTTCCGCGACCGCATCCGCCGCGAGGAGAACGAAGAGGAGCTGAGGCTCGAGGGGTCGTGACGCGCTCTCAGCGCCCGCGCTCGTCATAGTGTCATCGCGATGCTTCGGCATCTCCGATCGAGAGGAGCTCGAAGGCATCGGTCGGTTCGGCCTTCCCCTTCAGTTCGACGGCCCCGAGCGGCACGGCCTCGACGTCGCCGTCGCCCGTCGAGCGCGCCTCCCGCAGGGTCCGCTCCGCGATCGTGATGTGGCCCGGCGTCGACAGCCCCTGCAGACGCGCCGCGACGTTCGTCGTATCGCCGATCGCCGAGAACGAACGGTGCACGTCGGCGCCGACGTTGCCGATCACGACCGGGCCGGTGTTCACGCCCACGCGGAACCGGGGCCAGTCGTTGGACCCCGCGTGCACCCGTTCGGATGCGTCGCGCATCGCGATCGCGGCCCGGCAGGCGCGCGCCGCGTGGTCGGGCTGGTCGCCCAGGGCGTTGAACATGACCAGGACTGCGTCGCCCGCGAATCGTTCGATGAGCCCGCCCTCGCGGTCGACGAGGGTGGGCACGACCTCGCTCCAATAGGTGTTGAGCATGTCGATGACCTCGGGGGCGGGGCGGCCCTCCGCGAACGAGGTGAAGTTGGCCAGGTCGGCGAAGAGCACGGAAACCTCGCGCTCGTCGCCCCCGAGGTCGGCCAGACGTGGGTCCTCGCTGAGGCGATCGGCGAGTTGGGGGCCGAGGTAACGGCGCAGCAGCCCCTCGAGCGTCGACAGCTCTCGGGCGGAGCGCACCAGGACCGCGATCTCGTCGCCCGTGAAGCCCTCGGTTCGCAGGTCCTCGGCCGCCTCGTCGATCGAGCCCTCGGAATCGGCACGGGCGAGCGTCGTCAACGCGCTTGATTGACGCTCGTCGAGACGCTCGAGGGTTCCCTCCAGGTACAGGCTTCGGAACGTTCGCACCAGGGAGCGTTCGGAACGGTACTCGTGGCGCGCGGCGAGCAGGATCGCGGCGAAGGCCCCCGCCATCAGCACGTGCCACTCCCACCACGAGAGATGCCAGCCTCGGCTCAGCGCGACCACGAGCAACGCCTCGGCGAGGAGCACGAACGACATCGCGATCACGAGCGGGAGAGGACGCCGGCGGGCACGATAGATGCCCACGTACCGCCATGCCGCGAACGCGTACGCCGCGAAGCCCAGGGGCAGGAGCGCGAGCAGCCACGGAGCACGCTCCGTCTCGAAGACGCGACGCATGAACCCGACCTCGAACAGCGATGCCGCAGCCCACGCGACGACCACGATCAGCAGCCCGATGCGGATCGGCCGTTGCAGCCGCAGCAGCGTCGTTTCGTGCGCCTCGAGGTCGAGCGCGGAGAGCGCCGCGAACCCCGATGCGATCAGTAGCCCGACGGGCGTGGCGAGCGCGAACCCGCCGTTCGGTCCGGCCAGCACCACGCCGGGCGTGGCGAGCGCGTGCAGTGCCAGGAAGCCGGCGCTCGCGAGCAGCACCATGGACACCAGGAACAGCCGAACGTCCCGGCGCTGACGAGCCGCCTCGCTCACGAGCGCTCCCAGGACGACGTTCACGACGGCGACCCCCGACACCAGCCAGAAGTGTGACGGGTGGTGCTCCCATCGCAGGTCGAGCGAGGGGATCCCGAGGAGCAGCGCCAGTCCGACCAGTGGCGCTGCGAGCGCGATGCCGAGGAGCACGGGGGAGGACGCGACCTGCTCGGGCGGGCGGGACATGAAGCCCATCTTCGTCCCCATCTGTGCGAGCGCTCAACCCACCGGCCGCTCCCGGGTACCGGATGGGCGGTCCGACGTAGTAGAACCCCACCGATCGAGCGAGATGGAGGGATCGATGGGCACGGAGCGCTTCCTGACCGAGACGACGTTGTTCCCGGGGCCGTGGTACCGGCGGTCGCCGTACTTCGAGGCCACGGTGCGAGCGGGGTGCAAGGCCTACGACGTGTACAACCACACGCTGCTTCCCGGCTACTACGACGACCCGAACGTCGAGTACGAGCTGCTGCTTTCCGGGGTCGTGGTCTGGGACGTCGGCGCGGAGTGGACGATCGAGGTCAGCGGTCCCGATGCGGACCGCCTGATCGACATGCTGACCTGCCGCGACCTCACGAGCTGCGCGGTGAAGCAGGCCAAGTACATGCTGGTCACCGCCCACGACGGCGGCATCGTGAACGACCCGGTGCTGTTGCACGTCGACGAGGGCCGATGGTGGATGCAGTGCGCCGACTCCGATGCCGGCCTGTACGCGCTCGGCGTCGCCGCGGGGCTCGGCCTCGACGTGAACGTCTTCCACCCCGACGTGTACCCGATGCAGGTGCAGGGCCCGTCGTCGGCGAAGACGCTCGAGAAACTCGTCGGCTCCGCGATCTACGAGTTGCGCTACTACTGGTGCGACCGTTTCGAGATCGACGGCATGCCGGTCGTGATCAGCCGCACCGGCTTCACCGCGGAACCCGGCTTCGAGGTGAACTGTTTGGACTTCTCCCATGGCGAGGCACTGTGGGAAGCCGTGCTCGCAGCCGGGGAGGAGTTCGGCATCCGCGTGGCCGCGCCGAGCATGGCCAAGCGCATCGAGGCCGGCATGATGAACCTCGGCTCCGACATGACGATCGAACACAATCCGTTCCAGATCATGGGTCTCGAGCGGCTCGTCGAGGAGCAGCCTCAGGACTACATCGGCAAGGACGCTCTCGAGCGCATCCGCGTCGAGGGGGTCAGAGACAAGCTCGTGGGCATCGAGCTCGAGGCCGAGGGCGGGTTCGAGATCGATCCCGCCGACTTCTGGCCCGTCTTCCACGACGGGAAGGAGGTCGGTCGCGTCACCGACGCGGTCTGGTCGCCGCGTCTCGAGCGGAACATCGGCTACGTGTGGGTCCCGATCGAGCTCTCGGATCCCGGCACCCGGCTCGACGTCGAGTCGCAGCACGGCCACCTCGTCGGCACGACCGCCGCGATCCCCTTCGTCGATCCGAGGAAGCAGGTGCCGGCCGCCTCGCTGCGGTGAGGTGTGCGGGCCCCGGCTAGCGTCGGTCAGAGTTCAGCGTGCACACGGCGAGCGTGTAGACCCGCCGCAGCTCCCGGAAGACCTCGGGCTCTGTCGTCGGCGTGGTCTGCCGGTTGACCGCCACCACGACCGAGCGCCGGCCGTTGCGTGAGGCGGCGAAGAACTGCGTGTACCCCGCCGTGTTGCCGGTGTGGCCGAACACCGTGCCGCAGCGGGTGCGGTACCGGAAGATCGCGAGCCCGGCGGCGTTGCGTCCGGGTCCCGGCGGCTCCGAGGAACCGCCCGGGATGAAGTCGAACTGCTGCGCTTGGGTTTCGCGGTCGAACAGCTCACGCCCCACGTACGCGCGGATGAACCGGTTCTGCTCGAACGGCGTCGACACTATGCCACCCGATGCCCATGCATAGCCGGCCGCGAACACCTCGCTCACGTCCTCGGGATCGCCCTGGTCGTCGACGTCGTACCCGCGGATGTACGGCCGCGGCATCTCGACGCCGCTGGGCAGGCTCGTGCCGCGGAGCCGAAGCGGCCGCAGGACCTCGTCGCGCAGCACCCGCTGGTAGCGATGCCCGGTGACCTTCGCAGCCATGAGCGCGACGACGACGTTGTCGGAGTTCGAGTAGCGATACTCGGTGCCGGGGTCGAACTCCAGGTCCTCGTCGGCGACGAACCCGAGCAGCTGCCTGGGCTTGACCGGATCGTCGAGGTTTGCGAGCAGGTGGTCCAGGAAGGCCTGGCTCATCGAGAAGTCGGGGATCCCGCTCGTGTGGTGCAGGGCCTGGCCGAGCGTGACCTCGCCCCATGCATCGGGAGCCCAGGGAAGCAGCTCGGCGATCGTGTCGTCGAGGGAGAGCAGTCCCCGGTCCACCAGCGAGAGCGCGACGCCGCCGCTGTAGGCCTTGGCGGTGCTGGCGATGCGCATGTGCTTCCAGGGTTGCATCGGCCTGCCGGTGCGCACGTTCGCGACACCCGCCCGGAAGACCCGGAGGCGCGACCCGCGCTGTACGACCACGATCGCGCCGGGCGGTCCCTTGGGACGTTCGGTGAGGCGGTCGATCGCGCGCTGGAGGGGCCGGCCGGCCGGCGGCGTGCCGGCTCGAGCGGGGAGGGCCGCGAGGATGAGCGCCGCGAGGACGAGCGAGGACAACGAGGCGATCCGTCGGGGGGACATGGGCGGGACCCTAGGGCCTCGGAGTGGAGGAGGTCAAACGACGGGCGACCGATGAGTCTGCCGACGTCACGTGCGCCGAGCTGAAGGAGCGTGGCGTCGAGCTGTTGAACGGACCGATGGACCGGCCCTGGGGGGTCCGAACCGCGAGCTCCGGCACCCGGGAGGGCACATCTGGGAGATCGCTCACTAGCACCCGGGGTCTGAGCCACATCTTCGCGAGCCGGGAGCTGTCGGCGATCGGTCGTAGGGTGGAGGGCATGGTTCGCGCGCCCGAAGACTTGGAGCTCGGCCTCGAGCAGTACCGGCGCGAGCTGACCGCGTACGCCTACCGCATGCTCGGTTCCGCGTTCGAGGCCGAGGACGCCGTGCAGGAGACGATGCTGCGCGCGTGGCGGGCCCACGATGGCTTCGAGGGGCGCTCGTCGCTCCGCTCGTGGCTCTACCGCATCGCCACGAACGTCTGTTTCGACATGCTCGGCGGGAAGGAGCGCCGGGCCCGTCCGATGGACCTCGGGGCCGCGCAGGTGGCCGACGCCTCGCTGATGGGCGAGGCGATGCCCGAGGCCACCTGGATCATGCCGATCCCCGACGGCCGCGTGGTCTCCACCGACGGCGACCCGGCCGAGGTGGCCGAAGCCCGTGAGACGATCCGCCTCGCGTTCATGGCCGCCCTGCAGCACCTGCCCCCGAAGCAGCGAGCCGTTCTCGTGCTGCGGGACGTCTTCCGCTGGAAGGCATCGGAGGTTGCGGAGCTGCTCGACACCACGGTCGCGTCGGTCAACAGCGCCCTGCAGCGTGCCCACGCCACCCTCGAGGGCGCCGGCGCCGCCGACGGCGAGTCGCTCCGCCCGCTCGATGACGAACAGCGTTCGCTGCTCGACCGCTACGTCGACGCGTTCGAGCGCTACGACATGCAGGCGCTGACGTCGCTGCTTCGCGACGACGCTTCCTGGTCGATGCCTCCCTACCGGCTCTGGCTGCAGACCCACGACGACATCCGCACGTGGTGCCTCGGGCCGGGCATCGCGTGCCGTGGGTCCAGGCTGGTCCCGGTCGAGGCGAACGGCTCGCCGGCGTTCGCTCAGTACAAGCCGGCGCCCGGCGGCGGGTTCGAACCCTGGTCGCTCCAGGTCCTCGAGCTCTCAGGCGGCCGGATCTCCGGGATCACGTTCTTCCTCGACACGGCGGAGCTGTTCCCGCTGTTCGGCCAGCCGGAGCGGCTCGAGGTCTGACCGCTCCTCCGGCCCGACGACCGGCAGGAGCTCGACGAGCCCCACGAGCGCGAGCAGGTCGTGGAGCTCGCCGCACGCGTTGCGCAGGCGGATCCGTCGCCCCGACCGCAAGGCCGTGAGCTGCAGTCTGGCCAAGGCTTCGACGGTCGCGGCGTCGGGTCCCTCGAGCGACCTGATGTCGAAGACCACCGGTCCCGCACCGTCGCGCGCGAGCGTCGCTCGCAGCCGCTCGCACAGCGCGGGGATCTCGGCCCGGTCGACGGGCCCGTGCAGCGTGAGGGTGGTCGTCATCCCTGCACCGAAGACCGATCGGCGAGCGAGAACTCATCGCGGAGGGTCGTAGGTCGTGATCTCGATCTCGTGGCCGTCAGGGTCGAGGAAATAGATCGACCAGGCGACCGTGTAGTCGCCCTCGTGCACTTCGATCCCGCGTGCGCGTACCTCTTGCCGGGCCCGGTCGAGCCCGTCGCGAGACGTGCGGAACCCGATGTGGCTCATGTCGTCGGGGTCCCGGATCGGTGGTTCGAGCGGGGCGTGGTCCTTCTGGAACAGGGCCACACCCGTGCCGTTGGCCTCCATCACGGCAGGGAAGCTGTCCCAGACATCCTGGTGCGCACGCCGCAGTCCCAGCACATCGTGGTACCACCGGATCGACCGTTCCACGTCGGCGACGTTGATCCCCACGTGGTCGAGGGTGTCGAGCTCCATCTCGATGCCTCCTTCCTCGGTTCGGGAGTCGACGCTAGGACTTCGAGTGCACTTGAGGTCAAGCCGTGGCTTCAAGATCCTTGCCATCGGATTCGCACATGGGGTACTCCCGTGGGTGTAGACCGGGCCGCTCCCGGGGGCCGATGACGCGATGTTCCGAGCCGACCTACGCTCGATGCATGTCGGCTGAGGATGTGAATCAACGCGTCCGGCCAGGTGCGCCCACGAGTTTGTGGGTCGACGGCGCGCTCAGCGTCGGCATCGCCGTCTTCATCACGATCGGCACGTATTTCGCATCGCAAGGTCAGCCCGAACGCCGTCCATTCGACGCCTGGGCGGTCGCGATCCTGCTCGTGTCCGCGGGCGCGCTGACCGCCCGGCGGCGTCATCCGGTCGCGACGTTGGCGGTCGTCTTCGTCGCGACCTTCGCCTACCTGGGCCTCGGGTACGCGCAGGGCCCGGTCTGGCTCCCCCTGATCGTCGCGTACTTCAGCGCCGTGATCCGCGGGAAGGGCATCGTCGCGGCGGGGTTCGCTGTGGCCGGCTTCCTGCTGTTCCCGTGGCTCGACCGCCTGCTGCGGGACCGCTCCGCCCCGTCGCTCGGCGCCCTCGTCGCCCTGGCGGCGTGGCTGCTCGTGCTGCTGGGCGCCGCGGAGTTCATCCGGATCAGGCGCGAGCGAGCGGCGGAGGCCCTCCGCGTGCACGAAGAGGAAGCCCGCGCGCGGGCGATCGAGGAGCGGCTGCGCATCGCGCGCGAGCTGCACGATGCGCTGGGTCACCATCTCTCCTTGATCAGCGTGCAGGCCGGAGTGGCGTTGCACGTGAACGAGGAACTGCCCGAGCCGGTGCGCGGTTCGCTCACGGCGATCAAGCAGTCGAGCGGAGAGGCGTTGACCGAGCTCCGGTCGGTGCTCGAGATCCTGCGTCAGGAAGGGGAGCGGGCACCGCGCACGCCGACCTCGTCGCTGGACCGCATCGACGACCTGGTCACGCAGGCCGCCGCAGCGGGCATCGAGGTTCGCACCGAGACCGACGGCAACGTGCAAACGCTGCCGTTCGGGGTCGACGTGGCCGCGTTCCGCATCGTGCAGGAGGCGCTCACCAACGTCGCCCGCCACGCGGGGCAGGCGAGCGCCACGGTGCGCCTGGGCTACGGGAACGATGCCCTCACGGTGGAGATCGACGACGACGGGAACGGGATCTCCACGGCCTCGACGCCCGGCACCGGTAAGGGTGTGGTCGGCATGCGCGAACGCGCGGCTGCGCTGGGTGGCGATCTCGAGGCCGGCCCCAAGCCCGGCGGTGGGTTCCGGGTGCGGGCGAGGCTTCCGCTGGAGGGCGCTCGATGATCACGGTGCTGCTCGCCGACGACCAGGCACTGGTTCGGGCCGGGTTCCGTGTGCTCCTCGACGCTCAGGACGACATCGAGGTGGTCGGCGAGGCCGACGACGGCGAGGCGGCCGTGCGCAAGGCATCCGAGCTCACGCCCGACCTGGTGCTGATGGACATCCGCATGCCGGGCGTCGACGGGCTCGAGGCCACCCGTCGCATCGTCGCCGACGAGCGTCTCGATCGCACCCGCATCGTGATCCTCACGACGTTCGACCTCGACGAGTACGTCTTCGAGGCCCTGCGGGTGGGCGCGAGTGGATTCCTGCTCAAGGACACCGAGCCTGCCGAGCTCGTGCAAGGGGTCAGGGCGATCGCACGCGGCGAGGCGTCGCTCTCGCCGCGTGTCGCGAAGCAGGTGATCGAGGCGATCGCCGACGGGGGGGAGGCGACCCTGCCGGCCGGATCGGCGTCGGATCGTGTGCTCGCGACCGTGATGTTCAGCGACATCGTCTCGTCGACCGAACGTGCGGTGGAAGCCGGCGATCGTGGGTGGCGCGACGTGCTCGACCGACACGACGCGCTGATCCGGGGTGAGCTCGAGATGCATGGAGGCCGCGAGGTCAAGACGACCGGCGACGGGTTCCTGGCGCTGTTCGATGCGCCGGCGCGCGCGATCCGGTGTGCGGTGTCGATCCGCGACGCGCTCGCCTCCCAGGGGGTCCAGGTGCGCATCGGGCTGCACGCCGGCGAGGTCCAGCTGCGGGGCGACGACGTGGGGGGTATCGCCGTGCACATCGGCTCGCGCGTGCTCGGGTCGGCCGAGCCGGGCGATGTGATCACGTCGAGCACCGTGCGCGACCTCGTCGCAGGCTCGGGCATCACCTTCGCCGACCGAGGCGAACACTCGCTGAGGGGCGTGCCGGACCGTTGGCGGCTGTTCGCGGTCACGGACGCGGCGGCGTCATGATCGGGGTGCTGCTCGCCGACGATCAGGCGCTCGTGCGGGCGGGCTTCCGGGCGCTGCTCGACGCCCAGGACGACATCGAGGTCGTCGGCGAGGCCGGTGACGGCGACGAGGCCCTGCGCGGGGCGATCGAGCTCGCGCCCGACGTGGTGCTGATGGACATCCGCATGCCGCAGATCGACGGCCTCGCGGCGACCCGACAGATCGTGTCGGACGTTCGCCTCGGCGACACCAAGGTCGTGATCCTCACGACGTTCGGCCTCGACGAGTACGTCTTCGAGGCGATCCGCTCGGGGGCGAGCGGCTTCCTGGTCAAGGACACCGAGCCGGACGAGTTGATCCAGGCGGTGCGCGTGGTCGCCGGGGGCGACGCCCTGCTGTCGCCGACGGTCACGAGGAGCCTCATCGAGGAGTTCGCCGCGCGCACCAAGGAACCCCGCCCGTCGGGTGATCTCGAGCGCCTGACCGATCGTGAACGCGAGGTGATGTCGCTCGTTGCCGAAGGTCTGTCGAACGACGAGATCGCGAAGCGGTTATTCGTGAGCCCGGCGACCGCGAAGACGCACGTGAGCCGCGCGATGGTGAAGCTCGGAGCCCGGGACCGGGCCCAGCTCGTGGTCATGGCCTACGAGTCGGGCCTGGTCGCCCCGGGCCGGCGCGACCGATCCTGATCAGTCGCCCCGCTGCAGCACCCCGAGCCGTTCCCGGTACTCGTCGGCCGAGATCTCGCCTCGCGCGAAGCGTTCGCCGAGGATCGCCTCGGCAGAAGGCGGCCCGTGCGAGTGGTCGTGCTGCCGGCGCCATCCGCCGCGGAACGCGAAGATCGCGAACACGACGACGGCGATCCACAGCAACGGGAAGATCAGGAACCAGGGCCCGCCGCCCGCGTTCCCCCACGTCATCAACATCTCGATGCACCTCCTCCGGTCGGACGGCTCCATGGTGGCGTGCCCGACGACCGCCGACGTCGGGCGAGCGGAGTGTTCCCGCCTACCACCTGGGGAGCAGGGCGCCCCAGGCGCTCTCGGCGATGCGCGCCCTCACGAGCTCGTCACCCGTCTGCCGGGCGCTCCTGCAGGACCCAGCCGTTGCCGTCGGGGTCGTCGAAGAACGCGAACGAGTTCCATCGGCCGCCCTTGCCGTCGATCCACTCGCCGTCCTGGAAGTGGCGAACGGGGCTGATCTCGACCCCTCGCTCCGCGAGCCGGTCGCGGACGGCGTCGATGTCGTCGACGACCAGCTGCACGCCCTGGACCGACCCCGGCTCCGTGTCGATCGTTCCCGTGCCCACCATGATCGAGCAGCCCGATCCCGGGGGCGTGAGCTGCACCATGCGGATGTCGTCGCTCGGCGCGTGGTCGAGATCGACGGCGAAGCCGACCTGTTCGCTATAGAAGGCCTTCGCCCGTTCGACGTCGTCGACGGGGATCGGCAGCAGCTCGAGCTTCATGTCCACGATCGCGTTCCTTCCGTGGCTCAGGCCGCGTTCGCAGCGTCCTCCAGGGCCTTGACCTCGATCTTCTGCATCTGCAGCATCGCCTGCATCGCCGCGTTCGCCCGTGCGGGATCGTCGTCACCCAGCAGCTCGCTGAGCCGTTCGGGGATGATCTGCCAGCTCAGGCCGAACCGGTCCTTGAGCCAGCCGCACTGGCTCGGTTCGCCGCCATCGTCGATGAGCCGGTCCCACAGGCGGTCGACCTCCTCCTGATCCGTGCAGCGCACGTACAGCGAGATCGCCTCGGTGAACGAGAACTCCGGTCCGCCGTTGAGAGCGATGAACCCCTGCCCCGCGAGCCGGAAGTTGACGGTCATCGCGTCGCCGGCGTTGCGGCCGGGAACGCCTTCCGGGTAACGCGCCACGTCGACGACCTCGGAGTCGTCGAACAACGAGACGTAGAAGCTCGCGGCGTCCTCGGCCTTGGTGTCGAACCAGAGGAACGGGGTGATCTTCTGCTCGATCCGTGACATCGGTGCATCCCTTCTGTCGGTCGGTTTCGCCTCTCTTCAGTGCCGGGGCTTCAGCGACGTGTTCAGCAGTTCGTCCAGCTGTTCATAGCCCTCGCTCATGCCGACGGCCATGCCGCCCTCGACCATCGCGTCGCGGGCTTCCACCGACTGGAAGACGGTGTTCGTGCGCACGATCGTGCTTCCGTCGTGGTCTTCGAGCATCAACGTGTCCATGGAGACATGGCCGGGTGCACCCTCGAACTCGAACGTCTGCACCATGCCCTCCGGCGAGGGCTCGCCGTGGAAGACGCCGTGGAAGGCGTACTCGTTGCCTTCCTGGTCGGTGTGGGTGTACCGCCACGTGCCGCCGTCTCGCAGGTCGTATCGGTCGACCTTCATCGTGTAGCCGTGCGGCCCGAGCCACTGCGCGAGCAGCTCTGGCTCGGTGAACGCGCGATACACGAGCTCGCGTGGCGCGTCGAACTCACGCTCGGTCAGGACCTGCGGAACGCCCTGCTCCGCGGTCACCTTCAACTCGCTCATGATGTGCTCCTTCCCGTCGAGGACCCGTTCGTGTCCGTGCGGTTGCTCTCTTGCAGAGCCGCGAGCAGCGCGTCGAGACGCTCGTAGCTCTCCTCCCAATATTCCCGATAGTCCGCGAGCCACGCGGTGGCCTCGCGAAGGGGTTCGGCCTCGAGGTGACTGAGGCGCACCGTCGCCTTGCGGCTCCGCGAGATCAGCCCGGCACGCTCGAGCACCTTGAGGTGGCGGGAGATCGCAGGCTGGGACACCGTGAACGGCGCCGTGAGCTGCGCCACGCTCGCGTCGCCCTCGGTCAGCCGCGTGAGGATCGCACGGCGTGTGGGGTCGGCCAGCGCTCCGAAGACCTGATCGAGCTCGGCCTGCGCAGTCGCCATGTATAACCCTCTCTTTCTAGAACAACAACGTTATAGAACGACCATCACCACATCGTCAACCCCGAGGAGCGATGAACGAGGTCGACCCGCAGGAGATCGAGGGCCCGGGCGGTGCGGCCTACAGGCTCGCGCGGGCGGCCTGGCGGCTGCGATACGCGCGCATCTTCGCCTGACTGCCGCAGAGGTCCATCGTGCACCAGGTTCGGGAGCGATTCCTCGAGTGGTCGAAGAAGAGCCAACGGCACCCGTGGTTCGCACAGGTCTTCATGCGGTCCCAGGACCCATCGATCTCCGCGGCCGCCACGAGACCCAGGACCCGCTCGATGAATCCCGGCACCCCGTTCGAGGGCGGGAACAACACCTCCGACGAGGCGAAGCTGACGACGAGGGGATGTCGGCGGGCGATCGAGTCGATCGCCGCGACCGCGTCCTCGTCGCTCTCGGTGCCCCGAGATCCGACGAGGTCGCGCACCGCCTCGCGGAACGACACGAGCTCGCGCAGCTCACGCTCCCCGACCCGAGTGCGCCACCCTTCCCCTTCGAGCCAGGCCCTCGCCTCTGCGGGCGTGCTCAGGTCGTCGGTGCCCTCCTCGATGTCGAGGGTGTTCACGAACCGGCGGACCAGGTCGAGCTCGCCCGGCGCCTCGCTGGGGTTCCTGACCTCGGTCGTCATGATCGGAGTATCGCTGCAGGGTCGGTGCCCGTCAACCGGTGTTCGGCCTTGGCAGGTAACGACCTCAGGTTCGCCAGGCGCGATCGTGAGGGGTCCGATCGTCACGCCTGCGACAGGCGCCCGTCGGCGATGCCGATCGTGCGGTCGACCGAGCCGAGGACGGTCGCGTCGTGGGTGGCGATCAGGCAGCACCCGCCGATCGTCGTCGCGTCGGTGAGGGTGCGCAGCACGGCGATCGTCCAACCCGCGTCCTGGTGAGCCGTCGGCTCGTCGGCGACGATCAGCGCGGGACCCAGCACGACCGCCCGAGCGACGGCGGTTCGTTGCTGTTCCCCGAGCGAGCTCTCCCGAGGCGACCGCAGCTGCATCCCCGAGAGCCCCAGCCGCTCCAGCAGGTCGTCGATGAGATCGCCTCGGTCTTCGAGGCTCCCGTCCAGCCGAGCCGGGTACTCGACGTTCTCGCGGATGCTCAGCTCGTCCATCAACCCGAGATGCTGGGGGACGACGGCGACGTCCGACCAGCCGGGGGCGGCGCCACCGGGACGTCGAACCGTTCCTGTGTCGGGCCGTTCCCACCCGGCGGCGATGTTGAGCAACGTGGTCTTGCCCGAGCCGGACCGACCCACGAGCGCGATCGCCTCGCCCGGACGCGCCTCGAGAGCGGCCCCGTCCACGGCACGGACCGCCTCGGCGGAGCTGCCGAAGGTCTTCGTGACCCCATCGAGCCGGAGCGCCGGACCGTCGTCGTCGAGCCACGGTCCGATCGGCTCCACGTTCGAGGGCCATCGCAGGGGTCGGTCGAGCTGGTCGGTCGGCTGCGTGCCCGATGGCACAGCGCCGGCGACGGCTCCGTGCTCCAGCTCGAGTCGGTGCTCGGCGATCGCCATCACGGAGGGATCGTGGGTGGCTAGGACGAACGTGACCCCGCGTGCTGCCAGGGCGGCGATCCGGCCGAGCACCATGTCGGCCGCATCGGAGTCCAGCTCCGCCGTCGGTTCGTCGGCCACGATCACGGTGGCACCCGACGCGAGCGCCTGGGCCACGGCCGCGCGCTGTTGCTCTCCCCCTGACAGCTCGTCGGGCCGGTGCGAGAGCCGGGGAGTGAGACCGAGCTCGTCGGCCGTGCTCAGCACGTCGTGGTCCGTGAGATCGCCGGCGCGCGAGGCCAACCGCAGATGGTCGGCCACGGTGAGGTGGGAGACGAGGTTGTCCGACGGCCGTTGGAACACGTACCCGACCGTCGATCGTCGTGCCCGGCGGCGTGCTCGCGACGAGGCTCCCCTGAGCTCCGTTCCGTGGACCCGCACGGAGCCCTCGGTCGGCCGGTCGAGACCGGCGATCAGTCGCAGCAGCGAGGATTTCCCGCTTCCCGAGGGACCGACCACGGCGGAGACGACGCCGGCGGGCAGGTCCGCCGACACGTCGCGGAGCGCGCGCACCTCACCCGTGGGCGTCCGGTAGGTGCGCACCACGCGACGCAACCGCACGGCGGCGCCGTCACTCGGCAACCCGCATCACCTCCCCGGTCGAGACGTGCCGGGCCCCCCGGTCGGCAGCGGTGCCGCCGACGAAGGCGGCGACGGCGAGGCAGAGCCCGGTCGCCACGATCGCCGCGAACGGGAACGCCAGGAGCGGTTCGGGCGGGATCGTGGGCAGGGGGTCGATGCTCGGCACGATCACCCCGGTCGCGATCGCACCTGTGATCGTGCCCACCAGGAGCGATGCGAGCAGCAGCGCCCCCAGCTCCAGGATCGACGCGGCCCGCATGGTGGAGCGCGCCATCCCCATGCGATCCGAGAGCGTGGTCGCCACCGCACGGCCGCGCTGTCGCGCGTGCAGGTACACGACCCCGACGACCAGCAGCAGCACGACGGCCGAGTACCCGAGGACCTGGAGCACCAGGAACGTCTGCACGACCGCATCGATGAACGGGATGTCCTGCACCTCGTCCGCCGTGATCACCAGCAGCGGTCGGAAGCCGAGATCCCGCAGCCGTGGCTGCACGTCGGCGGGAGGACCGTCGATCCACACCTCGCTGGTGGCCCTCGGAACGAGGAGCGGATCGGGGAGGCCGCGGAAGGCGTCGGCGAGGGCGGCTCGATCCACCACGAGGAGCGGTCGTCGGTTCGACGCCCCGGGGAAGGCCGCCGCCTCCCCCACCACCTGCAGGGGAACGGAGTGGCGCGCGATCTCCATCGACGTCGGAGCGAGGCCATCGCCGTTCGCCACCACCACGGGGGCGGCGCCGGTTCCGCGCTCGGCCAGCCGTTCCAGGAGCGTGTCGAGCGGCGTGTCGGAGAACGCGTCGTTCCAGGACGCGGCGCCGGCGAACGTCGCCGGGTCGATCGCGAGCAGGTCGAAGCTCGTGTCGGTGTTGTCGAGCGTCCCTGCATCGTGCAGCCTGGTGGCGGTGGTGAGCGGGAAGGGGAAGTCGGCCGTGATCTCCGCCGGTCCCTCGACCTGCACCTGCACCTGGCTGCCGACGAACACCTCGGCCTTCGATCGCACGGTGGTCCGCAGCGACGCGACCGTCGCGAGGGCGGCCGTCGCGATCGTGAGGCTGAGGATCCCCGCGACGAGCAGCAGCGATGTCAGGCCCGGGGCCGATCGGAGCCTGCGGATCGCGAGCCACGTCGCGCCGGAGCCGATGCTCCGACGCACCCGTCGGGACCATGTCAATGCGAGGCGGGCGATCCGCGCGCCCACGATGGCCGCCGCGAGGGCGAGCATCAGCGGGAAGAGGAACACGGCGGGCCGGGGCCGCTCG
>Ga0210076_1000117_pt1 | contig 16652 bp, 18 predicted proteins | sample MayberryNW_Catta_3_FD_184876 | JGI IMG/M metagenome (GOLD analysis project Ga0210076, IMG submission 184876) | Wetland microbial communities from San Francisco Bay, California, USA, that impact long-term carbon sequestration -... | ecosystem: Environmental > Aquatic > Marine > Wetlands ... | reverse complement strand
AGGAGGGTGATCAAAAAAAAAATTCACCTGACAGCGGGATAGAAGATGCTACGGTTATTGATGAGTCGCACGACAGCAAAGAAGATTTCATTCATGCCACTTCGGTTTTTGGCGGCACCAAAAAAAATATCATTTCTAAAAAGAGTAAAAAATCATCTACTATATCTTTTAGAATAGATGAAGATTACCTTAAAAAATTAAGAGAGGAAACTCAAGAAAAAAAGGTTAGTCTAAACACATTGGCCAATCAAATATTTGGAGAATATATAGAATGGCAAAGATATGCTGAAAGATTTGGAATTGTTTCAATGAGCAAAGACGCTTTTAAATATGTTCTAGATTCATTAGATGATAAACAAATAATAGAATTAGCTACTACAATAGGACAAAAAGCACCTAAGGAGTTTATTCTATTCAAATGGAAAAAGATAGAATCAGAAAGTATAGTAAATTTTATCAAAATGTATTTTGGACATTGTGGATATGGGCGATATGATTATACCAAAGATATAGAAAATAGTAATTATACCTTTAGTATTCACCATGAATTTGGAAGAAAAGGTTCTTTGTTTTTAAAATCTTTTTTAGAAATATTATTAAAATCAACGCTTAAAAAAGATTGTCAATCCATAGTAACTGAAAATTCGTTGGCAATATTTTTTAATGAATAGCTTAATTCTAGAAAATTAAAAGATATCTGAACTGGTATGAGTCCAATGATGATATGAAATCAAACTATGATAGTCATGATGCCTTGTATGATAGAAATGGATCCGATGAATCAAACTGGTATGATTGGTCCAATGATGATTGGTCCAATGATGATGGCTCCAATGAATCAAACTGGTATGATTGTAATACAAAACAAATAAAAAATTAAGTTTTATATTTAAATAATATAGGTATTGTATATCCAGTAACAATATTATTCTATATTTTAGCCATTGCCTTTCTCAGAAGTATAAATCATCTTTACTAAATAAAAATATGCAGTCATAAGGGTAAATTATATTGTTATTCTAAAAATTAACATTACCAATATGAAATTGAAGTATGAAGAATTACCAAAATTACAAGTAAGATTGTGAGAATAATATGTATATGTATTATTCTATTAAATTGATTGACAATTCTTAATTTTGTAAATCTTATTAAAATACCACAAACTGTAAGGGTAGTTATAACAATTGCTAAGGATATACAAATAAAATCTATTCCTCCTATTAACAAAATTCTATGAAATATTCCTGTAAAAAATCCTATTAAATTCAAAGAATAAAGATGACTATTGGTTTATGTTCTATAGGGAGATTTGTGTTAAACTATCAGCTCCTCCTATTTTTTTACTGCTAATCTCTTTACACATACATATAAAATAAAAGAAACATTAGCAATTAATCCACAACTAATAGAAATCCATCTAATAATATTGCATTGTTATGCAGTAAACTTCTATTATAATTATCAGCGTAAGTAATTTGAAACGATAAATAAGAAGAATAAAACAGATATAAGAATTACTATGTGATTATTAAAATTAAAAAGAAATTTTTTATCAATGCTTTTTAATCACAATAATCAATGCTACGATTGCTATAATCGGAATTACTATTGCAAGTATAATACTTACTATTATGCCTAAACTGTATTTTCCGTCGGGTGGAAGAGGAAATGGATTCAATATACTTGGAGGAGCTTGATGTGGAACAAATACACTAAATGATGCTGGAATTATTCTAGTTTTTGTATCAATCCTTGTAATGACTTGATGTGTTCCATCATCAGGAAAAATATACTCTACATAGAAATCTCCATCTATAACAGTTATATTTTGAAACTTGAAAAGTCGTTGTCCATTTGTTACTACTATTGATGCTTTTACATCTTTAAAATGATTTCCTTCTAAATCTTGAACACTAAAGTAAAGTTTTGTAAAAGTATCAATAATAGGTTTTTCCGGTACATAAGTAAACTGAATTTTAATACCATCGCTATTATCTGTTATTTCTTGTACTCTACTTCCATTAAGATGACCAAAAGCATAAAATTGATTATGTTCAACAAAGGAAACTATAGTAAGGAATGTTATAATACATATGCATAAAAAGAGAGAAAAAAATGAATAATAAAATAAATATAATTGTTGTAGAATGACTCCCAATGTATATATGTATATTTATGATTCCAAATATTAAATAGGCGTTTATTATTTTAGAAAAACGTTTGTAATTTTATTAAGAAGGGAAAAAATTTCATTTCATTTATACGTTGTACACGTATTTCTATTGGTTTCAGTTAGAAAATATTTACCCCGATCATGGTACAATCAATCGCTATTAATTAATTCTATCATCAATACCGATTTGTCATTTTATTTACTACAAAGTAAATTAGTATTATTGTATGAATTATTGTTTAATTTCATGTTTTTCGATTGCTGGTTGTTGTGCCTTATAAGTAATCAAAACTGTATCATTTAAATTATAAGAACAATCTGTTATTGTTCTAGGGATCTCATCCGCTCCTTCCACTACGCAATTATTTCCTTCCTTAATTATTACTTTTGCCTCATCTGTAATGCTTCCACTAAATAGGCTTTTTGCGGATGATCCCAATAATGCAAATATTATTACAACTGCTGCAATACCAAAAATTAAAGCCAATTTTGCTGGAGAAATAGACTCAAAGCTCATACATTAATTTCAAAAACAGGGTATATAACAATTTTTAAAGTCTATCCATTTTGAATATATCATCTTGATACTTTTTCATGTTAAACAAAAACATTATACATCTGGGATTTAACCATATGAGGGGATTTACAAGACCACAAAATTTTTTTATCATTATAAATTTGTATTGTATTGCCTTACTTGTTGAATTATCTATTTGGGATAATTGAATTATTATGAAAACTTATTTTGATTTTTATCTCTAATTATTTATGGTTCTCAAGTTAAGAAAAACTTAGCAATTAAAGAAAAAAATAATTATTGAATAGTAAAGTCAAGAGCTAGTTTTTAAATCGAATAATACTTTTATTGGATTTTCTACTGGTTTACTATTAACTGATACTATTTCTACAATTATTGGATACGAAGAACCCTGTTTAAAATCTGATTGGACATGATAAGCTCCAGTACTGCTAAAATCTGGTCCATAGGAACGAGTTTCATTACCCATGCCGGAAATTAACTCGAGTGGAAGGGAGTTACCAGCAGTTGTAAAAAGGTGAGAAAACATTTTTTCATTATTTGCACCATCATTGATAGTCACATTATAGGTAATTGGAGTAGTTTTATCTAATGGTATTGTCTGTGGATTGATATCTAGTAATACTCTTGGATGAGTTGAAATGTCCCATACTGCTCCTGACCCTATATCAATTTTAAAGCCTTCACCTGTGAAATATGCATCGCTTACGGATACAGAGGCAACCCTCCATGGATGGATAATACAATGATATAGAAATTCACCAGGTTGGGAGAAGGTGAATTGAAAGAATGAATTAGCTGTAGCTGGCATAATACCGGAATTAAAGACAGAACCTTTATCTGCGGCTCCCGGTTGTCCACTGGTGACTGTATGAGGCTGTCCAAAGTCATTATTAAACCAGCCTACAGTAGTACCGATAGGAACTGCAATTTGTGGAGGATAGTAATGATATATGTTCTCTTTTTGAGCAGCACCAGGAACTATGCTTACTGCATAAGTAGCATCAATATTTTGTAATGTAGCCATACTGCCTTGTTGGGCAAATGTTTCCGTTAATACTAAATGTATTGTTAAAGCTAATGATATTGGCAATATCAAAAGAATATGTTTAGTAACCATAACAATTTTTTGAAAGGAATAAGATATAAGCATATCTATAAAGGTACAACTTTTGGAAAGTTTATCAAAATTATATCTCGGTAACTATACACATGTACTACATGCGTCTATATTTAGTTATCAAAATGCCCTTGAAAAAAAAGTTAACTAATTTTGCCACCCATAATTTTGTATTTCGCAAATGAAGCAAAATCATACATACATCTAAAGCCTTTAAAAAAATATTCGAATTTTACGTGCCCCTTCTAATTATAATAAAATATATGACTGTAATAATTGTTTTTAGGATACTCCTGGTCGAAAAATATTTTCAAAAAGATGTTCTCTATACTCTTCTAATATAGAAGGAGAAAATTGAAAATTCTTATTGTTGTTAAGATCAGATAACAATTCTTTATTGTTAATAATTGTTTTAAATATATCTTTGTCTGTAACAATTCCTACTAACTTTCCTTCTTTATTGGTTATAGGAAGTCTACGAAAATTATTTTTTTGCATCGTTTTTAATGCATCTATTAAAGAATAAGTTTCTTGAATGGTAACTATAGGTTTACTCATTATCGAATTTACGAGTATTTGTAAATTAGCATCTGGTAATGATAGATTATTTATGATATCTCTTTCTGTTATTATTCCAACAGGAGTATTACTACTAGATTCATCTACTACTATAACACATCCTATTCTATTGTCTTTCATAATTCTACAAGCCTTGAATAATGGTTCTTTTAATTGAATTGTCTTTATATTTTTAGTCATACAATTAGAAATAGATATTGATTCTAACATAGTAATTGGTAAAATATAACACACTCCCAATAATAATCCTTTCCGTCTTTTTTATTATATTCAATAATGCCGATTAGAGAAATTTCTATTCTGTTGTATCATTTCTTTACTATTATATTTATAAATGTACAAGCAACAAGAGCAATGATAGTATTCTATTATAGTTATAATAATCTTCAGAAGATATGTAAACGTGATTATTATTGTTAGGAGCAATAGTTCTTGTTATAGTGGACAGTTTTATAAATAAACATAATATACTGAAATTGAATTATTTGCTTTAATGGGCTCTGTTAAGTTAAGATATATTCACCTCTTTCATTCAATTCGTTAATGAAATTATTTTTTTTAGATGTCATATCATTATACATAGATACAAAGAATTGTATCCAGTTATAGACATGAAATAGATTGCATTCATTTTTGACACATGGATAGTAGTCATCAAAATTCTCGGTTCTGTCTTTGAAATATTGATTGACCCTTTCCATTAAACTTTTTTTCTAATGGTGAATGTAAATAGTGTTTCAATCCAATTACTTCACATGCTTCATCATACCATGTACCACCATCAGTGTAAACTGTATGTTTTCCATATTTGGATACAAGAGTTCTAATGAATTTTTCAGCGACAAGCATGTTTCTCTCTTCTGACAGGAAAATTCCAAGCACAGAACTGTGTACTGATTCTATACAAAACCATAACCAAAAATACTGGTTTCCAACCTGGATAACAGTTTCGTCTATTATGAATGCTGTTACTCTTTTCCTTTTGTAAATCGGATACTCTCCAAATCTCTGAATCCAATTCCAGACAGACACGTAACTCCTCTTATTCTCGTCTCGAAATATTACTAATGCCTTTGATGTATTACGCAAACTGAGACCAAGAAAATACAAATACAAAGAATACATAACTACAATAGTGGAGGTTCTCTTTCTTTCAAATCTACTTATTACCATAGATTAGAATGGGACATCCATAGCTATAGATTTTACTGCTTAACTTAACAGAGCCTTTTTAATATTAAAGATATCATTATCAGAAACAATATCTTTTACAAATTCCCAAATTTAAGTTTAAAATTATATATCTTTTCAAAAAAATTTTTTATTTACCTTCACTTACAATATAAATTAATCAAAAATTCTGGTTACCAAATAATAATACATTCTTGTTTTTATTTGTTTCCTATAATTTCAACAAAATTTAAATCGTTTTTGATCAATACAATAAAAAATTTTTGTCATCTAAACAATTTAGTAAATATACAATAACCGCAGTCAGTCTAATATACAAGATAAAAGATTGATCAATTACTAAAATATCAAGTGAGATAAACAACTGAAATATTATTTAATTTATACTATAAGTTGATAATTTATTCTAGTTTTTGCTGCTAGTATTATAGAATTTCCAATAAAATACTTAAAAGTCCGATTTAGTATATTATTTCATGAAAACGACTATTGCTGAAATCATGAGTAAAAAAATAGAAACTATTGAAGAATCTGCATCTGTTCAAGAACTTGCACTAAAGATGAAAGAGAAGAATATAAGCTCATTGTTAGTGGTTGATAGTTTTGGTGAATCAACAGGGTTAATTACAGAACGTGATTTGATTAGAAAAGTCTGTGTAAAGGATATTTGTACTAGCCAAGTAATAGTTAAAGAAATAATGTCATTACCACTTATAACTATTAACTCAAATGAATCACCCTCAACAGCAATTGATATGATGTTACAACATAATATCCGACATTTACTGGTTGTTGATGATGAAACAGAAATAAACCAACCAATTGGTATAGTGACTCCTAGAGACTTAACACGGTATCAGGAATTTACCAGAGATGATGCTAATAAAGATAACCTTGAAAAGATATTAGAATATTTTATATAATCATTTTAATACTTGGACTAGTTTTTTAAACTTCCTAACTTTACAAAGCATAATATCGTATTACCTACATTATAATTTTATTATAAATAGATAAAATTAGCAAAATTAAATAATTATAACGTATATTAGTAAATATGAAAATCAATGTCTATGGTTTTCTCTTTATAGCAATACTTTTCTCCTCCTTATATCTATTTGCCAATACAAATGGACAGGTAAAACCTACGGTTAAGGTTTCACCTACCTGTGGTGATGTTACTGGATATGGAATGAAACTGAATATAAATGGATTTGAACCAAATAGTAATGTTGGTTGGAAAGTGGTTCATCCCAAAACACAAGCCATTCCAACATATGGTTATTTTTCAACAAATAGTACAGGTGGATTTTCGGAATCTGCATATATTGAATCAGAAACAGGATTAGTTGAGGGAAAATATGAAATTCAATTCTTTGATGATGCTGATAACGATGGTAATGCAGATCAAGGTAAAAAAGAATTTATTGTGTCCATGTCTGTTCCATGTGAAAAATAGTAAATAAAACACATAGGAGGATTCTAAAATGAATTTTAACTGAAAAATAATACAAATAAAAGAGATGTTATCAAGATAGCAATATTAGAATACTCATGAAAAAAAGTCTTGATATACTTTTACTGTTAATCAGTCTGTATATATACTGTCTGTAGTTCTTTTTTCATATTATATTATTTTATTATTATAATAAGTAGAATGCTTTATCAAGGAGTAAATATGCTGTTGCACGCTCTTTCTATACCGGTAATAAAATCAATAAATGTTAAGATTGTTCTAAAGATGTTTGTAATCCATCACTTTGATGAATGTTGATGTTTATTTACCAATGTAATGTTGAATAGATTTATCTATAGATTTTTTAGAGACAATAGATTCATTTATTATTCTGTATATGTCAAACTTATTAATAATGAATAGTTCTCTCTTGGAAATTTTTAAATCTTTTTCAAGTATCTTTTTTATTTTTTCTATGATTTTAATTGTTAGTCTTTCACCATTTGATGTTAGTGCCTTATCGGATCAAACAGAATTAAAAAAAATCTTTTTAATTGCAGGCGAAAATATTCTCAAGATATCTCCAGATAATGTTTTTCATCCTGGAGGTATATATTACAATGCCATGACTTTTAATGGATCCATACCCGGTCCTGTTATTGAGGTAAATAAAGGTGAAATTTTCCAATTGACAGTGAGAAATGATGGAGAGTTGGTTCATAGTATTGATTTCCATGGAATAAATGGGCCCAGTCAAGCCTTATCTGGATCAATTCAGCCCGGGATGAACAAGACAATAGAAATAAAAGCAGAAACCTCAGGTTTATTTGTATACCATTGTGATGGTGATAATTTGAATGGAATATGGGATCATATTGCAAGTGGTATGTATGGAGGATTTATAGTTCATTCAAAAAATGAACAACCAGCTAAAGAATTATTTATTTCATTTAATGAAGTTTATAATAATAGGGATCGTGGATTCTTTGAAGGAACTAATAATACTGTTGGAACTTTTGATATGAATAAATTTCTGAATAATGACCATGACTTGATCTTAACTAATGGTATGGCCTACAAATATTTTCCAATTATGGGTACAATAGCAAAAATTCCTATTAATAAAAATGTAGAGATGTTTAATGTAAAAGTAGGTGAATTGGTAAGATGGTATATTATTAATGCTGGACCAAGAGGTGAGATCACATTTAACTTTGCAGGAGGAATGATCGATAAAGTAGTTAGTACAAATGATAAATTTTCTAATTCATCTGGAGTTGAAAGTATATATGAAATTATTATTCCAGCTGGTGCAGGAAGAATCTTAGAAACAATATTCCCAGAAGAAGGAACTTACTTTGGTAATGATCATGATATTGGAAGCTTATTAAAAGGAGCAGGTTTTGTTGTAAATGCTAACAAGACCTAAATTAATAAAATTTTAAAGTGATTTCATTATATTAGTATATCATATGAACAAAAACTTTACCGAGATGAACAATGCTAATAAATTTTATCAAATCAATATAAATATTGGTCTAGGTATCTTATTATTTATAACTCTATTTTCTTTAATAATATTACCTGAATCCAACATTTTTAAAGAGTCCTACGAACAGATGGGACATGGACATGATCTTCCTCCATCGACTATAGGAGATAGATAGATATTTCTCAATTTTGATGACCTTGATTTGAATTCAGTCACAGGAAAAAATACACTCAATCTAGCATTAATTGATAACAAACAGGAAATAATATCTCTCATGTTACTTTTATTGTAAGCATTTACGATCAAGATAATAAAAATAAATTTATTGCAAATCTTCATGGACATGATGGAAAAATTAGACTAGAATTTCTTAATACAGGAAATGAAGTATGATATACATGCAAATTACTGGACCTTGCAGCAAGTTATGTAACAGAGATAACTAGTATAGATTTTGATAATACTTTTTTACCCAAGCCTTTAAAATATGAATACAATATTGAAGTAAAGTAAAATTCTTGATCCTATAATTTGATTACGATTAAAGAAAATAAAAACTGGATCTATTTTAAATTCATCATTGGATACACTCATTAGATCTCACGGCCTTTAGGTTGTAGACCTTGAAAAGCTTCGATTGCAGGTGCTAACGAATATTGTAACCCAATAAAGAATTACAAGATTATTGACTACAAAATTGCCTCAAAAACAGTTCACATACCTCCAAGCCCGTTAACCAATTGGGCTTCTCATATTACAATACTAGTTATATTAACATCTTTAGAGCTTTTGACTGTAAAAGAAATACCAGAATTACTATATGTAATTATTAATTACCAAATACCTGTATTCTGGAATTACCTGTATCAGCTACAAACACATTTCCTTCAGGATCTATGGCAAGATCTTCAGGTCTATTGAACTGTCCGTCTTGTTTTCCTTTAGATCCTACTTTGCTTATGAATTTACCATTTTCATCAAATACTTGAAAATTAGTTGATGTTTTATCAACAACAAAAACTAGATCTTCTTTTTCATACAAGTCTATTCCGGGGGCAGTACCTGAAAATTGTCCAGATGCATTGCCGAATGATCCCCATTGACGTTTAAAATTAAAGTCTTTGTCAAAAACTTGAACTCGTGAATTTTTCATATCTGTTACATACATTGTGTTATTTGAATCAAAAACTATTCCATGTGGTTCAATAAACTTGCCTTCTGTTGAACCTTTAGATCCATAAGATTGTATAAATTTGCCATTTGCATCAAATTTTAAGATTTGATTTGCATTTTTGTCAGTTAGATAAACGAAACTATTGTAATCAACAGTTAACTGATGTGGAGTTCTATTAGCCCCTTGACCACCAGTCTCTTCAAATCCCCATTTTAAAATGAACTCACCGTTAGGAGTAAATTTTTGTACTCTATGATTGACAAGTTCCAATGTATAAACATATTTACCCGACGGATCTACATACACATCGTGTAATTTATCAAATTGACCATCTCCATTTCCTTCTTCTCCCCATTTTAAAATAAATTTACCATCAGAAGTAAATTTTAGAATTCTATCATTACCCGTATCTGTCACGTAGACATTTCCATCTTTGTCTATATCAATACTATGAGGAGCAATCATTTGTCCATCTTCGCTTCCTTTTCCTCCAAATTTTTTTAGAAATTGATATTCAGTATTATTACTTTCACCAAAAATACTTGCATGTGAGGAAATACTATAAAATAAAATAAAAAAGAGTGTATATATTATAAAATTTTTACTCATAGATAATATATGATATGATTGATTAATATTTATAAATTCTAATTTTTAGCATGATAAAAATGAGTATTTAATTTAACATGGAATAAGAATTATATATTAACAATTAATTATTCTTGATAAATAGAGTAACTCATCATAAATACAAGAGATCAAATAAGAAGAAATTGGTTACATCTAGAATATGAATATAAGAAATAGTTATAGACCTTTAGTTTTATAATATAAACTCTATCAACTATTTTGAAACTGTTTTTCTATAGAAATAAAATAAAATCTATATGATCTTAATTCATTTTATTTTACTCGCTTTTCTAATGAGATATTATAAAAGATAGAGAACTACAAATTTGTGTAAAAAAAAGTTTACAAGCCTTTATACTATCAATGACTTTGGAGTGATCTTTTAAACTTGTGAGACTATTAATCTTCAGAACTGAATCATCTTATCACAAGAACATGACAATGAGCATATGTTACTACTCCTGCTGCAGTACTACCTAACAATATTTTTTTAAATCCAGTTCTTCCACTGTTCCCTAAAATAATAATATCAGTATTTTCTTTTTCAGCATAATCAACTATTGCTCCAACAGTAGACATTGGTGTAGTTATAACATCATATGTAATATTGATATCGTAACCTTGACTTTTAGCATCATCAATTATCTGGTTAAACCACTTTTCAGCTTCCTTCTTATATTGTTCAAGGTGATGCGGAGTAACCATTCCAAAAACTCCTGATGAATCTCCATGTTTTATTTGTGATGGAACAACAGAAAAAAGAATTATTTTTGCATCATAAGTGGTGGCAAAATCAATTGCATATGTAGCAGCATTCAATGATTGTGAGGATCCATCAAGTGGAACTAAGATTTTAGAATACTTAATTTTGTTTGTATTGAAACTTGACAATTAAATTCACCTAAACATAAAGAAACCTTAGAACTATTAATATTTTACAAGTTTCTCTATTTGATTAAGGTTGATTTTAATACAATCTTGATTTTAATACAGTCTCTATAGCTTTGAATAATTTATTATAAATTTCATCTATATTAAATATAGGCATATTGCCTGCTTTTTAGGCTCTGTTAATTTAAGATAATTATCTCACCTCTGTTATTCAATTCAATTTATTAAAATTACTTAGAATATCAGGATGAGTTTTAGATACATTTTTTTCTAATAATCTGTAATTTTCTCTGATTCTTATTAATTCTCGATTACAAAGTTCAATTAGTTTTTTTCTCTCCATGTATGGGTATTTTCTATTTTATATATTGTTTATTTAAGGTTATTAAACCTAATATAACATATTATAGATGATTTAGATATATAGCAGCATAATTAATTAGAATTGGAAAGTCTTCTGCATTGATTTATTAATATAGTCCTGTTTTAAATTAAATATAATTTCGTAACAGAAATGTTACTCCTCCAGACGGGCCCGTTATGTATTCGGGTTCATATACATGTTTTATAAATACAATATATACAGAAAGGAGGCTCAAGAAAAACGACAGTTAAGCTATCTACTACAATCAACAACATTGAAAGAGATGTTATCAATTCAGAAAATAAGCAATTACTAATAAAATTCTTTGATTTTATGAAAAGAGCAGGTACCTCAGAAAAATATCAAAATAATAACCTGAAAGCATTAATTGTATATAGTAAATTTCTTGGACCATCAATTTCATTTTATGAAATAGAAAATAAAAGCCAGAGTCAACATTAGAAAAAATTTTATCTTAATGTTATATTAATTATACATTAAAGGAATCTCCCTTGGCCATTATTATTTATAAGCATTATATACAAATAAACCGAACTCCTTTAATTGTGGGTAGTACAATTATCAAACCATGTTTAATAAAAAACAAACAAAATTTACTCTTCTTTCAATGCTAGTGTTATCATTTTCTATAGCATTAACATCATCTTTACAACAAAATATTGCCTTAGCACAACAACAAGATTCTCAAGGATCAATTCAAGAGGTATCCACACACGTTACTGAAGCATTAAAAGCATATGCAAAGGGTATAGGAGCACAATACATTGAGTCAGAAGAGACCACAATTCAAGTTAATCAAACATTGATAGACCAAGCAAAAGGCGTAGGTGAAGGAAAACTAGTAGATCAAGGTGCATATCAATCTGCACAAGAACATCTAAAGACTGCTAACTTGATGTTTGTTGGTCTTGTTCCACAGTTAAAAAATGCTAATCAAGATGATGTAATAGAAGTTCAATCAGGATTACTAGTACTTCAAAATTTGTTCAATTATAGAGCACCATATAACTTGGTAGAAGATGTAGGATTTGGGGTAGTTTTAGGTCATCTGGATAACATAGCTAAATAATTCTTTTATTTTTTTCTCTTTTCAGCAACTTAATAACTTCTTCAATTATGATGAAACATACAGACACCATTATGATAAGATTTAATACATCTTGATTTAGATATTGAAAATAAATTAAAACAATATCAAAAAATGAGTTAATATATCAAAGTTGTCAATCCAAGAGACATGTTCTGATTTTTTAATCTGTTGTAGAGATGGAAAGAACTCATATCCAAATTCTATCTTTTGTTATTATTATTTCCTCAATATCAGTAGTAACATATTGTTTTTATCTTTCTGTTAATTATCTTTTGCACACAAGGATGACGATCATGAAGATAAAGGCAAACTAGTAGGGAGGTCCCATATAATTTACAAAATGTAGATCTGGAAAAAGCAAAATTCATACGAGTTATTGGTTTTATCTAGCACGTAATGCATTAAGAATAACAGCAACATCCATTAATTCTTGAATTAATGCACCCATTGTTGGAGAGATTATTCCAAAACTTGCTATGACCATGAAAATAAAGCTAGCTCCTAGACCAACGTAAATACTTTGTTTAGCAATCTGTATTGTTCTTTTACTAATTTCTATAGTGTCTCTTACTTTAGTAACATCATCTACCAATAATACAATATCTGCTGCTTCAGCTGATATTGCTGTACCATGAGCTCCCATCGCTATACCAACAGTAGAAACAGCTAGTGCAGGAGCATCATTGATGCCATCACCAACCATTATGACATTTTTATATGTTTCTCTTAGTTTTTTAACTGAGTTTACTTTATGTTCTGGTAATAGATTAGCTTCAAAACTGTTAATACCTATTTCTTGAGCAATGATTTGAGAATTTTCATAACTATCACCACTTAATATTAGTATCTCTTTTACTCCTGCTTTTCGAAGATGTTCAATCATGGATTTAACACCTGATCGTATAATGTCAGCAAATACTATAATACCAACAGGTTTATCATTGATATTTACAAATGCCAACATTTTTCCATTAAATTGGTTCTGTTTTTTTAAATCTAATATTTTTTCTAGAGAATGTTTGTCTATGCTGTTATTTTCTAAAATACTTTGAGATCCTACAACGATATGTTCTCCATTAAGGAACCCTTCAACTCCGATGCCAGCTATTTCATGAAAATTATTTGGGATTTGTAGTAGTTTTCCAAATTTTTCTTGTGCCTTTTGAGTTATTACTTTAGCAGTTGGATGTGATGATAATTGTTCTAAACAAGCAGCCTTTAGTAAAATATCATTGGAATTGACTGTATTACCGATTCCTATTATTTTTTCAATTTTTGGAGTTCCAAAAGTTATTGTACCTGTTTTATCAAATACAATAGAGTCTGCTTTTCCTATCTGTTCTAGAGATATACCATTCTTGATTATTATACCGCTTTTGGCAGCCTTATTTATTCCTCCTATTATTGCTATTGGAGTTGCAAAAATAAGTGAACAAGGTGATGCTACAACCAATACTGATAGAATAGTTTCTAGTTTTCCAGTTATAATCCAACCAAAAATACTAACAAAAATTGTAATAGGTGTAAACCAGATTGCATATCTATCAGCAAGACGTTGAATTGGAGCTTTTTCTTCTTGGGCTTTTCTAACCATCTGGACTATTTTAGAGTATTGGCTTTCTTCAGTTAATTTATCAGTTATCATTTCAAAAGCATCATCACCAACATTAACTGTGCCACTGAAAAGTGGATCACCAACTTTTTTTGTCTTTGGTATTGGTTCTCCTGTTAGAGCTGATTCATCCACTACTGCAGCTACTGCCCTTACCTTAGCGTTACTATTATTATCATTAATAATAAGATGTCCATCTACTGGAATCAAATCACCAGGACGTACAACAAGTAAATCACCAACCTTTATTAAATTGACACCAATTTCTTCTATTATGTTATTTTTTTTTCGATGGGCTATTCGTGGAGACCGTGCTAAAAGAGCATCTAAAGAAGTTGTAGCTTTCCTAAAAGCATAATCTTCTAATGCTTTACCACCTGATTGCATTATAACAATTACAACTCCTGGTAATGCCTGATTTGATAAAATAGCAGTAATGATTGCAAGCATTGCAACAATATCGGCAGCAAATTGTCTATGAATCATGTTACGTATTGTATCAATTATAATAGGAATGCCACCAATAATCAAAGTCCCAATCCAAATCCAATGTCCAAAATCCTCTTGATTTAAAAACCAGTGAAATATACTTCCAGAAAGTAGACCAGCTATTGCAAAAATTGGTATAGGATATCTTTTGATAAATAAAAGAAAATATTTATAGAATGAGAAATACAAATCCTTGAGCTCATTAAGGGATTTATTGTTATAATTCAAATAGAGAATATATTTTTTATATTGATAGATTTATAATTTCTTCTACTCCTAAAAGATGATTCGAATCGGATGCTCAGGTTGGAAATATCAGCACTGGAGCGGCGAGTTCTACCCGGCTGAGCTGCCGCAATCGCGCTGGTTTGCCCTGATATAACTGTTGGTAACCGGCCAGCGGGTATTGCATTTGCTTCATCTATAAATTAAATAAATAATTTCAATACTTTCATCTAATCTTTTCAAGAAGTTTACAAATTACAGTAGCTTTACCACCACCACCACCATCTTTTCGTTTCCAATATTTTCCTACAGAAATTATATATTTCATCTATGCTTCTCTTTTACTTTCAAAAAGAAGAAGATAATAGTTGAGAAAATTCTTAAATTATTTTATTACTACTTTTGTAGCAGGGTGAATTTCATTCCAATTATGGTCTTTATTTACACCTTCATCTTTGAGCCATTTGCCAGTAACAGTTACACTATCACCTGTTCCAGATCGAAAACTTACACATGATGATATTATTGCAAAAGGAGATAAAGTATTAATTAGATGGACTAATAAGGGGACAAATACAGGACCGTTCTTTGGAAGTCCAGCTACAGGCAAAACATATGTTGCAACAGGATTTGATCTCTTTCGCATTTCAAATGGGAAAATCATGGATCTTTGGCAACAATATAACTTTGCTAATTGGCCATAAAATAACAGATTAGATTCTTTCTGTTAAATTTCTAAAAGTATAGAATTGATCAAAACCTTCGTATTTTATAATATACTTCTTTTTTTAGTAAATATCGTAACACTATAATCAGAACCATGGGGCTAACTTTGTTAGAATATCCTCTTAGTGTTATTTTTATTAACTGTATTGAGTGAAAATTAATACTTTATTAAATTTCTTATCTAAATAAATAATATTCATAAATAATTTGGACGAATTGTTTTTTTGGTATCACAATAGTTGATGATGAACATTCAATCTCTAATACCAAAATCGTTGTAGGAAAAGTTGGCGTAGCAGCCATAGCCATAACAGCTAATACAGTTCCCACTCTCGATGGTGTCAAGATTGTCGATGCAAAAACTCCAATACAAGCATTCTCATATGGTAGATTTGCTACTACAGTAAATGTAGTCTCTCAATATTTCTTGACACCTTGATTGACAACCAATTCTTGATTTTTTTCAATAAATAATTAATCTAATATACTTTAGCAGTAATACATCTACCAATCAATCAAACTGTTATTGAACACTGAAACCATGACCATTCAACTCCCGAGGGCCCCGTAGCTTTTTAGGGTCATCTACGCTAACATAAGGCTGAACTCAGATAACACAACAACAAAAAGATTTTCATAAACATAATAAACAAGTGAAACTTTCAACGTACTTCATAAATCTGTTTTTGAGATTTTATTTAATTATTTTTCAAGAATCACACAGCAACCATAGCTTTATTTTTTGTTCTTTAAAAGGTTCAATGCAATAGATGTATTTCGCAGACTGAAACCATCAAGAAAATACAATTACAAAGAGTACATAATGATAAAGGAAGTTCTATTTATAATGAATTTAATAAACATATATCAGAATAAAT
>Ga0210076_1000116_pt1 | contig 16682 bp, 15 predicted proteins | sample MayberryNW_Catta_3_FD_184876 | JGI IMG/M metagenome (GOLD analysis project Ga0210076, IMG submission 184876) | Wetland microbial communities from San Francisco Bay, California, USA, that impact long-term carbon sequestration -... | ecosystem: Environmental > Aquatic > Marine > Wetlands ... | reverse complement strand
TGACACGATGGCGATGGAAGGACAGGAAGGAGTCCACGATGATCACCACGGCAACGAAGTGGGAGTACCTCGTCGTTCCCCTCGACGATGCCGGGGGGCTCAAGAAGAACGCGGACCTCGCTCCGGCTCGGCTGAACGAGCTCGGCTCCAAGGGTTGGGAGGCCGTCGGCTTGTCGCTCAAGAAGGGCGATCTCGTCGCGTGGCCGGTCGTCCTGATGAAGCGCACGCTCGGCTCGGCGTGACGGATCTCCGCTCGAAAGGGGGAGCGTCATGAGGATCGAGTACATCCACGCATCGAAGTTCGGCAACGGGGTCGCGGTCGCGGAGGAGTTCGAACGGCAGATGGCCGCCAGGGGCGCCGAGGTCAGCGTGCATCACGTCCGCGACGTCAAGCCGAAGAAGCTCTCCCCGGCCGATCTGTACGTGTTCAGCTCGCCCGGGCGCATGGGCAGGCCGATCGGGAGCATGCGCCGTTTCCTCAAGGGGCTCGACCTTCCTGCCGGCACGAGGTACGCCATCCTGGCGACCGGGATGGCCCCCCAGCCCGACGAGGAGACCGGTCGTCTGCCCACCGAGGAGGAGCTCGGCAAGTGCGAGCGCGTCGTTCCGATCATGCACGACGCCTTGCAGGCGAAGGGACTCGTCGAGGTCGCCCAGGACAAGGTCTTCGTGACCGGGCTCAAGGGACCGCTGGAAGAAGGATGGCAAGGGAAGGTGCGGTCGTTCGCGGCCCGGATCGCCGGGGCAGCGGAGCGCGAGGCGTCGGCGCCGATGCCGGTATCGACGTGATCGCTCTTGTGGGGAGCGATGCTCGTCGCTAGCGTCATCGCGTGACCCTCGCTCTCTCGACCGCGTTCCTGGCCGCGGGCATGACGGTGTTGTTCACGGTGCCGGTGAGCGCCGGGCAGGTCGATGGAAGCCTCGGCAGATGGATGATGTTCATCGGGGCCGTGGGAGGACTCGCCCTGATCGCCGCCGGTCTGGTCCTGTTCGTTCGCGTTCGGGACGCCGAGAGCAGACATCGGGAGCAGATCAGCCAGGTCGTCGCGTTCCAGCACGAGCTGCGCTGGCACATGAGCGAGATGGCGAGCGGTGGGGAAGCGGCCGCGGATACGAACGAGGATCCGGCTGCGGTCCAGGCCAGGAGGGTGATCGCCGACGCCCTCGATTGGTTCGAGCGCGAGCTTCCCGAGTACTTCGAGCTGTTGCGTCGTCCGACCACCCGGAACGACGCGGGGTCGGCCCATGACGGCTTCGTGCGTTACTCGAACAGCCTGGACGAGATCCTGTTGGCGCTCAGCCTGCGAGGTCGCGACGGATGAACCGAACGAGATCCCGGATCAGATGTGCATCCACGGGTCTGAACGGCGAAAGGTAGCGAGGACGATGGACGTCATCGATCGGCACTTCGCTGCGGAGAACGCTCACGATGTGGAAGGCACCCTCGCCACGTACACCGACGACATCGTCTGGGACGACATCACGCATCCCGACTCGCCGTTCCGAGGCAAAGAAAACGTCGGCGCCGTCTACTCGGGCATCATCGATGCGATCCCTGACGTGCATCTGGAGACGGTGTGGCGCGTCTCGGCCGACGACGGCAACGTGGTCGTCGACGAGTCGATCCTGACCGGCCACGTGCGCGGCTCATGGTCGGGCATCGACGGGGGAGGAGCTCCGGTCCGCGTCAGGATCCTTCACGTCTTCGAGCTCCGGGACGGCTCGATCGCACGGGAGAACGCGTGGTTCAACGCCGCCGACGTCGCCCAGCAGGTGGAAGAGTGGAAGTCGAAGCAGCCGCCCGCTCCCGAGTGAGAGCCATGCGACCGATGCGTCCATCGCCCGAGGTCGAGAAGTACGTCGAGGGGATCGCGTTCGAGACGCGACGCCGCGATGCGGCGACGCTCCTCGAGTTGATGGGACACGTGACCGGCACGCAAGCCACGATGTGGGGGAGATCCATCGTCGCGTTCGGGACCTACCACTACCGGTACGAGAGCGGTCGCGAGGGAGATGCGCCCGCGGCCGGCTTCGCGCCTCGGAAGGCCGCCACGACGATCTACCTGCCCGAGGGGACCGCAGCCCACGAGGAGCTCCTCGGTCGCCTGGGTGAGCACACCACCGGCGTCGGGTGCCTGTACATCAAGAACCTCGACCGGGTCGACCTCGAGGTGCTCGAGCGCGTCATCGAGTCTTCGTACCGCACCGTGACGGCAGGAACGTTCGGGCAGCGAGCCCGCGATTCGAGCACCTGACGAAGGTCCCGGCGATCGCGTCGAGATCGGCGGGAACGGCGGCTATCCGGAGCAGCGAGCCCGTGAGGTGCTCGTGGTACGGGACGACGCCGTCATCGCGAGCATCAGCTTCGGATCGTTCGGAGGCGACTGGGTCCATTTGGGATCGAGCATGTGCGTGGAGAGCGGGTTGCAGGTCTCGGAGTAGAGCGGCCCGGAGGGGTGCGAGAGGGGAGATTCGAACTCCCACGCCCTTTCGGGCACCGGGACCTAAACCCGGCGCGTCTGCCAGTTCCGCCACTCCCGCGTCTGCAGGCACCAGGCTACCTTTCGGGCGGGCTCTACACGGGTCTCATGTTCATCTGGAATGATGGGGCAGCATGGCCGCCCCCCGACGACCGCTGGTCGCCTGCTTCGCTGCGCTCGCCCTGCTCGGGGCGGCGAGCTGTGGCGACTTCCCAGACGAGCCCGCGTCGGCGCACGAGCTGGCCCAGCAGCCTCCGGTCGCGCCGTCGTCGGACCCCTCGCCGTCTCCCCGAGAGTTCCTGGAGGTGGCCGAAGGTGAGGCTTCCCACACGCCGCCCCGAGAGCCCGAGCGGGCGAACGTGGCGGCGCCGAAGTCGTTGGAACGATGGGAATGGGCCGTGCGGGCGACCGGCGACCGGCTGAACGCGTACTCGGGGCCGCGCACCTCGGCCCGGCGGCGAAGGATCGACGCGCTCAACCCGTGGGATCAGCGCATCGCGTTCCCCGTGCGCGAGGTGCGGATGCGGGGTGACACGGCCTGGTACCGGGTCCTGCTCGGTGTGGAGCCCAACGGCTCGATCGGATGGGTCAGGGGCGAGGACGTGACGTTCAGCCGCATCAGGCATCGAGTCATCGTGGACCTGTCGGCCCGAGAGCTGCGCCACTTCCGCAACGGGAAGCTGCGACATCGGTTCACGGTCGGCATCGGTGCCCGGGGAACGCCGACGACGGCCGGGCGATTCTTCGTGTGGGCGCATCTCGATCCGCGCGATGCGTCGGGCCCGTACGGCACGTACCTGCTCGGGCTCTCGGGATTCTCGAAGGTGCTCACGAACTGGCCGGGGGGTGGGCGCATGGCGATCCACGGCACCGCCGATCCGACCGATCGAGGCCGGCGCGTCTCCTACGGGTGCGCGCGCGTGTACAACCCTCAGATGAACCGCCTGCGTGGCATCCCGATGGGTGCCATGGTCTGGATCCGCCGCTGACGAGCGCGCGCTGACCCGGGCGTCTACGATTCCGCCCGTGGCACGGGTCGACGGCGACGAACGCACGACGCTTCGAGGTTCGTTCACGATCGCGGTCGCAGGTGACTGCATCGTCACGCGGCCGCTGTTGCCGATGGTCGGCGTCGACCGCCCGTTCGCCGAGGTCGTGAGCCTGTTGCGGGGAGCCGACGCGGCGTTCGGGAACCTCGAGACCAGCATCGTCGACCTGGCCGACACGGCCGCGGTGCCGTCGGGCCTTCCCGACGATTGGGCCGTGCGGGCCCAGCCCGACTGTGCGCTCGATCTCAGGGCGCTCGGCTTCGACGTGTTCGGTCGCGCGAACAACCACTCCACCGATTGGGGCGCCGGCGGGCTGCTCGAGACCGGGCTCTGGCTCGACGAGGCGGCGCTCGTGCACGCCGGCGCCGGCGTGACGTCGGCGGCCGCCCGGGCTCCCAGGTACCTCGAGACCGATGCCGGCCGGCTCGGCATCGTCTCGATGACCACCAGCCCCGCGAGCGGCCTCGCGCCCGCGCTCGACGCGTTCGGGGAGGTGCCGTCGCGGCCGGGGGTGGCCACCGTGCCGGTGCGCACGACCGTCGTCGTCACCCGCAAGGTGATGCGGTCGCTCGTGGCGATCCGCCTGGCGCATCCGGAGGGCGACGTCGCGTGGCTCACCCAGCACGTCGACGAGGAGTCGCCGCCCGACGTGCTGGAGCTGTACGGGCGGCGGTTCGAGCTCGGCGAGCAGATGGAGGTCCGCCACGAGCCCGACCAGGAAGCGCTCGCGGAGAACCTGCGCTCGATCCGGCTCGCGTCTCGCCACGCCGACGTGGTGGTGGCCGCGGCGCACTCGCACCAGGGCGACGGCCGTCCCGGCGAGCCGCCGGCGTTCCTGCGCAGCTGGGCGCACGCTGCGATCGACGACGGGGCCGACGTCGTGGCGATCAGCGGTCCGCACCGCCTCGCCCCGATCGAGCGGTACCGGGACAGACCGGTGATCTACGGCGCGGGGAACTTCCTTTGGTGCGACATGCAGGAGCCGATCCAGCGGTACTTCTACCACGAGAGCCGGTCGTTGCTGCGCGGGCGGTTCGACGATCCGGCGTCGGTGACCGACGCCGACCTGCTCGCGCTGCTGAACGAGGACTCGTTCGGCACCGAAGCCACGTTCCGCGGCGTGCTCGCGAGGATCCGACTGGGCCCCGACGGGCTCGAGGAGCTCCGGCTGCACCCGGTCGACCTCGGCCGGAGCGAGCCGCCGACGCGGCGTGGCGTTCCCAGGATCCCCACGCCCGAGGTCGCGGAGACGATCCTCGACGAGGTGCGCGAGATGTCGGAGGCGTTCGGCGTCGCCGTCAAGTCCGACGGCGGAACGGGGCTCGTAACGCCCGTCTGAGCGGCCGGCGCCTCAGATGCTCGGCAGCTTGAATCCCGACCTGGCGATCACGTGGTCCCTCGACTCCGCGGCCATGCGTTTCAGCGCCGGCCAGTCGACGTGCAGCAGCTCGCCATCGCGCTTCATCACGCGACCGGCGATCACGACCGTGTCGACGTTCCCGGTGTCCATGCCCGTCACCACCGCGGTCGTCGGGTCGTTGAGGGGCGTGACGTTCATGCGATCGGTGCGAAGCATGATCACGTCGGCCTGCTTCCCGGGCGTCAACGAACCCACCTTCGACTCGAGCCCGTTCGCCCGCGCTCCTTCGAGCGTGGCGCAGGCGAGGACCTCCCTCGTCGTCATCGGCGCCTTGTCCTCGGCGGTCGAGATCGCCCGTTGCAGCGCGAGGACCGAGCGCATCTGGTTGAACATGTCACCGGGAACGTTCGTCTCGACGTCGACGCTCAAGCTCGGACGCAGGCCCCGGTCGAGGAACTTCTGGATCGGGGGCATGCCGTGGCCCATCATCATCTCCACCGGTGAAGCGAGCGAGACCGTGCCGCCGGTGTCCACGATCATCTGGATCTCGGTGTCGTTCAACGTCGTGCAGTGGATGTAGGTCGTGTCGGGGCCGAGCAGCCCGGCCTCGCCCATCTCCTGGAGCTTGGCGTCCTGCCCGTAGCTCCCGACGCCGACGTGGGTCGTGATGCGTGCACCGGTCTCGCGGGCGAGCTTCCAATGGTCTCGCGAGACCTCGAAGTCGGTGAACTCGGGACCGGGCGCCGCGAGGGCGAGAGAGAGCATGCCGTCGCCGTTCGAGAAGTGTTCGTTCGCGGCGCGCACGAACCAGCTGGGTTGGCGTTCCTCCCATCTGCCCCACCACGGGAAGCCGTAGGCGAACACGGCGCGCATGCCCGAGTCACGGAGCGCCTGGATCACGGCATCCGTGTGGGCCGGGGAGCCCTGGATGTGCGACCAGTCGAGCAGGGTCGTGATGCCGGCGTCGATCGCGCCGAGCGCCGAGATCAGGTCGCCGATGTACGCGTCCTCGGGTCGGAACGCCGGCGCGAGCTTGTGCAGCACGAACGAGATGTAGCTCGACCGACCCTCGAGGGGCACGTCGGTCCCGATGTTGCGGAGCAGGCCTTCCCATATGTGGCGGTGGCTGTCGACGAACCCAGGCATCACGATCATGCCGGTCGCGTCGATCACCTCGGCGTCGGGGGGTGGCTCGATGCCCGGGCGAACGTCGACGATCCGGTCGCCGTCGATCAACACATCGGTCGAGGCGACGTCACCGACCTGCGGGTCCATGCTGAGCACGGTTCCCCCCGCGATCACCATCGTCCCGGTCGGGGCCACCCGGAAGTCGACGCCGGGCGGGTACAGGACGGGGAGCTCTGCCTGCTTCGGCGGTCGGCTCCCGATCACGAGCCGGCGCGCGCGCTTGTAGTTCCGCTTCACGAGCTCCTTGATGTCCCCGACCTGGAACAGCACGATGCCGAGCAGCACGAGGAGGCCGATGATGATCTGACCGTGCTCGGCGGCGAGCCCGAGGAACGGCAGGGCGCTGATGATGAGGGCCAGCAGCACAGATGCGACGAGCGTTCCCAGGAACGTCGCTCGGCCACCTGTGAGCGCCGCCCCGCCGAGCACCGCCGCCGTGATGCTGTTGAGCGCGTAGCTGTCACCGATCTGCGCGTTCCCGATGCCGGAGCGGGCCATGACGAAGAAGGCCGCGACGGCCGCGAAGACGGCCGACAGCACGAGCGCGCGCACACGCACCCACTTCGTTCGAACGCCGTTGCGCATCGCCGAGACGTCGTCGAAGCCCGTCGACCGTAGCTGCAGACCCTGGCCGGTGGCGTGCAGCCAGTAGTCCAACGCGCCGGCCGTGACGACGCAGACGAGGAAGATGATCGGGATCGGACCGATCCCGGCCCGCAGGAGCTCGGTGAGCTCACGGTTGATGACGCCCCCGGGCGTCTCACGCAGCGTGAGCGAGATGCCGTTGAGGATGCTCAGGGTCGCGAGCGTCACGATGATCGACGGGATCTTCACGCCGACGGTGAGCCCGCCGTTCACGAGCCCGAGCACGATGGCGCTCATGAATACCGCCACGACCCCGATGATGATCTGCGTCGCTGAGGCGTCGGGCCCGATCAGGAACGACGCCACCACGACCCCGAACGTCACCATCGCGCCGACCGAGAGGTCGAGGTAACCGACGAGCAGGGCGTGGGTCTGGCCCATCGCGACCATGGCGAGCGGGGCGGCGAGGATCAAGATGCTCGTGACGTTCGAGGCGTTGATGAACCCGTCGAAGCGCGACGTCGTGTACCAGGCGACCGCCACGAGCAGGAGCAGCTGGAGGGCGACGGGCATCCACAGCCGGAAGCGGACGATCTTCCGCCACTTGTTCCTGTCACGCGCGTCGCGCAGCACCTTGCGGACGGCGATGCGCGCACCGTCGACCCCGGTCGATCGAGGCGCGTCGCCGGATCCGGGTGGCCGGGCATCGGGCGGCCGCGTCTCGGTGCCGGACCTCATGTGCCGCTTTCGCTCGCGGACTTCGGCATCGCGACACCCAGCGGTGACCTTCCCGACCGGGACATCCCGGGGCCGCGGACGATCGCCTCGACGATGCGCAGCTCGTCGAGTTCGTCCCCAGGGATCTCCTCGACGATGGTGCCGCGCGACATCACGAGCACCCGGTCGCACAAGCCGCTCAGCTCGATCGGGTCGCTCGATTTCACGAGGATCGCGGTGCCCGCGTCGCTGCGCGACCGAAGCGCCGTGTAGATGTCGAAGCGCGACCCGACGTCGACGCCCTGGGTCGGTTCGTACGCGAGGATCACCGAGGGTTCTCGCAGGAAGGCCCGCGAGACGGCCACCTTCTGTTGGTTGCCGCCCGACAGGAATCCCACGGGTTGCTCGAGCGACGGCGTGCGGATCTCGAGACGCTCGACCAGCTCACGCACCGCCGCGCGTTCCTTCCGGCGTCGGAGGAACCCCATCACGCCGAACCGCCGAAGCGACTGGATCGTCGCGTTCACCCGCACCCCCAACACGGGCATCAGCGCTTCCAGCTTGCGGTCGCCCGGCAGCATCATGATGCCGGCACGGACGGCCTCGTGGGCGGATATCAACATCAGCTCGTCGCCGACGCAGGCGACCTTGCCCGCACGCGGAGGCTGGCGACCCGCGAGGCAGTCGAAGAGCTGCGGCTGTCCGTTGCCCTCCGCTCCGGCGATCCCGACCACCTCCCCGCGTTCCAGGGTGAAGCTCACGGGACCGAACGACTGTCCCTGCAGTCCGTCCACGACGAGCGCCTCGCCGCGAGCTTCCGCCGCCGGCGCGGGCTGGGGGAACGCCGCTTCGAACGCGCGCCCCACGATGAGATCGACGAGCGCATGCTCCGTCGTGGTGGCGGCGTCGAACGTCCCTTGAGCCATGCCGTCACGTAACACCGTGATGCGGTCGGCGATCTCGAGGACCTCCGGCAGGCGATGGCTCACGTACACGACGCCGACACCCCGGTCGCGGCAGGCGGCGAGCGTTCGATGCAGGGCCTCGACCTCATGAGGGCCGAGCGCCGTGGTGGGCTCGTCGAGCAGCAAGACCTTCGGGTCGGTGACGAGCGCCTTCGCGACCTCGAACAGCTGACGATCGGCGAGGGTGAGGGTTCCTGCGGGCGCGTCGGGGAAGAGCTCGATGTCCAGGTCGAAGCCTGCGAGCGCCCGGCGCGCCCAGCGCTTACGCCGCCAGTATCGGGGGCGCTGATCGGGAGGCGCGGACAGGTACAGGTTGTTCTTGACCGGCTGGGCGAGGATCAGCGAGGTGTCCTGGTAGGCCATCGCCAGGCCGAGCTTTCGCGCCTCGGCCGGCGAGTCCCTCCGCAGCCGCCTGCCGCCGATCGTCACCGTGCCTCGGTCGGGGTCCACCGCTCCGCTCGCGATCCCGAGCAGGGTCGTCTTCCCGCTACCGTTCTCCCCGACGATCGCGTGCACCTCGCCGGCGCGGCAGTCGAAGCTCACGTCGCGCAGCGCACGCACGGCCCCGAACTGACGGGAGAGCCCCCGGAGCTCGAGCACGAGCTCCGGGGCGCTCATCACGGCGTCGGGGACGCCGTCGATCATCCCTCTGGGTACATCGTGGCGAGCACCTCGTCCGGCACCATGCTGGTACCCGAGACGGTCTCCGTCACCCGGTTGGGGTCGCAGTTGCTGTCCGTGACCTCACGCATCACGTGCGGCACGATGATCTCCGCCGGGACTTCGTAGTCCTGCAGGGTCAGCATCGCCGCGGTGACGGCCACTCGCGACTGGAAGTTGCCGCCGGCCGAGAAGAAGATCCGATAGCTCGGCTCGTTGCGGTCCACCCAGTCGCAGAACAGCGTCTGCTCGTCGGTGCGGACCACGACGGTGATGTCCTCCACCGGCACGTCGAGCTGCTCATAGGCGTCGAGCGCCGTGTACATGCCGTCGGCGTACTCGTACGCATAGGCCGTGATGTCGGGATCGGTCGACAGCCAGCCCAGCACGGTCTGCAGGGCGAAGTCGTTCACCCAGTACGTGTCCGCCGCCGGTCCGACCCGCGGGTGCGAGTCGTCGAGCGCCGGCTGGAAGCACCGCTGCCATCCTGCCGACAGCGCGTTGCCCGGGGTTCCGCCCATGATGCCCACGGGCCCGGCCGCAGCCTCGGTGTTCACGATGTCGGCGAAGCTCTCGCCGAGCGCGCACAGGTCCTCGCCGACGATGGCCGTGTAGTCCTCACCGGGGATCAGCGAGCCTTCGTCACCCGGGAGTCCCACGTACCCCGCGGAGTAGGGGATGTACGGGATCCCGGCAGCTTCGGCCTCGAGGATCGCGGCGGCGATGTTCGTGCCCTGGTCCGGGTACCCGATGATGAAGTCGGCCCCCGCCTGGATCAGGAAGCGGATGTCGGCTTCGGCGACCGCCGGGTCCTCGTCCCACTGGGCGTCGCGGGAGATGATCGTCCCGATCTCCGGGTAGGTCAGCGCCTGCAGGATCGCCTCCATGTGGGTCACCTGACGCCAGACGTTGCCCCGGCCGCCGTCGGCGACGCCCATGATCAGCTCGCCTCCGCTGCCGGTGTCGCATTCGACGCTGTTCCAGCATTCCATCGCCGTGTCGATCGTGGCCTGGTCGAGGTCCTGGTCGGCCCGTGCGATCGCAGCGAGCACGATGTCGGGCACGTCCTCCACGGGCCCGAGCGCCTTCTCCACCAACGCCGGGTCGGCGTCGATGCTCTCTCCGTACTCGGAGAGTTCCGTCCCGGCGGCCGACGCTTCGGCGTCGCCGGTCGGCTCAGCGGTGCCGCCGCCGTCGTCGCCGCCGCACGCGGTGAAGACCAACGCCAGCACCGCGACGACGCCGATGATCCTGATCCGATGCATATCCCACCTCCCGTTCGATCCGAGTCCCGAGCCTCTCCCGGCCGGTCTCCGACGCATCCGCGCCTCCCTCCTCATCCGCTCCCCCCATCCGTCGCGCTGACGACGCTCGTCGCGCCGTCGCCTCTGCGTTCCCGCAGCACCTGTTCGACGCCGCGGATGATCCGGTCTCCCGAGACCAACATCCCTCCCACGATCACCAGCCCGAAGACGACGAACTGCAGAGCCGTCGACAGGCCCATGACCCGCATCATCTGATTCAGCCCTGCGAGGAAGAAGGCTCCCGCCCAGGTCGAGAGCGGGCTCGCGAGGCCGCCGGTGAGCGAGGCCCCGCCGATCACCACCGCGGCGATCGGTCCCAGCAGGTACGGCACCCCGAGGCTGATGCTCGGTGTCTTCAGGAAGGCGGCGAGCAGGATCGCGGCCACGCCGTAGCACAGCGCGGCGACGACGTAGGCCGCCACCTGGTTGAGGTTCACGCGCAATCCGGCGATGTGGCTCGCCACCGGATTGGCGCCGACCACCTGGAAGCGTCGTCCCGGCGTCGTGAACCGGAAGATCACGATCAGCACGAGCGTGAGCACCACCCCCACCCAGAACGTGCGCGTCACGCCGAGGAACCGGGACGATGCCCACTCGGACAGACCCGTGGGGACCGGCGTCTGGATCGCCACGCTCGTGTAGTAGCGGAGGGCGATGCCGTTCACGATCTGCCCGACCGCGAGCGTGACGATGAGCGCGTTGAGGCCGAGGCCGCCGATCAGGATCCCGTTCACCAGTCCGACGAGGGCGACGGCGAGCAGGGCCACCCCGATCGCCGCCCAGACGCGGTCGTCGGACGCGTCGCCGACGCCGACCACGAGCACCGCCCCGAGCGTGATGCTTCCCGGCACGCTGAGGTCGATGCCTCCGGTCATGATCACGAGCATCTGGCCGAGCGCGGCGATCGCCAGGAAGGTCCCGAACGGCGCGATCGCGCGCAGCGACGGCGCCCGCAGCGCCGCCGGAGCCCAGATCGCCGCCACCACGATCAACAGCACGATCGCGATGTACACGGGCAGGTAGCGTGACGCGACGACGAACGACGTGAGGGACGACGACGGCGCTCGCCGGGTCGTGGTGGCCGTGCTCATCGTCTCGATCCGGACGAGCTCGCCAGCCCAGACGCCGTCGCGACCCGTTCGCGCGCCAGCAGCGCGATCGCCCGAACCTCGCCGACGTCGGCCTCGAGCGTGCCGTCGGCGACGATCGTCCGCCCACCGACGACCACTCGATCGATGTTCGACGTGTCCATGCCCCAGACGACGGCGCCGATCGGGTCGTTGACCGGCCAGATGTTGGGGCGATCGGTTCGCAGCACGATCACGTCGGCCGCCATGCCCGGTTCCAAGGATCCGGTGACTCCGCGGAGGCCGGCGACCCGGGCCCCCTCCACCGTCGCGGCACGGACCACGTCGCGGGTGCTCATCAGTCGCGGCAGCGAGCCCTTGCCGCGGAGCTTGCGGTCGAAGACCGTCGCGTGCTGGAGCGAGATCGTCTGCCGCATCTGCGCGAACATGTCGCCCGGCGCGAGGCGTTCGAGGTCGATCCCGAGTCCCGGCCGCACGTCGTGATCCATCAGCTCCTGGATCGGAGGAACGCCGAGCCCGGTCGCCATCTCGCTCGAGGGCGACAACGAGACACCGGCGCCGGAGGACGCGATCGCCTCGACATCGGCAGCGTCGATCGCCGATCGGTGGATCATCGTGACGTCGTCGCCGAGGAGCCCCAGGGATGCGAGCTCGCGGACCCAGCCCGGACCGGGTGCCCCCTCGCCCGCGTGGACGTGAACGCGAAGGCCCATCGCCCTCGCGAGCGCCCAGTCCTCGGCGACCTGGTCCGGCTCGGTCCGCACCGATCCGAACGCGACCGTGGTCGTCTCGCCCGCTCGCTCGGCGAGCCAGACGAGCCGCTCCCGGCCGGACCACCCCGGCCCGGCGAGGACGAGCACCGTGCGCAGGCCGCTGTCGTCGTGGGCGCGCACGAGGGCGTCCGCCCCGTCGTCCTCGAGCGGGAGTTCACACCAGTCGACCACGGTCGTGATGCCGGCCTCGGCGGCGCCGAGCAGGCCGACGAGTGTGCCGGCGTACACGTCATCCACCCCGTAGTGGCTGGCGACGCCGACGGACGCCGATCCCTCGTCGCTCTCGCCGAGGTTGCGGAACAAGGAGGTCCAGGCGTGGCGGTGGGTGTCGACGAACCCCGGCATGACGATCGTGTCGGTGGCGTCGACGACCTCGGCATCGCGGGCGTGGATCGAGCGGCCGACCTCGGCGATCTCGGCGCCGTCGATCAACACGTCGCCCTCGGTCAGGTTGGACGCCTTGGCGCCCATCGTGAGGACGCAGCCGCCCCGGAGGAGGAGCCTCGACGTCACGCACCACCTCCCGCGTCCACGCTCTTGTGTACCGTCTCGTAGACCCGGTCCGCCGACGGCAGCGCGAGGTCTTCGAGCGAGGCCGCCGCCGGCAACGGCACGTGCGGGGTGGTGATGCGGACGCTCGGGCCGTCGAGGGACCAGAAGCCCTCGTCGGCGACGATCGAGACGAGCTCGGCGCCCCAGCCGCAGAGCCGGGGGTTCTCCTCGACGGTGAACAGGCGACCGGTCTTCTCCACCGAGCCGAGCAGGGTTCGTGTGTCGAGCGGCACCAGGGAGCGGACGTCGATCACCTCGGCCGAGATGCCGTCATGGCTCAGCCGCTCGGCGGCTTCGAGGGCGCGAGGCACCATGGCAGCGAGCGCCACGATCGTGGCGTCATCGCCCTCCTTCAAGACCCTCGACGTGCCCAGCTCGTCGAGGATCTCGCCGTCGGGGATCTCGGCCTTCGCGCCCATCAGCGCCTTGTGCTCGAAGAAGACGACCGGATCGGGATCGCGGATCGCGGCCGCCAGCAACCCGATCATGTCGACAGGGGTGGACGGCGCGACCACCTTGAGGCCGGGGATCATCATCGCCCAGTTCTCCACGCTCTGGGAGTGCTGGGCCCCGAACCGCACGCCTCCGCCGTTCGCGGTCCTGATCACGAGCGGGAAGCTCACCTGCCCGTTCGTCATGTACCGGCTCTTCGCGATCTCGTTCGCGACGATGTCCCAGCAGACCGCCAGGAAGTCGGAGAACATGATCTCCGCGACCACCGGCACGCCGGTCATCGCCGCACCCATCGCGGCGCCGAGGATCGCCTGCTCGGAGATCGGAGCGTCGCGGACCCGGTCGGGACCGAACTCGTCGACCAGCCCGACCGTGGTCTTGAAGACGCCGCCGGCCGCCGCGATGTCCTCGCCCAACATCACGAGGGCGGGGTCGCGTCGCATCTCCTGCGCGATCCCGTAGGCGACGGCCTCGCGGTAGGTCAGTTCCGCCATCGTGAACCTCCGTCCGCATAGACCTCCGTCAGCAGCGAGCCCTCACCCGGCTCGGGCCCCGACTTCGCGAACTCGGTCGCCTCGTCGATCTGCCGCTCGACCTCCTCCTCGATCGCCTCGAGGCGTTGCTCGTCGACGCCGATCGAGAGCAGTCGTGCGAGGTAGTGGGGGATCGGGTCGCGTTCCGCCCAGGCGCCGACCTCCTCGGCCGGTCGGTACTTCCCCGGATCGGCACGGGAGTGTCCGCCGGAGCGGTAGGTGACCGCCTCGATCAGCGACGGACCGCCGCCGCCCCGGGCGGTGTCGAGCGCCGTTCTCGCCGCGAGGTAGACGGCGTCCGGATCGTTGCCGTCGATCAGGATCGGCTCGAGGCCGTAGGCCGCGGCGCGATCCGCCGCGGGATGGTCGACCGCCGTCACGAGGTCGATCGGCGTGTACTCCATGTAGAGGTTGTTCTCGCAGACGAAGACCGTGGGCAGGTTCCAGACCTTCGCCATGTTCAGCGCCTCGTGGAACGCCCCGATGTTCGTCGTGCCGTCGCCGAAGAACGCGACCGCCACCTGATCGGTGCCGCGCATCTGAGCCGACCATGCCGCGCCGTTCGCGGTGCACAGATGTGCGCCGATGATCGCGTAGGAGCCCATCATGCCCTTCGACGCGTCGGTGAGATGCATCGAGCCACCCTTGCCACCGAGGATGCCGTTCTCTCTGCCCAGCAACTCCGCCATGGCGGCGCCCGGATCCATACCGCGGGCCAGCGAGTGCGCGTGCCCCCGGTAGGTGGCGAAGGAGTAGTCCTGCGGTTGCAGCGCGGCGCCGAAGCCGGCCGCGACCGCTTCCTGCCCGAGCGAGAGGTGCGTCGTGCCCTTCACCAGGTTCTGCAGGAACAGGTCGTGGGCACGCTTGCCGAATCCCCGCAGCAGGTGCAGCGCCCGGTACATGCCGAGGCGCACGTCGAGGTCGATCGGGGCGTCGGCCAGCGCATGGTCGATCGGCTCGGGCAGCCGTGGCTCTCGCAGCGCGTAGTCGGTCCGCGGATCAGTACTCATTGGCGACCATCAGCTCCTCGCAGGGGAACAAGGTGATGACCTTGCAGCCGTCGGCCGTGACGACGACCTCCTCTTCGATGCGCGCCGCGGAACGGCCGTCGGCGGCGGGGGCGTAGGTCTCGAGGGCGAACAGCATGCCCTCCTCGATCTCCACCGGGGTCTCGAGCGAGTTCAGCCGGCTGATGATCGGGCGCTCGTGGAGGCCGACGCCGACGCCGTGACCGAACTGCAGCCCGAACGCGTCCATCTCGTCGACGAAGCCGAACTCCTCGGCCTGCGGCCACACCTTGGCGATCTGGTCCGTCGTTGCCCCGGGCCTCACGAGATCGATCGCCGCATTCATCCACTCGCGCGAGCGCGCGAACGCGTCGTGCTGAGCCTGGGTCGCCCGGCCGACGACGAACGTGCGGTAGTAGCAGGTCCGGTAGCCGTTGAAGACGTGGATGATGTCGAAGTACGCCTGGTCCCCGGGCCGGATGATCCGGTCGCTGAAGACGTGGGGGTGGGGACTGCAGCGCTCCCCGGCGATCGAGTTGATCGCCTCGACGAACTCCGAACCCATCTCGAAGAGGCGCGCGTGGGCGAGCCCGACGACGTCGGACTCACGGACACCGGGCTTCAGCATCTCGAAGATGTCCTGATATACGCCGTCGACCATCGCGCACGCCTGGGTCAGGAGCACGATCTCGTCGGAGCTCTTGATCTCCCGGGCGCGCATCATCGCCTGCTGCCCGTCGACGACGCGCAGGTCCGCATCCTGCAGGGCCAGCAGCACGGCGGTCTCCGCGAGATCGACCCCCAGCCTCTCCTCGGCGACCCCGTCGTCCTCGATCGCCGCCTTGATCTCGCGAACCGCGCGCGCGTGCAGGCCCGTCTCCGGGCCGATCGCGCCCTGCAGCCCGGTGTTCCCCCCGATCGAGTTCTCGCTGTCGTACAGGTGGGGGAGCTGCAGCCGGTGTGCCTTCGCCGCGGAGCCGAAATCCCAGATCCGCGGCCGGCCGTCGCGGGTCACGAGCGCCCAGCGTTCGCCCTTGTTGAAGGCCCAGTAGCCGATCTGCGTCGCCGTCGCGTACCGGATGTTCGACGTCTCGAACAGGAGCAGGGCGCCCAGGTCGAACCGTTCGAGCATCGTCTTGACCCGGTCCAGGCGGTACCGGCGAAGACGCTCGAAATCGACCCGGTTCTCCCAATCGACCCCCATGACTCCCGGGGCCGGGCTGGTCGCGACCGGAAACTCGTTCATGACGTGCTCCTTGCGGGTCTCGTGTCTGAGGGCGGTGCCTCCTCGGCCAGGGCGTTCGCGAGGTAGGTCCAGTCACGTGTGAAGCGGTAGCTGCGGCGAGGCGGCGGCTGCGGCGCCTGGGTCTCCAGCCATCGGACGTGTCCGTCGCCGATGTTGCGGAACTCGTGCACGCACCCGACGCCTGCCCACGCCACGTCGCCGGGCCCGAGCCGGTAGGTGGTGCCGTCGAAGCCGGCCTCCACCTCGCCCTCCAGGATCAGGTACGCCTCCTCGAGCGGATGGTCGTGCGCGCCCGCGAACCCGCCCGGCTCGTACTGCACCATGAACATCGTCGAGAGGTCGGCCCCGAGATCGGAGTCGACCATCATCTTCACGCTGATACCGCTGTACACCAGAAGGGCGGTGCGCATGCTGGCGCTCAGCGCCAACCGGTCCTGCGTCTGCAGGGCGGGGTCCATCGAGTCGTCGTCGATATGACCGAACCAACGGTTGCGAGGATCCCGCACGTCGATCCGCCGTGGCGGCGCGCCCTCGAGCGCGCCCGGGAACTGCGTATCGAAGTCGAACCGCGCGCGTGGCAGCGGCGCCTTCATCTCCGCGAACTCCACGTCGGCGTCCGACGTGTTGCGCACCGCGTGGGTCATGCCGACCGGGATCAGCCCGTAGTCGCCGGCGACGAGCTCGTAGCTCCCCTCGGTCGTGTCGAGCGTGACCGTGCCCTC
>Ga0210076_1000115_pt1 | contig 16794 bp, 19 predicted proteins | sample MayberryNW_Catta_3_FD_184876 | JGI IMG/M metagenome (GOLD analysis project Ga0210076, IMG submission 184876) | Wetland microbial communities from San Francisco Bay, California, USA, that impact long-term carbon sequestration -... | ecosystem: Environmental > Aquatic > Marine > Wetlands ... | reverse complement strand
TGCATGCGAGCGCGCCTCCCAGCAGATGCCCACTCGTGCCCGCGGCCACGGGGAAGTTCAACATCTGCACGGCGAAAACGAAGGCGGCCACCAGGCCGGCCATCGGAGCCAGTCGATCGGACAGCGACTCCTTCGCCCGCACGAGGGAGAAGCCGAAGCCCCCAGCCGAGACCACGCCGGTCGCCACCGACACGCCGGCGTTCAGGAACCCATCAGGTACGTGCACGCTTCCCCCTCGGGACCGCTCTCGATGACACGAGTTGCAGTTGCAAGAAGTTGCGATTCCTTCGAAACCTGTATACCCAACGTCTCGCGCGAGCGTCAAGCCGCGTCAGTAGCGGGGCGTCTCCCGGTAGTCGCCGAAGACGGCGACCAGCGTCCGCACGATCTCGCCCTCGGTGCACCGTGCCCGGGCGCACGCGATCAACGGCTCGATCAGCTCGGCGTCGTCGGTAGCTGCGGCGGTGGCGAGCCGAGCGAGGGCCCCGTCGGCCGCGGCCGTATCGCGCCTCGAGCGCGTGCGGGCGACGGCGCCCCGCTGCTGTGCCTCGGCCTGCGGGCCGATCACGAGCGTGTCGACGGTCCGGGCCCCGGGATCCACGAAAGCGTTGACCCCGACCTTGACGAGATCGCCCGACTCGAGCCGTCGTTGCTCCTCGAACGCCGCCTCCGCGATCAGTTGCTGGAACCACCCGCGCTCGATGCCCGCGAGCACCCCCTCGAGCATGGAACCGCTCCCCACGTCGACGATGTGGGCGAACAGCTCCTCGGCGCGGGCCTCGATCTCATCGGTCGCCCGCTCGACCACGTAGGACCCGCCGAGCGGGTCGGCCACGTCGGCGACGCCGCTCTCGTACGCGATCACCTGCTGCGTGCGCAGCGCCAGCCGGGCGGCGTGCTCGGTCGGCAGCGCGAGCACCTCGTCGAGCGCGTTCGTGTGGAGCGACTGCGTGCCGCCGAGCACCGCCGTGAGGGCCTCGAGTGCGGTGCGGACCACGTTGTTCATGGGCTGCTGGGCGGTGTTCGACACCCCCGCGGTCTGCGTGTGGAACCGCAACCGCCTGGCCGCGTCGTCGGCCACGTCGTACCGCTCGCGGAGCCACCGCTCCCAAATGCGCCTGGCGGCCCGGAACTTCGCGAGCTCCTCCAACAGGTCGATGTGGCTGTTGAAGAAGAACGACAGGCCCGGCACGAATGCGCTCGGGTCCAGCCCCCGCCGCAGGCCGAGCTCGACGTAGGCGAAGCCGTCGGCCAGCGTGAACGCCAGCTCCTGGGCCGCCGTGGCCCCCGCTTCCCTGATGTGGTAGCCACTCACGCTGATCGGATGGAACTTGGGCACGCGCTCGGCGCAGAACGCCATGAGGTCGCCGATCAGGCGCAGGTGGGGACGGGGCGGGAAGATCCATTCCTTCTGGGCGATGTACTCCTTGAGGATGTCTGTCTGCAGTGTGCCGTCGAGGCGGTCCCAGGCCACACCTTGCCGTTCCGCCGTCGCGAGGAAGAACGCGAACGCGATCGGGGCCGGCCCCGAGATCGTCATCGAGGTCGTGATGTCGCCGAGCGGGATGCCGTCGAACAATGTCTCGAAGTCGTCGAGGGAATCGGTCGCGACGCCGCACCTGCCGACCTCCCCTTCGCTCCGCGGGTCGTCGGAGTCCAGCCCCATCAAGGTCGGCATGTCGAAGGCCACCGAGAGCCCGCCCTGCCCCTGGTCCAATAGGAAGCGGTAGCGCGCGTTCGTCTCCGCCGGCGTGCCGAACCCGGCGAACTGCCGCATCGTCCACAGACGCCCTCGGTACATCGTCGGGTAGACGCCACGCGTGTACGGCGGAGCACCGGGCAGACCGAGCGCGTCGCCGACATCGGCAGGGACGTCGGCGGGCCCCACGAGGGCGGGGACGGGTTCGCCCGACAGGGAGGTGTGCGATCGGTCCTGGTCGGGGGGCGGGGCCGCGTTCGGGTCCTGCAATCGGGCCTCCGTGGCGACGCCTCGTGCCGCCGGGCGCCGGGACGACGGATCGGCTGGCCGCTAGCCTGCGGCCTTGCCGACCAGCATAGCGGCGGCCGCGTACGGGTCGACGCGCCGATCGACCAGGGCGCTCGCGAGCTCCTCGTCGGCTTCGAGCACCGACGTGACCTCGAGCCGGAAGCGCTCCGCGGCCAGGGCTTCCACCTCCCGCAGCAGGCGCGCTCGGCGCTTCGCGCCGAGCGCGCCGGTCGCCCCCAGGTGCGTCCGGTGCGACTCGATCGCTTCCCAGACCGCCTCGATGCCCTCGTCCTCCGTCGAAGCGGTCGTGAGCACGGGGGGGTCCCAGTCGCGGGCCGCCCCGAGATGGAGCATCTGACGGAGCTCTCGCACGACCTCGTGCGCGCCCTCCCGATCGGCCTTGTTCACCACGAAGACGTCGGCGACCTCGAGGATGCCCGCCTTGGCCATCTGAACGGCGTCGCCCATGCCGGGAGCGAGCACGACGACCGCCGTGTCGGTCGCCGCCGCCACATCGACCTCGGCCTGGCCGACGCCGACCGTCTCGACCACGATCCGGTCGTAGCCGGCCGCATCGAGGATGCGGACGGCCTCGGGTGCGGCGAGCGCCATGCCGCCGAGGTGCCCCCGGGTGGCCATCGATCGGATGAACACGCTCGGGTCGGTCGCGTGCTCCTGCATGCGCACCCGGTCCCCGAGCAGGGCGCCGCCCGTGTACGGAGAGGTGGGATCGACCGCGAGCACGGCGACCCGAAGGTCACGCGCCCGACACACGCGGACCACCCCGGCGGCAAGCGTGGACTTGCCGACCCCCGGAGCGCCGGTGAGGCCGATCGTCGCGGCACGGCCGGTGCTGGCGAAGATGCCCTCGGAGAGCTCCTCGAGTCCCTCGCCCCCGTCCTCGACGGCACTGATCGCGCGCGCGACGGCGCGGCGATCTCCCCCCAGCACGCCGGGTACCAGCTCGTCGACCCGCATCGCTCGAGAGCCTATCGGCGGCGGGCCGCCCACGGGAGCGAGCGCGTGCTCGCCCGATCGTGCGCGGACAGCAGCGATGTGAACCTCGCGAGGCGGCGAGGGTGGCGCAGGAGTCCGTGGACACGTACGCGCCGCGTCAGCAGATCGGCGATCGCGGCTCGGCCGTCGGGATGCAAGGGATCGGGCACCCCGGCGCGCAGCGGCGCCGCGGCGAGGGCGAGCAGCCGGTCGGCGGGAGCGGCGATCCGCAGGTGGGCGTCGGGCGAGACACCGTCGGCCACCCGAATGCCGTCGGGCGTGAGCCGAACGGTCACCGCCACGCCCGCGTCGGGCACCGACAGCTGCACGATCGACGGGCGCAACAGGGCCTCGCGGGCGGGCTCCCGGGCCAGCTGCTGCTCCAGCAGTCCGGCGATCATCTCGGCGAGCCCGCTGGGACGGGGGTTCTCGATCGTCACCCCGATGCCGGTCACGGCTCGATCAGCACCTTGGTGGCGATGCGCCGCTCGAAGCGTTCGTACCCGTGCGGAGCGTCCTCGAGCGGGATCCGGTCGCTGACGAGGGGCAGCGGATCGAGCTCACCCGCATCGACCCGCCGCATGACCTCCCCCCAATCGCGGTGCACCGGGCACACGCCGGTGAACCGGACGTCGAGCGCCCTGGCCCACGCGACGCCGAGCTGGAGCTCGACCGTCTCGCCCGCGTAGACGCCGGCGACCACCACGCGACCGCCACGGCGCACGGCGGCGACGGCATCGCGATAGGCATCGGCCGCGCCCACGGCGTCGATCGTCACGTCGGGACCTCGGTCCTCGGTGACCTCCGCGAGCGCGCTCTCGGCGCTCCGGTCCCCCACGAGCAACGGCGTCGCCCCGGCCGCCGCAGCGAGCTCCAGCCGGGAGTCCTCTCGATCGAGCAGGAACACCCGATCGGAGCCGAGCGAGCGGAGCGACGTTGCGACACACCATCCGAGCGGTCCCGCCCCGAGCACGGCCACCGAGTCGGGACCGGAACCGGCGAGCGAGGCGGCATGGTATCCGGTCGTCAGGACGTCGCCGACGAACACCGCACGATCGTCGTCGACGCCCGCCGGCACCCGCAACAGGTTCACGTCGGCCCACGGAACCCGCACCCGTTCGGCCTGCGTGCCCGGCAGGTCACCGCCGAACGGGCCGGCGCCGAACACGGCCGCCCGTTCACAGAGGTTCGTCTGCCCTCGCGAGCAGAACCAGCACTCCCCGCAGGCAACCGCGAACGAGACGACGACCCGGTCTCCCGGCGCCACCGATCCCACGGCCTCGCCCGTCTCCTCCACGACCCCCACCGCCTCGTGCCCGAGCACCTCTCCCGGTGCGGTGGGCGTCTTGCCGTGCAGGAAGTGCAGGTCCGAGCCGCAGATCGCGGAACGGATCACGCGCACGATCGCGTCGGTCGGCTCACGAACGGTCGGATCGGGCACGTCGGCCACCTCGACGCTGCCGGTCCCGGCGAAGACGACCGCGCGCATCAGCCCTCGTCGGGGAACGTGGTGGGCACGGTGCCGCAGATCGCCACCAGCTCGTGCGCCGCCTGCACGTACCGGAGGATCTTCGGCAGGTCGCCCCGGACCCGGAGCTTGCCCTGCATCATCGCCCGCACGGGGTCGATCTCGCCGCGCACGACGTCCTTCCATCGACGGTACGTGGCCGAGATCGAGAACGCGGCTTCGGCACCTGCCTCCGGCGTGACCAGCAGGGCGGCCCTGCACTCGCCGTGCCACAGATCGAGGTAGCCCCAGACGTCGTCGGGCAGCCCCCGGTTCGGGTCGGCCTCGATCACGAATGCGATGTCGCCTTCCCAGTCGGAGGCCGCCGCCCGGTATGGCTCCGACGCGTTGATCTCATCCGCCAGGGCTCGGAACCAGTCCTCACGCGGGAACTCGTACATGCGCTCTCCGCCCACCGGTCCAGCATACGGAGCCCGCCGGAGGCGACGCCCCCACGCTCACCGGAGCGCGTCGTAGACGATCACGACGACCGCGATCAGGTTGAACGCGGCGTGCCCAACGATCGGGGCGAGCAGGGTCTTCCGACGTTCGTACACCAGCGCGAGGCCGATCCCGGTCACCACCATCGTGACCTGCAGCGCCACTGCGTCGGGCCACGGGCCCGGCACGTAGTGGATCACCCCGAAGAACACCGCGGAGACGATCGCTCCGAGTGCCACACCGTAACGGTCGCGGACCGAGCGGTAGATCAATCCTCGGAACAGGAACTCCTCGGTGATCGGGGCCACCACGACCGCGAACAGGGCGAAGATCACGAGCTCGAACCCGCGGAGATCGCCCGTGACCTGCTCGGGCACCGAGACCTCGCGGTCCGTGACCGCCGTCAGCACCGCGATCATGGCGGCGGCCGCGATACCGGCGACGATGCGCACGACGACCCCGAGGCCCGCGCCGATCGCCACCTCACGGCCGACGCGCGCGCTCGGCACCAACCGCAGGGCGGTGCTCCAGCCGGGGTGCCGGCTCCGCAACCACAGGAAGAGCGTGCCGATCAGCACCACGTCGACCACGAGCCCCTGCGCCAGCTCGCTGACGCCGCTGGCACCTTCCGCGGTCGTGTCGCCGAACGCTGCGAAGATCGGCGCGGCGGCCAGCGATCCCAGCAGGAAGCCGAGCAGCGCGATGCCCAGGGTCGGCAGGAACGTCCAGGTGACCTTGGGGCGACCGTCTGGCAGGGTCGCGGTCGCCGAACCCTGCACGGCCGGGGTGCCGATCGGGCTGCCGTCGGCACGCAGATCAGGGCGGCGCGGAGGCTCGGGCATCATCGGGTCTGACCCCTAGGGCAACCGGGTCGCGGGCTCCTCCACGCGGCGCACGTCGACGCCGACCCCGCGCAGCTTCTCGGCGAACCCCTCGTAGCCGCGATCGAGATGGTGGAGCTCGGAGATCTCGGTCACGCCGTCGGCCACGAGCGCGGCGATCGCCATCGCGGCCCCGGCACGGATGTCGAGGGCTCGCACCGGAGCGGCAGAGAGCCGTTCGACGCCACGGATCACCGCGTGGTGGCCCTCGGTGCGGATGTCGGCGCCCATGCGCCGGAGCTCGTCGACGTAGAGGAAGCGGCTCTCGAAGACGTTCTCCGTCGCGATGCTCGTGCCGTCGGCGGTCGCGAGCATCGCCATCAGGATCGGCTGGAAGTCGGTCGCGACCCCCGGGTACGGCAGGGTCACGAAGTCGATCGCTCGGGCGCGGTCGGCCTGGCTCACGCGCAGGCCCTGCTCGGTCATCACGACCTCGGCGCCGGCGTCGGCGAGCTTCTGCAGGAACAGGTCGAGATGGTCCGGGCGCGCGTCCTCGAGCGTGATCTCGCCCCCGGTCGCGACGGCGACCGCGGCCCACGTGCCCGTCTCGATGCGATCGGGGATCGTGGCGTGATCGGCGGGGACCAGGGCGTCGACGCCCTCGACCTCGATCGTGTTCGTGCCGGCGCCGTCGATGTGCGCTCCCATCGCCGCGAGGAACGACGCGAGGTCGGCGATCTCGGGCTCACGTGCGGCGTTGTCGATCACCGTGGTGCCCCGCGCGAGCACGGCGGCCATCATGAGGTTCTCGGTCGCCCCGACGCTCGGGTAGTCGAGCGTGATCGCGGCTCCGCGCAGCCCCGTCGTCTCGGCCACGAGGAACCCATGTTCGGATCCGACCTCGGCCCCCATCTTCCGCAACCCCTGCACGTGCAGATCGATGGGCCGTGAACCGATCTCGTCGCCGCCCGGCACGGCCACCCGCGCCCGGCCGGCCCGCGCGAGAAGGGATCCCAGCACCGCGGTCGACGCTCGCATCCGCCGAACCAGGTCGTAGGGCGCCTCGACGGAGGTCAGCTCGGTGGCGTCGATCGTCACCGAGTCGCCGCGCCAGGCGACGCCCGCTCCGAGGCGATCGAGCACCTCGCTCATCGTCAGGCAGTCCTGGATGCGCGGCACGTTGCGCAACTGGGTGCGGCCGCGCGCGAGGAGCGCGGCCGCCATGAGTTTGAGCGCGGAGTTCTTGGCGCCCGCGACCCGGATCGTGCCGGCGCAGCGTGCGCCCCCGGTGACCAGGAGTCGTTCCATCGGCGGAGTCAGTCTAGGCCGGGATCGGTCCGGGATCGGTCAATCCGCGAGGTCGATCCGTGCCCGAGCCTTCCGCAGCTCTTCGTGGACATCCTCGAGCTCCGCCTCTCCGAGCTGCGTGTCTCGATCCTGAACGAGTTGCTGCTCCAGCGCCGCGGCCCGGGCCCGGGCGGACTCGACGTCGATGTCGCCCGTCAGATCGGCGCTCGACGCAAGCACGTCGACGCGGGTGCCGGCTTCCCCCTGTTCGACGCCGACGCTGGTCACATGCAGGAACCCGCCGTCGACGACCGCGATGATCTCTCCGCCGGCCTCAGGATGGATTCGGAGCGGTCCGACCGCGAGCCGGACCATCAGCGGGGCATGGCCGGCGAGGATGCCGACCTCGCCGTCGATACCCCGGGCGATCACCGTCTCGGCCTCGCCGGCCCAGAGCTCACGTTCGGGCGTGACCACGTGCACGTCGAGCGGCGCGCTCACAGCGCTACCGCCTCCGGCTGCTTGAGCGCCACCTACGCGGCCTCCAACTGCTTGGCCTGCTCGACGGCTTCCTCGATGCCTCCGACGAGGAAGAAGGCCTGCTCGGGCAGGTGGTCGTACTCGCCCTCGGTGAGGCCCTTGAACGAGGCGATCGTCTCGTCGATCGGCGTGTACTTGCCGGGCAGACCCGTGAACTGCTCGGCCACGAAGAACGGCTGCGATAGGAACCGCTGGATCTTGCGGGCGCGCGAGACGATGACCTTGTCCTCCTCGGAGAGCTCGTCGATGCCGAGGATCGCGATGATGTCCTGCAGGTCCTTGTACCGCTGCAGGATCTCCTGCACGCGCCGCGCCACCGCGTAGTGCTCCTCGCCCACGTACCGGGGGTCGAGGATCCGGCTCGAGGAGTCGAGCGGGTCGACCGCCGGGTAGATGCCGAGCGACGCGATGTCGCGCGAGAGCACGGTCGTCGCGTCGAGATGGGCGAACGCGGCGTGCGGCGCGGGGTCGGTGATGTCGTCGGCGGGCACGTAGATCGCCTGCAGCGACGTGATCGACCGCCCCCCCGCCGACGTGATGCGCTCCTGCAGGTCGCCCATCTCGCCGGCGAGGTTCGGCTGGTATCCGACGGCGCTGGGCATGCGGCCGAGCAGCGTCGAGACCTCGGAGCCCGCCTGGGTGAACCGGAAGATGTTGTCGACGAACAGCAGCACGTCGAGGTGCTTCTCGTCGCGGAAGTACTCGGCCATGGTCAGCGCCGACAGGGCCACGCGGAGCCGCACGCCCGGCGGCTCGTCCATCTGGCCGAAGACGAGCGCGGTCTTCTCGATCACGCCGGACTCCGTCATCTCGAGGAAGAGGTCGTTGCCCTCACGGGTTCGTTCCCCCACCCCGGCGAAGACCGAGACCCCACCGTGCTGCTCGGCCTGGCGGCGGATCATCTCCTGGATGATCACGGTCTTGCCCACTCCGGCTCCGCCGAACATGCCGATCTTCCCACCCTGCACGTACGGCTCGAGCAGGTCGATCACCTTGATGCCGGTCTCGAGCATGACCTTCTTGGGCTCGAGGTCGGCGAACGGCGGCGCCTCACGGTGGATGGGCCAGCGCGTGTCCGCATCGATGTTCGAGGCATCGGTGTCGAGGGGATCGCCCAGCACGTTGTACACGTGACCGAGCACGCCTTCGCCGACGGGCACGGTGATCGGGCCGCCGCTGTTCTCGACGGGGGACCCGCGCACGACGCCGTCGGTCGGCTTCAGGGCGATCGCCCGCACCGTGGAATCCCCGATGTGCTGGGCGACCTCGCACGTGATCGTCGTGCTCTCGCCGCCGATCTCCACGTCGAGCCTCAGCGCCGTGTTGATCTCGGGCAGCTCGGCCGGAGGGAACTCGACGTCCACCACCGGTCCGATCACACGGGTCACGCGACCGCTCGCGTGCGTTTCGGTCTGCGCCATCGTCACTCCTCCGCTGCGGCGGCGAGGGCTTCGGCCCCGCCGACGATCTCCATGATCTCGGTCGTGATCTCGTCCTGACGAGCCCGGTTCGCCTGGCGCGTGAGGACCTTCATCAGCTCGTCCGCGTTGTCGGTCGCGGCCTTCATCGCCCGTCGCCGGGCGGCGTTCTCCGACGCCGCCGACTCGAGCAACGCCGCGTACACCTTCGTGATGAGGTACTGCGGCAGCAGGTGGTCGAGGATCTGCTCGGGCTCCGGCTCGAACAGGTACTCCGGGGGGACCTCGTCGCTCGCCGAGCCGCTGACCTCCTCGGGGGCGATCGGCAGGAACCGCTTCGCCGTGGCACGCAGCGTGAACGCCGACCGGAAGTCGGTGTATGCGCAGTGCAGCTCGTCGATCTCACCCGAGGCGAAGTCGTCGATCAAGCGGCGGCCGATGAGTTCGGCGGTCGAGTAGTCGGGAACCTCGGTGTGGCCCTGCCAGTCGGCGCGGATCGGCATGCCACGGAACCGGAAGTAGCCGACGCCCTTCTTGCCGCTCACGTAGAGGACCGGCTCGAGGCCGCGCCCGCGGATCGCGTCGAGCACCCCCTCGGCTTCCTTGATCACGTTCGCGGCGTATGCGCCGGCGAGGCCTCGGTCGGAGGTGCAGACCAACATGCCCGCCACGCGCGGCTCCTCGCGCTCCTCGAGCAACGGATGGGTGAACGAGACCGCGTTGCGCGCGACGTCTTCCATCGCCTGGGTGAGCTGGATCGCGTAGGGACGCGACGCCTCCACGCGTTGCTGGGCCCGCACGATGCGCGACGACGCGATGAGCTCCATCGCCCGGGTGATCTTCTTCGTCGACTGGACCGAGCGGATCCGCCGGCGAACGACGCGGAGCTGGGCGCCCATCTACGCGGGCGGCCCCTCGTCGGCGTCCATCGCTTCGTCGTCGTCGACGGAGGACATGCGGTCCCACCCGACATCGGGCTTGACCTCGTCGGGCGGCGTGGTCTCCCCGAGGGCCGCCTCGGAGCCGGCGCCGACAGCGGTCGGCGAGAAACTCTCCTTGAACGCCTCGAGGGCGCCCTTCAGCTGGGTCTCGGCCTCCTCGGGCAGGTCGCCCGAGTCGCGGATCGTCGAGAATACCTCGGGGCTCCGCGTCTCGAGGTAGGTCGCGAACTCCTCGATGAACCGTTTCGCGTCCTCGACCGGGTAGTCGTCGAGGTAGCCGCCCGTCACGGCATAGATCGCGACCACCTGCCGTTCGACGGGCTGCGGCTCGTACTGCGGTTGCTTGAGCACCTCGACGACGCGCGCACCGCGGGCGAGCTGCTGCTGGGAGGCCCTGTCGAGCTCGGAGCCGAACTGCGCGAACGCCTCGAGCGCGCGGAACTGGGCGAGGTCGAGTCGGAGCCGCCCCGCGACCTTCTTCATCGCCTTGATCTGCGCGGCGCCCCCGACGCGGGAGACCGACACGCCGACGTTGATGGCCGGCCGCACGCCGGAGAAGAACAGCTCGGACTCGAGGAACAGCTGTCCGTCGGTGATCGAGATGACGTTGGTGGGGATGTACGCGGAGATGTCGCCGCCCTTGGTCTCGATGATCGGCAAGGCGGTCATCGAGCCCCCGCCGAGCTCGTCGGAGAGCTTCGCGGCCCGCTCCAGCAGCCGAGAGTGGAGGTAGAAGACGTCGCCCGGGTACGCCTCGCGGCCGGGCGGGCGACGGAGCAGGAGCGAGATCTCACGGTACGCGACGGCCTGCTTCGACAGGTCGTCGAAGACGATCAGCACGGCGTCGCCGTTGTACATCCAGTGGGCTCCGATCGCAGCACCCGAGTAGGGCGCCACGTATTGGAACGGAGCGGGGTCCGACGCCGCGGCGTTGACCACGGTGGTGTATTCGAGGGCACCCTGCTCACGAAGGGTCTCGACCACCTCGGCAACGGTCGAGGCCTTCTGGCCGATCGCGACGTAGATGCACTTCACCGCCTGGTCGGTTCCCCAGTACTGCTTCTGGGCGATGATCGTGTCGAGCGCGACCGCGGTCTTGCCGGTCTGCCGGTCTCCGATGATCAGCTGGCGCTGTCCGCGGCCGATCGCCGTCATCGCGTCGATCGCCGCGATGCCCGTGTAGAGCGGCTCCTTCACGGGCTGGCGCGACACCACGTTGGGCGCCTGCACCTCGAGGTTGCGGGTCTCCTCCGATCGGATCGGCCCACGATCGTCGATGGGACGCCCGAGGCCGTCGACCACGCGCCCGAGGAACGCGTCGCCGACCTGGACGGAGAGGATGCGACCGGTCTGCGTGACAGGGTCGCCTTCCTCGATGTCGGCGGAGTCGCCGAAGATGATGCAGCCGATCTCCGACTCGTCGAGGTTGAACGCCATGCCGAGCAGTCCGCCGGGGAACTCGAGCAGCTCGTTGGCCATGGTCCTCGGGAGCCCGGCGACGCGCGCGATGCCCTCGCCGACCGAGATCACGCGCCCGACCTCCTCACGGTCGACGCTCGGCTGCCAGCTCTCGACGTTCCTGCGAAGTGCCTCGGCGATGCTCGCCGGGTCGATGTTCACTGCCATGTCGTCACACGCTCCCTAACCGCTGTCTGGCGTCTTCGAGCCGGCTCGCCACGCTTCCGTCGAAGACCTCGTCGCCCACGCGCGCCACCACGCCGCCGACGACGCTCGGGTCCACGACGACCTTGACGTCGACGGTGCGCCCCGTCGCCGCCGACAGCGCCGCGGCGAGCCGGTCGCGTTGCTCGTCGCTGAGCGCCACGGCCGCTCGGACCTCGGCGAGCGCGTGCTCACGCTCCCCCGCCGCCAGCTCGGCCAGGCGCTCCACGATCCTGGGGATCTCGCGGGCGCGGCCGGCGTCGACCACGAACCCGAGCAGCGAGACGGTGAGCGGATGGGCCCGGTCGCCGAGGACGTCGTCGATCACGCCCTTCTTGTTCTCGGCCGGCAATGCGGCGTCGGTCATCGACTCGCGCAGCGGCGTGTTCTGCTCGAGGCTCTTGGCGAACGCGAACAGCTCGTCCTCGACCGCCGGCAGGGCGTCCTCCGCACGGGCGACCGTGAACAGCGCCTCCGCGTAGCCGTCGATCAGGTCGTCGTGGGCCATGTCTCCCGAGCTCAGTTCTGTCTGCGGCCGTCGGCGACCTGGTCGATGTACTCGTCGATCAGGCGCTCGTGGGCGCCGGTGTCGAGCGACTGGCCGACCACGCGCCCGGCGAGCTCGACCGCGATCTCGCCGACCTGCCCGCGCAGCTCCTGGAACACGCGATCGCGTTCGGCTCGGATCTCCTCCTGTGCGCGGGCCACGCTCGCCTGTGCCTCCTGCTCGGCCTTCGTCTGTAGGTCGACACGGACCTGGTCGGCGGTGCGCCGGGCCTCCTCGATGATGCGGTCGGCCTCTTCGCGGGCGCCCGCGAGCTGCGTGCGGTAGTCGGCGAGGAGCTGATCGGCCTCCGCCTTCGTGGCCTCGGCCTTCTCGAGGTCGCCTTGGATCTTCTCCCGGCGTTCGTCGAGCAGGGCGCCGACCCGCGGGAAGACCCACTTCCACATGAAGTAGAAGAGGATGCCGAAGGCGAGCGCGCCGACGAGCAGCTCCTCCCAGTGGGGATAGAGGTCGGAGGCCTCGTTGACCTCCTCGGCGTGCTCCTCGGCTTGGGCGAGGAGGGTGAGGATCGTTGCCAGCATGCCCGCTTCCTCCTCGACCTAGATGATGAACGAGAAGGCGATGCCGAACAGCGCCAGCGCCTCGATCAGTCCGATGCCGATGAACATCGTGGCCCTGACCTGTCCGGCGTACTCCGGCTGGCGGGCCATGGCCTCGACGGACTTGCCGATCAGGACGCCGAGCCCGATGCCTGGGCCGATCGCGGCGAGGCCGATCACGAGACCGCGCCCGATGGTCTCGAGACCTCCCAGGTCCCCGCTGATCTGCGCCAACAGTGCCAACATGCTGCCTCCTTCGCTAATGCTCCTCGGCCATCGCCCCGCCGATGTAGGAAGCGGTGAGGATGGCGAAGATGAACGCTTGCAGTCCGGATACGAAGATCTCGAAGCCCACCAGCGCGATCGCGATGGCGAACGAGAACGGGGCGAAGATCGCCGTGATGCCCCCCTGGAGCATGGCGATCGTGCCGAGGAAGAACACCGCGAGCAGGAAGTGCCCGGCCATGAAGTTGGCCCAGAGTCGCACCGACAGCGTGATCGGCCGGATCACGATCTGGGTGAGGAACTCGATCGGCACCAACAGCACGTACAGGGGCGCGGGAGCCCCGGGCGGAACCATCACGTGCTTCAGGTACCCGAAGAACCCGTGCTTCCTCACGCCGACCGCGTTGTAGGTGACCCAGGCTACGATCGCCATCACGAGCGGGAACGCGATGCGGCTGTTCGAGGAGAAGTTGATGCCCGGCGCGACCTCGAGGATGTTCCAGAAGAAGATCGCGAAGAAGAACGTGGCGAGCAGCGGCATGAACCGGTCGCTGTCGTGCCCGAGCATCGGCATCGCGATGTTCTCGCGCACGAACTGGATGCCCATCTCGGCGAGGCTCTGGAGCTTGCCCGGCACCACCGAGGGCTTGCGGAGGCCGAAGTAGAAGAACGCGATGAACAGGATGAACCCGAGGAGCACGAGGAAGTTGATGAAGTTCAGGCAGAACGTCAGGCCGCCGACGTTCAGCGACGGTCCCCAGCAGTCCCAAACGAAGTCCTTGGTCGACGGCGGGTGGAACTGGGCCAGCAGTCCCGCGATCGCGGCGGTCATCGATGCATCCCGTGAGCACCTGCGTCGGGGAAGGACCACAGGTCGGCCTGCATCCTGCCGGACAGGATCTTCATCTCGGCTCCGAGCAGCAGGATCGTCGAGGGCACGACGGCGGCGATGAAGGCGACGACCGAGAACCAGTCGGTCGTGTTGAGCAACGCGATGATGACGAGGACGACGCCGAGGCGGATCACGAAGCCGCTGAGGCCCACCGCGTAGAGCAGCACGGGAGAGATGCTCGCGGCCCACGCGGTCGAGAAGCCGTGGGCCACGAAGTTCAGCGAGACGACGGCGATGCCGATGGCCGCCGACCAACCGGCGTCGACGCCGGCGACGAGCGCTCCGATCGCGAATGCCAGGGCCGTCGCGGGAAGGGCGAACGGCGCGATGCGCCGGATCAGTTCCCGTTCCGGCTCAGCCGTCGCCACCCTCTCCCCTTCCGTACCGGAGCCACACCAGATAGATCGCGCCGACCGCACCCAGGACGGCGCCGATCGCGAACAGGACCCCGTCGGTGCCGATCAGCCGGTCGCCGAGGTACCCGAGGCCACCCCACGCCGCGATCCCCCCGACCATCGTCGACGTGATCGCCCACCCCGTCCCCATGCCGATCCACGCGTCGTTCGGCTGTTGGCGGGTCATGGGCGCCACAGTATATGCGGTGGTCTTCGCGGGCGTCAAAGCAGCATCTGCGCTGGTCAGAGGGCATTTCCGGCCGACTTCGTGAAAGTTTTCACGAAGTCGGCCGACCTCAGGCTGCCGATGGTCCCCGCAGGGTCGCGCTCGCGGATGCGGCCGCCGCTTCGGCTCGACGATTGGCGCGGAAGCTCGCCACGAGGTTCAGACCCGCGGTGAGGAGCCCGGCCGAGAACAGGATCGTGCCCCAGACGTTGACCTGGGGGGGTACGCCGATCCGCGTCGCGCCGTAGACCCAGGTCGGGAACGTGTTGACGGCCCCGCCGACGAAGTTCGTGATCACGAAGTCGTCGAGCGAGAGCACGAAGGCCAGCAGGAAACCTGCCACGATCCCCGGCAGGATCAACGGCAGCGTGACCTTCGTGAACGCTTGGAACGGCGTCGCGAACAGGTCCTGGGCGGCGTTCTCCAGCGACCGGTCGAGACCTTGCACGCGCGCTCGGACGGTGATCGCCACGAACGCGATCGCGAAGCCGATGTGGCTGAACAGGATCGTTCCGTAGCCGATCGGCGTCTTCCCGAGCACGAACATCGACAGCAGCGACGATGCCAGCACGATCTCGGGGATCGCGATCGCGAGGAAGATCACGAAGTTCGTCGCGCCACGCCCACGGAAGCCGTAGCGCCCCAGCACGAGTCCGATCAACGTCCCCAGCGCAGTGGCGACGATCGCCGCCGGGATCGCCACGAGGATCGACGTCTTGACGGACTCGTTCAACGCTGGGATCGCGAACATCTCGCTCCACCAGTTCAGCGTGCAGCACGTGAAGTCGGCGATCTGGCGCTGGCCCGCGATGTCGTTGAACGAGAACACGATCATGATGAAGACCGGGCTCGCGAGGTAAACGATCATCGCGATCGTGAAGACCGGCAGGATGTAGCTGGTCCACCGCTTCCGCTTCGTTCGCAGAGGCGGTGCTTCGGTCGTCGCCCGGTCGAGGGCGGTCGCGCTCATGCCGCCCCCGCGGCGAGCGCCGCGTCCTCGGTGCCCAGGGCCTTCGCGTAGGCGAGGGCGATCACGAGCATGCCGAGCATCAAGATGACCGACAGCGCAGCCGCCTCGGGATAGTCCGCCTCGGTGAGGAACTTCGTCTGGATGACCTGGCCCACCATCGTCGTGCGGTTCGAGCCCAACACGCCGGAGTTCACGTAGTCACCCGTCGCCGGCACGAAGGACAACACGAGCGCGGCGAACAACCCCGGGTACGAAAGCGGCAGCACGACCTTGCGGAACGCCTCGAACCTCGACGCGTACAGATCCTTCGCAGCCTCGACGAGGCGCTTGTCGATGCGTTCCAGCGCGACGTACAGCGGCAAGGCCGTGAACGGCAGGAAGTTGTACGTGAGGCCGGCCACGACCGCCACGGGCGAGGCCAGCACGCGGAAGTCGTCGGGCAGCAGGCCGATGGTCTTCAACGGACCGAACAGCACGCCGTCGTCGGCGAGGATGAAGTTCCACTGCACGGTGCGGATAACGAACGACACGAAGAACGGCACCAGGATCAGGAAGAACAGGGTCGACTTCCACTTGCCGGCGTAGAACGCGATCCAATACGCCATGGGGTAGGCCAGCAGGATGCCGATGAGCGTCGCCAGCCCCGCGTACACGACCGCGCGGATGATGAAGATCTTCGACGACGAGAACGCGTCGGCGTAGTTGTCGAACGCCCAGGTGAACGTGTAGCCGCCCGAGAGCAGTCCGCCGGTCTGCAGCGACGTGTAGACCACGATGATCAGCGGAACGATGAACGCGATCAGCAGGTAGACGCCGCCCGGCGCCAGGATGCCGTAGGCGACCCGACGCTGCCGCTTGGCCAGGAACTGGTCGGCTCGCTTCGGCGGCTCGCCAGCCGGCTGGCCGGCGACGGTCGCGGTGAGGAGCGCGAGATCCTCGGCCTTGTCCTGTGCCACTTACGTCTCCGAGACCGGGATGAAGATGCTGTCCCACTCCTCGCGTTCCTCGTCGGTCGTGAGGTTGCGGGCGAAGGGCGTCCTCGCGAGCAGCGCGTCGTCGGGCCATAGGAACTCGCTGTCGGCGGTCTCCTGCAGGTCGCTCGCGAGCTCGCCCTGCTCGTCGGCCGCGTGCTGGGCGATGAGGTCCTGGACCGCCCCCACCGGCGACATGTACAGCACCCACTCGGTGATCATCTGGGCGATCTCGGGCTGGTAGACCCAGTCCATCAGCTGGTACGCACCTTGTGGGTTGGCGGAGTTCGCGGGGATCAGCATGTTGTCGATCCACAGCAGGGCGCCACCCTCGGGCACGGCGAACTCGAACGGCTGGTCCTCCCAGATCTTGTAGTAGAGGATGTCGCCCGACCATGCCATCGACGCCGC
>Ga0210076_1000114_pt1 | contig 16911 bp, 20 predicted proteins | sample MayberryNW_Catta_3_FD_184876 | JGI IMG/M metagenome (GOLD analysis project Ga0210076, IMG submission 184876) | Wetland microbial communities from San Francisco Bay, California, USA, that impact long-term carbon sequestration -... | ecosystem: Environmental > Aquatic > Marine > Wetlands ... | reverse complement strand
CGCCTGAACCAATTGGAGAAATGCATCAACGAATTAAAAGAGGAAAGATCTTCACAACGCAAACAGCGATGTTACCGGCGCTTTACGCGGGATCTGCCCGACTTCGACGAGCAGTTCCATCTCGGCTTCGGCTAAGCGCTGTTCTTTTTCGGTGAAGGTAAATTCGATTCGTGGGTACCGCGCGGACGCCAGCAGCGCTTCCTTGTCGCCCCCGTAGCGCGCGATAAAGGCTTCGGCGATCTCTTGCAGGTGCGCTTCGCTATAGGCGAGCGAGGCACGGAACGCCCTCAGTAAAACGTCTTTGATGCCGGGATGCTGCTGCAATAAATCTTCCCGGGCGGCCACCATATGCTTGATCATCTCGTCAAAGCCATGAAGTTTCCGCCAGGCCTCCCCGTCGGTATAAAGACAGGAAACCCCTTCAGCGACCTCACCGCGAAAAAAAAAATGGTCGAGCAACACCACGGCATCGGCTTTACCGCCCAGCAGCGCGTCGAGGAGTTTTTCCTGCGGATATCCTTCCCATCCAAGCTTTTTGTCATCGACGCCGTAAACGCGCCGCAGCAAATACTGATGGATCGCGTGCAAGCCCTGATGCGTCGCGATTACCCGCCCCTCGAGATCCTTCGGCGTTTTGACCGGGCCGTCGGCGCGCACGAAAACGCCATTACCCTTCATCGTCGACTTCCATTCCGTTGCCAGCCCGATGATCGGCGCGCCCTGCAGCTTGCGCCGGAGAAAATTAGGCAGATAAAGATTTGCCGCCTGCACATCGCCGCGGATCAATGCCTCCTCCTGTTCCTTACTCGGCGGATCGGGCAGCTCGATAACTTTCATGTTAACGCCGTCAGGCTTTACCTTTCCTACCGCTAAGGCATAGTAAGTGCGAAACATGCAGAAGCGATTACGATAATGAGCAAACGTTATATCCATTAACTCCCCAACGACGATCTTTCTGATCCAATATTGGTGTTCGAGAAAACTGCATCCTTCGTGCAAAGGCTCACGGCTCGACATTCAACGTCGAGGGACTCTTCGGTGACCGAGACGTTGAACCTTGAACTTTGAACCTTGAACAGCATGTTTATGCCTTCGCCACCTCTTCTTTCTTCGTATTGCAAATTTCCATTGCGGCCGCGGCATAGACCTTGGTGCAATTCACCATGTTAGTAATGCCGACGCCGCGGCGCACGCCGCTCGGCGAATCCCATTCCTCGCCAGCCTTAGTTTCCGTCGGATCGACCAGGTGCGTGCCGAACCCCGGACCGTAGGTGATCGCCGGCACGCCGTAGGCATTGATGCGCGAGCCATCGCTGGTGATACCGTAACGGATCGGCTTTGCATAAGGCACGGGCTGGTTGAACACCGTCTTGTGCGCCCGCTCCATTATTTTGACCAGCGGCTCGCTTTTGGAAATTTCATATCCTGGTGTCGTGAGATAGAGATCGACGCGGGTGTCGAGAATATCAGGTTCACGCTTGCGCACGCGCTCGCAAACCTGTTCAAGGTCACGCTTGATCGCCAGCGGCACGGCGTCGGGCAACATCTTGACGATGACAAAGATATCCGTTGTCGGACGCGTGCCGGGCTTGAAGGCATTGCCGCCGTCGATGGCGCCGATCTGCACGGTCGGCAGCATGAACTTGTGCGGATTCTTGCGCTGGTAATCTTTTTCCCAGTCTTGAATCGCTTGCGCCAACTTGCAGGCCGCGAGAACGAATTTCGTCGCTTTGCCGTCGACGCTGACCCGGGCCCAGAGCAGGCCGGCATTGCCGATTTGCAATTGCAATCCCGTCGGCTCTCCGATAATGCACATGTCCGCCATTACGCCGTGATCCATCAAGTAGCGGGCGCCGACGCCGGCGCCGCGATAAGCTTTACCTTGAAAACGACCGACTTGCGCCTTTTCGATCTCGCCCACGACGCCGGCGATGATCAAATCTCCTTTGAGCTTGATCCCGGCCCTTTGCAGCGCCGCCACCGCCTCGATGTAACAGGGAAACGCCGCCTTCATGTTGACCAGGCCGCGGCCGTAGATGCGGTCGTCGTCAACGACCGTCTCCTGCGGATTATCGAAATGGTCCATGTGCGCGTTGAACATCAACGTCGCTCCCCCGCCCGTTCCCTTCAGCGTCCCGACAACATTCGGTCTGCCGTCCTCGACGTACTGATACTCCACCTCCATGCCGAGCTTCTCGAACTCGCTGCCCAGATATTTCGCCACTTCCTCCTCTTCACCCGTAATGCTGACGATATTGGCCAGATTGCAGGCTAACTCGACAAGTCGATCGCGATCCACCTGTCGCAGAACTTCTTCCATTCCGTTCTCCTTCCGAAGTTATCCTATGCTAGTAAAACGAAAATTTTTTGTAGCACACTGAGCCTGACAGTGACAACGATCCAAGTTGACGGAGCAGTATTATTTACCTAGATTATGGCTTCCATGACAGTGGGACTGGACATCGACGGCGTAGTGGCGGACTTCATCACGCCTTTTTTGCAGCTGCTCGAAATGCACAGCGGAAGCGGCCCCATCGACCCGGCCTCGATCACCGATCCGAACTTTATCCATCATCCGTTTTTGACGCGCGAGGTTATTTTCGAATGCATGGAAAGGGCATCTTACGATCCCGAGTTCTGGCGCGGAATGGCACCGCTGTTATCGTCCGATCAATGGCAGGCCCTCGACAGAATCAGCAATGAACACGACGTCGTATTCGTCACTCACCGCTGGGTCCGTGATACTTACGACATCAATCAGATCACGTGCGATTGGCTGCGCCGGCATGGATTGACGCGGCCCGTCGTTCATTTCACCCAAGAAAAAAAATCTGCGATGATTCGAAGCCTCGGTATCGAGCTTTTTATCGATGACCGCCATGAAAACTGCGAAGATGTCGCCACCCAAACGCAGGCGGTAGTGCTGATGCCGCACCGGCCGTACAATCAAGCATTCAGTCATCCAAAAGTTCGGCGTATTCACGCGTTTGACGAGATCTGGGATCACTTACGATAACCAGCGGAGAAACTCATGGGCGTACTGGAGAACACGATCGCGATCGTCACCGGCGGCGGTGGCGGCATCGGCGGTGCCATCGTGCGAAGATTCTCAAGGGAGGGCGCCAAAGTCGCTGTTGTGGACATCGATACCGAGACAGCCGAAGCCGCGGCTGCTGAATTGACCGCTCAAGGAGCCGACGCGATGGCAACGGTGGCGGACGTTACAAAAAAGCAGTCGGTCGGCGAAATGGTCCAATCGACTCTTGACCGCTGGGGCCGCATCGATGTTCTCGTGAATGTCGCCGGCGGCGCCGAACGCAAGCTGGTCGTCGAAATGACGGCGTCGGATTGGGATCATGTCGTGGATATGAACTTGAAGTCGACGTTTCTCTGTTCGCAAGCAGCACTGCCCGCAATGCTCAAACAACAATACGGCAAGATCGTGAACATCTCGTCCATCTACGGCTTCACCGGCAATGCGACACGCTCGAGCTATGCGGCAGCTAAAGCGGGCGTCGCCGCATTCACCAAGTCTCTCGCCTTGGAAGTGATCCATGACGGCATCAACGTCAACGCCGTCGCGCCAGGACGCGTGACCACCCCCAGAGTTCGAAATCGATACTCCGACGAAGCTTGGGCCGCGGCGGTGGCGCAAGTGCCCATGGGCCGCGCCGGCACTCCGGAAGAGATCGCCAGCGCGGTGCTTTTCCTCGCCAACGACGAAAATAAATACATCACCGGGCAAACCATCCATGTGAACGGAGCATGGCTGAACTGGTAGTTCAACGGTTCAAGGTTCAAGGTACGCTCTCAGAACAGTTAATACACTCTAGCCGAATTAAAGGACTGCAATCGTTAACGGCTTCCGGATTTACTTTGAACATTTGAACCTTGAACTTTGAACGACAGATTAAGGAGGTCTTAAGAAATGTACGGTTGGCGCGCTAAAGTCGGTCACGTTGCCCCCTCGCGGGGCGATACATTGGTTTATGAATTTTATCAGATGCTGCCCGAGGGTTTTATGATCCTCAACAGCACCGGAACCATTCGCCAGTTGGTTGACGCCGACTTCGAGCGCCAATTGCAACGCATAGAAGAAGCCGCGGCCGATTTGGTAGAGAACAGATGCGATTCGATCATCATCGGCGGCTCGCCGCTGTTCACCAAGCTCGGTCATGGCAGCGATATTGAAATGGGCAAGAAACTTACGGCAAGGTTCGGCGTGCCTGTTCACCCGGCATTACGGGCGAAATCGAGGCGCTCAAGTCGCTCGGTCTCAAGAAGCTCGTAGTCGCCACGCCGCATGAAGACACGCTCAACGAGCGAATGAAAGCATTCCTCGAGGCATCGGGCTTTAACGTCCTGAACATTCAGGGATATGGCGTGAGAAAAAATGCGGATTTGACCGATATGGACGTGCACGCGGCTTATAAAATCGCCAAGCGGCTCTATGAGCAGGCGCCGGAAGCGGACGGTGTGTTTGTCCCCTGCCCCCGCTGGCCGACGATTACGGATGTTGCGCTGTTAGAGCGCGAAATCGGTAAACCGGTGGTCACGAGCTGCCAAGCGTATATCTGGCACGCATTAAAGATGGCGAAGGTGAAACAAGAGGTAAGCGGCTTCGGGCGATTAATGGCATCGCTCGCCAATTGACTGCTCGTTCCACAGCGGGGAGCGAGCATTCCGAGCGCTTCGCGAAGGGCTATGCGGGAAGACCTGCCGAGCTTGCCGCTGCAATCTGCCTGAAGGAGCGGCCGGCTACCTTCTACTGCCAAACACTTCTTTTAACAGATCCGTGGCGCGCGCGGCGGGATTCGTGCGGATTTTCTTTTCCTCTTGACCGACAACGTAAAAAAGTCCGTCGGTAGTTTTTTCGGTGACATACTGGTTGATATCGAAGGAGATACTTTTCGCGAACGGGATGTCCTTGTAGCGACCGATGAGATCGTTGTATTGGCGGGTGACGCCGACATCGGCCATCACGGTTTCGACCGGCGGCCTGAACGCAGTCTGAAGTTTTTTTGAAGTTTTCGCCTTGAAGTAATCCGTCGCCGCCGTGTCGCCTCCGTTGAGAATTTTGCGCCCGTCATCAAAGGTCATCTGACCAATGGCATCCCAAAAAATTTCTTTGGCGAAAGGCACCGCTTTCTCGGCAGCACGATTCATGCTGATGATGAATTCGTCGATCTGCGGGCCGTAACCGACAAGCCGAAGCGGCTGCTCAATCGTTTGTAACGGTCTTGGCATTAAGATCTTGATGGCTTTGTTTTTCAAGAAACCATCGATCGTGCCGGTTTGCGTGACGGCATTTTCCGTCCCTACCTTCAGAGCTTCTTGAAGACCGGAGCCGATCTTCGCATCGCTCAAACCAGCGCCGCCGGACATGCCTCCCAAACCTTTTAGAAATTTGTCGAACTGGGCGGACGCAGGCGAAACCATCACCCCAAGCAACGCGACGATGAGAATTACCTTAAACATCGTTCCCCCTCGATAGTATTCACAAACAAAAGAACACCGACTGCTCCATCGGGCTGGGTGAGCATTTCGAACATCAGTTCGCGAAAAAGGAAAGATCGGACTAGAGCAGCTCTTTGAATGGCTCAGGACGCGAGCGGCGATCGCCGCCCAAGTCAAAATCGTTTAATGCCGCCGCAAACGTGGCGTCCACGATCAAATTCATGATCTCCTGCTGTGCGGCGCGCGGCGAGAGCCGGAACGCCGTACGCAGCGGTGGAATCGCCGCTCGCCACTTGCTCTGGCTCACGTAGGCTCGCCCCAAATAAAAATACGCTTCGCCAAATTCGGGATTCTGGCGCGTTGCGCGCTCGAAATAAGGTACCGAATCGGCGAAACGTCCCTGATTGAAAAGCGCCAACCCCCGATCAAAACTATCGTAAGCAGGGTTGAAGCGTCCCAGGCTGGCGCAAGAAGTCAAGAAAACTGTCACGAGCGCTAACAAAATGATGGCTCGGTTTTTCATAGGATTCTATCTCCAGGCGCAGCTTGGACGAGCAGGGACATCAAATGTTGCGTCGGCTACTTCTCGAACGCCGATTTCAACATCGGCTCGAGATCGCCGCGTTCATGCAGCTCGTGCACGATATCGCAACCGCCGACGAATTTACCATCGATGTAAACCTGAGGAATTGTCGGCCAATTCGAGTAGCGCTTGATTCCTTCCCTTACTGCCGGGTCGGCGAGGACATCCTCGCTGGCAAATGGAAACCCGTAAGATCTTAGAATTTCCACAGTATGGGCGGAAAAGCCGCACTGCGGGAAGTCCGGAGTGCCCTTCATGTAAACCATGATTTTGTTGTTCTTCACGTTTTCGTCGATTCGACTTTTAACATCCTCGGCCATAACGTTCTCCTTGTTTGCCTGAGCCTTTAAGACCCCAGTTTGTCCCACTGCGCGGGGCTGAAAGTTTTGAGCGATAACGCATGAATCCGTTGATCTCCGAGCGGCTCTTTTAGCGCTTCGTTCACCAGACGATGCTGCTCGATAAGCGCCTTGCCCTCAAACGCCGGCGAAACGATGATGAGCTGCCAGTGATCGCCGCCGCCGGTTAGATCCTGAGTTTCCACGAGCGTCACAGGGATCGCCTTGCTTAACGTTTCCTTAATTTCTTCAGGGGAGATCATGGGAAAATCTTACCGATTAAGCGCCAAGCTTGCAACTCTGAAGTTGCTAAGCACAAACACGTCGCGTCAAACGATAATTAGCCTGCGGGAGCAAATCAATGCGGCTCGTAGAAGCTTTATCCGATGGGACCGGCGAAATCCGGACGAACCTTGTTCAACATGGCTCGTAAATCCATCCTCAATTCATCGAGCGTTGGCCGGCCGAGGTACCAGTAGCCGCAGTAAAGATTGTGAATCGTGAGATCAGGCATGAGCGAAAACGTATACGGCATGGCGGTCACACCGCGGCTCTTCGACGTTTCCGTCATATCGAGCATCTTGACGACTTTCCGTTCCTGATCGCTCAAGAAAATGAAGTTGGCGCCAAGGCCGGTTCTGAAAGCGTCATTGACTTCCACTGTGTCGACGCTCACCACTGCGAGTTTGCAATAGTTGATCGCCAGCTCTTGTTGAAGTTCTACGTAATGGCGCAACTGCACCTGGCATTTGCCTCACCAGTAACCGCGATAGAACGACAATATGAATGGAAACTTTCCAACGACTTCGGAAAGTTTGACAATTTGGCCGTTCTGGTCCGGCAGCTCAAAGTCGGGAAAGCGCTGGCCGATTTGCAGGTTCATGGTGCTATCTCCAATATCAGAATTCGCAGTTGTTGGCTGAACCTTCTACAGGTAACGCTTTGCCATCTCGGTGAAGAACCCTTTTCTTCTATAAGACGGCAAAACTAGGATCAAAGCTTTCATGTTCATATGAAGAAAACCGGCTGCTGAACCTTTACTTTGCTTTTGAATTTCCAATCTGAGCCTGAGACTGGCTGAGTTGTGCTCGACAATTGCTGCGGCCGATAGCGTATCGCCGCACCAAGATAGTGGGTGAGCACTAACGCGATCACCGCGCATTCGCAATGATCCAAAGAATCCATGAATATTGTGTGAATGCCCGAACCTAGGGCATAGTCCGATCTTTGTAGCTGAATGCATCATCAGCGTCAATCGCTGGTTTTCAGCCAGTCGCGGGCTTCCAAAGCCTGGCCACTTACCGCGGCACTGGCGTCGGAAGCTAGATAAAGGAATACCGGAACAATCTCTTTGGGCGTGGGCAGGGTTAACGGATCTTCAACGGGGTAAGCCTGCGCCCTCATCGCCGTGCGAGTCGCGGCTGGATTGACCGAATTCACTCTTATCCCAGCTTGGGTCACCTCATCCGCAAGCACCTGAGTGAAAGACTCAAGTCCGGCCTTCGAGACTGCATAAGCGCCCCATCGCGCTTTAGCCCGGCGTCCCACGCCGGACGTGACGTTGATGATCGAGCCGCCTCCCTGATCCAACATCGCAGGCAAAACCGCGCGTGTCATCAGAAACAGGCTTGTCAGATTGATGCGCAGCACTTCGTCCCACGCATCGGGCGGATAGTTCGCGATGTTCTCACGAGGTCCCAGGATACCTGCGTTATTGACCAGCACGTGGATCGTGCCGAAGCGACGCAAGGCCGCGCTGACAATTCGCTGGACATCTTCAAGGTTGCCGATATCTCCGGAGATCCCATCGATATCCCCACCGCCATGACGAATCGCTTCAACCGCCGCAGTCACTTTGTTTTCGTCTCGGCCGCAAATAAATACCTTGGCTCCCGCGAGCGCATACGCTTCGGCAATCGCTCTGCCAATGCCGCGGCTGCCACCGGTGACAAGCGCCACTTTGCCCAACAAAACTTTTTTTTCGTCACTTGTCATCAAAACAGGCCCCAGATATTTCTATTTACCCGTGAAATCGCTAAGAATCCATTACCGCCTGCTACTTTTTTCCTTACGATTTCGGTTAGCGATTGCCTGCGTCAGTCCATGGATAGTGGTCGACACGGGTGGTTTGCCGCTGAATGGCCGACTGCCCCCGGAGCTTCGCTGCGAAACAATGAGTTGCCGCGAACCATTGTCAGCTCACGAATCGAAGCACTGCCAAGTTTGCAGTGGGGTACGAACAAACGACGATTTACAAAATCGGTCGTGACTAATCCCCGAACAATATTCAAATCTTTGTAGATGGAATACGCCTTGCGTCTTTCAATAGGGGGCTTCGCCAACGAAATGACGCGAGCACCATTGGAGGTGGACCATGTGGAAATGTTTACTGTTCCTTTGGCTTATTCCTACAGCGTTGGCAATTCTGATTGTGTCGCGATTATGGAGCGGAATCCCGGCACTGAATCACGATCAGCGGCGCCTATTGTTCGATGAGCGAAGAGCGCGAGAGCTGACGCCATGGCTCCTGACGAAACTTGCGGTGCTAGCGCTTCCTTTTTTTGTTATCGGATTAGCGGAAGGCGTGATCTTGCTAAATCTGCCGTTTGTTTGGACTGTATTGGCGGCTTCACTGACAGGCACCGCCGCCATTTTGCTCTCCGCTCTATGGGTACGTTCGAACTCTCAGCTGCCCCGGATTTTCCGTCGCGTCGTAGCACGAACAGCCAGTCGCCTCCGGCAGAGGGCGCATATTTCCTCGGACTGATTGTCGGGCTGCATGCATGCGGCCAGTGATCCGCACTCACCGGCCGCGCATGCAGCCCTCTAAAAGAACGTTACTTCTTCTTCGATTTTTTTTGCGGCACTTTTCCACCGGCGCGGCGTGCCTCGGATAGACCGATTGCAATGGCTTGCTTCCGGCTTGTAACCTTCTTGCCTGACCGCCCGCTTTTCAAAGTACCTTTCTTCCGTTCATGCATCGCTTTTTTGACTTTTGCCGATGCTTTGGCGCCATACTTAGCCATCAAAATTTCTCCTTTCTAGCTCGTCGCGAATCTCGTCGGTCCCTGAGCGGTAAACAATGTTCGCTTTTGTCGGGACCGAAGTTAGTCCCCTAGCACTATCCTAACAACTCTCGTGCCAAGCTGACACGACGCGACGAACCGATCCGCGCATCAGCGCTACAGTGTTTCACAAGCTACCGAGCTGTCATACGGCCGCCCTTACATCTGTAGGCATTTATCCGACGAAACCGTCCGGCACGCATCTGACACCTCTAGGCCGGTAAGCCTCCAATTCGACCTGTGCTTTGTAAGAATTTTTTCCGACACTCGGAAAAATTTCTTTGCCTTTCGGCGGGAAATGGGATAAACAATGAAAAATTTGTACAGTGTTCATACTTCGCTACTTTATTCTCATAACTGTTCTGTTTCTGTTCCCCGCCCCGGTGTTGAGTCGATTCATCACCAGCGCCGTGGAATTCGCTGCATCTAAAGACGTCGGCTTTACATGGACCAGTGCGCATTCCCGAAGCGTGAAGATCATCCTTGAATATCGCGATAACGACACTTCGTGGCGCCGTGTGAATCTAGGATCGGGGTTTCTCTTGTCCCCCGATGGGCTGTTTGTCACGGCCTATCACGTGATGAAGCATTGTCTCGAGGCTCAGCGAGAAATCACCGGGCTTGCCGTGAGCATCGACTGCTCCAGCGCGCGGCCCAATCTTCGGTATGTGGCCGTCAATGGCGCTGATGAATTTCCGATCGAAATCGTTTCACATCTAAAAGAAGCGGACTCGACCAACGGCAAGGAAAGACAAACTCCCGACGAGATCATCAAACAGCGAGATTTTGTCATCGGTAAGTTGAAGACCAATGACAGCAGGAAGTTTGCATTTTGGCGGATAAAGGATTTCGATCCATCAAGTTTCGATGCAAGTCAGGCGAACGTCGATTTTAACCTCACTCCCCTGCTGCCTCCGAAACGAGTTTTTATCGCGGGATTTCCGAACGATCATGACTTTGTCATCTCGGAAGGGTTTTTGAATCTGACCGAGAAAAATAAGCGCGGCTACTTCGCGGCCGACATGAAAGTCTACACAACACCCTATCTGCAAAGCCAAGGCGTAGCGGCCGATACCAAGTGGGGCATGCGCATCGAAAACCACATGAGCGGGGGGGCGGTCGTCGACTCGTCGGGGTATGTGATGGGATTGGTCGTCAACGGCAATAAAACTACGGCAGGGGTTCTATCCATCGAAAATATCTTGTCAACTTTCTTTTCCCGGACAACCAGCCCCGGTGCGGCGCCAGCCGTGTTGCTGAATCCGACCGATACGCCCTTGTTTCTCAAGCGCGAAGCTCCGGAAACACCAACTGAGGACGAGGAGCCCTTACCGAACCTGCTGTCGCACGCTACGCATTCGGATTTCTCCTTTCCTCAGGCTCCAGCTTTTCCTGGCCGTGTTGCGCCACCTCCCGCTTCCGCTCCGTTCTCAGTGCCGCCGCGTTAGGCAGGCCAGCTTTACGGTTGTCTTTTTGCCGATTTTTTAGCGCCATCCAGGCTGCTATACATTTTAGCCACGATTTTTTTACTGCTCTTTAGGCGTGGGCTTCGGCCCAATTGAGACCGGTATGGATATCCACGGCCAGCCCACAGCGAAGATCGGCGGCCTGAATCATCGCTTTTTCAATTAATGTACGAGCGCGCTCTAGCTGATCGGCCGGAACTTCGAAAACCAGTTCATCGTGAACGGTCAGGAGCATTTTCCCGACAGGTTCTTGGCGCAAAACGGCATCGACATCGATCATAGCTTTCTTAATGATGTCGGCCGCGCTTCCCTGGATCGGCGCGTTCAGAGCCATGCGCTCACCCAATGCGCGTAACCGAAAATTTGAAGACGCCAACTCCGGTAGATACCGGCGGCGTCCAAACATTGTAGTCGTGAAGCCGTCGATCTTAGCTTTCTCGACCTGGCGCGCCAGAAATTCCCTCAGCTTCGGAAACTGCGCGTAATAAGTCTCGACAAAACTCGCCGCCTCGTCCATTTCGACACCCAGCCGCTGGGAGACTCCGTAAGTGGACATCCCGTACGCAATTCCATAAGAAAACTGTTTGACCTGATTACGCATTGCCGAAGTGACATCACCTAAGTCGATGCCGTAAACTTTCGCCGCGATGGTTGCGTGAAAGTCATGCCCCTGCGCAAAGGCCTGGCAAAATGTCTCGTCCTCGGAAAGATGGGCCAATACCCGAAGCTCGATCTGCGAGTAGTCCGCGGAGAGCAAGACATGACCAGGCGGAGCGATAAAAGCTCGGCGGATTTGACGTCCGGTGTCGCCCCGGATCGGGATATTTTGCAAATTTGGCGCAGTTGATGACAAGCGCCCGGTTGCTGCAGTCGCCTGCTCATATGTTGTGTGAATCCGATGGCTTTTCGGGTCGATCAACGCCAGCAGCATTTCCGTGAAACCGTTCTTAAGCTTCGAAACCTCGCGATACTCGAGCAGTGAAGCGATGATCGGATGGCTGCCCGAAAGCTTCTCCAGTTCCGCGGCATCGGTCGAGTAACCCGTTTTGATCCTGCGAGTTTTGGGCAAGGCCAGCTTCTCGAACAGAATGCGCTGAAGCTGCACGTTGGAATTAACGTTAAAATCCTCTCCCGCGGATTCCTGAATCGTTCGCTCCAGGCTCGTCATCTTCTGACCGAAGTCGGTGTTGAGCTTGTCGAGATACTCGCGATCGACGAGAATGCCGCTCTGCTCCATGCGCGAGAGCACTGGGACCAAAGGAAATTCAAGCGTGGTGGCGAGCTGCCAGACGCCTTGGCTCCGGAGTTGTTCCTCCATCAATGGAGCGGCCGCGCGAATCGCCACCGCTTCCCGGCAAACGAGTTGTTTCTCGTCAGTGGCAAAAGACAGCGTTACCTGTTCGCCTGCTTGAAGCTCGTGCTGGTCTGCGTCAATAGAAACGCCCAAGTAGCGAGCGACCGTATCAGAGATGGTGTAGCCGGAGCTTGATCCGGGCTCGAGAAGATAGGCGGCTATCTTTGTATCGCAATAGAGCCCTTCGATTTCCACTCCGGCACTGAGAGCCGACCGGTAGAGCCATTTGGCGTCGTGCGCCACCTTGCGCCAGTTTGGATCGTTCAAACAGCCAGCCAGCCGCGGCACTGCATCGGCGAAAGGCAATATGCGCGCTTCAGCGGGCCCGTCGCACACGGCCAGCCAGTGCTCGTTCCACGCAAACGCAACGATTTCGGCCTGCCGTAAATCCTCTGTCGATGTGAACTCGCCGACAGACACAAGTTCCAGGGCGGGTGTTGCCGTGGCCGAATGAAACTTGATCTCCTTCAGCCGCTCGTGCAGGCTGCGAAACTCGAGCGAGGCAAACAAGGCGCGCACGGCTTCGTCATCCCACGGTTCCAGGTGAAATTTCGCGGGATCCACATCCAAACTTACGTCGTCGAGCAAACGCCCGAGCTCTTTATTGATGCGAACTTGCTCCGCCCGTTCTTTGATCGCGCCGCGCAGCCTCGGCGTGAGTTCGTCGGCGTGAGCGATCACTTGCTCGATATCCCCATACTTATTAATCAGTTGAGCCGCAGTTTTGTCACCGACCCCTGGCACGCCCGGCAAGTTGTCCGACGTTTCGCCCTTAAGCGCGACGAAGTCGGTCCATTGCGCCGGTGTCACGCCGTAACGCTCGAAGACAGTCGCGGCATCATAGCGAATGACATCCGAAATCCCCCTGCGGGTCATGATCACGGCTATGCCGTCGCCGACCAGTTGAAGTATGTCACGGTCGCCAGTCACGATAATGACCTCGCACCCATGCTCTCGACATAGGCGGGTCAAAGTCGCAAGCAGATCGTCGGCCTCATATCCCTCGCGCTCGAGCATGGGAATTTGCAAAGCCTGGAGAACTTCGCGGATCAACGGAAGCTGCTGCCTGAATAAATCGGGAGTTTCGGCTCGCCCTGCCTTGTATTCAGCATATCGGTCCAAGCGGAACTGCGGCACGCCTTTATCGAAACAAACAACAACGCCTTGCGGCCGCTCATCGGCCAACAATTTGATCAGCATGGCTGTAAAGCCGTAAACGGCATTGGTAACCTGCCCGGATGACGTGACCAGCGTGTCAGGCAAAGCGAAAAAAGCGCGAAACGCCAGCGAGTGTCCGTCGAGCAACAACACCTTGCGCGAATCCGCTTTTGGGGGTGACGAACTAATTGATGGCTTTGTGCGCGATTTCTTTGAGACGGCCATGATTTGGCAGTGTAATCAGAGAATTTGCTTGCGGCAACCTCGCGAGCTTACGAAGTGTTCATCGACACGGGCTCTCCATGATGACATTCGCCTCGACTCAGCAAAGACGGCAAATTGATATGGGCTGGGGAAGTAAATACGGAATTATCGCGGCGGAAAAGAATCCGGGCCGGCGAGCTTTTGATATAGTTGAACAACCTCTTTGTCCCGCGGCAATTCCTTGATCGCGTGCTCCAATTCTTCGCCATTAAGCGGCGCCGGAGGGTCGCCCATCAACTTTTTATATTCTATGGGAAATTCCGGATCTGCGAACGCCTTGCGCATGGCCTCACGGAGCATCTGCACACGGTCACTGGGCGTTCCCGGAGGGAAGATATAGGGCCAGCGTGGATATTGGAAGGCGCGGAACATGTCGAGCAGCTTACGCTCAGTATCGGACTTGGCGAAACTCTCCAGCTCGGGCACCTGAGAAAACACAGGATGATGGCGCCCTTTGGGAACCGTGAGTGTGGCATGGAAATGCACCAACTTCTTTGCGATCCACTCTGGCTGCTCGATCACGAACCTGGCCGCTCCCGTGGCGTGCGCGTCGATCTCGCCACGGTTAAGAGCGATATAAATTTCCGGACCGGTAAACCCGGTGACAAACTTTGGATCTTTCAAACCAATTAGATAGGCGACCATGCGCGCCGTAACATAGACTGGATGGCCTACCGCGTGAGCGCCAAAACGTATTCCGCTGGCGCCCCGGAGTTTGGCAATCGTGTCGAGCCCCAGCTCCCCCTTGGTATAAAAAATGTAAGGATCGCCGGAGTCCGTCGATCCGAGGTATATAAATTTATTCAGATCGTAGTTGCTCCCAGGGAGAGCCAAGATCGGACCTACGACTAAGCCGGCGCCGATCGATCCGATCGTCAGGCCGTCGGGCCGGGTAGAGCTATAAATGACGTTGGCGGCTTTCCTGCCGGCCGCTCCTTGGATGAACTCAAGCTGCAGACTCGGCTTTCCCGGAATGTATTTTTCCAGGAATTTCATCAGCGCCCTGGTCTGAAACTCTCCGGACCCGCCGGGCCCACCACCCCGGACTATTTTGATCGTTTTCCCCTTGTAGAAATCTGCTTGCGAGAAGGCGGTTTCCGCCGGTAGGATTACAAGCAGACCCAACAGAACTATTTTCAACGGCAAGGGTAGAGCTGCTCCCTTGAATAGCGTTTTCATAGCCATCCTCCTGCAAGAGATCGCACGGTTTTACTGAGGCTGAAAAATGCAAGCAAATCGGATCCACCGCGTTGCAGCGCTAAGGGCTACTGAATCATCGGTGCGCCCAGCGCAGATACCAACCTTCGTGTCCTTCGCGTCCTTCGGTGAAATATTTGTTTCTTTTTGGTTGCGGCTCTGAGCGCCCGGAAATTTGCTGTTGATAAATGGATAGCTCTACCTATCCTCTCAAGACCAGTCAGTCATCGCGCACGACGACGCAATTATCGCAATGGGCAGCGGCGTAGATCGATTGGCCGGACGCGAAGCGTTGGGATGGTGGCGCGATAACCCTCAAAGACGCGCCCGACCCGAGCTCCACGTTGTAATCGACGGCGTCGCCAAAATGGGTGGACCGGCGGATCGTTCCTGAGAAAAGATTGTAACCCTGGTCGGCGAGGTGTCGCGCTCCGGCCTGGTCGGCGACAAGCATGATGTTGTGCGGACGCAAACACACCAAAACTTCGCCCGCAGGCGGCGGACCGCCGGCGTCGCTCAGGCGAATCTTCACGCCGTCGGCTAAGAGCAAATGCCCATCGCCGTCCATGCGCCCCGTGAGAATATTCGCTTTGCCGACAAATTCGGCAACAAAGCGCGTCTTCGGCCGGTCGAATATCTCCGCCGGTCCTCCGACCTGAACTAAACGACCTCGATCGAGCACGGCAATCCGATCCGAGGTCGCCATCGCTTCGGCTTGATCGTGCGTGACATAGACGGTGGTGATTTTGAATTCTTCGTGCAGCCGGCGGATCTCGAAGCGCATCTCTTCGCGCAGGTTCGCGTCCAAGTTGCTGAGCGGCTCGTCCATCAAAAGAATTTGCGGCTCGACAACCAAGGCGCGCGCCAACGCGACGCGCTGCTGTTGTCCGCCCGAGAGCTCGGCCGAGTAACGATCCTTCAATTCCGCCAGATGCACGACACCGAGGAGTTTGGTCACCTTGGCGTCGATTTCCTGCTTTGAAAGTTTCTTGAACTTGAGACCATAGGCGACATTTTGCGCGACGGTCATGTGCGGCCACACTGCGTAGCTTTGAAAGATCATCGACATGTTGCGCCGCTCCGGCGGTACCAGCAGCGCCGCGGAAGAAACCACCTTGCCGTCGACGCGAATCTCTCCCGTGTCGGGCTGTAAAAATCCCGCAAGCAAACGCAGGGTCGTGGTCTTACCACAACCCGAAGGGCCGAGGAGCGAGACAAACTCGCCGTCGGTGATCTCCAGATTGAGATCATCGACAGCCGCCGTGTCGGTAAATTTTTTAGTGAGCCCGCGTAGAGAGACGATCGCCATGGACTATTCTCTGGTCGCGACCACGTCGCGACCGGCAAACCACTGGACGCCGAGGATCACCGCAAAGGACACGACGAGCAGGAGGATGCCGAGCACCGCGATGACACCCACCTGCCCTTCTTCTTTGAGATCGAAGATAACCACGGAGACGACTTTCGACTTGGGTGCGAAGAGCAATATCGAGGCGCTCAGCTCGCGAATGACGCCGATGAAGATGAATGACCATGCGGCGATCAGCCCCGAGCGCGCCAGCGGCGCCGTGACATCGATCAGCGAAGTGAGCCGGTTGGCGCCAATGATGCGGCTCGCGTCTTCCAGCTCCGGGTGGATACTCTTGAAAGTCGACTCGGCCTGGGAAAATCCGATCGGCATTTCCTTGGTTAAATAGGCTACGAAAAGAATCCACACCGTCCCGTACAGCACTAGCGGTGGGCGCGTGTAAGCGATAAACAAGCCTACTGCCAAAACGATACCTGGTATAACGAGGGGCGCCAAGGCGAAAAAGGACAGGTAGCGCGCGCCGCGAAATAGATTGCGATTGGTGATGTAGGCGACCAGCGTTGCCAGCACCGTGCCGAGTGTGGCGGTCAATAGCCCTAATTTGAAGGTGTTGTAGATGGCGAGCTGAGTATCGCCGTATTCGAAAAAAGCGAACGATAAATTCTTCAAAGTAAAATTATCCCAGGTCAGGGGCATCGCCCAGGCTTGCGACAGCGCCGC
>Ga0210076_1000113_pt1 | contig 16941 bp, 16 predicted proteins | sample MayberryNW_Catta_3_FD_184876 | JGI IMG/M metagenome (GOLD analysis project Ga0210076, IMG submission 184876) | Wetland microbial communities from San Francisco Bay, California, USA, that impact long-term carbon sequestration -... | ecosystem: Environmental > Aquatic > Marine > Wetlands ... | reverse complement strand
GAGTGACCTGTTTTTTTACTAATGAGACAAAAATGAGTAAATAAGTGAGTCGTTCCAAGGAGGCAGAGAACGACATGGTAACGGAGCAGGAGGGGAAGAAGGTGCGGCGGATATTCACGGCAGAGCAGAAGTTCGAGATTTTGAAAGACATCGAGCGCTGTAAGACGATCAAAGAAGGATTGGCCAAGCATCAGCTGGCGCAATCGCTGTATCACAAGTGGAAGCGGCAGTTAGCAGTCGGAGTGCGGGCATCGTTGCGCAATAGCCGGCCGTTGAAGCCGGTCGATCTCAAGCGGTTGGAAGCCGAGAATCGCAAGCTCAAGGAGGTGGTTCTCAACCAGGCCTTGGTGATCAGCGAGTTAAAAAAAGAGATGAACTTGGATTGAGGGGGCGGGGGCGGCTGATGGAACAACAGAAACAAGCGATTGTCGAACTGGTGGTGTCACACCGCGAGCACGGGCGCAGGGTGGGTGAAGTGCTTGGTAGCGCAGGAGTGGCACGGTCGAGTTACTATCGGTGGAAGAAAGGAAACGGAGAAAAAAAGGCTGAGCGGCAAAGCAGCTATGAGTTAACGGTCGAGGAACGAAGCCTGATCGACGAGGTCAAAGGGCAATATCCCGAGTACCGCCACCGGCGCGTTCAGGGAATGCTGCAGCAGCGCGGCGTGTATTTATCGGCATCGGTAATCTACGGGCATTTAAAAGCCCAGGGGCAGATCGAACCCTACGAGCGACGGGCGGCGCCGTGGAAGAGCCCACGTTACGAGGTGTGGCAGAGAAATCTGATGTGGGGGAGCGATTGGACCAAGCTCAGTGTGGGCGCAGTGCGCTGGTACTTGCTGACGGTGATCGATTTCTTTTCCCGATGGATCATCGCCTGGGAGGTGGTGCCGACGGTCAATGCGGGACACGTGAAAGCGATTTACCGGGCGGGGCTAAAGAGCCAAGGGATATCGGTTCGCAGTCAGACCAAGCCCGAGCTCAGAGTGGATCGGGGATCGCCCAACACATCGGGAATCACCCAGGAGTTTTTTGACACCCTGGCAGCCGATTTGTCGTTTGCCCGGGTCCGACGGCCGACCGACAATGCGCTTACCGAGCGGTTCTATGGGTCGATCAAGCAGGAAGAGATCTATCTGGTCGGGAATTATCCTGATGAGATCTCGGCCCGAGAAGAGATCGGCCGCTACATCGAGCGATACCATCACCACCGGCCGCATCAGTCGCTGATGAATTTCACTCCGGCCCATGTCCATGAGGTCAATAACAAAAGCCGACTGATGGCGGAGCTAAAAGAGATGAAACGAAAAACCCGAGAGAAGCGAAAAGCTTATTGGGTCACGCAACAAAAACTCAGCCAACCCCCGCCCGCGGGGGGATGTCCAGACAAGGGTCACAGCGAGATCGTTAATCCTGGGGCAAATACGGAAGCCGTTTTTCAACACCAACCACCGGATTCTCAAATCGAGAGTCCGACAACCAAAAACGACTCACTTGTTGATTCGATTTTGTCTCATTGAAAAAAAACTGGACAATAAGTAAGTATACATGTTTAGGCAGCGTAGCGAGTGGTGTTGGATTGGAAGAAGGTACGAATGTGCTTGGGATTTTTCTGCAGATAGCGCAGTCTGGAAGTGACTGCCGAGCGTAGGCTTTTCGTATTGGTGATTATCGATCTTCCCACAGCGTTATTTTTGACATCGTTCCAGACGTATTCATCAGGGTTGAGTTCGGGAGAGTAGGAGGGAAGATAAAAGAGCTTGAGTTTGCCTTTCATCGTCTCCAGGAATTTTTTCACAAGGCGCGCTCGATGAGTCGGGTGACCGTCCACAATAAGAAAGATAGCTTTTCCCCAGCCATGCATCAGACGCTTGAGAAATTCTACAAACACCGAAGCTCGTACTTTCTTGCGAGTAACCATGAACCGAAGCTGGCCTTTGGGGCTAACTGCCGAAATCATGTTGAGCGAAAATCTCTGGCCGGTCTGCTTGACCACAGGAGTCTGGCCGATGGGCGCCCAAGTCGTTCCCGCATGGAAATCCGACCGAATCCCAGACTCGTCAGCAAAAAAAATCTCTGCTTTCTCCCGGTTCGCCTGCGCCCGAATCTTGGGATACTCGCTTTTTACCCATTGCTCGACCAACGAGCGGTTTTGCTCAAATGCTTTAGCCAAAGGTCGCTGGCAACTCAGGCCCAATTGCGCCAAAAGCCGACCCACCGAAGCCAAACTCAACTTCACGCGATACTTTCTCCAGATCAACGTGCGGATCATCCCTCTAGTCCACAAGGCAAATGGAAACTTCAACTGCAGCGGACTCTTCATCGTCACGGTCCGATAAATCCACTGAATCTGCGGCCCGCTCAGCTTGTGCGGCCGGCCGTAAAGCTTTCTGGCCTTGAGAGACCCCCAACCGCCAGCCCGATACGCTGCCAGCCACTTGTAAACGCAGGCTCGAGAAAAACCCAACACGCTGACAACGACTTCCGGACTTTCGCCGCTCTGAACTCGCTCAACCGCCCGAACTCGTATCGCCTCCAAAGTCTTGTGATCCAGTTTCCTGGCATCTTGTCTCTTCACGCAAACACTATTACACCAAGCACTGTCGAATGTCTACTTACTTATGAACTGATTAATAACTAACGAACTCCTTAGTAAGCCAGCGGTTCCTGACCTCCGGGTACCGATACGGCAAAGGCGTTGAGGGTCATGGCGACCATCGCATAGAAGCCGATGGCGCTGACCAGCTCGACCATGACTTGTTCTCCGAAACTCGCGATCCCGCGCTGATAACTCGCGTCCGACAACGTTTGAGTGGTGTTCAGCTCCATCGTGAGGTCGTAAACGAGTCGCTCGTCTTCGCGGGTGAAATCCGGCGTGCGCCGTTGACGGATCGCTTCAATGATCTCGGGAGAAATTCCGAATTTGAGCGCGTGGGGCTCATGGATGAACCAGGCATATTGCGCGGTGGCCAGCCGCGCCGCGACAAGAATCATCAACTCGAGCAAGCGCCGTTCGAGCTTTACACGCGAAGCGAACATCTCCTGGAGCTTGATCGTGCTCTCGCAAAGCTCCGCGTTGCGCAACCAAACCGCGAATGGACCGCGCATATGGCCGCGCTCGCGCACCATTCGACCATAGATCGAGCGCTGCTCGGGTGCGAGATTATTTTCGTCGATTTCTGGCAGACGGCCCATCGATTCTCCTCGGCAAGCGGTTCCAAGAGTTCCAGTCGTTCCAGACGTTCAAGCCCCCTCTTGTGTTCTCCCCCGCGGACGCGGGGAGAATGCAGGAGGAGGATCACCCAGGGCAGAATCATCCATCATTGATTGAAGCGTACTCGAATCAAACCTCAGACGCGAACAAGAGAGCGGGTTACGGCTGCTGCCCCTTCTTCAGCGATTCGGCGAGCTCGCGCAAATATTCTTCCTGCTCCTTGCCCTCGTACAGCGCGAGCGAGCCATCGCTTTTCAGCGGGATGCCGCCGAAGAAATGAAAAGCGTGGCCGTCCCAGTCGTAGAACTCATCACCGCGTTGATAAATCTCTTTCCACTTGTAACCGACCGGACTGCGGTGCAGACCCGTGCGGGCCGGGAAGTTGTCTTCTTTATCGCGCGAGTCTTTGAGAGTTTCTTTCGGTCCCTCTTCTTCCGGAAGGCTCTCCCACATGCGGCGGTAGTTGGGAAAAAATTCTTCCTCGCGCACCAGCAAGGCCGTGTGCATGTCCCACCATGGGCTGTGGCCGGCGATGCGCTCATCGACCTGGTCAACCAGTTTATAGACCAGCCGAGCTCCCGCGCGCATGCGCAGCACGAGTGTTCCCTCGGCCGTCTGAGAATTACGCTCGACCGCCATGCCGCAATACTTTTCGAAAAAAGCCGCGGTCCTGGCGAGATCGCGGGAGCCGTAGACTCCGTGGCTGATACGGCCGACCCTTTCTTCGGTGGCGATCTCCATGGCGCCTTCCGGCATTTTGACCGGCGCCCAGAATTCATACTGGTTGCCGTCCGGATCGGCGAAATAGATGACCGTCCCGTCTTCCCCTTCGGCGGCGGTTTTTACCGGATCGGTGTGCGGGATTTTGTGTTTGTCGAGCCGGCGCAGGTGCCGATCAATGTCTTCGGGCCGAATGTAAAAGCCGCACCTGGGGAGATCCTTCCCCAGTTCCTTCGCCGCCGGGTAGTTTTCCGGCTGGAGGAACGCGCCGATGCGGCACGAACCGCCCTCCCACCACATGAAACAGAAAATCGGTGTGCTCTTTTTTCTCATGTTGGTCGTAAGTCCGTTGATCGGCCGGATCGGCAGACCGGTGGCGTTGAGCGCCCAGTAGGTCCACGCCGGCAAGTCGTTCGTGCCGACCACATAATGATCGATCCAGTGGACGGCGCCTTTAGGTTCCACGCTGTTCATCGAAGGTCCTCCCTGCTGCTCATCATGAAAAAAGGCCAATACCCTCTACATCACAGGCCATACAGCGCTGCGGCGTTTTCGCGATAGATTTTCCTTTTCACATCGTCTTGAAGATGCGCCGAGTCTTTCTCGATAATCTCTTTGGAAAAAGGCCAGGTGCTATCCGGGTGCGGGTAGTCCGAGCCCCACATGATATGGCCTTCGCCGAAGAATTCGATGAGGTGCAATCCGACCCTATCTGTTTGAAACGTCGCCCAAACCTGACGCTTGAAAATCTCGCTGGGCATCGCTTTCAGAGGAATCTCCGCGGCCTTGCGGCGCTCGAATTGTCTCTTGTAACGATAATCCATTTCTTGAACGACGAACGGGATCCAGCCGATGGCCGATTCGGCGAGACAGAATTTCAATTTCGGATGGCGCTCCAAGGTTCCGAAGTTGAACATGTTCACGAACGGATTGAAAAACGAAGTCGCGCCGTTGCTGAGCCCCATATCGAAGGTTCCCGGGCGCTCGCCGGGCTTGACGGCGTCGATGGTCGCCCTGACGGTTCCCGGCTGGGTGCTGCCGCCGACGTGATACGACACGACGATGCCGGCGTCTTCGGCGGCATCCCAGAACACGTCCCAGGGCTTCATATTCATCTCGAGCGTGACGTCGTTGACCAGAAAGTTGGCTTCTTTAAACCCCAGCTTGGCCACCCGGATGACTTCATCGCGCGCCGCTTCCGCGTCGACCGATGAGAGCATGGCGACGGGAAAGAAGCGCTTCGGCGCGGTCTTGCCGAACTCGAGCGCCCAATCGTTGTAGGCCCGCACGCAGGCATTCCTCAATTCGGGCTCGCCGACTTGCATGGCGATGATCGGCGGAAACATGAGCGATGCGTCGACGCCGTCGCGATCCATATCGGTGAGCCGCTTCTCCGGCGTGGTCGGCCGGTACGCTTCGGCGACTCCGCCTCGGTCGAGGGCCAGGCGCGTGCGATTGGTCTTGGCAAACCAGCGCTCGCCGCGATAATCGGCCCAGGTCTCGCCGTCGCATACCCAGTACTCGCCCTTCTCGCCGCGGTCTTCGACGTGGGGCGCGCGTTCGAGCAGATTTTTCGGCAGGCGCTCCGTCCACAAGTCTCTTGGCAGATACCCCAAGTCGATGTGATCGTCGGCTGAAATCATGGTGGCGGTCATCGTTGCGCTCCTTTGGCCTTACGTGGTCGAGTTCTTCTCGGGCAAACTCGATTCTCACGCTAACCACCGGGCTCTGTCAAGCAGCGCCACCCGTAAGATCACCGCAGCGTCGAAGCGTGTAGCATGAGAGGGCGGGATGATTCTCGAGGACCAGAGCGCCGTGCGGGCTTGTTTCGAAATGAGTTGTTCGAGTGTTAAGATGTCATCTACGCCGAGAGGCTCTCGTTCGATTGCGGCTCGCGCTGGAGGTGAAACGCTTATGAGAACGTCACTTTTGCGGGTTTCGGGAATCCTTTTTGTCGTTTCGGCAATCGCTGCTTGCGCAACGACCACGCCGATCGTCAGTGAATGGCGTAATCCGGCGTATACGGCGGGTGCGTTCAACCGCATCATGGTCGGCGGGCTGGGCGGGGACGGCAGCGTGCGGCGCAACTTCGAAGACGAATTCGTGACGCAGCTTCGGGCGACTGGCATCGATGCGCTGCCCAGCTACCGGTTCATTCCCGAGGATGAAAAGCTCGACGAAAGCAAGCTCAAACAGGCGGCACAAAAGGCCGGCGCGGATGCGCTGATATTTGCGCGGCTGATTGAGGTCGAACAGAAAAGCCAGTACGGTCCCAGCTATTTTCCGTATACTTCTTTCGGCATCTTCGGCTCCCATGTCGGAGCATCGTGGCACGGTCTCGGCGGCGGGGCGCGCGTTTATCGCTACAACGAGTATGTTTCGGAGACCACGCTGTACGATCTTGGCAAAAACGACGTCGTCTGGACCGGTACGGTCAAAACGACCGAGCCGGAGAACGTGCGAACTGCGATCAAGTCATACGTCGAGACGGTCCTGAAAACCCTCCAAGAGAAAAATCTTCTGCCTAGCAGGAGCGCTTGACCGAGTTTTTGTCATCCAAAACCGCGCAGTCTTGCGGTACTCGGAAACAAACAAATTTTCGCCTTGCAACGAGTCTTCGACTAGGCATAGGGTCAGCTGTGAAGATGGCGTCGTTCCGAACGATAGGAGGATGCTATGCCGAGAATCACTCTGGATCTCAACAATGCTGAAGACTGCCGCAAAGTGAAAGGGCAGTGGCGTGTCGGCCAAGGTCTCGTTCCGGGCCAACCGAACGAGGGTCTCGCGGCACAATTGCTGAACACTCCGGCACGCTTGCCGGACTACGACGACTCGAGCTGGGAAGTTTGCACCAACATTCGCAAGAGTATTTCCAAGGGATTTACCTTTGCCTGGTACCGGATCACCGTCCAGCTGCCGGAACAGGTGAACGGAGTCGACGTCGCCGGCTGTCGTGTATGGTTCGAAACCAATGTCGATAATTACGGCGAAGTGTGGATCGACGGCAGAATCGACCGTCCGACGGGCGCCATTGCCGGCATCAATGCTTCACAACGAGTGGAAGTAACCAACAAGGCGGCGCCGGGAACCAAGCATGTGATCGCCTGCCTGGTCGTGAACGGTCCGCTCGCCGAGCCGCGCGGTGGGGTGTTCATGCGTTACGCGACGCTGTCGTTTGAGACGGCAGGGTAGGCTCGGCTAGCGCCCGGCAAGATTTCACCACCAAAACTCAGCGCGCCAAGCCGGACGCAGAAAAAATAGAGAAGACGGATTTTTAGCCACAGAGGGCACAAAGATCCCAGCGTGGCAGAGCCGCAACCAAAAGAATCGGAGCATCTCCCGCAAGAGACGCAAAGGCCGCAAAGGAAGAGAAATATTGTTGTGAGCTTGCGTTCTTGGCGCCTTGGCGGGAGTAAGATCCGAATCCAAAATGTTTCATGTCTCCAAAAATTTGCGCAATCCTACGAAAACTCGCAACCAGGATTTTGCCGGGTGCTTTCCCTACTGAATGCCGGCCGCGGCAAGCAGAGTTCTCGCCGCCGGGGATGAGAGATAGCGCATGAACTGCTGCGCGGCTTGGTTGAGGTCGCCCTCTGCAGTGAAAGTCGCGGCGTAAGCTGTGTAATTCTGAATTGCCTCGGGCAATGGGCCGGCGAATTGCACGCCTTTGTCTCTGTTCTCGATGATGACAGTAGTCGCCCCCAGGCCGATTTCTCGACCGTTGCCTCGACGGACATGTTCGAGGACGGCGGCGAAATCCGGGTAACGCGAGGATCTGGCTTGCAGCGCGGCGCCGATGCCGAGTCGATCGAACAATGCCTCGAGATAGATTCCAGTCGAGGCCTGGTTGTAAACCAGCGATTCGGCGCTCAATAAAGCCCCTTTGAATTCGTCGACAGTGGAGATCGCGGGCAGCGGCGCGCCATCGCGAACCATCACGCCGACGCCAATCCTGCCGACCATGATGCGGTCGGCCGCCGGAAATTTTCCGGTATTCGCCAGCTCATCGAGAGCCTTGGGCGGTGCGACGACTAGATCGACTGATTCACCGCCACCGATCTTTTTTAGAATCGCAGGCGCAGTCGCGAATGACAGTCGAACATCATAATTGGATTCGCGTCGAAATGCGTCAATGACTTTGGTCAGTCCGGGCTTCACGGCTCCGGCGCTGAGAATTGTTAGCTCATCTTCCATGATTTTATCTCGACCGAGGACGAATTATCGTCACCATAGGCAGGTATAGCCGGGGGATCAAGGGTAGAAAACTCCCGTTGACCTCTGGGTGAAGTCAATCCCAGTCGCTGCGTGTCCGGCTCCTAGTAAATCGAATAGTTTGCATCTCGTCAGTGAGAGGCAGCATCGGATTGGTAACAGCGCCAACAGACTTCAGGAGGTCATTTATGGAAAGCGCCGGATTGTTTTTCACGACTCGCCCCTTCGTCCCAGTAGGTCTACTGACTAACGAACTCCTTAGTAACCCCTGCGAACGGGACAGGATTTTTCAACGCTGCGGGAGTGATGTCTTGCTCCAGTCGAAGCCGTAAAGGGCGGCGGTGTTCTGATAAAGAATTTTTCCCCGATCGTCTTCGCTGACGCCCTGGAAGTCCTGCGCGATCTTTTCTCGTGAGTGGGGCCAGAAAGTCGCGCTGTGAGGAAAATCCGACGACCAAAGTATATTGTCGACGCCAATGTCCTGGCGATGGGCGATGCCGAATGGGTCGTCGATAAATGTCGCATAGAGCTGGCGGCGGAAGTATTGGCTCGGCGTGAGCTTGAGTTCAGTCGCAAACGCGCTGCCGCCCAAGCGCACGCCGCGGGCATGAAAACGCTCATCGAGGCGGCGCAAAAAGAAAGGCAGCCAGCCGCAATTCAATTCCGCGGACACGACTCTCAGGCTGGGAAAGCGTTCGAGCACGCCGGACAGGATCAACGTGGCGAAAGTCTTCTCGACTTCATGCGAATTGATCGCGAAGCCGACCGTTCTCTTTTGCGGGTTGGAGTCCCAGTCAACCCATTGCCATCCGGCGAATTCATGGAGGCTGAGCGGCATGGCAAGCTCCTGGGCCGCGGCCCAGAAGGGATCGTAGACCTCCGAGTAAAACGGCAACTCTTCCGGAGGTGAGGCCCATACCACCGCTCCCGCTAAGCCCTTCTTCGCGCAATCCGCTAAGTCCTCGGCTGCCGCTTTCGCGTCGTAAAGCGAAATGAGTCCTAGACCCTTGAGACGCCTGGGCGAATAGCGGCAAAACTCGGCGAGCCAATCGTTGTAAACGTGGAAGCAGGCTCTTTGAAAACCGGCGTCTCTGATCCAGAACATGCGAAAACCGAGCGTGGTATACAACACGTCGCCCGCCACTCCGTCCCGATCCATGTCTTCGAGACGCTGGGCGGGGTCCCAGCCGCCGCGATGCGCGCCGGCGTAGGAAAAATTTTTCAAAAGCTGCTGGAGTTCCTCAAGCGTCTTATTAGCGCCGAAGCCCAAGATCACGTTATGCGGCGGGCGATCCTCTTCGATAAACCACCACGCGCCAGGCCGGCCCTGGTATTCCGTTTCCATATGCGGCGCGATATCGCGGTATCTAACCGGTAAGCGCTCCTGCCAGAGATTCAAAGGCTCGCTGACATGCGAGTCGGCGTCGAGCAGCATGTTCTCAGCCATGTGCTTTCTCCTCGCGTACGGTGGCCCGGAAATTCCAGCCATTAGGACGCAGCCGGGTCGAACCAGACGCACGCTAAGACAAGCGCGAACCTTGAGTCAAGAGGAAAGGGTTTGTGAGACGGTCCGCCTGCATCGACTGACTCCGGTCTTCGAATCGCAGTACTAGGGAATTGTTCCGTTTGCGACGGGGAGTCGAATTTGCCGTTCAGCTCCGTCCAGTTCATGACCGATCTCATGGCGCCGAAGCTCTATTAGGCAGCCCAATTTTGCGCCGCCTGGTCTGGCACCGCTGCGCAAGCCCACTGCACAATCGACCATAGGTATCTTCACGAGGGCGGGCATTCGATCGCGCGACGACACTCCCATGAGCGAAACCAACGCGCGGGAACGCAACGTTGAGATCGTCGAGCGCCCAGAACTGCCGTTTCAGTGGTTCGCCGACGGCCGGCGCGACTGGGAAGAAGAGGTTAGGGATCTCTATCGTAAGGGGCTGAGCACGGTCTCGCGCCACGTCAATAGGCGAGTCGCTGCTCGATAAAGAAAAAGAATTATCACTGCGCTGTAATTGCTAAGCCGAGCTAGCGGTTTTTGTAAATTTGATCGATGAATCCTTCCTTCACCAAGCGATCGATGATGGAATTGTCCGCGAAGGTCTCGATCGGCAGGCCTTTCTTGCCCATGAATTCCAAAGTCGTGGAGACGGCGTCAGCTTCGACACGCGGAACGCGGTCGACGTACTTGAAAGCGTCGCTGTAGATTTCGTCGATCGCCTTGGTTTCTTTGAGCCGGGTGTAGCGCGCGACCGTTTTCAACACGCGTTCCCTCTGATTCGCATCCCGCAACACCGCGACGCCCTCTATATAGGCACGCAGGATCTTCTCCAAGGTGTCCGGCGATCGGCGTTGAAAATCGCGCGAGACAACAAGCTGTCCCATGGAGTATTGAATGCCGGATTCGGCAAGCTCGATCAGAATTCGGTGCGGCACATCGGTGCGCAGAGTCGCGAGAACCGCGCCGTCGATTTGGCGGTGGCGAAAGGCGAGTCCGACTTCGCGCGTGCCGCCGAGCTGGCGAATGGTCACGGCGTTTTCCAGGCCAACCCGGCGCAGAAGAATTCTCGTCAAATTGTCCGTCGTCGCGCCGAAGCGGGACACCCCGAAAGTCTTGCCGCGCAGCTCTTCTACGCGATTGACTTCAGGGTGAACCCAAAGTCGAAGATAAGGTCGGTTGGCGAGACTCGCCACCGAGACGATTGGAGCGCCGCCGAGCACGGCCGCGATCACGGCGTTGGCCCCCGCTATGGCGGCCTGGACGTCGCCGCCGATCAGCGCCGGAACCATCACTGGGCCCGACGAAATGAAAACAAGATTAGGGTCGACGCCGTATTTGTCGAAAGCGCCGATGTCCTTTGCCACCCACAACCCAACGGCGGTCGGTCCCGTACTGGAATAACCGAGAGTGAGCTTGGCGCGTTCCGCGGCGTCACCTCGCGCCGCGATTATTATGACCAAGACGAGAAAGATGCGCTTGAAACATTCCGCTTGAGGGTGCATTTGACCTCCGAGCGAGCTGCGGGATCGAAAACGAATCCATTATCGCCAGTGCGGTGGATAGGTGCGCTCGTAGCCGGGTAGAGATTCGATTTGCTGAACCCATCGGGCAATGTTCGGATAAACTTGCGACAACGGTCTCAATCCCAAGTTAAGCGGGCGGGCCGCCTCTTTGGATACTGCGCGTAACAGCAACTGCACCATGGGGAAAACAGCGATATCCGCCGCGGAGATCTGCCCGCCCACCAGCCAATTCGATCGGGCGAGGCGCGCATCGATAGATTTCCATTCCTGGCGAATCGTCTGCGCCGCTTGTTGAATCTCTTCGACTTTGTCCAAACCCTTGCCGAAAAAGACCGGCCGGACAATCTTGTTGCCTTCGCCGACGAGGTAGGATTCGCATTCCGATATCGTCTGCCAAATTAAACCCGTTTCCTGTGGCGTTTGGCCGAAGAGAGGCGGCTCGGGATATTTGCGATCGAGATAAGCCATGATCGCGATCGATTCGTAGACGGCGAAGTCGCCGTCTTTGAGGGTCGGCACTTTGCCCCGTGGATTGAGCTGGAGATAGGCCGGCGTTTTGTGGTCACCCTTGGAGAACTCCAGGAGCTTTGATTCGTACGCCAATGTTTTTACCTCGAGCGTTAGCATCACTCGCCATGCGAACGGGCTGCCGCTGCCCCAGTAAAGTTTGATTGCCATGATTGAACCTCATTGATTAATTTTCAATCTAAACCAATTAGTGGCTTTGGCAATGCTCAACCATCGAGCTCGGGATAGTGGCGAAAGATGCCTTCTTGGTTGAACGGGATGCGGCGTTCCGATGAGAGATACGCGGCCAATTGGGGCCGCACGGCGACGCGATCGTGCAGCGCGGTGGCACGCGGATGCTTGGGTTCGAGTCGCGCCATCGCGCGCGGAAAAGCATAGCGCAGCCCCTCGATTATTTGAAAGAGCGAGAGATCGACATAGGAAACGTTTCTGCCGACAAGAAATTCGCTCCCTTTCACATTGCGCTTAAGGATTTGATCGAAGTAACCCAGATATTTCGGTATGCGATTAGCCGTGAAATCAGCGGCTCGGCGCTTGGCTGCGGCTTTCTGCTCATCATAATAGAGCCCGCTCGAAATCGGATGGTGCGTGTCATGGGCCTCGACGACCCAGTCGGCGATGGTGAGTTGTAATTGGTGCGCCCACACCCGGCCGGCTTCGTTCATGGGCACCAGGTCGAGCCGCGGCGCGAGATAAAGCAATATGTTTGCGGTCTGCGCGATGACCAACTTGCCGGATTTGAGAAAAGGCGGCGCGAACGGCGGTTGTCCGATCGCGCGGCTTTCCATCAAGCGCATCATCGCCGCCATGCCTTTTGGCTTCCGCGCGATGTCGATATAATCCGCGCCGGCATCTTCCAGGGCGAGCCGGACAAATTCGCCGCGGCCTTGGATCGACGGCCAATAGTAAAGCTCGTAGCGCATCGCGATTTTCCGTAATTTCAGAACGAAGTACGCAGCCCAGCGGCACGCGCCGTGCCCCTACTTGAGAATCTTGCGTGCGAATTCGCCGCCCGGTTTGCGCCAATTTTTAATGACGTCTTCGCCGTAAAACCTGACTTTCTCGAACTCTTCCGGCGACATCACATCCTTGGCTGCGGCAGAATCTAACTTGGCCAGCCACTTGGTATCGACATCGAGGCGGCGTGTGCCCTGGGTGAGCGCCCGGCTGTAGAGATCCTGGCCTTCTTTGCCGAGCAGCCAGTTGATATAGACTTTGGCGGCGTTGACTTGAGCGGAATTGCGCATGATCGCGACGGTGCCGAAGCCGTTGCTGCCGCTGAGTCCTTCTTTGATGTTGCGCAGCGCCTTGATCGGAATACCCGCCTTGATGTACGGGTCGATGAAGCGCTGCGATTGACCGAGGTTGAAGGCGAGCGTGCCCTTGGCCAGAGCGTCTGCGAGCTGTTTGCCGTCGCGGCTGATAAACAATTCCTGGTTCGCGAGCCTCTGCAAATACTCCTTGCCTTTGATCTTCATCAAAAATCCCCACAGGCCCTGGCCGGCACTCGGAACGCGCGGTTCGAAGAAGCCGATCTTGCCTTTCCACCTGGGCTGCAGAAAGTCGTCGTAAGACTTCACCTCGTCGGGCTTGATCAATTCGGCATTGTAAAATGGCGGAGTGGAGAAATCCGCTGAGTAGGAATAGATGAAGCGGTTGGTGTCGACGTTGTCTTCCCACATATGGCCGCCCCACCACTGGCGGGGGTCTTTGACCTCGGGGAGAATGACGAAGTCCATCAACGGCTCGAGCATGTTTTCGCGCATCAGCGGCTCGAGTGTGCCCGAGCCGCCGTGCAAGACGTCGAAATATTTTACGCCGGCTTTGAATTCAGACATGGCGCGCGAGGCGTTCTGGGGGCCGGGAGCGGAAATGAGCTCCAACTCGATGCCGAAGCGCTTTTCGAAGGTCTCTTTGAATTTTTGCCGCAGTACGCTGGTCGGCGGGCCGCCGACAACGACTTTACCTTCTTTCTTCGCGGCTTCGACGACCTTTTGCCATTCTTCCGGCGCTTCCGCGGCGCGCAAAGTATTTGCGAGCAAGCCGCCGACCGCGAAAGATATAAAAACCGCGAACAGCCGCTTCGGTGCCAATGTCCGGTTCATCGTTCGACCTCCGCAATGCTTACTTGGGCAAGTGCATAACGTAGAACGCGGCCGGAAGTCAAAGCTTGTTCGGAGTGGCGCTCACCGTCTTGCGCGCCGAAAGAGGCTGGGGATACGAAAGCTAAGGCGAGAACGGCGGCAAGCTTACTCCACGCGCTTAGGCTCGCGCGAGCTTTCGCCGGTTTGCGCCGAGTGACGATCCAGATCGAGCGCGACTTTTGCCGCTGGCTGGCGATTCCAGGGTTGCAGCCGCTGCGCGAACAAACGGCCGGAGCGGCGCATGCGGCTCCAGGCGAAACCCTTCGACCAATCCTCGAACATCGAGTAAGCCACGGGTGTGACCAGCAGGGTCAGCAGCAAACAAAGAGTCTGCCCGCCGATGACTACAACCGCGACGGCGCGGCGTTCTTCGGCGCCGGGACCGGACCCCAACGCCAGCGGCAGCATGCCCGCCACCAGTGCCAAAGTCGTCATCAGTATAGGTCGGAGCCGGTCGCGGTTGGCGCGCATGATGGCGGTGAGCCGTTCCGCGCCATCGGCGCGCAGCCGGTTCATATGATCGATCTGCAAGATCGCGTTTTTCTTCACAACGCCGAACAGGACCAAGATTCCCAGCGCCGAATAAAGATTGAGCGTGTTGCCGGTGAGCCAGAGCGAAAAAAACGCGAAGGGAATCGCGAGCGGCAATGACAGCAGGATCGTCAGCGGATGGATCGTGCTTTCGTATTGGGAGGCGAGAATCATGTACATAAAAATGATCGACAGGAGGAATGCCCACATGAATTCGTAAAACGTCCGCTGCAGCTCGCGGCCGCGTCCCGAGACGTCGGTCGTATAAGCGGCCGGAAGGTTCATTTCACGGACGGCTTCATGCAGGGCTTCGATCCGATCACCGAGCGCGAATCCCGGCGCGATCTGCGCGCGCAGACTCACCTGACGCTGGCGGTCCAAACGGTCGATGCGCGAGGCGCTTTGGGTGGACTCGACCTTGACGAGATTGTCCAGCCGCACTAGGCCGTTACGTCCGCTGGGCACATAGAGCCGCGAGATCGTTGCGACGTCTTCGCGATCATGTGGCGCCAGCCGAAGCTGGACGTCGTATTCTTCGTTGACGCTGGGGTCGTGAAAGCGTGATACCTCCTGGTCGCCGCCCACCATCAAACGGAGCGCGGACGCGATGTGCTCGGTATCGACGTGGAGATCAGCCGCGCGTCTACGGTCGATGACCACTCGCAATTCCGGTCTGTCCAATTCGAGGGTGGTGTAAGCATCGATGATACCGAGCTTTTCCGAGCGGATGCGCAGTTGTTCGGCGTAGGACGCGAGCGCTTTGAGATCCGGCCCGCGCAACACAAACTCGATCTCCCAGTTGCCGCCGCCGATGTTAAATGAGCGCATGTTGCGCGCCGAAGTGTTCAGGTCCGTAAATTTCTTTAGACGCGCGCGAACTTGCTGCATCACGTCGCGCTGTGAAATATTGCTGAAGGCGACCCAAGGCTGGCCGTTGAGCGTCTCTCGCCAGAGCCGGCTGAAGGAAAAGATCCGCTCCGCATGGGGCGCAATGCGCACGTAACAACCGCCGGTAGCAACTCCACTGATGAATCCACCGCCCGCGTCGCAAAGCATTAAGCGGACCAACGGCACCGCACGAATCTCGTTTTCAACGGCGCGCATGATCGCGTCCATGCCCGCCAGACTGGTTCCCTGCGGTGCCCTTACGTTTACTTCGAATTCCGCCTCGTCCACGTTGCTGGGAATGTATTCCTGTTGAACCAGCGTATAGAGAGGAATAGACGAGAGCACCACGAGTGCCGCGAACAGCATGACCGCCATGCGGTGCGCCATCGACCACCGCAGCATGCGCTCATAGTGGCGGTCGATCCAGGCGTAAAATCCTTGGCGCGAATGAGCTTGATCGCCCCCGGCCGCATCTTCCGCGCGCAGCATGCGCGCGCTCATCGTCGGCGTGAGCGTAAACGAAACCAACAAACTGACCAGCACGGCGACGGACGCGGTGATGCCGAATTGGTAGAGAAACCGTCCGGAGATGCTCGACATGAAGGCCACGGGAACGAAGATGACGACCAGACTGAACGTTGTCGCCATGACCGCCAAACCGATCTCCGCGGTCGCGGCGCGGGCCGCCTCGAAAGGGTTCATGCGTTTTTCTTCGACGAAGCGGAAGATATTTTCCAGCACGACGATGGCATCATCGATGACGATGCCGACCATCAAGACCAGGGCGAGCATCGTCACGCTATTCAAAGTAAAGTCGAGAGCCCACATCATGCCGAAGGTCGAGATCACCGATGCCGGAATCGCCACGGCGGCGATCACGGTAGAGCGCCAATTGCGCATGAAAGCCAAGACGACCAAGGTTGCCAGGATGCTGCCTAAAATCAGATGCACGTTGATTTCGTGCAACGCGGCATAGATGTAGCGCGATTGGTCCAGGATAATTTCGGTTTTCACATCGGCGGGGAGCTGCTCGGTGACGCGCGCAAGGTTTTGTTTGACGGACTCGATGACCGCAATCGTATTCGCCCCTGACTGGCGCCGTACTTGAAGTTGGACCGTCGGTACACCGTTTAGCCGCGCTAAGGAGCGCTGCTCCTTGGTGCCGTCTTCGGCTCGACCGATATCGCGGACGCGAATCGACGACCCATTGACCGTGGCAATGACCAGGTCATCGAATGCTTTGGGATCGGTGATCCGTCCCATGGTGCGCAGCACCTCTTCACGTGCCCCTCCGGTGACGTTTCCGCCGGGTATGTCGGCATTCTGCCGCCGGATGGCGTCGCGAACCGCAGTGATGGGAATCTGGTAAGCCGCGAGCCGATCGGCGTCGACCCATATGTTGATGGCGCGTTCCAACCCGCCGACAAGACGAACCTCACCCACGCCCACGGAGCGTTCGAGTTGCACTTTCACGACTTTGTCGGCGATCTCGGTCAATTCGCGGAGAGATCGGTTGCCGGAGACGGCCAGGGTGAGAATCGGAGAGTCTTCGTTGTCGAATTTGGAAATGATCGGCGGATCGACTTCATCCGGCAAACGCCTGAGGACGGTCGCAACCCGATCACGTACATCCTGAGCGGCGACGTCGATATCGCGGTCCAGGTTGAACGTGGCCATGACAAAC
>Ga0210076_1000112_pt1 | contig 16948 bp, 17 predicted proteins | sample MayberryNW_Catta_3_FD_184876 | JGI IMG/M metagenome (GOLD analysis project Ga0210076, IMG submission 184876) | Wetland microbial communities from San Francisco Bay, California, USA, that impact long-term carbon sequestration -... | ecosystem: Environmental > Aquatic > Marine > Wetlands ... | reverse complement strand
TTTAATATGTGTAGAGATGCTATATTAGCTAGCGTTCTTATCAGTACAATTAATAAAAAAATATTAAAAGAATGTTTTGAAATTTCATCTAAGTATTCTCAAATTAGAACTAAGATTCAAATTGATTCTGAATTACAAAAAACTATCTTAGATAAGTTACACGATGAATTTAAAAAAGACTCAACAGAAATTAATACGCTAGATGGGGTTAAAATAATTATAGATGAGAATTCTTGGATTTTATTTAGGATATCGAACACTGAACATGTTTTAAGAATATCATTAGAATCTACTATTAATGAAATTAATACTCTCTATAGAAATGTTAATGAAAGAATAATTAAAATACATGACCAAATTAAATGAGAAAGAAATCATAGATCTATTTTATTCTAATCTTTTAAAAAAAAATAAAATACAATTTCAAATAAGAGATGATGTATCAGTATTATCTTTTAAGGATTTAAGAAAAAATAATGTAAAATCTACCAATTTCCCTAATATAATTATAAAATGTGATATGTTAGTAGAAAGTACTGATGTCGTTAAACAAATGAAAATATGGCAAATAGCACGAAAAAGTATTGTTTCTGCTGTTAGTGATATGTCTGCAAAAGGAATTAAACCACCATATTTTTCGTTACTATCATTAGCAATTCCTAGCTCTTGGACAAAAAATAAGATAAAAAATTTAATTTTGGGATTTGAAAAAGCATCTAAAGAATTTGGTATAGTTTTTCTTGGAGGTGATACTAATGAATCTAAGGAGCTAGTCATTGATTGTACTTTAGTTGGTTTTTTGGATTCTACATCTAACAATATTCCTTTGAGAAATAATGCTAAAGTTGGAGATATTGTAATAACATCAGGCGAATTTGGTTATACCAGAGCTGGATTAAAAATATTGCTTGTCAATTCAAAAGCAATACCATCTTTTAAAAAACGAGCTATATCAAGTATTCTACTTCCAAAACCTAATCAAAAATTTGGAACATTATTGGGAAAGTATTTTTCATCATCAATTGATTCTAGTGATGGATTAGGGACCTCTCTTTACGAATTGGCTAAGCAAAGCGGGATTAATTTTTATATTAATGATATTCCGATTCCTGGAGGTTTAATCGAATTTGCCAAAACTAATTCTCTAGATATTTATGATCTAATATTTAATGGTGGTGAAGAATATGAAATAATAGCTACGATTAATCCTTCAAATTTGCCAAAAGTAAATTCTCTTGCAAAGAAATTTCATTTACCGATATTTGTAATAGGAAAAGCAACGACTGGAAATGGTAATGTTTTTGTTAAATATGATAATGAACTTGAAGGGTTTCATGGGAGAAAAATTGAAAAAAATAAAGATTATTTTCTATTAGAAAATAAAGGATTTTTACATTTTTCTTAATATATTAACAAAGTTTTAATATCCAAATTAAGTGAATTATAGGATTATGTCTGAAACTGAGGATATTACTCAATATAAATGGGGAGTAGCTCATATTTTTAGTAGTTATAATAATACTTTAGTTCATATTACTGATATTAGTGGTGCTGAAACAGTATCGTTTAGTTCTGGAGGTCGACATGTAACTGCTGATAGATACGAATCATCACCTTATGCAGCAATGAAATCTGCTGTATCTGCAGCAGATACCGCAAAATCCAAAGGGATAAACGCACTTCATATTAGGGTACGCGCAGTTGGAGGAGTAGGGCCTAGAATACCCGGTCCAGGAGCTCAAGCTGCAATAAGAGCTTTAGCTAGAGCAGGTTTTAGGATCGGGAGAATCGATGATGTTACTCCAGTTCCTCATGATACAACCAGGAAACCTGGTGGTAGAAGAGGAAGAAGAGTATAGCATTACTATACTTTAATTTTTCTCAAGTAGAATAAAGCCTTAATTATAAAAATTTTTTATCTAGATATATGGGTTACAATAGCGTAATTAACCAAATTCTTTTATCATTTTTTAATGATACACAAAATAAATTAATAGTAATTATTTGATAAAATGCCTTTTATTTATTGACATTATCTTTGATTTTATTCATCGTCAATCTCTTTATTCTGCTTAAGTTTCTCTGCAAATGACATATATTTTCCATGTTCTTCAATTTTGATTGTTGTATTTATTTTAACATTTATTCCTATTGTGCGAAATAACGATAGTAAATCTCCTCCAGAAATTTTTCGGTTTATTTCCCCGCTATTAATAAGTTCTACTATTCTACCTGTTATTGCTCTAGTTTCTGAGGGAAATTGAGATTCTGCTAAATTTAATACCTCATCTCCTCTGTCATACAAATATGATAATAAGATCTCTCTTTCGGAAGGCTCACGTTTTTTTATATCTTTTCCTATGCTGTCTTTTTTCTGTTTCATCATACGTTGCATTATTTCTTGCATTTTCTTAGCTTTAAGAATTTCAATATCTGGATCTTCTTCCATTTAACCTTTAATCACTCCTATCGGAACTAACTTTGCTACTTTAGTTGCAATCCCCAATTTATCTGATACATTCACTACAGAGTCTACATCCTTATAAGCTAAAGGTGTTTCTTCTACTATTCCATTTTTTGTTAATGATTTTATATAAATTCCTTTTGAATCAAGTTCAGCTTTTACTTTTTCAACGCTATAACTTCTTTTTGCTGCACTTCTAGACATTGTTCTTCCAGCTCCATGTGCAGTTGATCCAAAACTTAAATCAAGAGATTTTTTATTTCCTACTAATATCCAACTTGCAGTTCCCATCGATCCTGGTATAATTACAGGTTGACCTATTTGTCGATATTTCTCTGGGACTTGTTCCATCCCTGCTGGAAAGGCTCTGGTAGCACCTTTCCTATGAATTACTAAATCTCTCATTCCTTCTCCATCAACCTTATGACGTTCTACTTTGGCTATATTATGTGCTACATCGTAAACCAATTTCATATCTAATCCTGTTTCTGAACTCGAAAATATTTTCTCAAATGTTTTTCTAGTAAAATGAGTAATTATTTGCCTATTTGACCATGCAAAATTCAAAGCCGAATACATCGCTTTTCTATAATTTTCTCCTTCAATTGAATTATTTGGAACACACGCTAGTTCTCTATCAATTAATTCAATATTATATTTTCTCAAAGATTTTTCGGAATAACGTAAATAATCACTACAAACTTGATGACCAAATCCTCGTGATCCACAATGTATTAGTACTGTTATTTGACCCTTTTCTAGCCCCATCACCTTAGCTGCATTTTCATCAAAAATTTCTTGGATTTGTTGAATTTCCAGAAAGTGGTTTCCTGAGCCTAAGCTCCCTAACTGAGGAGCTCCTCTCTTTCTGGCAGTATCAGATACACTTTCCGGATCAGCTCCTGTCATTCTACCTTTCTCTTCGCATACTTCAGAATCTTGTTTATACCCATAACCATGTTCAATTGCCCAGTCAACTCCTTCGATCAATAATTCATCTAATTCGGATCTAGTAAGTTTAATAGCTCCTTCACTACCTACCCCTAAGGGTATTGAATTAAATAATTCATTTATTAAATTTTTTAAATGAGGTTTAACTTGATTTACGTTTAGGTTTGATCTAAGTAGTCTTACTCCACAGTTAATATCGTATCCTACACCTCCCGGACTAATAACTCCTTCTTCCATGTCAGTAGCTGCTACCCCTCCAACCGGAAAACCATATCCCTCATGACCATCTGGTAATACAACTACATGTTTTCTCACACCAGGGAGTGTTGAGACATTTACAGCTTGATCTAATGTTCTATCTTCACTCATTTTTAAAATCAAATTATCATCTGCATAAATCGTAACAGGTACATTCATTTTTTTAGAATCATCAACATTAATTTTAAACTCAAATTCGCTTAATTTCTCAATAACATGATTTCCACGCTTGGTTATTATTTTATTCATTGTATTTGGTTATTTTTATTATATAATATTATTATAAGCCTTGCTTGACTATTAAGAAATTTTATCCAAATCCTGTAATCTACAATTGAGAATAATCAAAGATAATGATAATCTACTTTTTCCCATAATAATATTGCTCCAGCTTCTATTTTTCATAGATTTTATATATTAATTAATATGTTAATGATAAATATAATGTACCTTTATTTTTTGATAATCTAGGCAAAATGACACATATCTTCTGTTAATGTTGTAAAATTAGATTTTTCTTCTAATCTTTTCACCTTTGAATATTCTAAATAAATCCTTTTGGTAGAAATTATCAACTTTTGATCTCTGGTTTACTATTATTTTGGACAAAAAATAATTAAAATCATCCCTCCTTTTTCTTCTTATTTAATCTGAAAACTAAAAATTGTCAAATAACACAATAATTGTAAATATAATATGATAATGAAATTAATACCTGTGTATTTATATTATCTCCATTAATAATAAATAAATGAAATTCTAGAATGTTTACTGGTATAATAGAATCTCTGTGTGAAATAAAATCTATTAACGAAATGAAAACAGGTAATTCAAAATACCCTGCTGAAATTAAACTTTCTATAGATATTGGAAATTTAGGTAAGGGATTAAAGATTGGTCAAAGTATAGCAGTAAATGGAGTCTGTTTAACGATAACCAAATTAAATAATAATATTGCCGAATTTTTAGTAATTGGAGAAACAGTAAAAAAAACATGTCTAGATTCAATAAAAAAAGGTGATAGGGTTAATATTGAAAGAAGTATGAAAGCTTCTGATAGGTTTGATGGTCATTTTGTTCAGGGTCATGTAGATCGTACAGGTATTATTCATGACAAAATTGTTTTTCCCACAGAAACAAAACTTATTATCAAAATCTCAGAAGAACCAAAAGAATCCTTCCAATATATAGTACAAAAAGGTTCCATTACAATTGATGGGATCAGCTTAACCGTTGTAGATATTGACAATAAAAACTTATTATCAATATCTTTGATTCCTCATACATTAAAAAAAACTACTTTAGGAATAAAATCAATTGGAGATAAAGTTAATATTGAATATGATATTATCGGTAGATATGTTGCAAAGTTTCTACCAAAAAATTAGTAATAACAAATTCTGTAGTAAAATATATAAAGACTGAGGTTTTATAATTTATGTTTGTCAACTGTAAAAGACGCCATTTCTGCACTAAGTAAAGGAAAGTTTGTTCTTATTCATGATGATGACAGTAGAGAAAATGAAACTGATATGATAATAGCTGCAGAAAATATAAAACCATCCCATATAGCAAATTTAAGAAATGACGCAGGTGGCTTATTGTGCCTAGCTATAGATGGTTATATTTCTACAAAGTTGGGATTATCATATATACATGATATTTTAAACTGTGTTTCTAATACTCATCCTTTATTTACCACTATGACAAATGGTCGTGCTCCATATGGAGATAAACCTTCATTCTCAATTTCTGTTAATCATAGAGATACTTACACCGGCATTACTGATTATGATCGTGCATTAACAATTTCCAAACTTGCATCAATTTGCAAAAATATTGATAATGGCGGAGTATCAGAATTTATCAAGGGTTTTAGAACTCCAGGTCATGTTTCCCTTTTGATCGCTGCAAAAGGTCTATTAAAAGAACGATTTGGTCATACAGAACTTGCCGTTTATTTGGCAAAGATTGCTGGTCTAACCCCAGCTGTTGCAATATGTGAAATGCTTGATTCTCACACTTTTAGATCTCTCTCTATTGATGAAGCAAATAAATATTCAAAATTAAAAGATATTCCTTTATTAGAAGCTAATCAATTAAAGACATATTCGGTGATTTAAATTTCAATTGGTCAAAGTTCACTTAGCAATAGTGGTTTCTGAATTTAATCATGAAATTACTGATCTAATGTTAGAAGAAGCAAGAGTTCATGCTTCAAAGTTAAACTCGGATATTAGTCATATTTGTTACGTTCCTGGAACATTTGATATGCCTCTAATAATAAGTCATTTATTACAAAATAATGATATTGATGCTATAATTACTTTAGGAGCAGTTATAAAAGGTGATACAAATCACGATTTAATAATTGCCGAAAATACAGCGAGATTAATATCCGATTTATCATTACAATATAAAAAACCTATTGCACTAGGTATATCAGGACCTAACATGACGGTTGAACAAGCATGGGAAAGAGCAAAAATAGTTCCCATACGTGCAGTAAATGCAGCTGTAAATATGGTAAACAGAATAAAAAAACTCAATGAAAGTCAATATAATGAAAATAAAACTACTATTATTATAAAATGAATATCCAGATAACAATAATCAAAATAGAAGGTTATGGGCCATGGACATTGGTCTTGGGTAGTGATAGAGAAGCAAAATTACAAATGCTCCAAGCTCAGATTTACCATGACTTGCAATACCTATTCTCCAAATATAATTGTCTGGTATTCTTCAATAGATTTGATGAATATTTTGTAATTACAAATACATTATCATTAGAAGATCATGTCTCAGTTATAAAAGAGATTTCCATTAAACATCCAAACTTGTGCATATCTTTTACAATAGGAAATGGAAAAACTCCATTAGATGCAAATATCCAAGCGTATCAGGCAAGAAAAAATGAAAAGTTTCTTGTTAAAAAATTTCAGATTTATGGTGAAATAAATAATCTTTCAGTATCTTCCTCTTTAACTGATAAGAAAGTAAAAATACTTCATATTGATATAAATGATTCATCAGGTTTTGGAAATCATTTATCGCCTTATGAAAGTACTATTACGGTAATGAAATCTTATGTTCTCCTTATGGATAAATTTCTCAAGAAAAATTCATTAACTTTTTTCCTAGGAGGAGATAACTTTATGATAATTGCTGATCTAATAGAAAAAGATGAAATCTCTGACTTGTTAAATAGTATTTCTGATGAATTGGATATTAAATTTAATTGTGGTATAGGATTTGGAAGGACTTCTAGAGAATCAGCCAAGAATGCCACAGAAGCTCTCGATTCAATTAGAAAATTTCGTAAGGAAGGACAAATTATTCCTATATATGAGATCAAATGAATCTTATTATCAGAAATATAAGTCTGTTATATGGAAAAGACTTAGTTTACATAAATAAAGGATTTATTTGCATCAATAAAAATGGGATAATAATAGATGCAGGAAGTGAAGACACTTATTATGATAAGTACAGATTGACCGATACAAAAGTTTATGATGGAACAGGGCTTCTTATTATACCAGGTTTTATAAATTCTCATACTCATATAGCAGATTCAATTGGAAAGGATATATCATTTAGTTCTACTTTTAATGAAATGATTCATCCTGTTTATGGAATTAAAAAGAAAATTTTGAATAAAAGTACTAAAGAACATCTAAAATACTTTATACGAACTTCTGCCATTTCTATGATGATAAAAGGTACAATATCATTTGTAGATTTTCGTGAAGGTGGTCCAGAAGGAATTGAGTTATTAAAAGACTCTATAAGGGATCTACCTATAAAATCAGTAATTTTAGGTAGAATAGAACAATATTTTGATTTAAAAGAAATATTGGAAATTAAAAAACAAACTAAAGGAAATAATGATGAGAAATTAGATAAATTACAAAAGCTGTCTTTAGAGTCTCTTTCAAGAGTATTAGAATCAAGTAATGGTTTAGGACTAAGTGGAGCCAATGAAAATACTGATGATGCTCTTGAACAATATTTACATAAAGTTAAAGAATTCAATAAAAATAATAATTGTTTAGATAATAGAAAAAAAATAATTGCTATTCATGCAGCTGAATCAAAAAGTACTATCAAATTCTCAAAATTATATACAGGAAAAACAGAAGTTGAGAGGGTTATTAATTTTCTCAAACCAGATATTCTGATCCATATGACACATGCTACTTTTGAAGATCTCACTCTTGCCTTACATAATAACGTAGGTATCGTATTATGTCCAAGATCTAATGGAATTCTTGGAAATGGAATTCCTGATATTGTAACTATGATAAAACTAGGATGTAAGATATCGATTGGTACTGATAATATAATGCTTAATTCTCCGGATCTTTTACAAGAACTAGATTATTTATGGAAAGTAATTAAATCACATTCATCTAAATATTCTAACTCCATTGACCCAAAAGAATTGTTAAAAATGATTACTGTTAACCCAGGAGAAATATTTGATTTGAATTCTGGATCAATCGATATTGGAAAATATGCAGATATTTTATTTATCGACAAGTATCACATAGATTTACAACCAGTTCATAATATCTATTCTTCTATTATTCATAGGCTTTCTTATGGGGCAATAAAAGCTATCATGATCAATGGCAGGTTTGTAAATGAAACTTCCTACTGATTTAAAAGTAACTATTAATTCTGCTATGACTTTGGATGGTAAAATCTCTTCTTATACTGGCAATTCATGTATCTCTTCGAAGAAAGATTTAGTACGTGTCCATAAATTACGCTCTAAAGTTGATGCAATTGTAGTTGGTATAAATACAGTTATTATAGATAATCCTATGTTAACTGTTAGATTTATCAGAAGTAATAGAATTGATCCTACCCGAATTATTATAGATAGTTATGGTAGAATTCCATTAGATTCCAAAATTTTGAAAACTGCTGCTACAATTAAAACTATAATTGTTGTTACAAAACAGGCAAGTAAAGATACTATAGAAGAAATAAAGAAATTAGGAGCCCATGTCATAATAATTGGATCAAAGTTAATAAATTTAAAAAAACTTTTCAATATGCTATACAAGATGGGTTATAGAAAAATCCTTATCGAAGGTGGAGGGGAATTAAATTGGTCTTGTTTACGTGGTGGAATTGTAAATGAATTAATTATAACTATTGCACCAATAGTTTTAGGCGGAAGAAATGCTATTACTCTTGTTGAAGGAAAAGGATATCCTATAATATCACAAGGGATAAAATTAAAGCTGACTAAAATTACTCAAAATAAAAATGATAATGAAATAACACTTTATTATAATAGCTAAATACTAATAATTATTTGCCATTAGATATTTCAGATAGTATTTGATCAATTTTATATCTCAATGCTTCTTTTGTATAGTTATTGTCTACCATAGCAAGATTTTGCTGACAAGTAGGGCATTTAAAAAAAGATTCTATAGCTATATCGAATTTTATTCTTTGACATTCATTATTTCCACAATGATAAAATTCTGATGATTCTTCATATTCTAATCTTTTTTGTAATCTATCCAGAATTTTTTTCTTCTGATTATCTATGAAATTGTCAATTTGATCACTTTTAGCACGCCAACGATAAACAAACCAGCCTTTTTTCTCATCCTTAACTCTAATTCCAGTAATTAATGCTTTTCCAAACATATCATATAATACTTTTCTAATAACATTGATTCGCATTCCTGTTGCACCAGCAATTTCTTCATCAGTTGCATCTTCTGTATTTAAAAGTGCTTTAGCAACCTTCTGGTATTCTTCTCCACCTATTAAATTGGATATTTTGGCAAAAGATTCTTCATTATCAATAGATGGCATAACAATAGTATATGTTGTGATTCAGGTATTATATATTTACCGAAGTTCTATACTTTAATATTTTAAAGTACAGTAGTAATTATAATTTATTAAACAAATATCACAAAAGAAATTAAGTTTTATTTAACGATCTTAATTACGTGTCAAAAATTGGAAATTAATGCTTCCTGTAATTTCGATTGGAATTTTTTTTATACATGTTTTTTTTCTTACTGTTTTTATAATTATGTTTTGACCATTTGTTAAACGGTTTATTTTTATTTAAATAGTTGTGTTTTTTAGACGTTTTTTGAATTTTAGGTATTGGAATACCGATTTCCTCATTTAATTGACGAACCTTATATTTAGTATACCTTAAAATTTTTTCAAAATCTGAAATTTTTTCAATCGCAACTAAAGATATCGCTTTGCCATCAGAATTTGCTCTGGCAGTTCTACCGATTCTATGAAAATAGGTTATAGGATCTCTAGGAATATCATAATTAATAACGTATTTTATGGAAGGGATATCTATTCCTCTTGCTGCAATATCTGTAGCAACTAGAATTTGCTCTTGCTCATCTCTAAATTTATGCATCGCATAATTTCTTTGTCTCTGAGACAGATCTCCATGTAATGCAGTTACTTGTAATAGTTCTTTTTTTCTCAAATTCATAGCTAGTTCTTCAGCCTTCTGTTTTGTAGAAGTAAAAATTAACATTTGATTATTATTACACTGTTTAATTAAATCACACAAGTGATTATATTTCTCTTTTTCATTTGTAATCAAATACATTTGTTCTATGGTTTTTAATGTAATATCATTTTGATTTACTGTAACATGTATTGGGTTTTTCATATATCTTTTACTAATTTCTATTATCTCTGGAAGTATTGTTGCTGAAAAAAGACATAATTGTTTTTTATGTTTTATCTTTGATAGTATATAATTAATATCTTCTATAAATCCCATATCCAACATTCGATCAGCCTCATCTAATACTACAAAATCTATTGTATCCAGGAATATCGTTTTTTGTTCTATATGATCCATTAACCTTCCAGGAGTGGCAACAATAATGTGAATCCCTCTTTCAAGTCTAATGATTTGATTTCTCATATTTTGTCCTCCATAAATAGCAGCTACTTTTGTTTCTGTGTATTTTGCAAGTTTATCCATTTCCTTCGCTACTTGAATTGCTAATTCCCTTGTAGGAACCAGTACTAAAGCTTGTGCATTTCTTGTATTTTTCATTTTCATTAAAATGGGTAATGAATATGCGGCAGTCTTTCCTGTTCCAGTATGTGCTTGTCCAATTACATCGTTTCCCTGCAAGATAATAGGGATTGCTTTTTCTTGAATAGGAAAGGGTATTGTATATCCACTTTCTTGTAGAGCTAGTAACAGTTTTTTATTTAGCCCCAGTTCATCAAATAGTCCTGTCATTAAATTTCATCTAGTTTTATAAACAATCTTTCATCATATCTAATCTAAATCTTTTGGGAATATTTAAAAATATATGACGATATTATTAAGTAATAAAATCAATTTTAAAAATAATAACAAAATAAGAAGCTAATACAAACACTAATACAACTGTTTTTACGTTATTATGATGATATATTTAATGATTACTGAAGATGAAGACCTAAAAGAAAAAAAGCTACGGGGCTCTGGAGGCTATGTTATTGCCAGAATTTCAGATCACGAGCAAAAAAAAGGTAATCTGGGTGGGCCTGAGTTATTTATTGCAGGAATTGGACGATTACCCAAAGATAGAATTTTAAAATATTATTGTAATAAATGTGAGAAAGACTATCCAACATCTCCAGATTTAAATTATGAAAATCCAAATGAAGATGTCGGTGAAGGGGTTGTTTTGATTGAAAAAGGCGAATACAAATGCTCAATTTGTAATGCAGTTCTTTCTCAATATCGTAAATTTAATAATGAAGCATCTCCTCCTTCTTCTACTACTACTCCTACCAAAACTAATTCTGTCTCTCAATCAAAGTCATCAGATGTCAGTATTTCCGATTCATCGCCTAAAAATAAAAAAGAATCTGAAAAATCTACACTGCCTTCTAGTACTTATGAAGAAAACACTTCAGATTCAATACAATCTGAGAGTACAGATACTAAATCTAGTAATGTAAAAATCGCTAAAGGAAAATATTTTCCTATTCAGTCAATTATTGGAATGCCAGTTTATGATCATGAAGCTATGCTAGTAGGAAATGTTCAAGAAATAGGACTTAGAAAATCGCTTGAGGGTACAATACAAATTACATTAAAAATTGAGAATCGCGATAAAACATCTGAAACTAATAATAGTAATGAATCATATGATGAAATTACTTGGTCGGATATTTCTAAAATTGGAGATATTGTTCTAATAAATTGGGAACAAAAGAAAACATCACCATCTGACACTTCTCTTAGAGATAAAAAAATATGTATTGCATGCCAATACTCTAATGAATCAGATGCTGTTTATTGTGAACAATGTGGTAAAAAACTAGGATAATATTTTCTTTCAACTTTTTAATACTATCTTGGTTTTATCTTTCTGATTTTTTTAATCCTATTCTAACATCTACTGCTCTTACACCATTACCTTTTTCTAATACAAGCAATGGATTCATATCAAATTCTTCAATTTCTGGAAAATCAGTAACTAATTGTGATAGTCGTTGAATACTTTCTACTATTCCATCTATATCTGATTCCTTTTCTCCTCTTGCTCCTTTTAATAGTTTAATAGTTTTTATAGATTCTACCATTTCTTTTGCTTGTTGTTCGTCTATTGGAGCTATTCTAAATATGACATCTTTTAGAACTTCTACATATATCCCACCCAAACCAAACATTATTAATGGTCCAAATAACGGATCTCTTTTTGCACCTAAAATTGTCTCTTTTGAAGAACCTATCATTTCTTGAACTAAAACACCTTTGATCTCTGCGTCTGATTTGTATTTTTTTACATTCAATAGTATTTCATTAAATGCTTTTCCAGCTTCTTGCTGATTTTTAATTCCAATCTTAACACCTCCAGCATCGGATTTATGAATGATCTGTGGAGAAACAATTTTCATGACTACCGGATAACCTATTTCTTCGGCTGCTCTTGCCGACTCTTCTTCATTTGTAGCCAGAAATTTTTTTGGAGTTGAAAATCCATATGCTTTTAATATTTCATAACCTTCTTCTTCAAGCAAATTAGTTCTATTAGATTTTATCACATTCTCTAAAACATCTTTTGCTTTTGTCTTATCTGCGTCGAATTTTTTTGGAGGAATATCTTCTTTTTCAATCCATCTTCGATGTCTAAACATAGCTTCTAATGTTCTTATTGCTGGTTCTGCATACATAAAATGCGGAATTCCTCCCTCTGAAAGAATTTTTTTATTTTCTATTCCTTCAGCTAATCCCATTAATGCAGCCAGCATTGTTTTTCCAGTATTTTTGGATGTTTTTATTATTGTTTTTGCTAACTCATTATAATCTAACGTTGCAGAAGGTGTACACATAGTAACTACTGCACTAACATTATTATTGGATAAGACTTCATCTAGCACTTTTTCAAATCGATTAAAATCAGCATCTCCTACTATGTCAACAGGATTTCTAGCTGAACCATGGGGTGGTATGACTTTGGCTATTTCCGATTGTGATTGAGAAATATCTGCCATTTTTAATCCATATTTTGAACAAGCATCTGTGGAAATTATGGCTGGTCCACCTGCATTTGACACTATAGCTACTCCACCATTTGAAGGTGGTATTGGTTGTTTCGCAAAAGCTGTGGATGTTTCAAATAATTCTTGCATGGTGTCTACTCTTATAACTCCTGATTGTTTAAACAGAGCATCGTATGTTTCATCAGACCCCATCAAAGCTCCGGTATGTGACATGGCAGCTTTTGCTCCTTCAGGTGTTCTTCCTGATTTCAATACAAGAATAGGTTTCTTTTTTTCTTTTGTTATTTTTTTAGCTGTTTGCATAAATCTTTTTCCATCATGAATATCCTCTAGATACATGACAATTACTCTTGTCTCATCATCCTCGGAAAGTAGTTCTAATATATCATTTTCATCCATATCTACTTTATTTCCCATACTGATTACTTTTGAAAAGCCTATTCCTTGAGCTAAAGCATCTTCAACCGTAGCAGCGCAGATAGCACCGCTTTGTGATACTAGAGCTATTCCTCCAACATCTGGTGTAATTTTTAAAAATGTAGCATTCATCGTACTGCTCTGAGATAAGCTCATTATTCCTAAGCAATTTGGACCAATTATTCTTGTTCCGTATTGTTTACCAATATCTCCAATTTGCTTCTCAAGTTGAGCTCCAGATTCATCAACCTCTTTGAATCCTGCAGAAACTATTATTGCCCCTTTGATTTTCTTTTCTCCTATTTCTTTCATTACTTGGGGAACAATCTTGTTTGGAGTGGCGATTACTGCCAAGTCAATATCTTCTGAGATATCTAGAACGCTTTTAAAAGCATTGATTCCGTACACGGTAGGATTAGACGGAGTAATGGGGTATATTTTTCCTTTATAACCATCGATAATATTTGAAAAGATAGCCTTTCCCACTCCTGGCTTTTCAGAAGCCCCAATTACAGCAATTGACTGTGGATTAAAGAAAATATTCTTTGAGTCAAATTGAGATGATGAAGACATATAATTATCGTTTCACAGATGCATGGTTATATGTATTCCTGTTAGGGTTATAATGAAATAAAATCAATAATTCAAGCCATCTAACTAGCAATTTTATGAAAAGTTAAATTATTCTTTTCTAAATTTAAAATATTGGTAAACTCGATAGAAAAAATTGTTGATTCGGAGATTAATACAATGATCTCTGATCTTAAGACATTGATTAACATTCCTAGTGTTTCTGCAAAAGATCAAAATCTTGTTGAATGTGCAGAAGCAGTTTCTGCTCTTATGAATAGAGTAGGGATTAAATCAGAAATTATTTATCTTGATCAGAAAGATAATATTGCAACTTCTTCTCTTCCTCCTCCTCCTATAGTATACGGAGAAATAAAATCACAAAAAAATCCAAACAGCAAAACTATCTTATTTTATAATCACTATGATGTTCAACCTGAAGATCCTTTAGATCAATGGAATGTTCCTCCTTTTAGTGGTGAGGTTTCTGGAAATTATATTTATGGAAGAGGTTCATCAGATGATAAAGGTGAATTAATTACTAGAATAAAAGCAGTGGAGTATTTCCTAAGAGAAACAGGTGATATTCCATGTAATGTTAAATTTATTGTAGAAGGAGAAGAAGAAATCGGAAGCACACATATAGAAAAATATCTTACCAAACACAAAGAAAAATTTGCTTGCGATGGAATTATATGGGAATTTGGATATGTAAATGAAAAAAATATACCCATTATAAGTTTAGGGATGAAAGGGTTACTGTATGTTGAATTGATTGCTTGTGGTCCAAATAAAGATACTCATTCCAGTTTAGCAGTAATTGTGGAAAATCCGGCATGGAACTTAATTAAATTGCTCAATAGTATGAGAGATGAAAATGGGCGAATATTAATATCAGATTGGTATAAAGATGTAAGAAATTTTAATCAAGAAGAAGAAAAAATTCTTAATTTAGAATTTTTTGAAGCAAATGAATTTAAAAAGGAATATGGCATATCAAGGTTTTTAGGTGATATTTCTGGAATTGATATTAAAAAAGCATTATGTGGTTCTCCCACGTGTAATATTGCTGGTTTTATTTCAGGATATGTAGAACAGGGTGCTAAAACTATAATCCCATCATTTGCAAAAGTTAAACTTGACTTTCGTCTTGTTCCTGATATGGATCCACAAAAACAGTTTGCTAAACTCCAGAAACATATTAAAGACATGGGTTTCGAAAACATAAAAACTAACTTTATTCATGGAGAAGCAGCCGCTAGAACTTCTCCAAATGATCCATTTGTTAAAATAATAACAGAATCAGCAAAAAGAGTTTTTGGAGATGTAATTTTAAATGTCTCATCAGCTGGGACTGGACCGATGCACTCATTTCAAAAGGTTCTCAAAGCGCCTTCTGTCTCAATAGGAAGTACATATGTATACTCTAGAATACATTCGCCAAATGAATTTGCACGAATTGATCTTTTGACTAATATTACAAAATGTATAGGAGAAATTATGGAAAACTATAATTAATCGAAAACTAATAAAATTTATTTTCCTAATTTTACATTACTTTATCTTGGCTTTTATGTCTAGAAATAATGTAAAATCCATGAGCAGAAATTAATAAAGCTGATAAAGACATTTTTGTAGCAAATACTGCATTCCATGGTGTATTGGGATTAGGATAGGGTACATTAATATCATCTAATCTTATTATTCCATTTATTGCATCCACTGTAATAAATGAATTCCATATAACAAAATTATAAATAAATTCGTATAACGATATTACCAGTATAGCAAGAACAATTAATTGAACAATAGATATTATCGATTCAGGAATTTTCTTTACTTTATCTGCTCCTAATTTTGTAACACAATACCAACCAACAACAGTAACTATCATTAAATAAGTTACCAATTTTGCTAATCCTGGAAAAGGAAATTCTGTATTGACAAGAACTTCGCCTATAACTACTTTTCCTGTCCTTAAATATTCATCCATGCTTACGTATAAGGAATAAAAAGTAATTAAGGCCATTGTTGTAGCACAGAAATAAAATACAATTAGAAAGATTGTTCTTGCTCTTATCTCATCATTTTTTTGTAAAGAACTACGCATTATTATTACTCCTACTTTATAGATCATAGTTATAAAAATTTACATAAAAATTTTTAGAATTATAACACTTCATTCATGCTTATATTATTATAGTTAAGGTTCAAAATTAGTTTATGCAAGGAAAAAAAGTGTTAAATTGGAATAAAGAACGGCCAACTTGGGATGAATATTTTATGCTTCAAGCTGAAATTGCAAAGTTAAGATCTAATTGCCTTACGCGACAAATAGGGGCAGTTATCGTTAGAGATAATAGGCAGATAGCAACAGGTTATAATGGAACTCCTCCTGGAATCCTTAATTGCATAGATGGAGGCTGCAAAAGATGTCAAGAAAGAATTAATGGAAAATTGAATTCTGGGGTTAATTTAGAAAGATGTTTGTGTACCCATGCTGAAGCAAATGCAATCATGCAATGTGCATTATTTGGAAATGGTTCAAGCACAAAAGATACAACATTGTATAGTACATTTGCACCTTGTTTAGAATGTAGTAAAATGTGTATTACTGTAGGTATCAAAAGAATTGTTGTTCTACATGATTATCCTGAAGATGGTAACATATTATTACAAGAAGCAAATATAAAGCTTGATAAATTAAAGAGAAAAGAACTTCTTCCTTGGTGTAAATTCATTTAATGAATTATCAAT
>Ga0210076_1000111_pt1 | contig 17028 bp, 14 predicted proteins | sample MayberryNW_Catta_3_FD_184876 | JGI IMG/M metagenome (GOLD analysis project Ga0210076, IMG submission 184876) | Wetland microbial communities from San Francisco Bay, California, USA, that impact long-term carbon sequestration -... | ecosystem: Environmental > Aquatic > Marine > Wetlands ... | reverse complement strand
CTCCGTCCTATGCCCGCAATCTCCAGGGCTCGGCCCTCGGTCGCTTTGTTAGTTACTTAATTATGGACTCCTTAATAACTAACGAACTCCTTAGTAGTTCTTTGCGCTCCGGACCTACTACGGTCAGCCTGAACAAAGTGAAGGATCTATTCGAAACGGGTACGAAATGAAGACAAAAGATTTGCCAAGCATGATGCAAGACGAATGGCTTGAGGCCGACGGCCTCGGCGGCTTCGCTTCGGGTACCGTCTCCGGCATACGCACGCGCCGGTATCATGCCCTGCTGCTGACGGCAACGAAACCGCCCGCAGGGCGAATCGTTCTCGTCAATGGATTCGATGCAGCGGTAGAAACTGCAAGTGGGACCTGCTCGTTGTCTTCACAACTTTATCCGCCCAACATCGTGCATCCGGACGGCGCATCGCACATCGTCGAGTTCAACAGCGCACCATGGCCGACATGGGTCTTCGCACTTCAAGGCGGGGCTAAGATACAGCAACAAATCTTTGTCCTCCACGGCGCTTCGCTGGTCGCGCTTTCCTGGCGAGTGCTGCACAAAACGGCCAAGGCAATCATGACGGTAACCCCGTTTCTCTCGGGCCGCGACTATCACTCGATTCCCATGAAAATGCCGGGTTTCGGTTTCAGCCCGAGATCAAATGGGCGGAGATTGATCATCTCAATGACGGCGGTCTCGGGCATGTTGCCGAGATCGCCGATGCCGAATTGCCGCACACGCCTCGCGGTTGCCCTTTTCAAGCGTGGTCGTTGGGGGAATTGATCCGCCTCGATCGGATCGTCCTCGGGTAGCCGGCTTCTGACCATGACTGTGGCGGTGGAACCCTCCCCATGTCACCCTGAGTCCCGGGCGAAAAATCTGTTTGGTCAAATTCATCGAAGCGATTGCTTGGTGGAGCGCTGCTCAGAATGACATGCCCCATGGAGCGGTTTTTTTCTCCAGAAGTAGCATCCTCGCGCCGTCCCATGGCATCTAAGTACTGGGGTGACCGTCATGAAAATCATCTCCGTAAACGTTGGCTTGCCGCGCGAGATCCTCCACGACGGCAAAATAGTCAGAAGCGGAATTTTTAAGACACCGGTGGCGGCGCGCGTGCGCGTCAAGGCGCTTAACATCGACGGCGATCAGCAAGCCGACCTGACGGTTCACGGCGGACCGAGCAAAGCGATCTATGCTTATCCATCCGAGCACTATGAATTTTGGCGCAAAGAATTGCCTGGAGTCGATTTGGCGTGGGGCAGCTTCGGCGAGAATCTCGACACCGCCGGAATCGCCGAAAAAGACGTCAACATTGGCGATCGGCTGTGCATCGGATCGGTGGAGTTGGTCGTCACCGAGCCACGTCTTCCCTGTTACAAGCTCAACGCGAGATTCGCCAGGAAAGACATGGTCAAACGATTTCTGCGCAGCCGGCGCACCGGATTTTATTTATCGGTTGTCCGCGAGGGTGAGATCGGCGCTGGAGATCTCATTCGTTTTCTGAGCCGCGATGAAAGCCGCGTGTCTGTCGCCGACGTCACGCGTCTCTACGCCTTTGATCGCAAAGATTTGGCCGGCATGCGTCGCGCCGCCGCAGTCAAAGCCCTTCCCGACAGCTGGCGCACTTATTTCAGTGAGCGCGTTGGAAACTGACCGCAAGTTGGCGACAAACGCTGCGGACTTCGACTCCAACCCAGGCAGGATGTGCTACAATGGCTGGTAAAACAATTTCGAACCGCCCGCAAAAAACCGTGACTCAGGAAGAGCTGCGACTGCAAGAAGACCGCGCGCGCAAGGCCAACTGGAAGCGCTGGGGCCCGTATCTGTCAGAGCGTCAATGGGGCACGGTGCGTGAAGATTACAGCGCCTACGGAACGGCGTGGGATTATTTCCCGCACGACCACGCGCGCAGCCGCGCCTATCGCTGGGGCGAAGACGGCCTGGGCGGCATTTCCGACCGGCATCAATACATTTGCTTCGCACTGGCGCTTTGGAACGGAAGAGACCCGATCCTCAAGGAACGGCTGTTCGGCCTCACCGGTAACGAAGGCAATCACGGCGAGGACGTCAAGGAATACTACTATTATCTCGACTCGACGCCGACTCACTCATACATGAAATTTCTTTACAAATATCCGCAGCGCGAATTTCCCTACAGCCGACTGTTCGAAGAGAATCGCCGGCGCGACCGGCGCGATTTGGAATTTGAACTGATCGACACCGGCATCTTTGACGAGGATCGTTATTTCGACGTCATCATCGAATATGCCAAAGCGGCGCCGGAAGATATCTTGATACGCATCGAAGCGGTGAACCGCGGGCCCGAAGCCGCCGAACTGCACCTCTTGCCGACGCTTTGGCTTCGTAACACCTGGTCTTGGGGACTCGACGAGCGCAGGCCGAAATTGCGCCGGGACCCGTCGACGGAAATCGCGGCGATCAACCTCGATCACTTTTACTACGGTTCGCGCTGGCTTTACTTCGAGGGCAACCCAAATTTTCTCTTCACCGAGAACGAAACCAACCATCGACGCCTGTTCAACGGCGCGAATGAAAAACCGTACGTCAAGGACAGCATCAACGACTTTATCGTCCACGGCGTCAGGACCGCCGTAAATCCCGACAGTCATGGCACCAAGGCAGCCGGCCATTATGTCGCAACGGTTCCGCCCGGCGAAAAATATACCGTCCGGCTTCGGCTCTCCTCAAATGCGCCCGGCGCGACGCGGCCGCTGAACGGCACCTTTGATCAGCAGATCAGCCAACGACAGGAGGAAGCCGACGAGTTCTACCGCGCGATCGCGCCGGAAAATATCTCCGCCGACCGCCGGCAGGTGATGCGCCAGGCGCTCGGCGGGCTGCTCTGGAGCAAACAGTTTTATCATTTTGACGTGAATCGCTGGCTCAAGGGCGATCCGGCCGGCCCGCAGCCGCCGCGCGAACGGCACGCCGGCCGCAATAAAGAGTGGCGCCATCTCTACAACGCCGATGTGATCTCGATGCCGGACAAATGGGAGTATCCGTGGTACGCGGCATGGGATTCAGCTTTTCACTGCATCGCGCTCGCGCTCGTCGATGCCGACTTCGCGAAAGAGCAACTGTTGTTGATGACACGCGAGTGGTACATGCACCCGAACGGCCAGCTGCCGGCCTACGAATGGGCCTTCGGCGACGTCAACCCGCCGGTGCACGGCTGGGCCGCCTGGCGTGTTTACAAACTTGAAAAAAAGCGCAGCGGCGCAGGGGATCGCAAATTTCTCGAACGGATTTTTCATAAACTCTTGCTCAACTTTACCTGGTGGGTGAATCGCAAGGACGCCGAAGGACGCAACGTATTTCAAGGCGGCTTTCTGGGTCTCGATAACATCGGTGTGTTCGATCGTAGCGCGCCGCTCCCCACCGGCGGTCATTTGGAGCAGTCCGACGCCACCAGTTGGATGGGCATGTATTGCCTGAACATGCTCGCCATCGCTTTGGAGTTGGCCAAAGACAATTCCGCTTACGAAGATGTCGCCAGCAAGTTCTTCGAGCATTTCGTCTACATCTGCGAAGCGATGAATAATCTCGGCGGCCAACAGATCGAACTTTGGGATCGCCAGGACGGCTTTTATTATGACGTGTTGCACTATGAAAACGGCCCCAGCATGCGGCTGAAGGTGCGTTCGATGGTGGGACTGATCCCCCTCTTTGCCGTAGAAACCTTGGACCCGAAGATCGTCGAAAAACTCCCGGGTTTCAAGCGCCGCATGCAGTGGTTTATCGAGAACCGACCGGGCCTTAGCGAGCATATCGAAACCGAGGCGACCGATGACGGACCGCGCCGCTTTTTGTCTCTTGCCAATCGCCATAGGCTCAAGCGGGTGTTGAGTTACATGCTCGACGAGGAGGAGTTTTTGTCGCCCTACGGGATTCGCGCTTTGTCGCGGTATCACCTCGATCACCCCTACGAATTGCGCGTAAACGGCTTGGTCTATCGCGTTGTCTACGAGCCGGCCGAGTCGAGCACCGGTCTTTTCGGCGGCAATTCGAACTGGCGCGGACCGATCTGGTTTCCGGTCAATTATTTGCTCATTGAATCGCTGCAAAAGTTCTATTTTTTCCTCGGCGACGGTTACAAGGTCGAATATCCGACGGGCTCGGGCACGAGCTTGAACCTGTGGCAGATCGCCGGTGAGATTTCGCAGCGGCTGACGCGAATATTCCTGCGGGACGAGAACGGCCGGCGTCCAGTCTTCGGCGGCACCGAGAAGCTTCAGAACGATCCTCACTGGCGCGATCTGATTCCGTTTCACGAATACTTCCATGGCGACAACGGTGCTGGTATCGGCGCCAGCCACCAGACCGGCTGGACGGCCCTAATCGCAAAGCTGATTCAGCAATATGGGGAGTGAAGGGAACTTTTTGCCGCTGCCCGAGTTTATTGCTCGTGAGCTGGAGGAAACTGTACCGGTATGGTAATGCCCCGCTTACTAAGAAGTTCGTTGGTTAGTAGCCATACTGGGACGAAGGGGCGAGTCGTGGAAAGCGCAGGCACCAGGACTCAAAGACGCTTTTGCACCCACGCCCAAAATTAAGCACTCGGGGCGTGGATCGGGTGGTGGCCGATGACGCACAGACGCTTTGCCTGGGCTTGGAACGAGTCGTCCCTTCGTCTCCAACAAACCGTGTTGTCTAGATACTTATGAACTCCTCAATAACTTTCATGCCGCGCTCTAGTGTGAGAGTGTCACCCTGCGAAGCCGTGCCGAAGAGTCTGCCGTTCGCAAGCTCTTCATTGACGGAATTGTGATGTTGGTTCACCATTTCGGCCGTGATAAAATTTCCGAGTGCACAGACCAGCAGGTCACAGCCACCCCTGACCTTATCTACTAAGTTCTGCCAGCGCAAAAGTGCTCGCGGTCAATCTCCCCATCGGCACTCGTCGCTGAAATCACGGATGAGCAACCCTCGACAACGCATTCTGCTTCCCGCTTTGACTCTTGGATTGACGACCCTGGCGTTCATTGTCGCCAAGACTGGACGGGATGCGCTGTTTTTTCAGAACAGCGGCGGGCTCCTCCAGTTGCCGCTCATCTATATCAACATCGCGGCGGCATCACTGCCGCTGGCACTCATCTTTGTCAAAACCATGAAGCTCTGGGGTGCGCGACGGGCGCGCGTCGGTGTCTTCACCCTAGCGGCGGTCGCGATGGCGGCTGCCGCACCATTCTTGGCAGCGACGGACAGCAACTTGTTGCTCGCCATGTTCATGTTCATCCCGGCGATTTTCGGATTGTTGTTTGCAAGTCTCTGGCTCCTGGCGTCGGACATCTTCGAGAAAGCCGACAAGAACGAAGCCGCGCGCGCCTTTAGCAAAATCGGCGCTGCAACCCTGGCCGGCGGCATGATCGGCGGATTAATTTCCAAAGGACTCGCGCCCTGGCTCAATCCCAAGTGGCTCATCCTGCTGGCGGCTTGCGTCCTCTTCGGCGTCGTCGCGCTGTTATGCTACATTCATGGCCGCTTCCCGACCAACATTGCGAAAAATGGCCGGGACAAAAAGGAGTTGAAATTTTTCACTCCGCTCAAAAACCAATATGCCTTGACGCTCCTATTGATATCGATGACCGGTGCACTGGCTGGCCTGCTTATCGACTTTCAGTTCTATGCGGCGGCGGCCGGCGCCAGGATGGGTGCGAAAGGCAACGCCAATTTCTTCGCCAATTTTTATATCTTGCTGAATTTTAGCTCGTTGCTGCTGCAACTTTTTGCGACACCGAAGATCCAGGACAAAATCGGCCTGCGCGGCGGCCTGATGGTCCTGCCGGTCGCGTTGATCGGTGGCGCCACTTTCGCAAGCGCGGCCGCGACCGCCCTTAGCCGCTCCGTCCTGAGAGTCACGGAGGGCGGCTTGCGATCCTCAGTGCACCGCTCCATTTGGGAACAGGCGTTCATACCCGTCGATTCGATGGATCGATCCACCGTCAAACTTGTGGTCGACGGAGTTGCGGCGCGCATCGCCGAGGTTATCGGTGCGCTTGCCCTGTTACTCTGGCTCAAACAAGCGGTGCCCGGCGATCCGTTGGAAATGCCGCTCGACACCTGGTGGATATCGTGGGTGATTCTCGCGACGGTTGTGATCTGGTTAGTCGTCACACAAAAACTGCGTGTCCAGATAAGGGGAGCGAAATCCGCGGGCCAACCCGTCGCTGCCGAGGAAATCGACTGTGAGCGATTTCCGGACCAGTGCCCGTGCACGACCGAGCTAGGAAAGGGCGTCGCGTGAGCCGTGCTCGGACAAATCGATCCGATGGCATAAGATCCTCAGTTAGGCTAAGCATACAGGCATGCGTATCTGTTCTTTGCTGCCGGGCGCCACTGAAATTGCGTATTTGCTTGGCCTTGCTGACCACATCGTCGGCGTCACCTACGAATGCGATTACCCGGTGGACGCCAAACAAAAACCGGTTATCGTCCGCAGCGTCATAGACTCCGGCCGAATGTCGAGCGAAGAAATCGACCGCAAAGTGGGCGAGCTTCTTCAGACCGGGAAAGGTCTGTATAGTATCGACGAAAAAAACTTCTTGACAGCCGCGCCGGACATCATTTTTACCCAGGGACTCTGCGACGTCTGCGCTCTGGACTACGACCTGGTGGTTAAAGCCGCGCAACGGCTGCCGCGCATGCCGGTGATACTTTCGCTTAATCCGCACTCGTTAAACGACCTGCTCGATGATATTTTGCGCATCGGCGTCGCGACCCGACGCGAACCTGCCGCCGAGTCTTTGGTTCACGATCTGCGTCGGCGCATCGAGCATATCGGCATGCGCGAACCGGATTATCGGCGGAGAGTTGTCTGTCTCGAATGGTTCGAGCCGCTTTATGTCGCGGGCCACTGGGTACCGGAAATGATCGCGCTTGCCGGAGGCTTTGACGTACTTGGGCGGAAAGGCGAACCATCGTTTAAGGTCGAATGGCAGACGGTACGCGATGCCAAACCGGACGTGATTTTCCTGATGCCCTGCGGCTTCGACGTGCGCCGCACGGTGAACGAATCGACGCGGCTCCGTTGCCGCGACGGCTGGAATGATCTGGCGGCGGTGAAAGCAGGCAACGTCTTCGCGCTCAACGGAAACGCCTACTTCAGCCGCCCCGGCCCGCGCTTGGTAAACGGCCTAGAGATGATCGCCAGATTGCTTCACGCCGACGACGACGCCTGGTCTCTAGCTCCGACTGAAGTCGCCAGATTCAATTGATACGCACGCCACTTGCGATAAAGGAATCGGTTTTACTGCATACGATCGACCGCGGCGCCTGAAGATTGACCGGCGCGCGGGGGTAGTGATAGCGTCGCCGCAGCATTTCACAACGAGGAGGGCGCAATGAGCAAGAGCATTGTGGTCACCGGCGCCGCCGGCGGCATTTGCTCCGAGATCTGTCGAAGCTTGGCCGCCGATGGTCTAAAGATCGTGGTTGCCGACTACGCTCAAGAGGCAGCGGAAAAACTCGCCGCGGAAATTCGCGACAACAACGGCGACGCCATCGCCGTGCAAGTCGATGTCGGTGACTCCGCAAGCGTCAATGCGATGATGAATCAGGCGATTGCCAAGTACGGCCAGGTTGATTATGCCTTTTGCGGCGCCGGTGTAATGGACCGCATCGCCGTGGTTGACATGCCCGAAGCAGTCTGGGACCGCCTCATGCGCATTAACTTGAAAGGCGTATTTCTCTGCGCTCAGGCCGCGGCGAAACACATGATCTCCCGAAAACAAGGCCGGATACTCAGCATCGCTTCAGGCCGAGGCGTCGCCGGCGCGCCCCGCTCGGCGCATTATTCGGCTTCTAAAGCCGGAGTGATCGCGTTTACCAAGTCGCTCGCCGTAGAATTGGCCGGCGACAATATCACGGTCAACTGCGTGTGTCCCGGCGCGACCGATACGCCGATGTCGCGAATCGGCTTCACGCCCGAGCAGTTTAACAAACGCGAAGAAATCCCGCCATTGATGGACGGCCTCACCCACAAATTCGAAATCGTCGGTCTCGTGCGCTATCTGCTTTCGGACGCGACAAAATTTGTCACGGGCCAGACCTTTTTTCTACGGACGCCGAAGTAAGCAATGGGCAGACGAGCCGGCACGGTTCGGCCGCGGAACTGTTTTTTGCGGGTTTACTAAGGAGTTCGTTAGTTAGTAGACCTACTGGAACGAAGGGGCGAGTCGTGGAAAGCGCAGGCACAAGGACTCAAAGGACGCTTTCGCAAATTAAGCACTCGGGTCATGGATCGGGTGGTGGCCGATGACGCCCAGACGCTTTGCCTGGGCTTGGAACGAGTCGTCCCTTAGTGTCCAACCAACCCTGTTGTCTAGATACTTATGAACTCCTTTAGTAAGACAACCTACGCGATGGGCTGGATCAAACGGCAATTCCGATAACTCGTTATCGCGGGATCAGTTGATCAGACCGGTCGTGCTATCGAAGGTAAAACTCGGTTGGCTACCGTGAGGCCGGCTGGCCGTCAAGCTAAACGTCGACGGCGTAGGAACGCTGATCGATAAGGTGACGCCGCTGGTTTTTCTATAACCCACCATCAGAATCGCCGCTTCGGTTACTGGATACGAAAGAAATTCGCCGTAGTAGCTTTCCATGGCCAGCGCGGCGTTTTTGAGATCGGAGCGCATCGCCGCATCGATCGCTCGGGCGCGGTGAATCTGGAATTGCTGCACGGCAATGGCTGCAAGAATCCCTAAAACAGCAACGACGACAATAAGCTCGAGCAGAGTAAAACCTTGGTTAGAAGATGCATGGTGCCCGATCTGCATTGGATAACTCCCGGCAATCTATCGGGCAAAAATAACACATCATTCTAATTTTGGCTATGGAAAACTTCACCTCATGGCTGTGGCGGCGGAATTTTCCACCGGGATGCATGAACCGTACAGACCTGCCGGTGGAAAATCACGTACCGAACATCGGCATCCGCGTTTCTGCGCCCCGGCGCTTGCATTCGTCGACAAAAATCCGGTGAATTTCGGGGTTTTGATCCTCGTATTCGATTTGCGCGCCGCCTTTTTTGACGTCTTCGCCCGTGTCCTTCAAATCCTCTACGTTGAATTTGAATCCCCATGGCTTGAGCGCTAAATAACGCGCCGGCTCCGGCCCGGGATTAAAATGCTGATGCCACCACTGCATCGGAGGCACGAACATGCTCATAGGTCCCCACTCGACGCGCTTCTTGGTGCCGTACTCGCCTTCCGGCCAAAGAAACGAATAGCCGGAACCAGTCAGCATAACAATGTGTGCACCCGCGCCATGACGGTGCGCCTTCTTGTACTTGCCGAAGGGGAACTCCGAGACATGCGCGCTCATGGTGTTGTCGACGAATTCGAAAAGCGTGGTGCGGTTGTCGCCGCCCCGTTCTTTATAATCCTTCGGTTGAAATCCCCACAGATCGGCGACGAAGTTGGATTCCCACACGCGGCCGCGCTTGACTTCCGGAATGTAGCGGCCGCCCGTGCCCCACTCGTCGGCACCGCCGCTATAGCGGTCGGTGAATGCAAAACTATTATTAAAAATGTAATCGAGATTGCGATAGCGATTGATGATCACCGGCGCGTCAGTCAAGGAAACCATTCGGACCGGCGCTTGTCCTTGAGCGTTAAAGTGCTGATGCCAGCAATTGAGCGGCGCTGAAAAAAGACTGCCTCTTTGCCACTCCAGCGTATGTTTTTTACCGCCTTCATTCCAAATCGTGGTCGCGCCCTGACCTTCCAAAATGAAAATCGCCTTCTCGTACATGTGCCGTTGCGGCCTAAGCTGGCCGCCCGGCGCGATTTCCTCAACGACGGTATCGCAAGTGCCGCCGGCGCCGTCCATATTGACAAAGGCCGCTTTGCCGCCGCTGCGCATCCAGTCGCCGAGTTTCAACTCCAGCAGGTCCGGGACGATGAAATCTTTGTAGACCGGGATCTCTTCCCATTCCTGGTAGATTTCGTAGGGGCTCTTGCGCGAAAACGCCGAGGCTTCATTTAAGTTTTTCATTAGCGATTCCTCCCAGGTTCTTGTGTCGGGGCCTGCTCAACCGCGGCCAGCGCGCCGCGATGCCGCTCGCGATCGTTTCAGCTTAATGAATCTGCTCCATGTAATAGCCCAAAGCGCCGCGATAGGCTCGGTCGATCGCCATGGAATCGCGCGCGCCCTGCAGCACGAGATCGCGATCTTCGGTGGTTTTTACGTAGCGCTCGAACATCTCGGAAATATTTTCCGAATGCTCGGTATCGGCGACGACATGGACGTCGAGCGAGACCATTCTTTTTAATGTAATGCCCAGCTCATTGTCGAATTTCTTGCCCATGCGGTACGACATGCCGCCGCCTTTAACAATCTTGCCGTTGTTGCGCCGCTCCAGCATATGCGACGCCGTGTACGCGGCCAACCAATGGCTGCGCAGCGCAATATGATGCCAGGCATAAAAGCACGCGCGCACCATCGACGGCACCTCGGCCTGCTCAAAATCTTCCGGTTTGAGGCCGATCACCTCGCCTTGCTTGACCGTGAGCGTGTAATGATCCATGCCGGCGCGCGGATCGTTGACCAGCTCGTCGCTTTCGTGTTCCCAGATGACCCGCTTTACCGCCAGCGGCGCGCTGCCTTGAACGTAGCCCCAACAGTCGCGCCGGTTGCTGGTGTAAAGGGCGTTTTGAACGACATAGAATCGCGCCCGTTCCATCGTCAAAGGTACACGAAGAAAATTCTTGAACTCGACGCTTTCGAATTGGTCGTTGACCATCAGGTCTAGCGTTTTCAGCAACTCGCTTACCAGATCCATATTTTTCGATCGCCTCCGTGCTTTGTCGAAAAATTCCGTCGCGTTCAGGGCAGTGCCGCCATCATCTCGGCGAGATGGCCGCGGTAGACCCGGTCAATCATCAGACTCTCCCGGGCGCCGCGCAGGATCGCCCGACGCGCCGACTCGGTAGTCGCGTACTTCTGCGCCACTTTCATGAGCAACTGAGCGTGTTCGAGATCCATCACCACATGCTCGGCGTTGTTGATCTGCCTTTTCATCGAGATGCCAAGATCGCGATCCAGCATCTCGGCAACCCGCTGAGACAGCGAGCCCCTTTTGATCAATTCGCTCGAGTTACGCATTTCGAGTATGGCTGAACCGGCGATCGCTTCCAACCAGGGCCGCTGCGCCAGGCGAATCCAGGCGCTGAAGCAAACTTCGCCGCCTTCGAGCCGCGGTGTGTGCTCAAAAGCTTCCGCGCTCAGACCGAACACCTCGCCCTCCTGAATCGCCAGGGTAATATGGTCGGCTTTGCCTTGCGCCTTTTGACCGATCAGCTCGTCTTCCTCGTGATGCCAAATCAGTTGCTTGATATCGAGCGGCGCCGAGCCTTGCACGTAACCCCAACAGTCGCGCCGGTTCTGCACGTAGAAGGCCATCTGAATGGAAAATTGCTGAGCTCTCTCTCTGGTGAACTTTGTCGCGAAGAGACGCCGGAACGGCGCCGAGTCAAATTGCTCATTGCACCATCGCACCAATTCCTGCCACATGGACTCGATGCCGTTTGCGGTCGCGCTCATAAAAGCCTCTTTGAAGCGAACTCTCTTTAATTTGTGTGTTAATCGATGTTCGGTCAGCTTACGCGTCCGGCTCGTCGATCTGGACAAACAAATCCGCAATCGTTAGTTTTTTGGCTAACAGGCCCTGCTCGTCTGCGTATCGGATCAAGGCCCGGAGCGGCGCTTCGTTGCCCTTGATGCCGAATTTCCATGGATCGGCGCCCATCACGGCCTGTTGCTCTTCCCACATCTGGCGGTTCCAGGCAAAATTGGAATACGTCGCATCGGCATCATCGCGCAACGCCAGATTCTTCGCTTTCAGGCAAGCGTCGAACATTTCTTGCGCCGCAGTCGGGTATTGCTCCAAATAAGAGGCATGAAAGGTGATCGCGTGGCTGGTCGGAAAAATGCCCGTACGGCGGAAATAATCCTGCTCGACGCTTTTTGCATCCGTCAACAAGCGGCGCCAGCCCTTCTCCTCGGGGAAATCCGGCACGATGATCGCGTCGAACTCGCCGTGAAGCATGCGCGTCGCCAGCGAGTGTTCGCTCGGCGCAACCTCCAGCCGCGTCCCGGCGGGCAACGACAAGTCCAGTTTGTTCGGGCGCGGCATGACCCAATGAATATCGTTCGGCTTAACGCCGTATTCGTCGCTCAAGATGCCGCGCACCCAGAGCCCACAGGTGTTGAGCCAGCTGGGAATCCCGACTTTCTTTTCCTTGAGCTGAGCCGGCTCCTTGAGCGGCGAATTCTGCGGTACGAAAATATAGGACTGGCGAAACTTGCGGTTGGGAAAGGCCGGAATCGCCAGGTACGGCTTGCCACGGCTCTTGAGCGCACAGTAATTGGCGAGTGAGAACTCGCCGCACTGGTATTTTCCCGCCAGAAATTGTTCATGCCCTTCGCCGTCGCTCTCGAACGGTTCGGCCTTGAGCTCGAAGTTTTTCAATCGAACTCGGCCGTCGCACAGGGGCCGTGCGCGCAGGTGATAACCCGCGGCAAGCGATAGCACCGGTTTTTCGCTGTCACTCATCGCAAGCTCCTCAAGATCGAATAATCGACGGCTTCGGCGATCGAAACGGATTTTTCGTTTTCACTCCGAGCATAAGGCCCCTCGAGCGCCTTCTTCAAACGGTCTTCCGGCATGATCATGTCGTCGAGCATAACATCGCGAATTTCATTGTAGGAGTTTTCCGCGATCCGTTCGCTGACTTTGAAACTATTGCGAATGTAATCGATACTGGAGGCGCGGTCTTGCCTGATCCGGCGATAGGATTCGAGGAGTGCTTTGAGGCTCCTGCGGATAGCTTGGGGGCGATTGCGCAGGCGCTCTTGGCTTGTTGCCATCCCGTTAAATGGCGACTCGACGACGTCGCTGGTTTTGGCCAAGACTTTGAAGCCTTGCACGACCATTTCGCCGGTGAAGGGCGGACTCAGCACCGAGGCATCGAGCGACTGCTGCTGCAAGCCGATCATGCTGACGATCGTGCTGCCGGTCTGAATGAAAGTGATCTTTCTCACGTCGACGCCGTTTTTGGACAGCATCCAAACCGCCGCGTTATGGCTCTCCGATCCGACTCTTGATACGCCGACCTTCTTTCCTTCCAGATCTTTCGGCGATTGGATCGCCCGGCCGCTGACCAGGGAGAAAAGCGGCGCGCGATAGAGTACGGCCAAAACCTTAAGCGGCGCGCCCTTGCGCATAGCGTCGATGGCCGTGCCGACGCCGGACATGAAATCGAGTTCCCCGGAGGCGACCCCGGCAACCTGCAAGTTGCTGCGGATTTGAATGATCTCGGCACGCAGCCCTTCTTTCTCAAAGTAGCCCTTGTCCTTGGCGAAGTAGTAGGGCATCAACACGACATTACGCACGGACACGGCGATCCTGACGGTGTCCTGCGCGTTAGACGAAGCGACAGATGCCAGAACCGTCACCCCCATGAGTAAATAGCGGATCGCTCTCATGGCCCGATTCAAACCGCCAGGTATTTTCTTCCGAGTTTGATTTTAAGCGCCATCACCCGTCCTCGCCAAGATCAATAGTGCTTCCTCGCCATTTTCTACCCCGATGTGCAGTGCGGTTTCGCAAGCCGGCATGAATCCACCGTCGCGGTTTATCCAGCCGTGAATCTTTCCGGCGAAAACGGCGGTGATTTTTTTCCAGGACCGCCGATCAGCAGCTCCGCGGCCAGCGCGCCGACCGGCGAGCTTGTCGTCATACCATGGCCGCCGAGCCCAGCGACCCAAAAAAAGTTCTCAACTTGCCCATCCCAGCCGACGACAAAACGCCCGTCCGCTGTCAAAGTCCGAACCCCGGCCCAGCCTTTATGGATCCTCACTCCCGAAAGCGCCGGCATGAATTGGTCGATCTTCTCCGCGAGCAACTCTTTGACATCTTCTTCGACAGGCGGATCACCCGGCGGCAATTCCGTCTGATCGCAGGGGCAGAGAAGCAGTCCCGCGCCTTCCGGACGGAAGTAGATGTCATGTGCGACATCCCACACGAACGGCCAGCTTGAGTCAACCCAGTCAATCGGCGTCGTTACGAAAAGATGGCGCCGGCAGGGCCGCAAAGGCATAGCGCGCACGCCCGCCAACTGAGCAATCACGTTCGCCCAGGCACCGCCGGCATTGACCAGCGTCTTGGTGCGGATCATGCCGCTATCTGTAGCGACTTGGAGATCATCGCCGCCGATCTCACGAATCGATTGCACCCGGGCGCCGTAACGGATGCGCGCGCCCTTGCCGGCTGCGGCTTTCAAATATCCCGACAGCAGCGCGTGAATGTCGACGACACCGTCGCTGCCGCACCACACCGCGCCTTCGAATTCAGCTTCTTTCAAAACCGCCACGCGGCGCTTCGCCTGGTCGGGAGTCCACAATTCAACATCGATGCCGAGCCGACGGCCGGTTTCCGCGTCATTCTGGAGTTTGATCCAACTCGCGCCGGAGCCCAACAACAACGAACCGGTGCGATTAAATGACACCGGTACGGGCCAGTCACGCGGTAGCTCGCGCAAAAACGCGGTACCGTCACGCGTGAGCGCTGCCAGATCCGGGTCCGGCACGCACTGGCGTACCATTGCCGCATTACGCCCCGACGAATGGAAACCCGGAATGCTTTCCTGCTCCAAAATTAAAATGTCATTGACGCCGCGTTGAGTCAGATGATACGCCGTCGCGGCTCCAGCAAAGCCCGCGCCGATAATGACAACTTCGAAATTATTCATGCTTAAATACCCGCTCATTCTTTACTATACGAAGGCAGCGTCAATTCCAAAAGGCCGAGGGCCGCTCATATCGCGAGCACGACCTGCAACGGCGTACCGCCGGAGCCGGCCGTTAAACTGGTTTCCAAATGTTCAAGCGCTTCAATCCGTTCAAAAACTTGGAACCCCCTGTACGACTCCGTTGAAGTACAGGCGCATCTCGCTATCGGCGGATCAAACTGCAGCCGCGAACCGCGAGGCTCGCTCCGGGCGCGGAACCGGCTCAATCATACGATCCAAAATCTCACAAAACTGCGCGTTTTACAGTTGGATTTGGGGTTTGAATCACCACCAAACTGCGCTATAGTCAGACTCAATGAGAATCCATCGTTACACTCAGTGGGACGGCACGCAAAAGGTCGTCTTCCCGACGACGGACGATCTCCTCAAGCATCTCTCCGACCATCTCCTCGAAGAAGAAGGCGTGCGGCGCGCGCTGCGCGACTTGATGCGCCGCGGTTTTACATCCGAAGACGGCCAACGCTCGGTCAAGGGAATGCGCGACTTCCTCCGCGAAGCGGACGAGAAACGGCGCGAATTGCTCAACAAATATTCACCTGATTCTTTTAAGTTAACTCCCGAAGAGCAACGAGCGCTGGGCGAAAAGCTCAACCACCTGGGGGAAAAACTCGAGGCTTACCACGAGCAGATGCGCAACTTCATGGAGCGCATGTCCGGCAAGTTCGCCGATCGCATGGACGAGCTCAACCAAAAAATGCAGGAGGCCTACCAGCGCTATCAAGAGCTGCGAAACCGGCTGCAGAACCAGGTTGCCGAGCGCGGCATGCAAGGCAAGTCGAGCATGAGCGGCCAGGATCCGCAAGCCATGATGGACATGCTCGACCGCATGCAAAAGCTACTGGAGGATGAAAACTTTCTTAAAAATCTTCCCAGCATGATGGACAACGCGGTCAACAACTTGGAAAGCATGTTGGAGAATCTCGACTCGATGACTCAGGAACAGTTGCAGCAGCTGAGCGATATGATGAGTCAGATGCAGCAGCTCGAACAGCTGATGAACCAATTTTCCTTTCAGGGCTCCCAGCGTATGGGTATGGGCGACGCCGGACAGCTTCTCAGCCAGTTGCGCGGCCTCGAGCGCTTCCTTCGCTGGGGGCAACGCGGCATGGGCGATCCCTCAGAGCTCAACCTCGACGAATTGCGCGAGATCCTCGGCGAAGAAGCCTACGAACATCTGCAATACTTGAAGGGCGTCGAGCAGGCCCTGGAGGACGAAGGTTATATCGTCCGAACCGGTCACGGCCTTCGCCTGACGCCGAAGGGCATGCGTAAAATCGGCGACAAGGCTTTGCGCGAAATTTTCCAAATGCTCAACAAAGGCCGCTGGGGCAATCACGCCACCTCCCTGCGCGGCTCTCAGGGCGATCTCATGGAGGAAACCAAGCAGTACGAGTACGGCGATCCGCTCAACGTTAACATCGGCGAAACCTTGCTAAACGCCCTGGAGAAACGCAAAGCAGGCGAGCCGGTCCGGATCGCGCCGGATGATTTCTCCGTCCACCGCGTCGAGTACTCGACAGTTAGCGAAACCGCGCTGCTGATCGATGTGAGTTATTCGATGCTGATGAACGACGCCCTGCACGCCGGGAAAAAAGTCGCGCTCGCCCTGCACCGGCTGATTCAAACCAAATACCCGCAGGACACGCTTCACCTGGTTGCATTCCGTTCTAACGCCAAATTGATTCGCGCCGAAGATCTGCCGTCGATCGTCTCCCTCACCTATTTCATGGAACACGGCACCGATATCAAGGAAGCGTTGCGCTACGCGCGCCAATTGCTCGGCTCGAATCGCAGCGCCAACCGCCAGATCATTCTTATCACCGACGGCGAACCGACGGCGGCGACGCTGGATCGCGGCGGCCGGCTGCACAGCGGCTGGGGCTCGGCCCTGCTACACAGCCGTATCGTTCACGAGACACTCAAGGAAGTAAAACGCTGCACCCAGAGCGGTATCAAGATCAACACCTTTATGCTCGGGGCGGATTTCTATCGCCAGGGATTTGTCGACCAGTTGTCCCGGCTCAACACCGGCCGGGTCTTTTACACGACACCCGATCAGATGGGCAACTATATCGTTGTCGACTACCTCAACAACAAACGCAAGCGCCTGACGCGCTGACGGCCGTTGCGCCAGCGCACCGCAGATCTCACATCTAAAAGTTCCAAATAGCCCGAGACCAACGGGGCTATTGTCGT
>Ga0210076_1000110_pt1 | contig 17145 bp, 14 predicted proteins | sample MayberryNW_Catta_3_FD_184876 | JGI IMG/M metagenome (GOLD analysis project Ga0210076, IMG submission 184876) | Wetland microbial communities from San Francisco Bay, California, USA, that impact long-term carbon sequestration -... | ecosystem: Environmental > Aquatic > Marine > Wetlands ... | reverse complement strand
GACCGGGGAGGAGCCGCCCGGCGCGCTCCTCGTCCGCGACCTCGCGCAGGTGGCGACGCCCTCGGGCTCGACCGCCCCGCTCCGCGGCGCCGAGCTCCGGGCCGTCGAACTGCTGGAGGACGCCTACCTGCTCTGCGACGGCGGCCGGATCGTGGAGGTCGGCGAGATGCGGCAGCTGCGGGCCGCGGGCGAGGTCGAGGAGGTCGACGGCCGCGGGCTCTCGGCGATCCCGGGGCTCGTCGACTGCCACACGCATGCGTGCTTCGCCGGCGACCGCGTGGAGGAGTTCGCGCTCCGCTCGGGCGGCGCGAGCTACGAGGAGCTGCACGCGGCGGGCGGGGGCATTCTCTCCACCGTTCGCGCCACGCGAGCCGCCGGCGAGCGCGGCCTCGCCATCGCGCTCGAGCGACATGTCGCGTGGATGCTCCGCGCCGGGACGACCACGTTCGAGGCGAAGTCCGGCTACGGGCTGGACCGCGAGACCGAGCTCGTACAGCTTCGGGCGATCCGCGCTGCAGGAGGCGTCGCTACCTGGCTCGGCGCCCATGCCGTGCCGCCGGAGCTCGAGGACGCGGACGCGTACCTCGACTTCCTGCTCGACGAGGTCCTGGAGGACGCCGCGGCGCTCGCGGACGCGGCCGACGTCTTTCTCGAGCACGGGGCGTTCGACGCCGGGCAGGCGAGGCGCTACCTGGAGGCGTGCCGTGGGGCCGGGCTCGACCTCCGGCTCCACGGCGACCAGTTCACGGAGATGGGCGCGATCGAGCTCGCGATCGAGCTCGGCGCGCGGTCGGTGGACCACCTCGAGGCGACCGGGGCAGACGGGGTGGCCGCGCTCGCCGCGAGTGATGTCACCGGCGTCCTGCTCCCCGCGAGCGCGCTCTTCCTCGGCAGACCGATGCCTCCCGCCCGGGCGCTCGCCGACGCGGGCGCGTCGATTGCGCTGGCGACCGACTTCAATCCCGGGAGCGCCTTCTGCGAGAGCATCCCGCTCGTCGTCTCGCTCGCGTGCACGCAGCTCGGGCTCGCTCCCGAGGAGGCGCTTTCCGCCTGCACGGTCAACGCCGCCCACGTGCTTCGCGCTGCGAACAGGAAGGGTCGTCTGGCCGCCGGCTTCGACGCGGACGTCGTCCTCCTCGCGGCCGACGACTGGCGCCATCTCGCGTACCACCTCGGGGGCCAGGTGGTGCACACCGTGATCAGAGGCGGCCGGATCGCCTGGAACGGCCCGGCATAATCGAGCCATGGCCACACGCAAGCAGCGCCGCCGCAGGGCGAAGGAGCACCGCCACGAGTACGTCTGGGAGGACGGCGAGGGCAACGAGCTCGATCCGGACGAGGTGCCCACGCACCGGGCGGACGGCCGCGGTTCGCAGCGACGCGCGGCGGGAGTCGGGCGGCAGGCGCAGCCGCCCTCGTGGCCGCGAACCTTCAAGCGGGCGCTTGTCTTCGCGCCGATCATGTTCGTCACCGTGATGCTGCTCTCGAGCAACCTCACGCTGGCACAGCAGCTGACCCAGACGGCGTTCATCGTCGCGATCTTCGTCCCCTTCAGCTACTTCCTCGACGGCGTCTTCTGGCGCTCGTACCAGAAGCGGGTGGCGCGAGAGCAGGCGGGCCGCGGCCGCTCGGGCTGACGCGGCGGACGCGATGGCGCTCCTCGTCGACCAGCTCCCGCTCGGACCGATCGGGACGAACACCTACGTCGTCCGCTCCGGCGCGTCTGCACCGGAGGCTGCAGTCGTGGACCCGAGCGGCGACGCCGCCGAGCTCCGGCTCCACCTGGCGCAGCTCGGCGCGCGCTGTACGGCGATCCTCGTCACCCACGGCCACTGGGATCACCTCGTGGGGGTGGCCGACCTCGCCGAGGGGACCGGGGCCCCCGTCTACATGGCCGAGGACGAGCGCGTGCTCCTCGAGAGCCCCGCGCGCTTCACCCCTTCCTCGGTGCACCTTCGCCCGTACTCGCCCGATGTCCTCCTGCGTGGCGGGGAGACGGTCGAGGTCGCGGGAATCGCGTTCCACGTCCTTCCGGTCCCCGGGCACTCGCCCGCGCATCTCGCGTACTACGCCGACGAGAGCCTGTTCTCCGGGGACGTCCTCTTCGCCGGCTCCGTCGGACGTACCGACCTCCCGGGAGCGGACTGGGACACGCTCCTCGCCTCGATCCGGTCCCTGGTCGACGCGTACCCGCCCGGGACGACGGTGTACCCCGGTCACGGACCGGTGACGACGCTCGGGGCCGAGCTCGCCCGGAACCCGTTCCTCGCCGACCTCCGGGCGGAGCGGGCGGGATGAGCGCGCGCCCGCGGATCGAGCGTCCGCGCGGGACGCACGACGTCGTGCCCTCCGAGCAGCCGCTCTGGAGCCTCGTCACCGGCGAGGCGGAGCGGCTCTGCGCGCTCTACGGCTACCGCCCGATCCTGACCCCGGTGTTCGAGAGCACGGCGCTCTTCGAGCGGACCTCCGGTGCGGGATCCGACGTCGTCCAGAAGGAGATGTACTCGTTCGAGGATCGCAGCGGTCGCTCGCTCACGCTCCGGCCCGAGGGGACGGCGCCCATCTGCCGCGCCTACGTCGAGCACGGGATGCACCGGGAGCCCCAGCCCGCGAAGCTCTACACCATCGGCCCCATGTACCGGTACTCCGCGCCGCAACGGGGGAGGTACCGGGAGCACTGGCAGCTCTCGGTGGAGGCGATCGGCTCGGACGAGCCTTCCCTCGACGCCGAGGTGATCCAGCTGTACCACACCCTCCTCGCGCGGCTCGGGGTCACGGAGCTCGGGCTCGCGCTCAACTCGATCGGCTGTCGCGCGTGCCGGCCGGCGTACGTCGAGCGGCTTCGAGAGTGGCTCGACGCGAACCTGGCCCGCCTGGACGACGCCGCGCGCGAGAAGGCCGCGACGAGCCCGCTCCGGGTCTTCGACAACCTGGACGCGAAGCCCCCGGGTGTGCAGGAGGCCCTGCGTGAGGCCCCCACGATCGGGGACTCCCTCTGCGACGCCTGCAGGGAGCACTTCGCCGCGGTGCGCCGTGACCTCGACGCCTACGGCGTCGCATACGAGCTCGTCCCCACGCTCGTCCGGGGTCTCGACTACTACACGCGCACGACCTGGGAGTTCTCCGGCCCGGACGAGGGGGCCCAGAGCACGCTCTCGGGCGGCGGGCGCTACGACGGTCTCGTGGAGGAGATCGGCGGCCCGCCCACTCCCGGCGTCGGGTTCGGCGCCGGGATCGAGAGGCTGCTCCTCGCGCTCGAGCAGGCGGGGATCGAGGCCGTCCCGGCGCCGATCGACGTCTTCTTCGCGCTGGACGGAGGAGCGAGCCGCCAGCGGGTCGCGGGCTGGCTCAGGGATGCGCGCGCTGCTGGGCTCGCCTGCGATACGGACTACGCGGGGCGCTCGCTCAAGGGGCAGCTGACCCAGGCCGGGAGGCTCGGTGCCGCCACGGTCGTCGTCGTCCGTGACGACGGCGCGACGATCCGCCGCGCGGGAGCAGCGGACGAGGACGTCGCGCTCGACGACGTCTCTGCGAGGCTGGCGTCGTGAGCTGGAGAGACGTCATGTGCGGCGACCTGCGCGCGGAGCACGTGGGGCAGCGCCTCACGGTCGCCGGCTGGGCCGCCCGCCGGCGCGATCACGGCGGGCTCGTCTTCGTCGACCTCCGCGACCGGACCGGGATCCTGCAGCTCGTCATCAATCCCGAGCACAGCCCGCAGTCCGCCGAGCTCGCGAAGGAGATCCGGAACGAGTTCGTCCTCCGTGCAGCCGGGGAGGTGGTCGCGCGGTCGCCGGAGACGGTCAACCCCAAGATGGCGACGGGCGAGGTCGAGCTCCTGGTCGACGACCTCGAGCTCGTCTCGCGCTCGACGCCGCTCCCCTTCCAGCTGGACGAGGAGGGTGTGGACGAGACGCTGCGCCTGCGGTACCGCTGGCTCGACCTCCGCACGGACCGGATGCAGCGGAACCTTCGGCTGTCGAGCGCCGTGGTGTCCGCGATCCGGCAGCGGATGGAGGAGCTCGGGTTCCTGGACCTGTGGACGCCGAGCCTCACACGGGCAACACCCGAGGGCGCCCGGGACTTCCTCGTGCCCGTGCGGCTGCAGCCAGGCTCCTTCTTCGCACTGCCCCAGTCGCCCCAGCTCTTCAAGCAGCTCTTCATGATCGCGGGCTTCGACCGCTACTACCAGATCGCCACGTGCTTCCGGGACGAGGACCTCCGAGCCGACCGGCAGTTCGAGTTCCGCCAGCTCGACGTGGAGATGGCGTTCGCGGAGCGCGAGGACGTGCTGGGGGTGCTCGAGCAGGCGGTACGGGCGTCCTTCGAGGCGCTTGGGCGCGAGCCGCCGGTCGCGCCGTTCGCCCGTGTGCCGTGGAGCGAGGTCATGGCGCGCTACGGCTCCGACAAGCCCGACCTCCGCTTCGGCCTGGAGATCCAGGACGGGACCGAGGCGACCCGGGGCTCGGGCTTCGGCGTGTTCGCGAACGCGCCGTGCGTCCGCTACGTCGTGGCGCCGAAGGCGTTCTCGCGCGGGGAGCTCGCGCGGCTCGAGGAGCTGGTGAAGGAGTGGGGTGCCGGAGGGCTCGCGTACCTGATCTGCGACGAGGCTGGCGAGGTGCGCTCGCCGATCGCCAAGTTCCTGTCGGAGGAGGAGCTCCAGACGTTCGGCGCCGAACCGGGGTCCACCGTCCTCTTCGCCGCGGGCACCCAGAGCCTGGTCTCGCGCGTGCTCGGGTTCCTGCGACTCCACCTCGGCCGCGAGCTCGGGGTGGTCGACGAGACCACGGACGAGTTCCTCTGGGTCGTCGACTTCCCGCTCTTCGAGTGGGACGAGGAGAGCGACCGCTGGACGTTCAGCCATCACCCGTTCACCGGCCTCGCATCGGGGCACGAGGAGCTGATCGAGTCCGATCCCGGCGCCGCCCTGAGTCAGGCGTACGACCTCGTCTGGAACGGGTGGGAGCTCGGCTCGGGGTCGATCCGGATCCACCGCCAGGACGTGCAGCAGCGCGTCTTCCGCGCGCTCGGCCTGGACGAGGACGAGGCGCGGGAGAAGTTCGGGTTCCTGCTCGAGGCGCTGCAGATGGGGGCACCGCCGCACGGCGGGTTCGCGCTCGGCCTCGACCGCTTCATCGCGCTGCTCGCGGGGGAGCCGAACATCAGGGAGGTCGTGGCCTTCCCGAAGGTCTCGAGCGGCGCCGACCCGCTGACCGGCGCGCCCGCCCCGGTCCCCGACACGCAGCTCGCGGAGCTCGGGATCCGCGTCGTCGAGCGCCCGGCGTAGCGTTCGGTGCCGCCGCGGGCGACTTCTCGAGCGTTGACCCTTCCGGCTCGAACCCGTCACCCATGCGTGAGCGGGAACCCGATACCGTGACTGCAGGGATCTCGGGGATCCCCTGGGGGTCGTTGTGCGACCGGCGGCCCCGCCGCGAGCCGGGCCTGATCGCCCCGACCCGTCGCCGCCGGCAGGCGACCCGTCTACGCGCGCCGCACGCGACCGTTCCTCACGGCTGCTCCGTGAGCGCAGCGCGGTCGCGGAGCGCCATGCCGACGAGCCGCTGCATCCCGAACCGCTCGTAGAACGGGGCCAGCTCCTCGTCGCAGCAGAGATCGACCATGTACGTCCCCTCGAGCAGCACGAGCACCCGGCGAACGAGCTCGGAGCCGATCCCGCGACCCTGGAACGCCGGGAGCACCTCGAGGAGCGGGATGAACGCGCTCAAGACGCCGTCGCCGACGGCCGTCACGAACCCGACGACGCGCCGGGTCTGGGAGTCACGGGCGAGCACCACGTGGGCGCTGCCGTGGAGCAGTCGAAGGTGGCTCTCCGTCGAGGGCCGCGCGGGCCAGTCGACAAAGAATCCGTCGAGGTCGTCGGCGCGGAGGCCCTCGAGCGAAGTCTCGTAGGTGATCACCCGAGAACCGTAGCCGCCGGATCCGCAACACTTCGCCGACGTGACGGACACACTGACGCAGCGTCTGGTCGTCCTTGGCGCGGTCGCGCTGCTCGCGGCGGTCGCCGCGCTCGCGGCTGTCGAACGGCTGCCGGAGAACGGAACGGCCGCGTTCACGAGCGCACCGGCGCCGGCCGGGTGGAACACGGCCTTCGCCGGGTCTCGCGGCCCGGTGGGCGACGCGCAACGTACGACGTGCGGGCAGGTGCTGGCACCCGGTTCGGTGGGCGTCACGCACCCCGTGCTTCCGTGCGGTGTCAAGGTGGTGCTGCGCTACGGAGAGACCCAGGTGCTGACGGAGGTGATCGACAACGCGCTCGTCGAGCCGGGACGGCAGCTCGAGGTGACGGAGTCGCTCGCGCAGACGCTCGGGATCGAGGACACCGTCGAGCTCGAGTGGCGTTTCGCCACGGAGTCGCGCTAGCCGAGGCACCTCCGGCGCGCTGCGGTCGACCTGACGCCCGCGCGCTGTAGGATGGGACTGCTCGACCCTGTGCGTGGCCCCGGCTTCAACGTGAACCAACACACACGCGAGGGGAGTCGGAGTCGGAGTGAGGCGTTGCCGAAGCTCCGCACGGCACCCACCTGGCTTGCCAGGTTCGCAAAGGCCGGGGCATCACCGGCAGGGTGGAGCACCTTCTTGTCTGCGCAGATCGAGAAACGGCCAAGCCGTTTCTCGATCGCGAACATCCCTGAAGCCGGTCGCCGTCGCGACCGGGTGGCTGCGCAGATGCAGAAACGACCAAGCCGTTTCTCGATCGCGAACATCCCTGAAGCCGGTCGCCGTCGCGACCGGGTGGCAGCGCAAATCGACAGGGGGCTGGTGAGGGCTTGCGATCGCGCGAGTCGCGACCGGGTGGGACCGCGCCGTTCCTCGCTAGCCTGGCCCGATGAGCGCTGTCGAGGTCGTCGGCGATGCCACTCGCGGTGGGGACTGGGCCGTCGCCCGCCTCCGCGTGGACGGCTTCCGGATCGTGGCTGCCGATGCTCCCGGACTCGAGCAACCGCTCGCGGGGCTGACGCTGCTCGAGGCTGCGACGGTCGGTGGAGAGCCGCTCGCGGTCGAGGCGCTCGCGGCCGCCCTCGGCCAGGTCTTCGCGGCCGAGCCGGAGCCGGGACGGGTGGCGGTCGCGATGAGCGGCGGGGTGGACAGCGCCGTGACGCTCCTCCGCGCCGGCTCGCGGGCCGTCGGTGTGACGCTCCGCCTCTGGCAGGACCCGGCCGGGCCCTCCGCTGAGCGCGCGTGCTGCTCGACCGAGGCGGTCGCGGCGGCGCGTGCGACCTGTCACGCCCGCGGGCTGCCGCACGTGACCCTCGATCTGCGAGAGGAGTTCCGAGACGCCGTCGTCGACCCGTTCACCGCGGGCTACGCGGCGGGGGAGACGCCGAACCCGTGCACCGCGTGCAACGGTGCCTTCCGCTTCGACGCGCTCCTCGACTTCGCGTCGCGGGCGGGCGCCGAGAGCCTGTGGACGGGTCACTACGCCCGGATCGTCGAGCGGGACGGCCGCCTGCTGGTGGGACGCGCGGCCGATCCCGACAAGGATCAGTCCTACATGCTCTCGACCCTCGATCCCGCACTCCTCGCGCGCGTGCGGTTCCCGCTGGGTGGTCAAACGAAGGCCGCGACCCGCGAGGAGGCCGCTCGGGCGGGGTTGGCCGCCGCCACGCACCCGGAGAGCCAGGAGGCGTGCTTCCTCGCAGGCGGGGACTATCGCGCGTTCCTCGAGCGGCAGGGCCTGCGCCCGGCGAACGGACGCATCGTCGACGAGCAAGGGCGAGCGCTCGGCACCCATGACGGCTATTGGCGTTTCACTCCCGGGCAGCGACGAGGTCTCGGGGTCGCCGGCGGCCGGCCGTTGTACGTCCTGCACACCGATCGCACCGCCAACGAAGTCGTCGTCGGGCCGCGCGAGTCGCTCGCGGTGACGCACGTGGAGGCCCGTGGGCGCCTCCACCTCCCGGCGACCCGGGTCGCCGCGAAGCTTCGGTACCGGTCCGAGCCCGTCCCGGCCGATGTCACCGGCTCGCGCGACGGCTTCGTGCTCGAGCTCCGGGAGCCCGTCCACTCCGTCGCCACCGGACAGGTCGCCGCCCTCTACGACGGCGACGCCGTCCTCGGCGCCGGCGTGATCACGCGAACCGCCTGATCCCCGAGGGCTCGGGACGGACGGAATAACTAGGATCCAACCCGTGCTCGTCATCGCCTCGACCTCCGGCGACGTCCTCGACTACGCGCTGGCGCTGTTCTTCGTCGCCGCGGGAGTCGCGCTCGCGTACATGCTCGTGCGGCTCGGCGGGACCTTTGCGAGGCTCTCCTCGTTCATCAAGGGGACCGAGCGCGACCTGCTCCCGGTGATCGTGAAGTCGGGCGGGACGATCGATCGCGTGAACGACCAGCTGGACAAGATGGACGTCGTCACGGACAGCGCCGTCTCGATGGCCGAGAGCGCGGACACTGCCGTCCGCGCCGTCTCGACGGCCATCACCACGCCCGTCAAGAAGGTCTCGGGCCTCGCCTCCGGGATCTCCCACGGGCTCGGCGCGTTGCGCGCCCGCCGCGACGTCGGCGAGGCGGTCTCGGTCGCGAAGGAGGCGGCAGCGCGGCGGGAGACCGAGATCGACGAGGAGCTGCACGCCGCCGGCCAGCCGGGTGCGGGCACGACGCCGCCTCCGGCGGCCTGAGCGGCCGCTTCCCGGCTCGAACCCGCTCGTAGAATCCAGCCATGCGGACGACGGCAGAGCTCCGGGAGGGCTTCCTCTCGTACTTCGAGGGCAAGGGCCACATGCGCGTCGCCTCGGCTCCGCTCGTCCCGCGCGCCGACGACCATTCGACGCTGCTGACGACGGCGGGCATGCAGCCGCAGATGCCCTACTTCCTCGGCCGGGAGGACCCCCCGGCACTGCTCACGACGACGGTGCAGAAGTGCTTCCGCACCCCGGACATCGACGAGGTCGGCCTGGACGGGTCGCATCTCACGTTCTTCGAGATGCTCGGGAACTTCTCGTTCGGGCAGTACTTCAAGGAAGGGGCGATCGCGCTCGCGACGGAGTTCGTCCGCGAGTACCTGGCGCTCGACTGGGATCGCATCTGGGTCAGCGTGCACGCCGGCGATCCGCAGCTTCGACTGGGCCCGGACGAGGTGACGATCGAGCTGTGGGAGAAGGTCGGCATGCCCGCGGCGCGGATCGTCCCGCTCCCGACGTCCGAGAACTTCTGGTCGGTCGGAGGCCCGGGCCCGTGCGGGCCGGACTCGGAGCTGTACTACGACTGGGGCGAGGAGCACGGCTGCGGGGAGCCCGACTGCGCGCCGGGCTGCACCCGCTGCGAGCGCTTCCTCGAGTTCTGGAACCTCGTCTTCATGGAGTTCGAGCAGCACGCGGACGGGACGCTCACGCCGCTTCCCGCCCAGAACATCGACACCGGCATGGGGCTCGAGCGGACCGCGGCGATCCTCCAGGACGTGATGTCCGTCTACGAGACCGACGGCTACCGCGAGATCATGGACTGGATCGCGGCCGAGTCCGGGGTCGCGTACGGCGACACGCCCGAGGCGACGAAGGCGCACCGCGTGCTCGCGGATCATGGCCGGGGGATGACCTTCCTCGTCGGCGACGGCGTGACGCCGTCGAACGAGGGGCGCGGCTACGTCCTCCGCCGCATCATCCGCCGCGCCGTGCAGCAGGCCCAGCGCATCGGGCTCTCCGACGTGTACCGGCTGCCTGCGGTGGTCGTCCGGCAGATGGCGGACGCTTACCCCGAGCTTCGCGACCGCGCCGGCCAGATCGAGGCCGTCGTGCGAGCGGAGGAGGAGCGCTTCGGCGAGACGCTCGAGCGCGGACTCAGGCTCTTCGAGGGGCTCGCCGGGAACGACGCGATCTCCGGGGAGGAGGCCTTCACGCTCGCCGCGACCTACGGGTTCCCGCTCGAGCTCACGGTGGAGCTCGCGGAGGAGCGCGGACAGCCGGTCGACGTCGACGGCTACCGGGTCGAGATGGAGCGCCATCGCGAGGTCTCGCGCGCCGCAGGAGGCACCGATCTCCAGCGCGCGGCCGACTTCGCGCGGGCGGCGGGGTTCCGGACGGAGTTCGTCGGCTATGCGAAGACCGAGGTGCTCACGCAGCTCGGGGCTCTCGAGGAGGTCGAGCCGGGCCTCTTCCTCGCCAAGCTGCGGGAGTCGCCCTTCTATCCCTCGGGCGGCGGCCAGGTGACGGACCAGGGGACCGTCGAGCTCGACGACGAGTCCGGAGCCCGCGCCGAGCTCGTCGATGCGTATCGCTTCGAGGACGACCAGGCGCTCCTTCTGCGGGGATCGGGCTTCGCCGAGGGCGATCGCGTGCGCGCCGTCGTCCCTTGGAACGTCCGCTTCCCCACGATGGCGAACCACACGGCGACCCACTTATTGCACCGTGCGCTCCGCGACGTGCTCGGCGAGCACGTGCGCCAGGCGGGATCGGCCGTTCGCCCGGACAAGCTCCGCTTCGACTTCACCCACGAGCACGCGCTCGGCGTGGAGGAGCGCGAGGACGTCGAACGCCGCGTGAACGAGAGGATCTTCGCCGGCCTCCCGGTGCACGTCTTCGAGACGCCGATCGCCGAGGCGCGCAGGCTCGGGGCGACGATGCTCTTCGGGGAGAAGTACGGCGACATCGTGCGCGTCGTGGAGGTGCCCGGGTACTCCGTGGAGCTGTGCGGAGGGACGCACGTGTCCACGACCGCGGAGATCGGCGCGTTCGTGATCCTCTCCGAGGGGTCGGTGGGATCGGGCGTACGCCGGATCGAGGCCCTCACCTCCGGAGACGCGTGGGCCCTGCTCGACTCGCGCTCTCGCGAGCTCGACGAGCTTCGCGCCGAGCTCGAGCGCATCCGCAAGGAGGCGAAGAAGCGGCCCGCTCCCGAGGCGCCCAGGGCCGAGGCCGCCGCGGACATACGGGTCGAGGGCGGCGTCAACGTCATCGTCCAGTCGGTCGAGGGCCTCGACGCGGACGAGCTGCTCGACCTCTCCGACCGCTTCAAGCAGCGCCACGCCCCGGCGGCGGTCGTGCTCGGGTCGCGGGAGGACGGCAAGGTGCATCTCGTCGCGAACTTCGACGACTCGGTCGCCGAGCGCGTCAGTGCCTCCGACGTGGTGCGACAGGCCGCGGCGATCGTGGGCGGCGGCGGCGGAGGCAGGCCGACCATGGCGCGTGCGGGCGGCAAGGACCCGGAGAGGCTCGCCGACGCGCTGGCCGAGGCGGAGCGGCTCATCCTCGCGGCGCTGTGACCCGCGCTCCCGGACGTACGTGAGAGTGCTCGCGCTGGACTACGGCTCGGCGAGGACGGGCGTCGCCGTCACCGACGCGACGGGAGAGATCGCCCGTCCGCTGACGGTCGTGGAGCGGGCCGGGTCGGCCGACGGTCTGGCGCGCATCGCGGACCTCGTCCGCGAGCACGAGGTCGAGCGCGTCGTCGTCGGGCTGCCGCTGACCCTGCGCGGCGAGCGCGGACGGCAGGCGCTGGAGACCGAGGCGTTCGTGGGGTCGCTTCGGGGCGAGCTGGACGTTCCCGTGGAGACGTACGACGAGCGCTTCACGACGAGGCTCGCCGCCGGCGAAGGCGCCGGCTCCGCGCCCGAGGACGCCCGCGCGGCGGCGCATCTCCTCGAGAGCTACCTGCGATGGTCGAGCGCGACCCGCGGCTAGAGCCCGAGGGCGGCCGGCCGAGCCGTCGGTCGATCCTGCTCCGCAGGGCGGCGGCCTCGGCCGTCCTCCTCGGCATCCTCGCCGTCATCGGGATCGCGAGCGCCTCCTTCCTGCGGGACGACGACCCTCCGCCGCCGCCCACGGAGACGGTTCCCGCGCTCGCGCGGCTGCGGATCATCTTCCCGGAGGGGTTCACGCGCCGGGAGATGGCCGACCGGGTCGCGGCCGTGCACGAGATCGCGATCCGCAAGCGCAACGTGACTCCGCGCCTGACGCGCTCCGGCTACCTGCAGGCGACTGCCAGCGCGAAGCCCCCTGCCGCGTTCCGCAAGGACTGGGGCGGGCGGTCGATCGAAGGGTTCCTGTTCCCGTCGACCTACGAGTTCAGCCAGTTCACGCCCTCGGCGGCCCTCGTCCGCGACCAGCTCGAGCACTTCCGGAGGCAATGGGGGAAGATCGACCTGCGCTACGCGCGCTCGAAGAACCTCACGCCGTACGACGTTCTCGTCATCGCCTCGATGATCGAGAAGGAGACGGTGTCTCCCGAGGAGAGGAAGCTCGTCGCGGCGGTCGTCTACAACCGCCTGCGTCGCGGCATGCCGCTCGGCATCGACGCGACGATCCGCTACGGGCGCGACGTCCCGGGCACGGAACCCCTCAAGCAGTCCGACATCGAGAGCGACGACCCGTACAACACCCGGAACCGCCTCGGGCTTCCCCCGACGCCGATCTCGAACCCGGGGCTCGCGTCGATGCGCGCAGCGGCGAGCCCCGCGAACGTCGACTACCTCTACTTCGTGCGGAAGCCCGACGGCGTGCACCACTTCTTCACGGCGAGCGAAGCGGAGTTCTGCCGGAAGTCGCTCGAGTACGGCTTCGGCGGCTGCTGAGCGCCGTCGAGAGCGCCGAGGCGAAGGTCTGTGGCGCTCAGGAGGCGATGTTCGCGTCCGTTGCGACGTGGGCGTCAGCCGGGACGCGGGCGGAGGACGTCGGCCGTGCCGTCCGCGGCGTCACCTTCCAGCTCCGCTCGCCCATGAGCTCCTTCAGGTGCGCCGTCCGGGCGACGACGTTCTTGAACTCCGTGTACAGGAGCTGCGACACGAGGCCGTACAGGAGGAACCAGCGACCACGCCGGTGCAGGTCCGGCGTGGCGAGGCGCCAGGCCGTCCAGGCCTGCGCGACGCCCGCGCTGAACGTGAACGCAGTCGTGGCCAGGAACACCGGCACGACCCACGAGATCACGGGCTCACCGCGCAGCAGCCAGTACGCGAGGATCGGGAAGATCTGGAGCGAGATCCAGGGGTACACCTCCCGCCAGCCGAGCAGATAGACGAAGCCCACCCGCTGGCGCACCGTCAGCTGGCCGTTCCGCAGGGCCGTCCAGAGGTAGCGCCACGACACCTGCGACCACCCCTGCGCCCAACGCAGGCGCTGGCCCCAGAGCGCACGCCAGCTCTCGGGCGAAAGCTCCGTCGACACCAGGCCGGGGTCGGAGACGATCCGCGCCCCGTCGGAGAGGACGCGCATCGAGGAGTCGATGTCCTCGGTGAGCATGAACGACCGCATCCGCGTCTGCCTCAGCAGCGAGGTTCGCCAGTAGCCGTTCGAGCCGCCGAAGATCCCGAAGCCGTGCACGCGGGCGCGGCCCGGATGGGCGACCGCGTAGATCGCCTCGAACTCGGTCGCGACCAGCTGCTGAGGGAAGCCGTCCTCGCCGTTTCGCACCACGCAGTGCCCCTGCACGACGTCCACGCCGTTCGACAGCCACCGCCAGGCGCGGAGGAACGAGCCGGGGGCCGGATGGTGATCCGCGTCGAACACGCCCACGAATGTGCCGGTGACGCGAGCGAGCGCCGCGTTCACGTTCTGCGCCTTGGACGTGCTCCAGTGGACGCGCATCGGGACGAATCGCGCGTCGCGCCGCGCGATCGCACGAAGCTCGTCCTCGACGGGCAGGTCCTCGGGCGTGTTGTAGGCGAGGATGACCTCGAGCTGGTTGTAGTCCTGCCGGAGGAACGCCTCGACGGTCTCGACGATGGTGTCCGCCTCGTTCGGCAGATACGCGGCGATCACGGCGCTCGCCGGGGGATGCCGGCCCCGGGCGGCTTCGGGGGGTTGCTCCGGGCGATACGCGGCGAGGCACTCGATCCAGATCGCGAGCGCCGTGAAGGCGAGCGCGGCCACGACGAGCAGGTAGGCGATGCTCGTGATGTCGAGCCCGACGCTGTCGAGCAGCCAGTATGCGAGGAGCGGCACGCCCAGGCATGCGGTCTGCTGCACGAGGACCTGAAACAGCGTCCGCCGTCGGTCGAGCCAGCGCCGGAGACGCCCGCGGCGAGAGTGCTCGTCGAACGCGCGCCGCCAGGGCTGCACCTGGAGGTCGAGCTGCGCGGCGGCGTGCATCGTGGCCGTCCAGGCGCGTGCCTCGGCCTCGCCCGGATCGACCCCGTGCTCCAGCGGGGAGAACCCGATCGCCGGCGTCAGCTGCACCGCGGACCCCTCCACCCAGAACGCTCGCCCGTGCAGACGGCTCACGAGCCGGTTCAGCCGGGACTGCGCGGCCACCGGATCGGTGTCGGGGAGGAGCAGCGCCAGCTGACCGTCGGAGAAGCCGATCTCGTCGAGCGCTCGCCCGTCGGACCGAACGAGCGCCACGACCTCCGCGCTGACGGCATCCTGCGCGCGCTGTCCGAGCCGGGCCCCTACCTGCGAGAGCTCGTGGAGGGTCACGTACGCGAGACACGCCGGGCGATTCGTGAGCCGCACGCGTTCGGCCTCGTGCCGCAGCAGCAGAGCGAAGCTCTCCTCGGTCAGCGCTCCGGTGACCGGATCGCGCAGCAGGTCGGCTCTCGCGACGGCTCGGCGAGACAGCCGGGCGCGGATCCTGGCCGCGAGCTCGCCCGGCTGCGCCGCGTACGGAACGACGTCGTCGGCTCCGCGTTCGAATGCCTCCAGCATCGCCGCCGGGTTGTCCGGCAGCATCAACACGATCGCGGGCACCGACAGCCAGCGCTCCTCGTCGCGCAGCCGATCGAGAAGCGCGAGCCCTTCCACGTCGCCGGGGAGAACGACGACATCCGGCAACACGGGCTCGCGGAGACGGTCGAGCGTCTCGGAGAGGCTCTCCGTCTCGAGCACGAGATAGCCGCAGCCGCGAACGGTCGCGGCGACCAGCCGCCACTCGGGCCCGGACCGGTTGAGCAGCAGGACCGTGTCCTGGCGCGTTTCGCGCGCGATCCCGTCCGGCTCCGGGTCCGCGCCTCGCCGGACAGCCGCATGCTCCGTCATGAGCGAGGTATCGGTGTCCGGCAGGGCGATCGTTAGCTCTGGGCCTGGCCCGGCGGCCGGGCGGCTGTGCGGAAAGCGAAGCGGAGATACTCCTGGCGTGCGCAGGATCTCCGGAACGACCCGCCTCGTCGGCATCCTCGGGTGGCCGGTCGAGCATTCGCTCTCGCCGACGATGCAGAACGCCGCGTTCTCCGCCGTGGGGCTGGACTGGGTGTACGTCCCGCTGCCCACGCCTCCCGAACGCCTCGGGGAGGCGATTCGCGGCCTCGTCGCGATGGGGCTCGCGGGCGCGAACGTGACGAGCCCGCACAAGCTCGCGGCGGCCGAGCTGACGGGCGGTGACGCGCCGTCCGTGAACACGCTCGTCGTGCGCGACGGCCGGGTCGAAGGCCGGACGACGGACGCGGCGGTCCTGGCGGGTCTCGACGCCGGGCGGCCGGTCGTCGTCGGCGGGGGTGGCGCGGCCATGGCGTTCCTGCATGCGCTCCCCGACGCTCGTCGCTTCTCGCGCCAGGGCGACTGGCCCCCCGACGTGGCGGGCGCCGACCTCGTCGTGAACGCGACCTCTGCCCGCGCCGACGTCCTTTTCGAGCTCGCCCCGGGGCAGACGCTCGTCGACCTCCCGTACCCGGAGACGGCGACGGCCGCCGCCGCTCGGGCGGCCGGCGCGTCCGTCGTGAGCGGCCTCGAGGTGCTCGTCGCCCAGGGGGCGGCGTCGTTCGAGCTCTGGACGGGCCTTCCGGCCCCGGTCTCGGCGATGCGGGCGGCACTAGGCTTGCCCTCGTGAGGAGCGGGCGGAGCGGGACCGGGCGCGCGAACGAGGGCGGATGACGCTCGAGCTCGTCACCGCCGGTGAGTCGCACGGGCCCGCGCTGGTCGCGATCGTGACGGGGCTCCCGGCCGGCCTCCGGCTCGACCGCGACACCATCGACGCGGACCTGCGCCGGCGGCGGGAGGGCTACGGCCGCAGCCCGAGGCAGCGGCTCGAGCAGGACGAGGTCGAGGTGCTGGCCGGTCTCAGGCACGGTTCCACCCTCGGCTCGCCGCTCGCGCTCGTGATCCGGAACGTCGATCACGAGAGCTGGGCCTGGGGGATGAGCCCCTGGCCGCCGTCCGGCGAGCCCGAGGGGAAGGGCACTTCGCCGGTGACGCTGCCGCGGCCGGGACACGCCGACCTCGCCGGCGCCCTCAAGTACGGTCACGACGACGTCCGCAACGCACTCGAACGCGCGAGCGCCCGGCAGACCGCGGCGCACGTCGCGGCGGGGGCGGTCGCGAAGGCACTGCTGGCCGAGATCGGCATCTCCGTCCAGGGCCTCGTCCTGGAGATCGGCGGGACGACGGCAGAGGACGGCTGGAAGGAGGCGACCGACGCCGCGAGGAGCGACCGCGACACGCTCGGGGGTGTCGTCGAGGTGGTCGCCGGCGGCGTGCCGCCGGGTCTCGGGTCGTACGCGGAGAAGGGCGACAGGCTGGACGCTCGCCTGGCGGCCGGGCTGATGGGGATCCAGGCCGTGAAGGGCGTCGAGATCGGGGACGGCTTCGCGCTCGCACGCTCTCGCGGCTCCGAGGCGCACGACGAGATCGGGCAGGGCCTCCGGCGCGAGACGAACCGGGCCGGCGGGATCGAGGGTGGCGTCACGAACGGAGAGCCGGTCGTCGCGCGGGCGGCGATGAAGCCGCTGCCCACGCTCATGCAGCCGCTCCGCTCCGTCGACCTCGCGAGCGGCGAGCCCGCACCGGCCCTCGTGGAGAGGAGCGACGTCCAGGCCGTGGAGGCGCTCGCGGTCGTCGCGGAGGCGGCGGTCGCGTGGGAGCTCGCGCGGGCTGCGCGCGAGAAGTTCGGCGGCGACGCGCTCGTCGACTTCGTGGGAGCCCATCGTGCATACCTGGAGCGGATCGCCTGGGCGCCCTGAACGCACTCGACCGCCACCTCGCGCTGATCGGGTTCATGGGGGCGGGCAAGTCGACGGTCGGGCCCCAGCTGGCGACCCGGCTCGGCCGGCCCTTCGTGTCGGTCGACGCCTTCGTGGAGGAACTCCGCGAAGCCATCGCCCAGCGGCGAAGCTGACGGCCCGAGGAGGAACGACCTATCGCAGCCCGTGGAAGCTTCGAACCGAAGAAGGACGCGACCCGCATCAACGAGCGGATCCGCGCCCGCGAGATCCGACTGATCGGGGTCGAGGGAGAGCAGCTCGGCGTGTTGACGCCCGACGAGGGT
>Ga0210076_1000109_pt1 | contig 17255 bp, 16 predicted proteins | sample MayberryNW_Catta_3_FD_184876 | JGI IMG/M metagenome (GOLD analysis project Ga0210076, IMG submission 184876) | Wetland microbial communities from San Francisco Bay, California, USA, that impact long-term carbon sequestration -... | ecosystem: Environmental > Aquatic > Marine > Wetlands ... | reverse complement strand
CCCCGCCGGTCTAGCGAGCTCCGTCCATGGCACGCATCCTGCTCGGCGTCACCGGGGGGATCGCGGCCTACAAGGCCTGCACGCTCGTCCGCCTGCTCGTCCGCGCGGGTCACGACGTCCACCCGGTCGTCACCGCCGGAGCCGAGCGCTTCGTCACCGCGGAGACGTTTCGCGCCCTCGCGCGCGCCCCGAGGGCCGAGAGCGCCTACCCGCACCTCGAGCCCTTCGACCTGCTCGTCGTCGCGCCCCTGACGGCGAACACCCTCGCCCGGCTCGCGCACGGGCTCGCCGACGATCTCCTGACCGAAGCGGCTCTCGCCCATAAGGGCCCGGTCGTGGTCGCGCCGGCGATGAACACACGCATGTGGGAGCATCCGGCTACGCGCCGCAACGTCGAGACGCTTCGCGATCGTGGCGTGGAGCTCGTCGGCCCTGCGGAAGGGGAGCTCGCCGAGGGGGAGGTCGGCCCGGGTCGCATGGCCGAGCCCGAGGAGATCGCGGCGCGGATCGAGGAGCTGCTCGGCGCAACTCCGCCGCGAGGCCCGCTGCAGGGGAAGCGCGTCCTCGTCTCGGCTGGCGGCACGCGGGAGCCGCTCGACTCCGTCCGGTTCGTCGGCAATCGCTCGTCCGGGCGCATGGGCGTCGCCCTCGCCGCCGAGGCCCGCGGGCGGGGCGCGGACGTGACGCTGCTCGCGGCCAACCTCGCCGTTCCGCCGCCTCCGGGGGTCTCCGTGGTCGAGACGCCCACCGCGGCGGATCTGGAGCGCGAGGCGCTCGCCCGGGCGGACTCCGACGTGATCCTCATGGCCGCGGCGGTGGCCGACTACCGTCCGACCTCAGCGCGCGACGACAAGCGGCCGAAGAGCGCGGAGCCCTGGACGGTCGAGCTGGAGCCGACGCGGGACGTCCTCGCCGCGCTCGGAGCCGAGCGCAAGGCCGGGCAGGTGCTCGTCGGCTTTGCGGCGGACGGAGCGGGGCAGGGCCTCGACCGCGCGCGGGAGAAGCTGCGCTCCAAGCGTGCGGACGTCTTCGTCTTCAACGACGTGAGCCGGGCGGACATCGGTTTCGACGTGGAGGAGAACGAGGTCGTCCTGCTGACGTGCGCCGGGGAGCGCGCGGTCGCGAAGGCGCCGAAGCGGGAGATCGCGGCAGCAGTACTGGACGAGGTGGAGCGGCTACTCTCGAACGCATGAGCGACGCCGTCTCCGCGCCCCGGGCGGTCGGCACCGCCGTTGCGGCGGACGTGGTCGACCGCGTCGTCGCGAACCTGGAGCTGTCGGTACGGGCGCCACGGGAGACGCTCGAGCTGTGCGTCCTCGGCCTCCTGGCCGAGGGGCACCTGATCATCGAGGACTTCCCCGGCGTCGGCAAGACGAACCTGGCCAAGTCGCTCGCCCGCTCGCTCCATCTCTCGTTCTCGCGCCTGCAGTTCACTCCCGACCTGCTCCCGACGGACGTCACGGGCGTCAACGTCTTCAACCAGAAGACGAACGAGTTCGAGTTCCGCCCCGGCCCGGTGTTCGCGAACGTCCTCCTCGTCGACGAGATCAACCGGGCCTCGCCGAAGACGCAGTCGGCGCTCCTCGAGGCGATGCAGGAGTGTCAGGTGACGATCGACGGTGTCACCTATCCCCTCCAGCTCCCGTTCCTCGTCGTCGCGACGCAGAACCCGATCGAGTACGAGGGCACTTACGCGCTCCCCGAGGCACAACTCGATCGCTTCGCCGCCCGGCTCTCGCTCGGCTATCCACCGCTCGCGGAGGAGGCACGCATGCTCGCGGAGCAGACAACCGCCCCGCCGCTCGAGCGGCTGGAGGCGGTGGCGGACCGCGAGGACGTCCTCGGTGCGATCGCGGCCGCCCGAGCCGTGTACGTGGAGGAGACCGTGGGGCGCTACGTCGTCTCGCTGCTCAGGCAGACGAGGGCCAGCGCGCGCCTGGCCCTCGGGGCGAGCCCCCGGGCCGGCATCGCACTGCTCCGCATGGCGAAGGCCCGGGCCGTGGCGGCCGGGCGCGAGTACGTGCTCCCCGAGGACGTGCAGGCGCTGGCGGTGCCCGTCCTCGCGCACCGGCTCATCGTCGCGCCGGAGGCTCGAGCAGTGGGCCTCACCGGAGCCGACGCGGTGCACGAAGCCGTCCGGGAGACCCCGGTTCCCGCATGAGCCCTGCGCGCCAGCGGCCACGCGGCGCGCGGGGCGAGGTCATCGCGTGACCCGCTTCGGCGGTGCGCTGCTGCTCGGGCTGGGGGTCACGCTCGCGGCCGTCGCGTTCGAGTCGCGTCCTCTCGGCATCGCGGGGGTCGGGCTCGTCGCCGCAGCCGTCCTCGCGGGCGCGTGGGCGGCGGCCGTCCGTGGCGGGGCGACGGTCCGTTTCTCCCCCGCACCGGCGCCGGCGACGGAGGGCGATCACGTCCGTCTGCGCGTCGAGGTCTCCCGCAGCAGTCGAATCCCGGTGGGATCGGCCGTCGTCCGAGCCGGTCTCGGACGTCTGGGGGAGGTCGAATGCCGGCTGCGCGGCCACGGCCGGTCGAACGTGGGCGAGCTGCACCTGGGTCGGCTTCCGCGCGGCCGCTTCCCGGTCTCGGATCCACGGCTCGTGCTCGGTGATCACCTCGGTCTGGAGACCGTCGTCACACCGCTCGAGGAGCCTTCGGCCGCCATCGTCGTCCACCCGCGTCTGGTCGAGCTCCAGAGCTTGTTCAGCGAGGCCGGCCGGCATGGCGCCGACGGGAGGCGACTGCTCCTGCGCAGACCGACGGGGTTCGACTTCCACTCCGTGCGCGAGTACGAGCAGGGCGAGTCCCTGCGGCGCGTGCACTGGGCGACGACGGCGCGGCGCGGGCAGCTCATGGTGAAGGAGCTGGACGACGCGCCGCGCGACGCCGTCGTCGTCCTCCTCGACTGCGACCCCCGCGGCGCGGTGGGCACCTCCCCCGACTCCAGCTTCGATGCAGCCGTCCGGGCGGCCGGATCGGTCCTCAGGGTCTATTCGGCCCGCGGGCGCCGGGCCACGCTCCTCACCACGGGTCCGGAAGCGACCCCGCTGCCGGTCTGCTCGCTCGGCGCGGACTTCCGCACCGCGCTCGACGCGCTCGCCGCGGCCGAGCCCGACGCACTCCACACCCTCGGCCCCGTGCTGGCGCGGCAGGAGACCGCCGCGGGTCGGGCTGGAGAGCTGGTGGTCGTGTCGGCAACCCTCGACGCCGCATCGCTCGAGGCGGTGCTCGGTGCCGCCACCAGGCGCCTCGTCTCGCTCGTGTGGATCGACGCACCGAGCTTCGCGGGACGGCCGACCGGGGCGCTGCCGGCGCTTCTCCGGCTCTCGGGGTCGGGCGTGCCCGTCGCGATCGTCCGGTGCGGCGACGATCTCGTGTCGGCACTCGACGCGTCCCGACCGGAGGCGGCAGCTCATGCGTAGGCCGCTCCTGGCGTGTGTGCTGCCCGCGTTCGCGATCGCGTCCGCCTGGCTCCTGATCGAGGAGCCGGCCAGAGCCGGCGAGGCGCTCGCGATCACCATGCTCGCGCTGGTTCCCGCGGTCGTCGCCGACCCGAGACTGCGTTCGCTCGCCGTGGTCGGCGCCGGCGCCGTCGCCGTGTGGATCGCCTTCGACGTCGAGCCGTGGGAGGCGCTCCCGTATCGAGACGAGCGCGTGCTGGAGCCGGTGTCCCGCACGGTTCAGCTCGGGATCGCGGACTTCTACGGGCAGCTCCTGCCCTTCGATCCCGGCCAGTACCTCGAGATGCACTCGCTCACGCTGATCGCGGTGTTCGGGTTCGTTGCGGCGGTCTCGGTGCTCGTCGCGGCGCGCCGTCCGGTCGCCGCGGCGGCCGTGACCGTCACAGGGGCCGGATGGCCCGCGACCCTCGTGGACGACAACGCCGCTGCGATCGGCGCGATCGCCCTCGCCGGGGCGCTCTCGATCCCGCTCGTCCTGCGCGTTCGCACCGCACCCGCACTCGTCGTGGGCGCCGTCACCGGCGGGGCGGTGGTCGCGCTCGCCGTCTGGGCATCGCCCGCCGCGACCCTGGCCCGGGAGGCGGCGCTCGACTGGCAGTCGTGGGACATCAGTGGCGCTCCCGTCCAGGCGACCAGCGTTCGGTTCGTCTGGGACGCGAACTACGACGGGATCGCGTTCCCGAAGAAGCCCACGGTCGTCCTCGTCGTGGACGGCCCCGACCGCGCGCGCTACTGGCGGGCCTCCACCCTCGATCTCTTCCGGTACGACCGGTGGTTCGAGGACCTGTTCTGGCTCGCGCGCGTCGCGCGGGGCGACCCCGTGCCCCTCGACCGTCTCGCTCCGCGAGCTGCGACGGACGAGAGCTCGTGGCTCTCACAGCGCGTCGAGGTGAAAGCGCTGGTCGACGACCGGCTCGTCGCCACGGGGACGCCGGTGGCGCTCGACGCAGGACAGCTCGGCCCCGTGTTCGTGCTCTCCGGCGGCGTCCTCCGTGCGGGAGAGCCCCCGGACCGCGGCAGACGGTACCGGGTGTGGAGCTATGCACCCGATCCCGCCCCGGCGGCGCTCGCGCGAGCGGGCGTGCGGTACCCGCCTGCGGTGGCGCGGTACCTCACCGCCGACGGCCGCCGGTTCCCGCCGTTCGGAGCCCGGGGACGAGAGAGGACGCTGAACGCCATCCTGGACGACCCGTCCTACGCACTGTCCGCGTACCGGCCCGTGTACGAGACGGCTCGCCGGGTCGTCGGCCGCGCGCGCTCTCCGTACGAGGCGGTCCTCGCGCTCGAGTCCTGGTTCAGGCTGCGCGGCGGCTTCGTGTACGACGAGCAGCCACCGCCCTCCGGCCGGGCGCCGCTCCTCGACTTCGTCACCCGGACGAAGGCGGGCTACTGCCAGCACTTCGCCGGGGCGATGGCGCTCATGCTCCGCATGCTCGGAGTCCCGGCCAGGGTCGCCGTCGGCTTCACGAGCGGCACCCGGGACGAGGGCAAGTGGGTCGTGGCCGACCGGGACGCGCACGCGTGGGTCGAGGTTTGGTTTCCGGGCCAGGGGTGGGTGAGCTTCGACCCGACACCCGGTCGCGGCACGTTCGGCGGCATCTACTCGTTCGCCTCCGACTCGCGGGAGGCGATCGAGGCGTTGAACCGGGGCGAGCTCGGCGAGGGCGGGGTCGACCCCGACCGGCTGGCGCGCGGGGCGGATCTCCCGACGGCGGGAGCAGGCGGGGAAGCCTGGAGGCCCTCGCCGTTCGCCATCGGCCTCGGCCTGGCGGCGCTCTGGCTCGGAGTGGTGGGGGGAGGGAAGACGGTCCGTCGTCGGGTCGCTCGCCTGACCCGCGACCCGCGCCGGGCGGCGACGGCGAGTCGGCGCGAGCTCGAGGCGTTCCTCCGGGATCAGGGCATCGCGATCGGCCCCGCTGCCACGCTGGACGACCTGCGGCTCACGCTCGCGCGCGAGCTCGGCCTGGACGCGCGGGCGTTCACGCTCGCCGTCGGCCGCGCACGCTTCGGGCCGCCGGACAGGAAGGGCCACGATGCGTCCGCTCCACGTCGCGAGCTCGAGAGGCTGCTCCGCGCCATGCGCCTGCAGCTCTCCGGGTGGGCCCGCTTCCGCGGGTTCGCCTCCGTGCGCTCCCTCCAGCGTGCCGCGCAGCGATGACCGACACGTACGAGCTCTTCCAGAAGGGCCGCACGCAGCTGCGGAGCGGCATGACCGCTCAGGCCACGGTCTCGCTCGAGAAGGCGAAGCGACGCGAGCCCCGCTCGCGGTCCATCCGCGAGGCGCTCGGGATCGCCTACTTCAGGCTCGGGCGCTGGGAGGAGGCCGAGGCGGAGCTCAGGGCCCTCGTCGAGCTGTCACCGGCCGACGAGTGGGCCCACTACGCGCTGGCCCGGGCGCTTGCCAAACAGGGGCGTGCCGAGGAGGCGACGCCGCACTTCAAGCTCGCCCGCTCGTTGCGCCCGCGGCAGGATCTCGGCCGCGAGTAGCCCGGCGTCAGTCGACGGCGACCTGCAGGACCTCGGAGACGGTCGTGACGCCGTCGAGGCAGAGCCCGACGGCTCCATCCCGCAGGGTCGACATCCCGTCCTCGACCGCTGTGTCACGGATGGTCGACGCGGCCGCCCCGTCCGCGATCAGCGAGCGAACCGTCTCGGTCAGGGGGAGGATCTCGAACACGGCCGTGTAGCCTCGATAGCCGGTTCCGCTGCACGGGGTGCAGCCACGGCCGCGCGCCAGGAGGCGGCGACCCGACTCCTCGTCGGGACGTCCGAGCTTCGCGATCTCATCGGCGCTCGCGTAGTAGGTCTCGCGGCAGTCGGCGCAGACACGCCGCACGAGGTGCTGGGCGACGACGCACGACAGCGTCGAGGAGAGTAGGTGCGGCTCGACGCCGAGATCTGCGAGCCGCGCGACGGCGGACGAGGCGGTCGGAGCCTCGAGTGCGGTGAGGACGAGACGGTCCGTGCGCGCCGCGCGAAGTGCGACGTGTGCGGTCTCGTCGTCGCCTAGGTCTCCGACGAGCACGACGTCGGGATCGGAGCCGAGAACCGCCCTCAGCCCGCTCGCGAAGGAGATGCCCTCCGCGGCGCTCGCCTCCACCTGGCTCGTGCCGGGCTCCAGGCGGTGGATGGGTGCCTCGATCGTGGCCACCGCACGCTCCGGAGCCGTGAGCTCGTGGAGGAGCGCGTACAGCGTCGTCGTCCTGCCGCTGACGACCGGGCCGCACACGACCACGGCTCCGCACGGCCTGCGCAGCGCGTCGCGTACGACGGCCTCGGCCGCCGATCCCAGGGCGAGCTCGGCCAGCGACGAGGGAGGCCCGTCGCGATCCGGGACACGAAGCGTCACCTGCACGCCGAGCCGCGTCGGAAGCGCCGAGGCGGCGAGGTCGACGGTGCGCTCACCGTCGACGAGCGACAGCACGCCCTGCCGTGGGACGCGCCCGACCGGGCCGAGGGCTGCCTGGTCGAGGATCGTCGTCAGGGCGTCTCGCGACTCCGCGAAGACATCGAGCTCCTGCAGCGTGCCCTCGATCCGGGCGCGCACAACGAGGCCTCGCGGCTGGGGGGTGAGCTGGATCGTGGTCGCGCCGAGTGCCAGAGCGCGCCGAAGGGTCTCGAGCACGTTGTCGTCGGGCGACTCCGTCTGCTCGAACGCAGGCGTGTCTCCTGCGTCCGAGACGTCGTCGGAGTCGAGGGGTTCGTGCGCGTCCTCAGGTTCGAGGAGGGCGACGGCGACGGTCTCCAGGGCGTCCTCGACCTCGGCCATGAGGTCTTCGTCGAGCTGCGCGGCCGGGGTAGGGAGCTCCTGGACGGTCGTCAGAGGCTGGGGCTCGAGCGCGGGCTCGGCTGGCTCGGGCTCGGGCTCGGGCTGAAGCTCACCTGCGTGCACGGACTCGTGCTCATGCGCGACGTCGGCCTCGTCGTCCTCCGCATGCGCCGTGTCGATCGCCTCGTCGAACGCGACGACGGCCAGCTCCTCGACCGCTGCGAGAACGTCGTCGTCGACATCCCACTCGGGGACCCCGTCGAAGAGCGGAGGCGCCTCCGCGTGCGAGGGCGGCGCGGCCTCGTGCTCGTCGCCGCGGTCGTCCTGAACGCTCGGCTCTTCCTCCACGGGGAGGGCGACGAGCGCCTGGGGCTGGTGGGGCGAGTCGGGCTCGAGCTCCGGCCCCACGAGCCACTCGTGCTCGTGCTCCGGCTCCACGTGCAACTCGTGCTCGAGCTCCGGTTCGTCCGTCTCGGCAGGGGGGAGGGATGCGAGCGAGTGCCCGTAGAGCAGGTCGATCGCAGCCTCGATCCCGTCGGGGTCGGCGACCGCGAAGTGGAGCGGCGCCTCGAGCGCGACGCGGAGCTCGTCCGCGTACACGACGTTGGTCGGGTCCGAGACGACGACGAGCAGCGAGCCGTCGTCCGACTGCCCCACGGGGACGGCCGAGAGACGCCTGGCGACCCCTTCGGGCAGGAGCCGCGTCGCCTCGTGCTCGATACGCGAGTGCTCGATCTCGACGAACGGGAGGTCGTACTGCTCCGCGACGAGCCGGGCGACCTGCGCGCGCGTCACGTTACCGCGCTCGACGAGGATCTCGCCCAGGCGCCGGTTGCCGGTGATCCGCTGCTGCGCGAGCGCCGCCTCGAGCTCCTTCTCGGACACGAGCCCGTCGCGTACGAGCAGCGCCCCGAGGGCTGCGGAGCGATGTGCCCGGGGATGCTCGGGGACGACGAACGAGGGCTCGTCCGCGGCGGCTTCCAGCCAGGTGTCGTCGTTCGCCTCGACCTCGGTGTCGAGGACGACGACGTTCGCCTGTGCATGGCTCTCCGGCTGCGGTGCGCGGGAGGAGACGAAGGCGATCGCCCTGTCCACTTCGTCCTGGGCGGCGACGGCGTATCGGAGAGACACGCCGAGGAGCCGGCGGAACTCGTCGGAGAAGAGGACGAGCGGAGGGTCGGAGGCTGCGACGAGGACCGACGCGTCGGGCAGGACGCTGATGGGAAGTGCGGAGAACTTGCGCGCCTGCTCCTCGGAAAGGAGCGCTGCCGCGCGGAGGTTGACGTCGGACTCGGCGAGCTCGATGAACGGGAGCTCGTACTGCTCCGCGAGCAGCTGGGCGACCTGGGCGTGAGTGACGTTGCCCCGCTCGACGAGGAGCTCGCCGAGCCGGCGGGCGGAGATCCGGTGGTTGCCGGCGTCCTCCTGTTGGTTGAGCACTGCCTCGAGCTCGTCGGAGTCGACGAGGCCGTCGCGGAGGAGCAGCGCGCCGAGCGCAGGCCACGGGTGATGGGCGGCTTCCATGTCCTCCTTATCGGCCGCCCCGGCGAGAACCTGAGACGCGAGAGAATCCGGGCGTGCGCGCAGTTGTCCAGCGGGTGTCGGAAGCCTCCGTGACGGTGGCCGGCGAGCTTCGCTCCCGCTGCGGCCGCGGGCTCCTCGTGCTCGTGGGGATCGCCGCGACAGACGGGCGGGACGACGCCGACCGGCTCGCCCGCAAGATCGCCCGACTGCGGGTCTTCGAAGACGAGGAAGGGCGTCTCGACCGCTCGCTCCTGGACGTCGACGGCGAGGTGTTGGTCGTCAGCCAGTTCACACTCGTCGCGGACACGTCCAGGGGAACGCGGCCGAGCTTCTCGGGCGCGGCCGCGGCGGAGGTCGCCGAGCCGCTCTACGAACGTGTCTGCGAGACCCTCGAGCACGAAGGCGTGCGGGTCGCGCGTGGGGTCTTCGGGGCGCGCATGGAGGTCGCGCTCGTCAACGACGGGCCCGTGACGATCGTGCTCGACCTCTAGTGCCGGCCTCGGCGCTCGCACTGGCGCTGGCGGCCGCTGCGCTCCATGCGGGCTGGAACGTCCTGCTTGCGCGCGCGCGCGACGTGCGTGCGGCGACGACCGTCGCGCTCGTCGTCGGAGTGACGCTGTTCGCACCGGTCGCGGCCCTCACCTGGGAGGTCGAGGGCGCTGCGGTTCCCTGGATCGCGGCGTCCGCGGCACTCGAGCTCGCCTACTTCGCGCTGCTGACGGCGGCCTACCGGCGCTCCGACCTGAGCCTCGTCTACCCGATCGCACGCGGCGTCGCCCCGGTGCTCGTCCTTGCGGGCGCCACGCTGGCCGGCGCCGCGCTCGGCGGGCTCCAGGCCCTCGGGGTGCTTATCGTCGGGGGCGGTGTCCTGCTCGTACGCGGGGTCCGCGGCCCGTTCGACCGCGCCGGGGTCGCGCTCGCGCTCGTCATCGCGGCGACCATCGCCGCGTACACCCTCGTCGACAACGAGGGCATCGAGCACGCGTCGGCGATCGCCTACCTCGAGCTTGTGCTCCTGCCGGTGGCGCTCGTCGCGGTCGCCTTCCATGCCTCGTCCGGCCGGATGGCGGCGCTTCTCGACGAGCTGGGCCGGGCGTCGCTCGCGGCGGGCGTCTGCTCCTTCGCGGCCTACGCACTCGCGCTCGCGGCGCTCTCGCTCGCACCGGCGGCAGCCGTCGCGGCCGTGCGCGAGACCGGCATCCTGTTCGCCGTCGCCCTGGGCTTCGCGGTGCTTCGCGAGCCGGTGGGGTGGAGACGGGCGCTCGGGGCGGCGCTCGTGGTCGGCGGCGTGGCCCTCGTGGCCCTCGGGTAGGGCCTGTGGACGGTGCTATCCTGAGTCGCACCACATTTCACCGGCTTGACGAAATGGGCGCGCCGCGCCCATTTGTTCTTGAAAGGGACGAAGTGACGACCACGCACACACGAGAGCGCACGCTCCAGGACGAGATCGCGCCCGCGATCGAGCGGAGCCTGCCCGACGTCGAGGTGCTCGCCGTCGAGCTCGTCTCGCCGAGCCGTTTCTGCGTGTACATCGACCATCCGCGGGGTGTCGACCATGCGCTCTGCGAGCGCGTCACGCGCCTCCTCGACGACTACCGCGAGGACTACACGATCGACGTCTCCTCGCCGGGGCCCGAGCGGCCGCTCCGAAAGCCGGCGCACTTCGCCTCGGTCGTGGGGCGGAAGGTGCAGGTGCGGACGGACGGCGCCATCGTCGGGCGTGCCCGCATCCGTGGCCAGGTGGTCGAGGCCGGGGGCGAGTCCGTGACAGTCGCGGCGGCCGGCAAGCCGGCGCCGCTCCGAATCCCGTACGACTCGATCGTGCGGGCGAACCTGATCGACGAGGGGTAGCCGACAATGAGCCAGGAGATCATCGAAGGAATCCATCTGATCGAGAAGGAGAAGGGGATCGAGGAAGGCATCCTCATCTCCGCTCTCGAGGACGCGCTGCTCGCCGCGTTCAAGAAGACGCCCGGGGCCAGCCGCCACGCCGAGGTGAAGCTCGACCAGGACGGCGAGTTCCGCGTCTACGCGATCGAGATCCCCGAAGACGTCGAGACGCGGCTCGTCGAGGACGCGCGCGAGGCGCGGATCGCCGAGCTCGAGCGGGTCGAGGAGGAGACCGGGGAGCGGCAGCACACCCTCGTCACCGACGAGGACCTCGACCTCGACTGGTCGCAGGTGCCGCCCGGTCAGATCTCGCGAACGGACGTCACCCCGCACGACTTCGGCCGGATCGCCGCGCAGACCGCCAAGCAGGTCATCCAGCAGCGGATCCGCGAGGCCGAGCGGGCGATCATGTACGAGGAGTACATCGACCGCCAGGGCGAGGTCGTCACCGGCATCGTCCAGCAGGCCGGCGACCGCAACAACGTGCTCGTCGACCTGGGCCGCGTCGAGGCCCTGCTCCCGCGCTCGGAGCAGGTGGACGGCGAGCGCTACGAGCAGGGCAGCCGGATCAAGGCCGTCATCGGCGAGGTCCGGTCCGGGACGAAGGGCCCGCAGGTCATCCTCTCGCGCCGGGACTCCGAGCTCATCCGCGCCCTCTTCGAGCTCGAGGTACCGGAGATCGCCGACGGCCTCGTCGAGATTCGCGGCGTCGCGCGCGAGCCCGGGTACCGGTCGAAGATCGCCGTCGAGTCGCACATGCAGGGCGTCGACCCGGTCGGCGCGTGCGTCGGCCCGCGTGGCTCGCGCGTGCGCATGGTCGTCTCCGAGCTGCGCGGCGAGAAGATCGACATCATCCCGTGGAACACCGAGCCGGCACGCTTCGTCGCGAAGGCGCTGTCGCCGGCACGCGTGCGCGAGGTCTACATCGACGACGAGTCCCGCGAGGCGACGGTCGTCGTTCCCGACGACCAGCTCGCGCTCGCGATCGGCAAGGAGGGTCTCAACGCACGCCTGGCGACCCGCCTGACGGGGTGGAAGATCGACATCCAGTCGGAGACGGAGTTCGCGCATGCCGAGGCCGAGGCCGCCTTCGCGGGCGACGCCGACGACGAGGAGTACTCCGGCCGCTGCGCGGCGGTCCTCTCCAACGGCAAGCGTTGCCCGAACGCCGCTCTTCCGGGAACGCGCTACTGCGGCGTCCCCGCGCATCAGGCCCTGTCGTCGTCCGACTCCGGAGCGGCTGCCGAGGAGCTGGCCGCGGTCGCCGCTCCCGCCGCATCCGCCGAAAGCGCGGTCCCGGCCGAGGAGCACGCGACGGGCTCCGACCAGGAGCCGGCCCCGGTGGCCGAGGGCGACGTGACCGGACCGGACGAGGAGTAGAAACGACCGCCTCTACACTTGCAGGCTGATGGCCGACGGACGCAACAGGCCCAACCGCCCGATCCGTCCCCGCGGAGGCTCCGCGGGGCGGAAGCGGCGCGTCGTCATCGAGGGAGGCGGCGCCCGCAGCCAGGGGCGCCAGCCTCGGGATCGCGGCTCGACTCCAGCACCTCCGCGCCAGCAGCCGGTCGCACCGCCAACCGGGCCGGTCGCCGTCGAGTCCGGAGTGACCGTCAAGGATCTCTCCCAGGCGCTCGGCGTCCCGATGCCCGAGCTCATCAAGATCCTCATGGGGCTCGGCCAGATGCGCACGGCGACGCAGTCGCTGCCCGACGACGAGGTCGAGCTCATCGCCACGGAGCTCTCCCGCGAGATCACCATCAAGCACGCCGCCGAGGAGGAGCTCGAGCCCGCGGAGTACGAGGACGCCGAGGAGGACCTCGTGCCGAGGCCGCCGGTCGTGACGATCATGGGCCACGTCGACCACGGCAAGACGACGCTGCTCGACGCGATCCGCAAGGCATCCGTCGTCGAGACCGAGCAGGGAGGGATCACCCAGCACATCGGGGCCTACCAGGCCGAGGTCGACGGCAGGCGCATCACGTTCCTCGACACCCCCGGCCACGAGGCGTTCACCGCCATGCGCGCACGGGGCGCCAAGGTCACCGACATCGCGGTGCTCGTCGTGGCGGCGGACGACGGCGTCATGCCGCAGACGAAGGAGTCGATCTCCCACGCACGCGCGGCCGAGGTGCCGATCGTCGTCGCCGTGAACAAGATGGACGTGCCCGACGCGAATGCGGACAGGGTGAAGAACGAGCTCGCCACGGAGGGCCTGCAGCCCGAGGAGTGGGGTGGATCGACGCAGTTCTCCGAGGTGTCGGCGAAGCAGCAGACGAACCTCGGGGACCTGCTCGAGAAGATCCTCCTCGTCGCCGATGCCGAGCTCGATCTCCGCGCTAACGCCGGGGCAGAGGCTTCCGGTGTCGTGATCGAGTCGCGGCTCGACGTCGGGCGTGGGCCCGTCGCGACCGTCCTCGTCCATCGCGGGACGCTCCACGTCGGCGACGCTGCGGTCGCAGGGGACGCCTCCGGCAAGGTCCGGGCGCTCTACGACTACCGCGGCGAGAAGGTGAAGGAGGCGAGGCCCGGCGAGCCGGTCGAGGTGCTCGGCTTCGATCATCCCCCGTCAGCCGGCGAATTCGTGCGCGTCGTCGAGCACGAGCGCCAGGCGAAGCACCTGGCGAACCTCCGGGCGGAGCGCCTTCGCCGGGAGCAGCTCGCGCAGCGCCCCCGGAGGCGGGTCTCGCTGGAGACCCTGCACGCCGACCTCCAGGCCGGCGAGATCCAGGACCTGAACATCGTCCTCAAGGGAGACGTCCAGGGCTCGGTCGAGGCCCTGCTCGGCGAGCTCCAGAAGATCCAGCACGCCGAGGTGCGCGTGACCGTGATCCACACGGGGGTCGGAGGGATCACCGAGAACGACGTCAACCTCGCGTCCGCGTCGGACGCGCTCGTCGTCGGCTTCAACGTCCGGCCGAGCGCGGACGCACGAGCGCTCGCCGAGCGCGAGGGCGTCGACATCCGCACCTATCGCGTCATCTACCAGCTGACGGACGACATCCAGCAGGCGCTCGTCGGGATGCTCTCGCCGGTGCAGACGGAAGAGACGCTGGGGGAGGCCGAGGTCCGCGCGCTCTTCCGCGTCTCGCGGCTCGGCACGATCGCGGGCTGCATGGTGACGAGCGGTGTCGTGCGGCGAGGCGCGCAGGTGCGCATCGTGCGGGACGGAACCGTGATCCACGAGACGTCGATCGCGCAGCTCAAGCGCTTCAAGGACGACGCGCGCGAGGTCGCGGAGGGATTCGAGTGCGGCATCCTCCTCGACGGCTTCAACGACGTGAAGGAAGGCGACGTCCTCGAGGCGTACGAGACGCGCGAGATCGAGCGCACCGAGCTCGACCCGATGCCCGCCGCCACTGCGGCACCTGACGACGCCGAATAGCCCGTCGACGCTGCGACCACCGTCGACACGGTTGAATAGGCCCGTGGCGACCGGCTACGTCGGCATCCTCTCGGTCGAGCTCCATTTTCCCGAGTCGGGCTCGCTCAAGGGCAAGCGGAAGCACGTGACGTCCGCGAAGGCGCAGTTGCGGGAGCGCTTCGGGGCGTCGGTCGCCGAGGTCGACCACCAGGACTTGTGGCAGCGCTCGAGCCTCACCGTCGCATGTGCTGCGAGTGGGCACCGCGAGCTCCAGGCCCACCTGGACGCGGTCGTCCGGTATCTGGGGTCGCAGGAGTACGAGCTCGTGCGCGCCGAGCGCGAGGTGGTCGTCCCCGGTGAGTGACCGGAAGCGACGCGTCAACGAGGCGATCCGCGAGGTGCTCTCGGACGCGCTGCCCACGCTCAAGGATCCGCGGATCGGGTTCGTGACGGTGACCGGCGTGCAGGCGACGAAGGACTTCACACAGGCGAAGGTCTTCGTGAGCGTGCTCGGGACGGACGAGGAGCGCGAGCGGACGCTCGAGGGGCTGCGCGCCGCGCACGGTGTCCTCCAGGGGCATGTCGCGCGTGAGCTTCGGCTTCGCCGAACTCCGGTCCTGTCGTTCGAATACGATCCCGCGGTCGAACGGGGCGTGCGCCTGACGAAGATCATCGACGAGCTCGCGCCCGAGGAGCCCGGTGCAGAAGGCGGATGACATGCAGACGGTCGCGGCCGCGCTCGGGGAGAGGGATCGCTTCCTCGTCACCTCCCACGAGGCGCCCGACGGGGACGCGCTCGGCTCGCTCCTGGGCATGCACCTGGCGCTGCGGTCGCTCGGCAAGGACGCGGTCATGTTCCTCGGCGGCCCCGCCCCGCTCCCGGGGGAGTATCGCTTCCTCGAGCTCGCCGACCGGGGGCTCCTCCGCGAGCTGCCTGCGGACGCGGGCGAGCGTGCCCTGGTCGCGGTCGACTGCGCGAGCGCGGGCCGCGTCGGTGCCGAGCCGGGTCTCGTGGAGCGCGCGCCGTACACGATCAACATCGACCACCACCACGACAATCCGCGCTTCGGCGACGTCAACCTGATCGTCCCGGACGCCTCGTCGACCGGCGAGGTGCTCGCCGACGTCTTCCGGGAGCTGGGCGTCGAGCTCACCCCCGAGATCGCCGAGGCGCTGTACATCGCCCTCGTCACCGACACCGGCCGCTTCCAGTACGCGAACACGACGCCGAAGGCGCTCCGCCTCGCCGCCGAGCTCGTCGAGGCCGGCGCCGACGTGCACCGGGTGTTCCAGGGCGTGTACGAGAACGTCCAGTTCGCGAAGCTCAAGTTGCTGGCGCGGGCGCTCGACCGCGCACGCGTGCTCGAGGGCGGCGAGATCGTCGTCTCCCATCTCCTGCGCGACGATTTCGAGGCGGTCGGCGCGACCGAGCCGTACTCCGAGGGGATCATCGACGTGCTCCGCTCGGTCGAGGGGGCGCTCGTCTCGGCGCTCATCCGCGAGCCGCCGCGGGAGGGAGGGCCGGTGCGGAAGGTCTCACTCCGCTCCTCGGTCGACGAGGTCGACGTGAGCGCGATCGCGCGCAGGTCGGGTGGTGGCGGCCACCGCGAGGCAGCCGGGTTCTCGAGCGATCTCTCGGTCGACGAGATCACGGACTTCATCGTTCGCGAGGTCGCGGCCCAGATCGGCGCGACCGCTCGCGCCTGATGCCGCCGCGGGGGCTCGATCCCAGCGGGATCATCCTCGTGGACAAGCCCGCGGGGCCGACGTCGTTCGACATCGTCGCCGCCGTCCGCGGCCGGACGGGCGCGCGCACGGGGCACGCGGGCACGCTCGACCCCTTCGCGACCGGCCTGCTACTCCTGCTCTCGGGCGCTGCCACACGCCTCCAGCCCCGGTTCGTCGGCCTGGACAAGCGCTACCTCACGGAGATCGACCTCACCGGGCGCACGTCCACGGGCGATCCCGAGGGGGAGACGGTCGAGGAGCGCGACGCGCCCAGCCGCTCCGCGCTCGACGAGCGGCTGGACGGCCTGCGCGGCGTCGTCGAGCTCCCGATCCCGGCGGCGTCGGCCGTGAAGATCTCGGGCGAGCGCGCCTACCGGCTCCACCGGCGTGGAGTGGTGGTCGACATGCCCGTCCGGCGCACCACCGTCCACGAGCTCCGGCTCGAGGACTACACGGACGGCCTGGCGCGCCTCGACCTCCTCGTGTCGTCGGGCACCTACGTGCGCGCGATCGCCGAGGCGCTCGGCGGCCACTGCCGGACGCTCCGGCGGACCGAGATCGGGCCGTTCTCGGTCGACGAGGCCGATCCCGAGCGCGTCATCCCGCCCGGAGACGCCCTGGCGAGGCTCGCGTGAACGTCGCGCGCGTGCCATCGGAGGTGGAGGTGCGCCCGAGGGCTGTCGCGGTCGGGAGCTTCGACGGCGTCCACCGCGGCCACGTCGCCGTGCTCGAGGCAGCCGCGGCGACCGGTCTCGCGCCGACCGTGATCACCTTCGACCCGCATCCCCGGATCGCCCTCGGGAACCGGGTCGAGCTCCTGACGACGCTTGCCCGCCGGCTCGAGCTGATCGACGCGGCCGGAGCGGAGACCACGCTCGTCGCGCCGTTCACGCCGGAGTTCCAGCGGCTTGCCCCGGAGGAGTTCGCGGAGCGGTATCTCCGGGCGATCGGCGCCGAGGTCGTCGTCGCGGGAGACGACTTCCGCTTCGGCGTGCGCCGTTCGGGCGACCTCGCGCTCCTCGAGCACCTCGGGTACGGCGTCGTCGTCCCGACGGAGGTCGAGGGTGTCTCGTCCACGGCGATCCGTGCGGCTCTCACCACCGGTGACGTGATCGCGGCCGCCGAGATGCTGGGCCGCCCGTTCGAGCTCGACGGGACGGTGGTCGCCGGCCACCAGCGCGGCGGCACGCTCGGCTTCCCGACCGCGAACCTGCATCTCGAGCCCGACCATGCCTGCCCCCACTACGGGATCTACGCCGGGCACGCCCTCGGCCACCGGGCGGCGATCTCGATCGGGACGAACCCTCACTACGGGGGCACTGAGCGGCGGATCGAGCCGTACCTGCTCGACTTCGAGGGCGACCTGTACGGGGAGCGGCTGGTCGTGGAGCTCTGGGAGCGGCTCCGCGACGAGAGCGTGTTCGAGTCCGAGGAGGCCCTCGTCGCGCAGATCGCGGCCGACGTGGACGCCACGCGGAGCGCGCGCCGGCCCGGATAGCGGGCCCGGAACGTCGAAGGCGCGGCC
>Ga0210076_1000108_pt1 | contig 17270 bp, 18 predicted proteins | sample MayberryNW_Catta_3_FD_184876 | JGI IMG/M metagenome (GOLD analysis project Ga0210076, IMG submission 184876) | Wetland microbial communities from San Francisco Bay, California, USA, that impact long-term carbon sequestration -... | ecosystem: Environmental > Aquatic > Marine > Wetlands ... | reverse complement strand
GAGCGGGAACTGGTCGAACCACGCCTACGGGCACGCGATCGACCTGAACCCGGTCGAGAACCCGTACGTGGGCTGCGGGCGCGTGCACGACCCTGCGAGCGCGCCGTACGTCAACCGCTCTCGGCTACGGAAGGGCATGGTGACGCCGGCGGTCGTCCGGGCCTTCCGCTCGATCGGCTGGGGCTGGGGCGGCGAGTGGAGCGGCGCGACGAAGGACTACATGCACTTCTCCACCACCGGGCACTGACGCCGTCGGGAAGAATTCGAAGCTCGGAATCGTCTGATACCTATGGCGCTCGGACGCCAGCGCGGTGCGCGCGCGTCCGTAGTGCAGCCTCAACGAGGGAGGAGCAGGATGGCACTACGCATCGGCGACACGGCCCCGGACTTCCGGGCAGAGACGACGGAGGGCACGATCGACTTCCACGACTGGATCGGCGACTCGTGGGCCGTGCTCTTCTCGCACCCGAAGGACTACACCCCGGTGTGCACGACCGAGCTCGGCTACATGGCGAAGATCAAGCCCGAGTTCGACCGGCGCAACGTCAAGATCATCGGCCTCTCGGTCGACTCGACCGGCGACCACGAGGGCTGGGTCAAGGACATCGAGGAGACCCAGGGCGCGGCGCCCAACTACCCGATCATCGGCGACGCCGACTTCGAGATCTCGAAGGCGTACGGGATGCTCCCGGCCGAGGTCGGCGGCGAGGCGGCCGATCGCACGGCGGCGGACAACCAGACGGTCCGCAACGTCTTCGTCGTCGGCCCTGACAAGAAGGTGAAGCTGGTCCTCGTCTACCCGATGACGACCGGCCGCAACTTCGACGAGGTGCTGCGCGTGATCGACTCGCTCCAGCTCACCGCGAAGCACAAGGTGTCGACGCCCGTGAACTGGCAGCGCGGCGACGACGTCATCATCGCCGGGTCCGTCTCGAACGACGAGGCGAAGGAGATCTGGCCGGACGGCTGGCAGGAGCCGAAGCCCTACATCCGGGTCGTCCCTCAGCCGAGCTGACGCACCGTGGCGACGCGTGGCGCGGCTTCCCCGCGCCACGCAGGCTGCTCGAGCCGAGCCCTTGGCTCCTTTGCCCGAACATGAGACACTCGGCACGAGTTTCGAGGCACGTGCCACGAAGAGGGAAGAACGGGGGCGCGACTCCCGTCTTGTTGCTCGAACGCCCTACGACTGGGGTCAGGAAGGAGCGGGCATGAGTGAGGCGAGCGCAAGCGCGATGCTCGTCGGCACACCGGAGATGCTCGACGAGCGTCCCGGTGCCGTCACCACCACGCTCTCACGCAGCGAGATCGAGGAGGCACTGTCCGTAGAGCCGCCGGCGGACCTCGTGCTGGAGATCCTGCGGGCAGGAGACGGCGGGACCGAGGCGGAGAAGCGGACGCTGCGGGTCGAGTGGGACCGGGCCGACCTGGAGTCGGTCCTCGTCTCGCCCGAGACGCAGGCGTTCAGGTTCTCCTTTGCGCCCTCGGAGATCGAGACCGCGCTGGACGGGCCTGACGTCGAGGGCCACGGCCTCCGCGAGAAGGCCGTCGTGCTCTCAATCGCGGCGACTGCGGCCGTCGCGGGCACGAGCGCGGCGTACGCACAGCCGGACCCGGGCTCCGGGTCACGCGGTGGCGATTCCGCGCAGGTCGCCGGTGTCCACGACGAGCAGACGTTCGCCCAGCGTGGCATCGAGGCCGGGTCCATCGCCGCCTCGCACGACGAGGCGACGTTCGCGGCGCGCGGCATCCAGCCGGGTCAGGTCGCCGCCTCGCACGACGAGGCGACGTTCGCTCAGCGCGGCATCGAGGCCGGGTACGTGGCGTCCTCGCACGACGAGGCGACGTTCGCGGCGCGCGGCATCCAGCCAGGACACGTCGCTGCGTCGCACGACGAGGCAACGTTCGTTCAGCGTGGTATCGAGCCGGGTCACGTAGCCGCCGTCCACGACGAGACGACGTTCACCGCGCGGGGGATCGACACGGGCGCGCCGCCGGTGTCGTCGGACACGGGGTCGGGCTTCGACTTCCCGTCCGTCGACGCGCCGACCGCAGCCGGGGTCGCCGGTGCACTCGCGGGAGCGGGGCTGCTGATCGCGGCCGCCGCCTTCGCGACGCGCCGTCGCGAGCCGGGCACGGTGTAGATCGTTCGGGAGCGTGGGTCGGCCGACCGGGCCGGCCCGCGCTTCAGGGCGCCGGCTCGAGGAGCTCGTCCACGAGCTCCTTCGCCTCCGAGGCGACGGTGACGTGGATCGCCGCGGGCTCCCGGAGCCAGGCGATCAAGCCGCGCGCAGTCAGATCGTCGAGCAGGAACTGGAAGGACTGGGCCTGCGCCCCCGACTCGTACCTGCGGCGGATGTCGAACGAGTAGCCGGTGGTGTGGAGCGAATAGCCTCGCGCGGCCTCGGCGTTGTCCTCGCGCAGGAGCTGTTGGTACGCGTCGTCGCGCACGGCGCTCGTGACCTCGAGCGGGCGCGTCGCACCGCTCACCGCCTGCACGCGCGACCCGAGGTAGACGAGGAGCGCGAGGGCCTCCGGGCGGAGCGAGCGGTAGAGCTCGCGCGACGCGCCGAGCTGCGGCGCGAGCTCGCCGAGCGTCCGGTCGAGGCGGAAGCCCAGGCGTGCGGGGTCCTCCGGGAGCTCCTGGAGCCGATGGTCGTCCAGGGCTCGCCGTAGGTCGGCGTCGTCGACGAAGCGCTCGGTCTCCGCGGGCGGGTGCAGGACCTCCTCGGCGCTCGCCTTCGCGGCGTGCAGCAGGTCGAGCTGCTCGAGCCGCTCGGGGTCGTCGCGGTACAGCTGCATGATCTCGCGGGCGGCGAGCACGCGCCAGTAGTACGTCGGCGAGTCGTCGCCGAGCCGCTCGAGGAGCGCATGCGCCTGCGGATGCCGGTCGGGAGCGGTGTCGAAGAAGACGCGCGCCCATGTGAGGTCCTCGTCCTCGACGAGGTCAGGGACGGAGACGTCGGCGCTCGTCGCGGCGTAGGCGCGCAGCACGTTCGTCAGGTTCCCGATCCCCATGTGGTACGAGACGACGGCGAGGTCGTCGCGACCGAGGCGCTCCCGCGCCGCCGCGAGGTAGCGGACGGTGCCGGCGAGCGCCTGCTCGGGATCGAAGCGGGCGTCGATCGCGCGCCGCTCGGCGCGCAGCCGCTCGGCCCGCGCGTGGTCTCCCCGGCGCTCGGCGCCGGCGATCCGGACGGTCAGCGCGCGGCTCCGCTCGAGGTCGACGTCCATGCCGAGGAAGTTCTGCGCGGTCTCCGCGAGGATCTGCGTAAGGCCCGAGGCCGCGACCGGGTCGTCGCCCGCGATCACGTCCGGGCGGCCGCCGCTCTCGAGGAACACGATCGCCTCGACGAGGTCGGCGTCGAGCCCGCTGCCTTCGACGGCGTCCTCGACGAGCTGTCGGAACGCGTCGGTGCGCTCTGCGGTCGCGAAGACGCCGCCCGGGCTCTTCGCATACAACGGGTGGCTGAGCCCGAAGGCTGCGCGCTGCTCGAGCTCGTCGTCCTGCGAGCCCTCGTACGCGAGCACGTCCCCCGCGGGCAGCGGGTCGCGCGGCACGAGCGCGGCGGCGGTCTCGTCACCCCCCAGCGAGCGATCGACGACGAGCGCGAGCACGACAGCCGCGAGGGCGAACGTTCCCAACGCGAGCAGGCGCCGACGGCGTCTGGCACGGCGGTCGGGCGCCCGCGAGGGCGGAGCCGGGGCGGGGTCCATGCCCTGATGCTCGCATGCACCAACCCAGCGCTACCGTGTAATCGTCCCCGGAGACCCGGAGGTTGTGTGTCTTCTCCGGCCGGCTCTTCGGGCGGACCCTCCCGCGCGAGTGGCGAACGCTCGGCGGCTAGGCCTCCGCGGCGAGCAGCGCGCCGCGCAGACGGCACTGTCCTCGGAAGCAGAGATACGGGACGACGGACGCGAGGAAGAGGCCGCCGTACGCGAGAGCGAGCGCGTCGAATCCACCGACGGCCAGCGCGAGCCCGCCGACGAGCGAGCCGACGAGGTATCCGAGCTGGCTCGTGGCTGCTCGAATCGTCCCGACGGAGGCCTCGTGCTCGCGCGACACCTCGAAGCCGTGCACGGTCCCGGCGACCGTCCGCGATGCGGCGAAGACCGCCGCGATCGAGAAGAGGACGAGCGTCGTGACGATGCCCGGCGTGACCGCCCACGTGAGCGCGACCGCGCCGCCTGCGGCGAGGCTCATCTCGAGCATCGAGCGCCGAGCACGGCTCGCGACGCGTCGACCGGTCCACACGTTCCCGAGCAGGTACGCGACTGCGACGAGCGCGAGCCCGATTCCGGTCACGAAGGAGGACGCGCCGTGAACTTCCGTGAGCAGGGCGCCGCTGAAGACGAGCGTGCCCGCCCAGGCCGAGTTCGCGAAGAGCTCGCCGAGTGCCCACCGCCTGGCGCTACGCCTGCGGAAGAGCGCAGTCAGGCTCGTCTCGCCCTGCGTCGCGTGCGGCCGCCTGTCACGCGACCGGGCGGCGACCGCGAGCCCTGCGAGGACCGAGGCCGGGAGCGGAAGGACGAGGAATGCCAGCCGCCAGCTCTCCTCGGCTGCAAGCCCGACGAGCGGCATGCCGACGATCCACGCAGCCGGTGGCCCGGCGAGCGCGTGCGCGACGACGCGTCCTCGATCACCTGGCTCGCTCCACCTCGACGCGGCGGCGACGCCGGCGGAGATGAGGATCGCGACGCCTGCCCAGAGGGGAATCTGCGCGAGCGCGAGCGTCGCGAAGCTCGGCGCTCCTGCGCTCGCGAGCGAGCCGGCTCCGAGTAGGGCGGTCCCGAGGAGGAGCAGCGAGCGCAGGTCGATGCGGCCGAGCCAGCGCGAAGCGAGGAGCGCGACCGCAGCGGCGAGCGGAGCCGCGAGAATCCGGAGCTGTCCCGCTGTCGAGATCGACACGCCGAAGTCGCGGGCGACGTCGGAGAGGATCGGGGAGAGGACGAGCACGCCCGCCTGGCTCGCAAACAGTGCGAGGAAGAGGACGACCGACGGTGAGCCGAGCGCGGCGACAACGTGCCTCGTGCGCCGTTGGTACTCGGGCGAAAGCGTTGCTGCGGCCTCCATCTGCAGGATGATCCATGCCGACTGCGCGGGCGACAATGGGGCACCCCGTCTGCGAGCGGTTCGGTTCTCCGTACTCGCTGGGCCCCGGGAGCAGGGCTGCCGGGACGAGCTGTCTGCACGGGCGGGCCAGCACGACGGGCGGTGTTGCGCGGGCACGACGCCCTCTTGCCCGCCCGAGGAATACGCTGGCGGCTGCTTCCAACAGAGGAGCGAAGCTGGAGCCACTCGTCCCCGTTCCGCCGACTGGCAGGGTCTTCCGCACGGCGTACCGCGTGCGCCTGTCGGACACCGACGCGACGGGCAGGCTGCGCCTCGACGCCGTGGCCCGCTACCTCCAGGACGCGGCGACCGACGACGTCGAGGAGACCGACTGGGGCGCTCCCGACCACCTGTGGGTACTGCGCTCGGTCCGCATCGATGTCCTGACGCCGTTCCTCGACGACCGCGAGGTCGGGATCCTCACCTGGGGGAGTGGGCTCTCGGCCCTCGCCGCGTCGCGGCGCTGGTCGCTCACCGGCGACAGCGGCGGCTCGATCGAGGTCGACAGCACCTGGATCCACCTCGATGGCGACGCGCGGCCGGCGCGCATCGGGAGCGGCTTCGACGACTACGCGGAGGCCGCGCAGGGAAGGAGCGCCTCGACCCGGCTCACGCTCCCCGGCCCGCCGGAGGGCTCGCCGCGGATGCCCTGGCCGCTGCGCTTGACCGACGTCGATCTGATGGGCCACGTGAACAACGCCGCGTACTGGAGCGCAGTCGAGCACTGCCTCCAGGGACAGCCGCCGGACCTGCGGAGCCCGGTGCGCGCGCGCCTCGACTACCGCCACGCGCTCGATCTCGGCGAGCAGGTCGAGTTGGCGCTGCATGCGGACGGCGACGCGTGCGTCGTCGGCTTCGTCGCGGGCGGCGTCGTCAAGGCGGTCGCGCGACTCGACGCGCTCTGACTCAGGGCGTCTCGAGGTCGCGCCGCTCGATCAGCAGCGACCCGGCGACGAGCACCACCAGCGCGGCTGCGAGGACGACGAGGACGCCCACGAGGTCGACGCCTCCGCCGAGCGGCGAGGAGCCGACGAGCCAGAACGAGGAGAGGAACCGGAACGGGTCGAGCCAGCCGGCGAGCCCGTGGAGGCCGTTGACGAGGTACGCGCCCGCGGCCAGACCCGCCGGCACCCCGATCGCGAGCGCGCGGCCCGGCACCGTCGCGCCGACCGCGAGGGCGAGCCAGCCGTGGACGAGCCCGAGGGCGACGAGTGACGCCAGCGCCTCGAGCAGACGTGCGGTCGAGAGGTCGAGGCCGACGAGCGGGTCGAATGCGAGCAGGACGAGCCCCGCCACGGCGCAGACGACGAGGACCTCGACCGCGACAGCCGCACCCTTCGCCAGCACGGCGTCTCGTCGGCGCAGCGGGTAGGAAAGGACGAGCTCGAGCCGACCCGCGTCCTCCTCGCCGGCGATGGCGCGCGCCCCGGAGCCGATCGCGAGCACGAGCACGAGGAGCGGGAGCATGAGGCTGAAGAGCTCGGCGTCGAGGTAGCCCGGCCCCGAGGTGAGGCTCGCCCCGCCCTCCAGGCCGAACAGCGACTTGAGGACGTCCGGATAGCTCGCGATGAGCTCGTCGAGCTGGGGCGAGCTCTCGATGGACGGGAAGATCGCCGCGATCATCCCGACGTACGCGGCCACGCCCAGGCACCAGCCGACGAGCGCGCGCCGGTGGTCGCGCAGGCCACGGCGCGCGAGCTCAGCTGCCATCGCCGGGGTCGCGGTAGAGCTCGAGGAAGATCTCCTCGAGGTCGGCGGGCTGCGAGACGAGGTCGACGACGCGGTGCCGGGCAGCCGCCTTCACGAGCGCGTCCATCACCGTCTCGGGCGCGGAGAGCCGAACGTGCGGGCCGTCGACGGCCGAGATGCGCACGCCGTCCAGCCCGGCGAGCTCGGAGACGTCCACCGGCCCGTCGAACGTGAGCGTGACGTGCCGCAGCGAGCGCTCGCGCAGGCTCTCGACCGAGTCCACGTCCACGAGCCGGCCGGAGCGGATGATCCCGACGCGGTCGGCGACGTGCTGCACCTCGTCGAGCGAGTGCGACGAGAGGAAGACCGTGCGCCCGTCCGCCGCCGTCTGGCGGAGGAGGGCGCGCACCTCCGCCTGCAGGAGCGGATCCAGCCCGGCGGTCGGCTCGTCCAGCACGACGAGGTCGGGCCGATGCATGAACGCCTGCACGATCCCGAGCTTCTGGCGGTTGCCCTTGGACAGCTGCCGGATCGGGCGGTCGAGGACGACACCGAGGCGCTCGCAGAGCTCCTCGCGGAGTCTCCCGTCGACCCGGCCGCGGAGGCGAGCGAGCGAGTCGAGCTGCTCGCTGCCGGTGAGCCGGTCGGCCAGGCGCAGGTCGCCCGGCAGATAACCGGTCGACCTCCGAGAGGCGACTCCCTCTGCGACCGTGTCGAGGCCGTGCAGCGACGCGCGCCCGGAGGTGGGGCGGATGAGCCCGAGGAGCAGGCGGATCGTGGTCGACTTCCCGGCGCCGTTCGGGCCGAGGTAGCCGAAGACCTCGCCCCGCTCGACGCGGAGGTCGAGGTCGACGAGGGCCCGTACCTCGCGCCCGTACGTCTTCGAGAGCCGGAACGCCTCGATCGCCGCCGAGCCCGGCATGCGGCGATCGTACTCTCAGAGGCTTCTCACACTCGGCGGCTACCCTCGCCCGATGGACGACGCACGCATCAGCAGACGCGATTCCCTGCTCAGGCTCGGCGGGCTGCTCGCCGGTGCCGCGAGCGCCGGCGCCTGGAAGGCGGCCGATTCCGCGAGCGCGGGGCCCGCGGGCGTCGCCTCGGGGGCGGTGTCGTGCGTCCTCGCGCCCGAGCAGACCGAGGGCCCGTACTTCGTCGACGACCAGAAGGTCCGCCGCGACATCACCGAGGGCAAGGCGGGCGTCCCGCTCGCGCTCCGGCTGACGGTCGTCGACGCCTCGACCTGCCGCCCGCTGCGCGGGGCGATGGTGGACGTCTGGCACTGCGACGCGGCGGGCGTGTACTCCGGGGTGCAGGGGAACACGAGGAGCTTCCTGCGGGGCAGCCAGCGGACGAACGCGAAGGGACTCGCCGTGTTCGAGACGATCTACCCCGGGTGGTACCCGGGCCGCACCGTGCACGTGCACGTCAAGGTCTCGCTCGGGTCGAACGTCGTCCACACGGGCCAGCTCTACTTCCCCGACTCGGTGACGGACGTCGTCCACCGCCGCACGCCGTACCGCCGCCGTCCGAACCGGGACCCGAGGAACGCCGGCGACAGCATCTACCGGAACGGCGGGCGGCGCTCGACCCTGCGGCTCACGCGGCGCGGGACCGGCTACGTCGGCGCGATCACGATGGGCGTCGTGCGCGGCTAGGAGGCGACGCGCTTCGCCAGCCGGGGCGCTTTCACCTAAAACTTAGGGTCCGCTGCTTTCGTATTGCCCTTGACACCCGAGAGAAGGGGGACGCACGTGAGCGAGCAGACGTCCGATCCGACCCCGGAGGCCGCGCGGGTCGAGGTGGAGCAGGCGCTCTTCGAGATCCGCCGCGTCATCGCGGGGCAGGACGCGATGCTCGAGCGCGTGCTCGTGTGCCTGCTGGCACAGGGCCACCTCCTGATCGAGGGGGTGCCGGGGCTCGCGAAGACGCTGACGATCAAGACGACCGCAGGTGTTCTCGGCGGGACCTTCGCGCGCGTGCAGTTCACGCCCGACCTCGTGCCCTCGGACCTCGTGGGGACGCGGATCTACCGCGCCGGTGAAGGCACGTTCGACACGGAGCTCGGCCCGGTGTTCTGCAACTTCCTGCTCGCTGACGAGATCAACCGCGCCCCGGCGAAGGTGCAGTCGGCGCTGCTCGAGGTCATGCAGGAGCGCCAGGTCACGATCGGGCACGACACGCACCCGGTCCCGGAGCCCTTCCTCGTGATGGCGACGCAGAACCCGATCGAGTCGGAGGGGACGTACCCGCTGCCCGAGGCGCAGATCGACCGCTTCATGCTCAAGGTGGTCATCGGCTACCCGCAGCACGACGAGGAGCTGACCGTCGTGCAGCGCCAGCTCGTCGAGGCGCCGGAGCTGCGGCAGGTGCTCTCGCTCGACGACCTGACGGCGCTCCAGCGCGCGGTCTTCGACATCTACGTCGACCCTGCGCTCGTCAGCTATGCGGTCGACATCGCGACCGCGACGCGGGAGCCGGCCGCCCATGGCCTGCCCGACCTGGCCAAGTACATCTCCTACGGAGCAAGCCCGCGCGGGCCGATCAGCCTCGTGCAGGGCGCACGGGCGCTCGCGCTGATCCGGGGGCGGGAGTACGCGGTCGTCGACGATCTGCAGGCGCTCGTGCGAGACGCGCTCCGGCACCGACTCGTGCTCTCCTACCAGGCGCTCGCGGAAGAGGTGTCCCCGGACTCGATCCTCGACCAGGTGCTCACCGCGGTGCCGACGCCGCAGCTCGACCTCCAGCACATGACCGCCGCGTGACCGGATGACGTCGGCGGCGACGCTCCTCTCGCGCCCGACCTCCGAGCGCCCCGGCCCCGGGGTCATGCCCGAGGGGCTGCTGCGGGCGCTCGACGTCACGATCGGGAAGCGCATGGAGGGGCTGCTCGCGGGCGACTTCCGCTCGACGTTGCTGGGCGCGGGCTCCGAGCTGGCGATGATCCGGCCCTACGCGCCGGGAGACGACGTGCGCCGGATCGACTGGAACGTGACCGCCCGGACGGGCGAGCCGCACGTGCGCGTCGATCTCGCCGAGCGGGTCCTCGTCACCTGGCTCGTGCTGGACACGACCCCCTCGATGCAGTTCGGCACCGCCGACCGCCGCAAGGCGGACGTCGCGGAGGGTGTCGCGATCGCGATCGGCCATCTGGCGACGCGGCGCGGAAACCGGCTCGGAATCGTGACGTTCGGCGACGAGAGCACCTACGCGATCCCGCCGCGGCAGGGACGCGTCGCGCTGCTGGGGCTCCTGAACGCGGTGCGGGACGAGGAGAGCGGTGGGCCCGGCACCGGCGCGGCCTCGCTGGGCGAGGCGCTCGACCGCGCCGGCGGCCTCGCGCGCCAGAAGTCCCTCGCCGTCGTCGTTTCCGACTTCCGCGGCCCGCGGGACTGGCGGCGCCCGCTGCTCGATCTCGCCGGACGGCACGACGTCGTCGCGGTCGAGGTCCGCGACCCACGCGAGCAGGAGCTCTCGAACGTCGGGCTCCTGTGGCTCGTCGACCCCGAGACCGGCCGTCAGCTGCGCGTCGACACGCGGAGCAGCAAGCTGCGGCAGCGGTTCGCGGCGGCAGCCGCCGCCGAGCGTGCGCACGTCGCCGAGGCCTTCTCCTCGGCCGGCGTCCGGCACGTCGTCCTCTCCACCGCCGGCGACTGGCTGCGCCCGCTCGTCACCTTCCTCCGCAGGAGCCGCGCGTGAGCTTCGAGTGGCCGATCGCGCTGCTGGCGCTCGCGGCCCTGCCGCTGCTCGTCGTCGTCTACCTCTGGTACGAGCGGCGGCGCGTCGCGTCGCAGGCGCGGTTCGGGAACCCGGATCTGCTCCCGAACGTGATCGACCGCGAGCCCGGGAGGCTGCGCTATCTCCCGCTCGGCGTGCTCCTCGTCGGGCTGGGGGTGATGATCTTCGGCGTCGCGCGGCCGCACGCGATCGTCACCGTCCCGCGCGAGGAGGCAACCGTGGTCCTGGCGATGGACGTCTCGCGCTCGATGAAGGCGAAGGACGTCGAGCCGACGCGGCTCGACGCGGCGCGCGGCGCGGCGAAGGCGTTCCTCGCGGACGTCCCCGAGCAGTACCGCGTCGGCGTCGTGTCGTTCGCGACGCGCGCGGCGGCTGGAGTGCCGCCCACGAGCGACCGCGCGCTCGTCAATGCGGCGCTGGACTCGCTCCAGCCGGGCGAGGGCACGGCGATCGGCGACGCGGTCGCACTCGCGGCCGAGCTCGGCGAGCGCGAGGAGGAGATCGCAGACGCGGTCCCGCGGTCGATCCTGCTCATCTCGGACGGGACGCAGGACGGTGGGCTCGTCCAGCCCGCCGCGGCGATCCAGGAGGCCAGGAAGCGGAACGTCCCCGTGTACACGGTGCTGGTCGGGACGCCGGAAGGGGTCGTCGAGGAGCAGCTTCCCGGCGGCTTCCGGCGCGTCATCCAGGTCCCGCCGAGCCCGCAGACGCTCGAGCAGATCGCGGCCGGGACCGGGGGCGAGTACTTCGCCGCCGTCGACGCCGAGCAGCTCCGCGCGGTGTACGAGCAGCTCGGATCGCGCCTCGGGAGGATGGAGGACCAACGCGAGATCACGGACGTCTTCTCGGGTGCCGCCGCCGCGTTCCTGCTCGTGGGCGGGGTGCTCTCTGCGTTCCTCTTCCGGAGGGTGGCGTGAGCGCGGCCCTTCGTCTCGGCGCGGTGCTCGCGACGCTGGCGGCGGCGCTGGTCGCGGCTGCCCCGGCCGGGGCGACGAACGAGTGCCGCGGGCTCATGGTCTGCATCCCGATCGCGGGGCCGTGGGTCGTCGTCCCGACCGCGACGACGACGCCGCGGCGCGAGGTCGAGTACCAGCTCACGTGCCCGCGCGCCCACGTCGCGGGCGGACTGGACGCGGAGCTGTCGCGGCGCGCGATCGAGGTCGGCTTCCGGGGCAAGCTCGGAAGCCCGGTCAATCCGGGGATCTCGACCTCGCGCTCCGTCGTGTTCGTCGCCTCCTTCGTCGGCCGCTCCGCGTCGCACGCGACGTTCCGCCCCCGCGTCGGCTGCATCCCGGCCTCGGGCGGCGGCGGCCGGGTCCCCACGTCCGTCACTGCCTTCCCGCCCGGCGAGCCCACGGTCCGGAGGGTGAAGACCGTCCGCGTGAGGCCAGGTACCGCGACCGTCGTCCAGGGCTGCCGCGGCAGCGAGCGGCTCGTCGGCGCTGAGCACGCATTCGGCTTCTTCACGAGGCGGCCCCCGGAGGCGTCTCTCGTCGCGAGCGTCGACGGCACGCTCGCCGTGCGGAACGGGCGCGTGCAGGTGCGGGTGCGCGGCGACGCCGAGCTCGGCGGCGTCCGCGCCGTCGTCCAGGTCCAGGCCGTCTGCGCGAGGGTCTCGTGAGCAACGATCAGCGGCCGGGAGGCGCGCGATGAGCTTCCAGAGCCCGTGGCTCCTGCTCGCGCTTCCGCTGCTGGGATTGGCGATCGGCCTCTGGCTCCTCGCCGAGCGGCGCCGGATGCGGTACGCGGTCAAATTCACGAACGTCGAGGTCCTCGCGACGGTCGTCTCGGGCCGGTCGTGGCTCCGTGTCGTCCCGCCCGCGCTCTTCGCGCTCGCGCTCGCGAGCCTCCTCGTGGCGCTCGCGCGACCCCAGGTCGAGCGCACGTTCCTGAAGGAGCGCGCGACGGTCGTCCTCGTCATGGACACGTCGCGGTCGATGCAGGCGGAGGACGTCCCGCCAACGCGGCTCGCGGCGGCGCAGGAGGCGGCACGCACGTTCCTCGACCAGGTGCCGGACAAGCTGCAGGTCGGCCTCGTCGTGTTCGCGGGCGAGGCCCAGGTCGCGACCCCGCCGACGCGGGATCACGACCTCGTGCGCACCGCGGTGGACGAGATCGACTCGTTCCTCGTCTTCGGCGGGACTGCGATCGGCGACGCGCTGCAGACGGCCGTCGAGCTCGGCAAGCGGGTCGAGGACTCGGAGCCGCCCCAGGGCAAGGAGATCGTCTACCGGCCGACACGAGAGCCGGCGCGCACGCTCGCCCAGGCCGCGGACGAGGGCGACGAGGCGGAGCAGGGGCCCGTCTCGATCCTCTTCCTCTCCGACGGTGCGCAGACCCGTGGGATCCTGCAGCCGCTCGAGGGAGCGGCGCTCGCGAAGGACGCCCGCTACCCCGTGTACACGGTGGCGCTGGGAACGCCCGAGGGCGTGATCGACCGCGGCCCCTTCGGCTTCGGCGGCGGCAACCAGTCGATCCCGGTGCCCCCGGACCCCGAGACGCTGCGGCAGATCGCGGAGACGACGGGCGGCGAGTTCACCGAGGCACGGACGGCCGAGGCGCTGGAGAGCGCGTACGCGAACCTCGGCTCGAAGCTCGGGCGCGAGCCGGGCGAGAGCGAGGTCACGTTCCTGCTCGTCGCCGCGGCCGCGCTGCTGCTCCTCGCTGCCGGCGTCGCCTCCGCCGTCCTCTCGCCCCGGCTCCCCTGAGCTCGGTCAGACGACCACGATCGTGAAGCCCATGTCGGCGAGGTCGTCGCGGCCCGCCGGGTGCACGCGAACGCGGAACGTGCCGGAGCCGAGCGACTCGACGTTCGCGTAGGCGTCCGCGATGCCGGTGCCGACGCCGCTCGAGGCGGCGTTGCCGACGAACCGGACCTCGAAGGTGCCGATCGCGGTCCGGCGAACCTGCACCGCCTTGCGTGTGCAGTTGAACTTCCGGGAGAAGAGGTTGGCGGCGGGGGTGAACTGGTCGGGCACGTTCGCGATCCCGGCGCTCGGGTTGCCGGTGACGACGGCGATGCCGCGCACCGCGCCGTTCGCGCACCGTTGCTGCGCGACCGTCGAGGCCTGAACGCGCTCGCCGACGGCGAACGCCGAGCCCCCGAGGGCGAAGAACAGGGCCAGCAGGGCGATCGCGGTGGCCGGCGTGATCGTCAGACGCCTGCGTTCCTTCATCGTGGAGCTCCTTTCGCTCGCCTCCGTCGACGTGCCGAGGCGCGGTAGGTTCCCGCGGATGCCGGACGATACCGCCGTCCCTGGACGGCGCTTCGGGAGGACGGGAAGGCGCCTGCTGGGCGGAGCGGGGGCCCTCGTCGTGGTCGTCGTGGTGTTCGTGTTCGTCCTGCCGCGCATCGCGACCTACCGGGACGTGTGGGACGTGATCCGCGAGCTCGGCTGGCAGGAGGGCCTCCTGCTGGCGGCCGTCACCGTCCTCAACCTCCTCACGTTCGCGCCGCCGTGGATGGCGGCGCTCCCGGGCCTCGGCTACCGGCAGGCGATGGTCATGACGCAGGCGTCGACCGCGCTCTCGATCGTGTCTCCGGCCGGCGCCGCGGTGGGTATCGCCGGTTCCTATTCGATGCTCCGCTCGTGGGGATTCGGCCGCAGCGAGGTCGGACTGGCCGTCGGCGTCGCCGGTGTCTGGAACCAGCTCGCGAACCTCGCCTTCCCCATCGTCGCGCTCGCGCTCCTCACGTCCATCGACGAGGATCACCCTGCGCTTCGCACCGCGGCGGTCGTCGGCGTCGCCGTGCTCGCAGTCGTCATCGTCGGCTTCGCGCTCGCGCTCTCGGCGCCGCGCCGAGCCCGGCGGATCGGCGATCTCGCGGCGCGGGCCGTCAGTCGCGTGAAGCGGGCGTTCCGGAGGAAGCCGGTCGCCTGGGGAGGGGAGGACCTCGCAGCCTTCCGCGGGCGAGCGCTCGACCTGCTGCGCCGCCGCTGGCACGTCATCACGCTCGCGACGCTCGCAGGGCACCTCACCGTGTTCGTCGTGCTTCTCGTGTGCCTCCGGGCGGTCGGCATCTCCGCGGAGGAGGTCTCGGCAATCGAGGCCTTCGCTGCGTGGTCGCTGATCCGCATCCTCGGCGTGATCCCGCTCACGCCCGCCGGCCTCGGCTTCGTCGAGCTCGGGCTGACCGGTGCGCTCGTCGCGTTCGGGGCCTCGAACACGGACGCGGTGGCCGCGACGCTGCTGTATCGAGCGCTCACCGTGCTGCCGACGCTCGCCCTGGGAGCGCTCGCTGCCGCCACTTGGCGCACTCACCATCCCGGGGAACGGTTAGAGTCCCCCGGGTGAGCCTGACGAGGGGCAGGGTCACTGACTCGAGGGAACCGTCTCCCCCGGTCAGGGCACAGTTCTCGCCAGCCGATGCACCTACGGTCAGCTTCGTGGCCCTTGCATCTGCGGCAGCACCGGTCCGCGTCGCCCTGGCCGCGCTCGCGGCGGGATCGTTGGTCGCCGTCCTCGCCGCAGGAAGAGCCGACGGCGCGGCGCGCTCGTGGGCGTCGTATGTGGCGCCCGCCACCGCGTGCGCGGGCTCGACCGACGCGTCCGCTTCCCCGGCGGCCCAGGAGCGCGCGGTTGGCTGCCTGCTGAACTGGGCTCGCGCCCAGGCACGGCTGAAGCGCCTCGGCCGTCCGGCGGTGCTCGGCCGCGCGGCGACGCTCAAGGGGCGCAAGGTCGCGGCATGCGGGCAGTTCTCGCACACGCCCTGCGGCACGGATCCCAGGGCCGCGCTCCACGCCGTCGGGTACCGGTACGCGACGATGGGCGAGAACCTCTTCCTCGGCACCTGGGGTCAGGTCAGTCCGCGTGAGGCGGTCGCGGCGTGGCTCCAATCCCCGCCGCACCGGGCGAACATCCTCCGCCCGGGATTCCGTGACCTCGGCGCAGCGCTCGTCCGGGCTCCGGGCATGGGCTCGAATGGCGACGGCGCACTCTGGATCACCGAGTTCGCGACCCCGCGCTGACCGAGCGCGGGGAGGACTCGCCGCGCGTGGCGGGAAACCCGGAGGCGCGTGAGGGAGGAAAGCCACCTCGACGACATGCGGTCGGCCATACGCGGCGATTTCGAACGGCTCGCCGAGCGCCGCGGGGGCCAGGAGCTGATGAGCGTCGACGACGACCCGCCGGAGCCCACGGAGTTGGAGCTCGTGCCTGAACCCGAGCCAGCCGCGGACCCGGCGCCCGCGCCGCCCGCTCTCGAGCCGGAGCACGTCTCGGAGCCCGCACCCGAGCCGGAGCCCCCGGAGGACGAGCGGCCCGCATCCTGGCTCGACCGGCTGCTCGGGCGCTAACCGCACGCTCGCGCCGCCGGGCGCGCTGTGCGATTCAATGGAGGCATGGAGCAGGCCGAGCGCGACGCGATCCTCCGCCAGGGGATCGTGCTCCCGGAGACGCCGCGGGACCGGCGTGAGCGGGCGGCCCTCGAGGAGGACCTGCGCGCGAACCCGTCCCGTGGCAAGCCTCTCGGGCTCCGCCTCCGCAACTTCACGCCCAGAGCGGACGCGTACCTCGCCGCTGCGCGCGGCCCGCTCCACTACATGCTCCGGCTGCGCACGATCGAGCAGCGGAAGGAGGCGCTCGAGGAGACCCTGGGCGAGCGCTGGCGCTCCCTCGCAGCCGCCCATGGCGGGGACGGCGGGAGCTTTGCGCAGGAGTGGGCGGCGGAGGCGGGCCGTGTGGATCTCGGCGAGATCAACGACCTCATCGAGCGCCACAACCGCTGGTACCCGGTCGAGTCGCGGCTCCCGATGGACCCGCGCACGGGCGACTACGCGCTCGTCAACGGCCGCGACTTCCGACTCGCGCCGCTCGACGCGAAGTGGGTGCTCGAGCGGTTCCCCTCGTCCCTCGACGACGCGCTCGCCGCCTGAACCGGCGCGCGGGGCCGGCCGCGCAGAGAGAATCGCCGCATGACGCTCGGCGAGCTCGCGCTCACCGTCGCGGTCCTGGCCGCCCTCGGGCTCGCCGCCCGCCGGTTCGGCCTGTCCGCGATCCCCGCGTACCTCCTGGCCGGCCTCCTGCTCGGGCCGAACGAGCCGACCGAGATCTACCTGATCAGCCCCTCCGAGGTGACGGCGTTCTTCGCCGAGCTCGGGCTCGTGTTCCTCCTTTTCTTCCTCGGCCTCGAGTTCAGCCTGGGGCGGTTACTCCGGACCGGCCGCCACGTGGGGCTGGGCGGGACGATCGACCTCGTTGCGAACCTCGGCCTCGGCCTGCTCGTCGGCGTCGTCGCCTTCGGCCTGACGTCCGCAGCGTTGATCCTCGCCGCCTGCATCTACGTCTCGTCGAGCGCGATCGCGGTCAAGGGGCTGATCGACTTTCGCCGCCTCGGCGACGACGAGACCGACCTCGTGCTCGCCATCCTCGTCTTCGAGGACCTCGTCATCGCCTTCCTGCTCGGGTTCGCGGCGGCGGGCGGCGGAGAGGTGTCCGACACGGTCGTCCTCGTCGCGAAGGCGCTCGCCTTCGTCACCGCAGGTCTCGCGGCCTCGCGCTGGCTCGCAGGGCCACTCGACCGCTTCCTCGACAGGCTGCCGCTGGAGTTCTTCCTGCTCGCCGTCTTTGCATTCCTCGTCGGGACGGCGGCGGTCGCGGACGAGCTCGGACTGTCGGAGGCGATCGGAGCCCTGATGGCCGGCATCGTGCTCTCGGAGACGTCGGTCCGGGAGCAGATCGAGGAGCGCTTCTTCAGCTTCCGCGATGTCTTCGCGGCCCTCTTCTTCTTCGT
>Ga0210076_1000106_pt1 | contig 17401 bp, 16 predicted proteins | sample MayberryNW_Catta_3_FD_184876 | JGI IMG/M metagenome (GOLD analysis project Ga0210076, IMG submission 184876) | Wetland microbial communities from San Francisco Bay, California, USA, that impact long-term carbon sequestration -... | ecosystem: Environmental > Aquatic > Marine > Wetlands ... | reverse complement strand
CCATGGGTAAAGCCAGAGAACAAAACTATGAAGATTCTTTGCCTATCCTATATAGACGAGCAGAAGTTTGACCGCATGTCTGAAAGCCAGCGCGCGGCCTTCATCAAAGAGTGTTTGGCTTATGACAACGATCTCCGCAAGAATGGCCATTTCGTTCGCCTGGAGGGACTGCAAAGCGCGCGAACCGCCAAAACTCTGCGCTACCACAGCGGCAAGGTGTCCGTCACCGACGGTCCCTTTGCTGAAACCAAGGAGCAAATCGGCGGTATTCTTTTGCTCGATACGCGAAATCTGGACCACGCGACCGAATTGATGTCGAAGCATCCAGGCATTCGGGTGGCGACTTTCGAGATGCGCGCGATTGACGAGCCATCCATTGAGAATATCAATACAGCTGAACCGCGAATTGAAAAATAGTTTAGAACGATCGAGGCCTGCCAACCTACAAAAAAAGGAGACGCGAATATGCCCGTCGAACCCTATCTGACGTTTAACGGCCGTTGCGAGGAGGCCGTTGAGTTCTACAAAAAAGTGTTGGGCGCGGAAGTGCTGATGATGATGCGTTTTAAGGAGAGCCCGGAACCGCCGCCGCCCGGCATGGTGCCGACCGGCTGGGACAACAAGATCATGCACAGCTGCCTGCGCATCGGCGACGGAAACGTGATGGCCTCCGACGGCTTCAGCGAGGGCGGGAGTTTTCAAGGATTTTCATTATCGCTCACCGCCGCCAACGAAGCCGACGCGCATAAAAAGTTCAACGCGCTGGCCGAGGGTGGACAAGTGCAGATGCCGCTGGGCAAAACCTTTTGGTCGCCCTGCTTCGGCATGGTCGCCGACCGCTTCGGCGTCGCTTGGATGGTCATCGTCCAGCCTTGAGATCGAAGAGGAGTAAAACGCCGTGCAAAAGATCACGCCCTTTCTATGGTACGACAACAACGCCGAGGAAGCCGTGAGTCTTTACATTTCGGTCTTCAAAAACTCGAAGATCACCGACATCACGCGTTACGGCGATGCCGGACCGGGGCCGAAGGGATCGGTCATGACGATCGCATTCCAACTCGAGGGCCAAGACTTTATCGCGCTGAACGGCGGTCCAATGTTCAAGTTCACCGAAGCCATATCCCTGTCCGTCGATTGCAAGACTCAACAGGAAGTAGACGAGCTTTGGGAAAAACTATCCGCCGGCGGCCAACCGGGGCAGTGCGGCTGGCTCAAGGACAAGTTCGGCTTGTCGTGGCAAATCGTTCCGTCTGCCTTGGTCGAGATGCTGCAAGACCAAGATGCCGAAAAATCGAACCGAGTCATGCAAGCCATGATGCAAATGCGTAAGATCGACGTCGCGAGCTTGCGGCGAGCTTACGAAAATGGCTGATCTTGGATCTGTCACACTAATGCATGATCTGATCGATCTGGGTCAACCCGCCTGACGCCTAGGCAAGGGCATCGACAACCGCGGAAGCAAACCGCTGCGTTAGCCGCCCCGAGGAGTCATTACGAACAATCGACAATGAGGAAGCCGATTCATGAAATATTTACTATTGATCTATCTCGATGAAAAAGCCTTGAGCGAGAGCGAGCGGCAAGCCTGCTATGCGGAGTCGCTGCAACTGGCCCATGAGATACACGCGCGCGGGCAGTATCTCGGCGCCAACCCATTGTACCCGACGGCAACGGCGACCAGCGTGCGCGTACGCGAGGGCAGGCGGTCGGTAACCGACGGGCCGTTTGCCGAGACGCACGAGCAGTTAGGAGGTTACTTCTTGATCGAAACCGAAAATCTCGACGAGGCACTCGCGGTGGCGGAACGGATCCCCATGGCGCGCAAAGGCACCGTCGAGGTGCGCCCGGTAATCGATATTCCGGGCTTGCCGATCAGATAGAATGTTTTAGCGGTATCTTGGGAAAGATGCCGGAGAATTGGTTTCTGGCCATAGTATGGATGCCGTGTTCTCTCGCATCCATCGAGGCGTGCAGATTCGAAACCCTCCGAGGAGAGACCTATGGGCATTGCGATCGAGATTCCGGAAAGTAAACAAGCGCTGACGGAATTCGTGCAATTTTACGATCACGTCTACGCGTATCGTGACGCCCGCTGGCCGGCGCCGCTAGAGTTGCACCTGCCGATTCTTGCCGGCGACAATCCCTTTACCGAAGGCCGAAGCATCCGCCCGTTTCTCGCCCGAACCGGAAGTAAAATCATTGCGCGAGCCGCTGCGGTGATAGATGAACGCTACAACCGTCATTGGCAGGAGCACCTCGGGCATATCATCATGTTCGAGGCGATGCCGGACGCTCGTGAGGCGACGCAACTGCTCATGAACGCGGCTTGCCAATGGCTCAGAGAGCGAGGCGCTGAAGCTGCTCGGGCAGGCTTCGGCCTGCTGGATTTTCCCTTTGGGATTGACGATTACGAGTCTCTCCCGCCCGACCTTGCGCGCCAAAATCCCGATTACTACCACCGGCTTCTCAAGGATGCCGGCTTCGAATCAGAGAAAGGTTGGGTTGACTATAAGATCGAGATTCGACCGGAATTGATCGAGCGCTGGGCGCACGCGTTGGAGCGCGCGCGCCGTGCAGGATATGAGATCGTGCCGCTCAAAGATGTTCCTGAAAAACGTCGCATTCCTGAATTCACCGACACCTGGAAGGACACGTTCAAGGCCCATTGGGGCTTTACATCACTGAGCGAGGACGAGATTTCTCTCCTGTTCGAGGCTTTCAAACCAGCCGGCGTATTCGACACGTCCGTGATCGCATACCATAATGCCCTGCCGGTGGGCATGTTGTTTGTAGTTCCGGAGCTCAGCGCAAGGGCGATCGTCAAGCCTGGCCGCGTTCTGAAGGATTCCGAGAAGCTCAATGTTCTTGGCATCGGCGTCCGCGAATCGGCCCGCGGACGAGGCGTGAATCTCGCGATGGCTGCGTACGCATACCTGGAACTGGTTCGTCGCGGTGCGAAGTACTTGAGCTACACACTGGTCCTTGATGACAACTGGCCCTCGCGCCGAACCGCCGAGAAGCTCGGCGCCTGGGTATGCGCCAATTACGTGGTGTACCGGCGAAACTTCCGGCGATGAACGATTGCTAAAAGACCGGCTGCCGAGTTGCTTTTTCGGAGCATCACCGATGCTTCATCGAGTGATGAGTTGGCCGAAAAACTTTCGTGCCGCCTTTAATTTCCCCTTTTTTGCACAATTTGAAAGAAAAGCCGCAAAATTCAACGTTCCTGTCCTGAGCGAGCTCGCTGGTTCGTTATATTAGTGAACCGCAAAAACCCAGATCTAAAGGAGAGTGATTATGAGCACACCGACGAGGTCAGAATACATGTTATTGTTCCGCGGCAACGATTGGCACCAGGGTCTATCGCCGGAAGAGATGCAGGAGATCGTAAAGCAAATGTATTCCTGGCTTGACCGGTTAACGGCAGAGGGCAAGGCCAAAGCCGGAAAACCCCTCTTCCCAGAGGGCAAAATTGTTGCACAGAAAAAAGGCCGCTCGATTTCTGACGGGCCGTTTGCCGAATCCAAAGAAGCGATCGCCGGATTCTTTTTGCTCGAAGTCGGCAGCTTGGACGAGGCCGCGGAGATCGCCAAGGATTTTCCGGGCTTGAACTACGGGGCAACGGTGGAAGTCAGGCCGGTGGCGCCGGACTGCCCGCTGGCCCTCGGCCAGGGCGAAAAGGCCGGCGCGGAGCCCGCACGGGCAAGCGCATAGGTTTTCAACTCTAGCAGGCTGGTTAGTAGACCTACTGGGACGAAGGGGCGAGTCGTGGAAAGCGCAGGCACCAGGACTCAAAGACGCCTTCGCACCCACACCCAAAATTAACCACCTCGGGGCGTGGATCGGGTGGTGGCCGATGACCCACAGACGCTTTGCCTGGGCTTGGAACGAGTCGTCCCTTCGTGTCCAACCAACCCTGTTGTCTAGCACTCCTTAATAGGAATCAGCGCGGCTCATTCGCGATGATGAGGTATTCCGAACTCTCAAGCGCCGTTCCGCCACCCGGGAATGTTGCTCGGGTGGTGGAGCATTTTTTCCGGCACGAGTCCGGAAAAATGATTTCTACTCTCACCCGGGTCTTTGGCATCGAACATCTCAACCGCGCCGAAGACGTGGTGCAGGAGACGTTGCTCCGAGCGTTACAGACATGGCCCTACTACGGCATTCCGAAAAATCCTTCGGCCTGGATCACCCAAGTCGCAAAAAATCTGGCGCTCGATCTCATCCGCCGTGACAAAGTTTTCCGCAATAAAGAAACCGAAATTATCCATTTAATGGAGCAGACGACTGCTGATTCGGGTGCCGTCACCGAGTCGGTGGAGAATGAAATCGCGGACGACCGTTTACGGATGATGTATGTTTGCTGCCACCCGATGGTACCGCAAGAGGCGCACGTGGCGCTTGCCCTCAGAACGTTGTGCGGCTTTAGCCCCGGGGAAATCGCGAGAGCCTTCCTGACCTCCGAAGCGGCCATTGCCAAGCGCTTGACCCGAGCCAAACAAAAAATCCGCGACGCCCGCATTCCTTTCGAAATCCCGGCGGGGGAGGAACTCACTCGGCGCCTGGACGGAGTGCTGCAAACGCTTTACCTGCTTTTTAACGAAGGCTACAAGGCGTCCGAAGGCGAACACTTGATCCGGGCAGAACTTTGCCGTGAAGCGATCCGTCTCGGCGCCTTGCTCACCGCGCACGCCGCTGGCAATCATCCCCGAGTGCACGCGCTGTTCGCGCTGATGTTGCTGACCGGCGCGCGCTTGCCGGCGCGAATGGACGCGCGCGGCAACATTCTTCCCCTCGAAGAGCAAAACCGCTCGCATTGGGATCAGCCGATGATCGCGCGCGGATTATTTCACCTGGCGCAGTCGGCAACTGGCGATGAAATAAGCGCTTATCATCTTCAAGCCGCGATTGCGGCCTGCCACTGCGCGGCACGAAACTACGAATCGACGGACTGGACTCGTATCCTGTCGCTTTACGATCGGTTGATAGAGTTGGATAATTCTCCGGTGGTCGGCCTAAACCGTGCGGTTGCGGTCGCCAACGTCCACGGGCCAAGCGCAGGCATCGAGGCGCTGAAAACGATTCACAATCGCGAGCAGTTGAATTCGTATCACTTGCTCTATGTGATCCTTGGCGAGTTCGAGGGGCGGTTGGGCAAGCCGGATGCCGTCAAGAACTTTCGCAAAGCGCTGGAACTCGCGACCCTGCAGTCGGAACGGACATTCATCTCGAGAAAAATCGCAGCTATGACCGAGAAAACAGGCGGCGCAGCTGACGTTGTCATAAGGCAATGGAGAAATCGATAATGCTGCGTGCCGGATCACGGGAAATCATCTTGGAGCCTGACGATACCAGTCCGCTCGTGTGAGTGGAACACCGCTCCGACCGCGCTCCGGTTTTGTCAACAGCGTTTGATAAATGTTCAGACGGCCACATCGAAATTCGTAGGCGGAACCGGCCAGGTACAAACGGAAAACCCGGAAGCTGAGTGGATCTGTTTGCCGCTCGATCGTGTTCTGTGCTGCCTCAAAACGTTGCAGCCAGTGCTCCAGGGTAAGCTTGTAGTGTTCGCGCAGGCTTTCGACATCACGCACTTCGAAGCCGGCAAGTTCACCACCGGCGATCGTACGCCCGATGGTGGCGAGAAAATGATCCGGAAACACGTAGCGATCCATGAACGAACGGCCGGGACGGGCTTCTACGCTCGGTGCCCGCACAATCGCGTGATGGAGGAACTGACCACCCGGTCGCAACAGCGAGAACGCTTGGGCGAAATAATCATCGAAACATTTTTCCGGAACATGTTCGGCGGCGCCCACGCTGGCGATGCGGTCGAAAGTCGCATCGGAACGGAAGTCGAGAAAACTTGCGACTTCGACGCGGCACTTGCCCGCCAAACCCGCCAGACGAATGCGCTCGCGCGCGACTTCCGCTTGCTGCGGGCTGAGTGTGAGTCCGAGCGCCTGCACGCCATAGTGTCTCGCCGCATGCAGCACCAGCGCGCCCCAGCCACATCCCATATCGAGCAATCGCTGCCCGGGCGCGAGACGCAACTTTCGGCATATATAATCGAGCTTGTTCGTTTGAGCTGACGCGAGCGAAATCTCAGACGAGTCGAAGTAGGCGCAGCTGTATGACAGAGACTCGTCTAGCCATAGTTTCCAGAAATCCACCGGATGATCATAATGATAATTCACCGCCGCCTGGATGCACGCGGCGGTGGAAATATTGCGCCTGGCAAATCCGCCAAATGTTCCGTTGGCCGGATTTTTCACTGCCGGAATCGACCAAAGCCAGCGCGCGAGTCGAAGTTTCTCAGCGGCAGGATAGTGGATCGTCAACAACCGATCGCCGGACTCGAACACATCGATCAAAGAACCTTCGACATCCAGATGACCATAGATATAGGCCTCGCCGAAACTCAGCGAGCTTATATCGCTAAACATGCTCCGCACGACGTTGGGGCTCCGAAAGATCAGCTTGAAATCCGCCGGACCTTCCGGCTCGGGCGGCCACTGCTCGCCATCCCATAGCTGGACGGCAAATTCTCGCGGCCCCAGCCGCGCCAATACCATTCGCAAAAGCGCTCGCGCGGCAAGCTCCGCGGAGTCTGTTATCGGCGCCGATGTTCTCATCGGGACCTCCCCTCGCACTAAAACACACCGCCAAAGCCGCCAGTCAAAAGTGCAAGTGTCACGCCAGTAACGTTGGAGAGCAAATCGTTAGATTCTAACGAGCAAGGATTCCTCCCAAGGTCTCAGAGCCTTCGCCCCTGTCGAAGCTTCCTCGACAGGTCTGCTGATACAAAGATCCCCTGACGGGCATCATATTGAGAAAAAGCCTCAGTAAACCATTCGAACTTCATGCGGCATTGAGGGTACGCTGTATCCGCCGCGGCGAATGCTTCGATCAATCCGGCGCACGAGAGAACAGGCGGGTCGTGATTTCTTGGCTCGTTAGCGGTTCCTTGAACATCTCGTTGCGCATGTAAACTCGTTGCAGGCTCACTTCACGCACGGCCTTTTTCATGCGCGCCAGATCCTGCTGGTTGCGGACGGCCCGTGCCGCTTCCCGCGCGGCTTTTTTGTAGTGGTTCTTCTCGTCTTGATAGACGACATTCATCGCGTTCGCGATCATTCTTTCGAGTCGCCCGCCGCCTAGCTTTCTCCCTTCTCGAAACATTCGTGCGCCGCCGCCTTCGGTGACGAGTACGGCCGCTTTATCGACGGGCGAGCCAGAGTTCGTATAGCTTCTGCGTAGCTCGCCGAGTTTCTTCTCCTGCGCCAGTTGAAAGGTATCTTCGGCGGAAACCCGACGACCCAGCAGATATTCGAGAACGTCAGCCAGGCGCACGTAATGATTGAACTCTTGCGTAAGCTGTTCGAGGAGTGAGTGATAGTCGTGCCGGCCGATGGTTTTGTCGATCTCGGAGAAACTCGCCACGAGATCATTCAGTTCCTTTTGCAGTCCGGTGAAATAGCCGTCCACCGGATGAAGCTCCTTCCATAGCTGCGCCTTGAGCCAGAAAATATGATCCTCCCGCGCCGGCTTGCTCTTGAAAAATCGCCTAACGATCGCCGCCTCGGTTTCCCAATAAGGCAACGCAGTCGCGATAAGCTCTTGTTCGACGGTTTTCACGGGTCTTTTGTCTTCGTAGGGCGCGCGCGTCATTTCCAAAAACCGCCGGTCCATAGACGCCCTGATCCAGCGGTGGTCAATAAATATAATATGAACAACCCTTTCAGCTGTCGAATAGCGCAATCAGGAGAAAGTTTCCAGACCGGGTCCCGCGCCCGACGCTGAGAATTCGACTCAAAAAATATTTCTCTGCCTTGCCGATCTTCGATACTTTGGTTATACGGATGTCGAGCAGTCCTAGATCGGAGGATCTCATTATGGCGCAGCAGCCATTCACCTGGCCGAACCACGCGCGCGTCGCCTTTGTGCTCGGCATTGCATTTGAGGCTTGGGACCGAACCAAGCCGACGAGCGGTCGCGGATTGCAGCGCGGCTCCATCCCTGCCAACGCGGTCTGCCGGCGCGATTATTCCACCGAAACGTTTCGCGAGTTCGGCGCCAAAGTCGGTTTGCGGCGCCTGCTCGATATCTGCGACCGGTACAATTTAAAAGTCAGCATGCCGATCAACGGACTGAGCTGCGAATACTATCCGGAGCTGATTAAGGAAGCCCACCGGCGCGGCCATGAGATGATCGCTCATGGTTGGGATCAAGGCGAGTACCTGTACATGCTGACACGCGATCAGGAACGCGAAAATATTTTCAAAACTGTCAAAGCAATCACCCACGTCACCGGGGAGCGGCCATCGGGCTGGTCATCGCCGGGGGTACGTTCCACGGACAATACCTTGGAGCTGAATGTCGAGGCCGGCCTGACGTATAACTGCGACTACCACGACGACGAAATGCCGTATCCTCGGAAAATCGGCGACAAAACGCTGATCATGATTCCGCATCAGTATACGATCAACGACCATCGCATGGAGGAAGAAGGCACGCGCCACGCGTTTTTCGAAAAGTTTAAAGACGAATTCGATTATCGCTACAAAATTGGCGCGGACAATCCGACCATGATGAACGTCATCTCGCACGCCTATTTGAGCTCGCGCATTCCGGTGATCGATACTTTTGAGCAAATCATCGCTTACGCCAAGAGCCATAAAGAGGTCTGGTTTGCCAGGCGCGGCGATATCGCTGCCTGGGCGAGAAAGTATTACGAGCGCGACGCCGACTAACCGCCGACGTTCGGACTTTAACGCTACACCTGCTCCTGCACGCCGAATCGTTTGCTGATCGTTTGCCCCAGGGAGACAAGGACTATCAATAACGCGAAGATCAGTACGCCGAAAGCGCTGAGCTGCGGGAATGAGCCATTTTCCCAAAGGTCATAGATCACCACCGAAGCCGTGCGGTTTCGCGACCGCGCCAGCATCAACGCAATAGTCAATTCGCGATAGGCGTGCACCATGACCCAGAACCAGCCGGCCATGAGTCCGGGGCGAAGCAGCGGCAAATAGATCCGGAGAAAGTTGCGCCACCATCCTCCGCCCGCCACCGCGGCCGCCTCCTCCAGTTCGCTATGAATCTGCAGCATCGACGTCGAAACGAAGCGCAGCGCCACAGCCATGTATCGGGTAACGTAAGCCAGGCAGATGATCGTCAGGGAGCCGAGAACGGGTAACGGAACCAGCAGGTAGAACCATAAAAACGCGGTGCCCAACACGACGCTCGGCATGGCGATGGGGGCAAAGCCGAGAAAGTCGATGAGCTTGCGGCCGCGCATCCGCGTTTTGTGCACGAAGTAGCTCATGACCGACACCAACACCATAACCCCGGTCGCTGAACCGAGCCCGACCAGCGTGCTATTCCACATGGGATCGAGGGAATAGACAGGATCACGCAGAATCTCGTGATAGTTGCTGAGAGTCATGCTCTGAAAAACCTCGACCGAAGGCGGCTGATAGCGCCGCAACAGCGAAGCGTAGAGCATCACCAGAAAAGGCATTCCAGTGATCAGAAAGACGAGCAAGAGACTCAGTGCACAAGTGACATAGCGCCAGCGCCCGAGATCAATTCGACGCGGCCGGAAATCCTTGCCGGTGACGGTCTGGTAGCGCTCGCCGTGGCGCACGAGGCGAAAATAGACGGCCAGGCACACGGCGCACAAGATCAGGATCGCAATGGAATAGGCGCCCGAGAGTCCCCAGTCCGTCGGCGTCCTTGCCGTGTTGAAATAAATTTCCGTCGTGTAAACTCTCACCTGGGCGCGTCCGCCGAGCAGCAGCGGCACTTCAAAAGTCTCTACCGTGTAGATTAAAAGCAGCATGACCGCAGCGCCCACCGCGGGCAGAATCAAAGGCAGAGAGATTCTTCGGAGCGTCGACCAGTGCCCCGCGCCGGCAACCGACGACGCTTCTTCGAGGCGCGGGTCCATGGACTGAAGCGCGGCCGAAAGAAGCAAATAAGCGAGCGGCGTTATCTCGAGAGAATGAACCCAAACCATCCCCCAGAACGAATAAACGTTCAGCATTCGATTCATTCCGGTTATGGCCTCCAAGGCGTGGTTGAGAACACCGATGCTCGGGCTGGCCAGAAGGATCCATGATACGGTGATCAAAATACCGGGAATAATGATGCGGCCGAGCGTGATGACGCCGATCAGCTGGCCGAAAGGTGTGTTGGTACGATGAACTACCCAGGCAAGGAATGTCCCGAGCCCGAAGGAAAACGCCGTGGAAGCGAGCGCGAAGTACAGTGTATTCCATGTCGCGTGCCAGAAATCTCGGGAGCCGAAGGCGCGCGCATAGTTGGCGAGCGAGAAGCTTAGATCGAAAAATCCCGCCTCTCCGGGCCGCTCGATCTTAAGGCTGGTCCAAACGACCATCAACAGCGGGATGACAACCTGGTAAACGAGGATAACAACAACGAGCCCCAGCGCGAGCTTGCCACCGTCCGGCGCAAGCCGCCGCCTCACGCCTGACATCCCGGCTCCCATGTCCATCCGCCGATCGGTTGGAACGAATTATTTCTTCTTCCCGATGTGCTGTTTCCAATAACTGTGCAAGCGATCGACGATTTCCTCGCTGAGATAACCAAAAGTGACGACCTTGATGTTGTCGGGGAGATAAGGATGCTTGCCGACGAGCGGCCCGCGAAATTCGTCGGCGACATATTTTTGGCTTTCTTCGGAAAGCGTCCAATCGCTGAACAGCGCGGCGGCATGGGGGTTTTGAGTATTTTTGTTAATAATCATCGCGCCGGCGTATGCCAGAATCGGCGTCGAATACACGATGGCGTAGGGTGTTTTGGGGTCCTTCTTCTTCTCCTGCGCGCCGACGTAGAGGAAGTTGTCGCCCTGGATCGCGTGATCGCCGGAGAGCATGAGGTTCATCCGTTGCGTGTGACCCCGCTGGATGATCGGTTGATTTTCCCCCATGCATTTGAGCCAGGCTTGAAATTTCTCATCGCCCATCATCACGTATAATCCCACCATGAAACGGGTCTCCGGCGGATCAAAAGAAACCTGTCCTTTGTAGGCGGGGTTGCACAGATCCTGCCAGCTCTTGGGCGCCTTATCCGAAGGAATTAAATTGGTGTTGTAAGAGATGCCGTGCTCACTCCAATACCACGGCACCCAGCGGTTTTGCTTGTCGAGAAAACCCTCGAACTGTTTCGGCACCCTCTGCGTCGCCGGCGTCGGATACTTGGCGACAAGATTTTGGTTCAAGATCACGGGCATATCGGGGACGGCGAGACTGATGGTGTCGGTGAGATGGCGTCCCGCGGTTTCTTCGGCGATGAAGCGTTCCGCTGCATCTTGAGATCCCATGTCGGCCATTTCGACCTTGACAAAGGGATATCGCTTTTCGAACAGACGGACATGGTCGCGCGCCAGTTTGCCTCTGAAGGTGTGAATGAAATTGAGCTTTCCTTCTTTGCGCGAGCCTTCTTCGAGCCGCTTTGCTCTTTGCTCCGGCTTTAGCTTGGCCAACTCGGCAAATAGGCGCTCAGGAGATTGAGCAGCGGCAGCGTATACACAATCGATCGGACTCAGCGCCAGCATGACGCCCGCGATTACGACCCGTTTCAAGCAAGCAATGGCCAGTTTCATAAATGTCAGCTCCTTTTTCCGAATATGGCAGTCTTGTTTGCGTTCTTTGAGCAACCCTCGCGATCAGCTCGTATCGCTGTCGAATAGCGCAATCGGCAAAAACTTTCCAGCCCTGGTCGTTTACTTATGGACGCGGCATTAAGTCGCCCGTCTGTCGCCATCAAATGCATTGACCCCCGAGTCGTCCCACAAGCGGTAACGGCTCCGAACGTCTACTGTCCTAAGATCGCTGCAACTAATGGAGCCGCGTTCTCACGAACATCGCTCGTAATCAATTCTGCACGGCATTTTTGGCCAACGCGCACGACCAATCCCACCACACGAATGGCACGAGCCTTGCGGAAATTTTCGGGGGTCTCGACACGCGCGATAGCCGCTGTCAGCAAATAGACAAAAATCATTTTAGAACCGGAGGAACAGCCATGCCGACGTCAGAGTTTCGACAGGGAGAAGACGATCGATCGGGCCAATCAATCCCGATCCCGATTCGACGACAGACTGAGCCATACGAGCGCTCCATGCGAAGCTCGACTGCCGGATCGCGGCGCGATCGATGGCAGCAAAACGGCGGAGACGCTGCTCAGGCTCAGCTGCTTGCCCGCGCGCTCGGCTGGTTTAGCGTCGGCTTGGGCGTGACCGAGCTAGTGGCCCCGGGAACTATAGCGCGAATCACTGGGATAAACGGCAATCGGGGACTGATTCGCGCCCTCGGTGTGCGTGAAATCACCCAAGGGGTCGGCATTTTGAGCCGCCCAAAACCAGTGGGGTGGCTGTGGTCGCGGGTGTTCGGCGACGTCGTCGATCTCGCGGTCTTGGGCAAGGCGGCTGCTTCTCCGCGAGCGAATAAATTCCGGGTTGCTGCCTCGGCCGCTGCAATAACCGGGATGACAGTCCTCGACTTTAAAAGCAGCCAGCAGCTGACGCGCGTCGCCGATTTGATCGAAGACGACGGCTCTATCCGGGTCAAGAAAAGCATCGTCATCAATCGTCCTATAGAGGAGATCTACAACTTCTGGCGTGACTTTAAAAACCTACCTCGAGTGATGGAGCATCTGGAGTCGGTCGACGTAACCAGCGAGAAGCGTTCGCATTGGGTGGCTAAAGGTCCCGCCGGTAAGCGTATCCAGTGGGAAGCCGAAACTATCGAAGATCGGCCAAACGAAAAGATCGCCTGGCGGTCCCTGGAAGGCTCGACTGTGGAAAATTCCGGCTCGGTGCGGTTTGAGACGGCTGCCGGCGGGCGCGGCACGCTCGTCCGTGTAGAGTTGGTGTACCGACCGCCTGCCGGTCCCCTCGGCGCTACCGTGGCCAAGCTCATGGGAAGAGAGCCCGAGCTGCAGGTCGAAGAAGACTTGCGGCGCTTGAAACAGCTTATGGAAGCCGGCGAGATCATTACGACGGAAGGCCAGCCCGCCGGCCGCGCAAAGAGCATCTCGTGGAAATACGACCATGCGGGACGACGTCTCGCCGCGGCCTTTTGAAAGGTTTCACAAGGAGGATGACGATGAAAGCTGCATGTTGGTACGGCAAGCACGACGTCAGGGTTGAAGAAGTCGGCGATCCCAAAATACTCAACCGCCGCGACGCAGTGATCAGGATTACTAGAACCGCGATTTGCGGCTCGGATTTGCACTTGTACAATGGCCTTATTCCAACGATGGAGTCGGGCGACATTCTCGGACACGAATTCATGGGCGAAGTCGTGGAGTGCGGACCCGACGTCAAGAAACTGAAGTCCGGTGACCGGGTCGTGGTGGCGTTCCCGATCGCGTGCGGCAGTTGCTTTTTCTGCGAGAAGGATTTGTTTTCACTATGCGAGAACTCCAATCCCAACGCGCCACTGGCGGAAAAAATGTTTGGCCAGTCGCCTGCGGGGCTTTACGGGTATTCGCACATGCTCGGCGGTTTTGCCGGTGGACAGGCGCAATACGCCCGGGTGCCGTTTGCCGATGTCGGCACGATTAAAATTCCCGAGGGCACGCTAGACGAAAAAGTGCTATTTCTCTCCGATATTTTTCCGACGGGATATATGGCCGCTGAGAACTGCAATATTCAGCAGGGCGACACCGTCGCCGTCTGGGGATGTGGACCCGTCGGTCAATTTGCGATTGCCAGCGCCAAGATGCTCGGCGCCGACCGTGTCATCGGCATCGACCGTTTCCCGGAACGGCTGCGCATGGCGACCGACAAAGCCAAAGCGACCGATACGATCAATTATGAAGAGAGAGACGTCTATGACGAGCTGATGGAAATGACAGGCGGCATGGGTCCGGACGCGTGCATCGACGCCGTCGGCATGGAAGCCCATATGTCCGGCATTCAGGGCGCGTATGATCGCGCCAAGCAAGCCGTGATGTTTGAGTCCGATCGGCCGCATGTCTTCCGTCAGGCAATCATGGCCTGCCGCAAAGGCGGCACCGTCTCCGTGGCCGGCGTGTATGGCGGCTTCGATGACAAGATCCCGCTCGGCTCTTTCATGAATAAAGGACTGACACTTAAAACTGGACAAACACACGTCCAGCGTTACATGCAACCGTTGCTCGAACGGATTCAGAATGATGAGATTGATCCGAGTTTCGTGATTACCCACAGAATGCCTCTCGAGGAGGCGCCGAAAGGCTACGATATTTTTCTCAACAAGCAGGAAGATTGCGTCAAAGTCGTCCTGACCCCTTAAATCAACATTCGTCAGTGTTGTGTTGTTTCGAACAGCCCGGGGGACGCATGACCTTGCCCGCGCTTGGTCGACGAATTCAGGCGCGCAGCAGCGGGCGCAAGCTGCGCACATCACCCACCATCTCGAGATTCCAGATCGTGTCGCAGAGCTTGCGCGCGCGCAAGCGGCCAATCACGGGAGCCGTCAGGTCATAGCACTTATCGTCGACCTCGGTCCGATTCATCGGATTTTCGGCGCTGCCGCGCACGGCCTGGGTATGATGCCTAAACTCACGCCCGTCACGCAGCGAGATTTCGACAATGCCCTGCCGGCTCGGCATTGCCGCCGACAACGCGTCATCACCGCGCAACTCGATGCGACTGCGCAACGCTAAGACATCCCGCGCGCGCATGCGCTTTTCGTCGTGCGAAGACGCAAACGTAACCGTTCCGTCGATCAACATGACGGCGCACATATGCTGCATGCAGATATCGGGCATGGTGCGGTTATCGACCGTATTTGCACCCTGGTGCGCCACGCGCACGACGACTCGCTCGACGTCTTGCGGCTTGAGGTTATGCTGCTGGATGAGATCGCGAAGCGAATCGAGGGGAGCCTGGATCGGCGAGCCTACCGACCAGCGCTTGATATTCGTGTTCATAATTTCATAAACGTCGCCGAGGCCGTTCGTCAATTCAGCTGGATCCGGTTTGCGGCCATAGGCGACGAAGAAGCTGCGCTCGCCTGCGAACACATCATCGACGCCGCTGAAGCCGTGGCCGACCATGGTCGCTGCGGTGACCCCGTTCCGCGCGGGCATGCCGCCGAAGTCGAAGGCTTTTTCAATGTGTTCTCGGTCGCGCATCCAGCACGAAATGCCCGAGGCTTGCTGGGCGGTAAACGAGAGGAGATGGCGCACTTGGCGCTCTCGGAAACCTGCAAGCGCGCCCGCCGCCGCGGCGGCGCCGAACATTGGCCCGAAGCTGTGGGTCGAATGGCCGTCCTCGCGGAACTGCTGCGCGTCGAGCGACTGCGTCAGACGGCAGCCGACGTCGTAGCCGAGGGCGACTGCGCGGAGCAGCGCCGTGCCGTTGCACCGTTCACGCTCCCCCATCGCCAGCGCCGCAGGCACGATACCACAACCCGGATGAGTCTGTGACGGCGCATGGGAATCGTCGGTCTCGTCGGCGTGCGCGAGCATGCCATTGGCTAACGCGGCATTTACAGCCGTGGTCGCGAGATTGCTGCCGATCACACAAGCTTCTTTGGCCCCGCCCATCGCTTTTACATAGCCGATTGCTTTCCGCCCTGGTGTGAGGCGAGACCCGGAGACCATCGCCGCGATGGTATCGAGGATATGGTGTTTGGTCTTTTCGACAACCGCTGCAGGAAGGCGCTTACGCCGCGCCGACGTGATGTAAGCGCTCAGCTCGCGCATTATGGGTGAGACAGATGGCTCAGGCCTCTTGCTCATGTCATGCGAAAACCAGGTTGCCTTGAGAGTCCCGAATCAGGCCTCTTCCATCCGCCGATGACGGCATATTCTCGGGACCAATCCTAAGCTCGTTGATATGGACGTGGCCGTGGAAGGTATCGACTTCGAGCATTCCGTTGTCCTCGCGAATGACGCCCTTGGGGTCCTTGCCATGAGCCACATCGTCCATCGCTTTGTGCCAAATCCGCCGCATCATGATGACGCCGCGGTCAGAACTCGCCAGATGCTCTAGCCGGCGTTCGGGAATCTCGCCTTGGGATTCCTGTAAGACCAGGTCTTCCAGCGCCGGAACTCCCTCCCAGCCGGAATATCTTCGCCTATCGTAGGGCTTTTTCTCGACGGTGCCTTGCAAACCTTGCGGCAAACCGAAAACCCAGACGCCTTTAAAATTTCCTTTGCGAATCAAGTTATAGCGGAACAGCTCGAAGTGAGTGTCATCGATGATTCGGATCATGCCGCCGCCCTCCTGGCGCTCGTCGGTAAAATCGGGCGGAAAGCCGGAGCGGAGGCCGGAGAAACGCCAGTGGATCGGCATGGCGAGGCTCCAGGTGTTGACGAATTTAGTTTCCGGGTCGCCGGTGTCGAGCACCGAGACGGTCTTCATGCCGTAATCGGTCTCGACGTGCTCGAGCGGCAAGGGCGACCAGTTCTTGATACTGGTGTCGTTGTACGGCTTAAGCTCTGGCGGAATCTCCCGCACTTGCAAACCATGGAGGATCACGGCGTGGCCCATGTCGGCGAAGTTCTCCATCCAGTTGAGGTAGTTGTAGTTGCGCACGTCGCCGTCCGACACACTCACTTCACCGTCCGTGCGCGCGAGCACATCGATCTTCGGCAAAGGCGGTGGATTGTCCTTCTCCGGTCCCATGTAGGTCCACACAACGCCTCCCCATTCTTGGACCGGATACCAGAGATGACGAATGTTGTTCTTGAGCTCGCCGTCACGCGGCTCGAGGGGTTGCTCGATGCAGCGACCTCGCACATCGTATTTCCAGCCGTGATAGGAACACATCAATCCGTCTTCACGCACCTGTCCGTACTCAAGCGATGCGAGCCGATGCGGGCAGCGGATGCCCAACAAACCCGGACGCCCCGTGCCGTCGCGAAACACGACCAGGTCTTCGCACAGCATTCTCACCGCAATTGGAATATCCTTCAGGTTCGCCGAAAGACAGACCGGGTGCCAGTAGCGCCGCAACATTGCTCCACCTCTGGTTCCCGGCCCCGTGCGCGGCAGCTCTTCAAGCAATTTCTGATATGCGCTCTGCGCCGAACTTCCAGTTTCCACCTTGGCATCCGACATTTCTCTTAACCTCCCTGCTGTGCGCTCAAGCTTTAGCACTCAATGGGAATCTAACGAGGCAACCCGTTTCGTGTCAATCGCCGCCGACGCCGTTGACACTGTCCTGGCGCCGGCACTATAAGAAACCACTGAACCAACGGATCGGGTTATCGCTAAGAGTGCCACTTTGTCCTGAGTGATACGAGGATCTCGAAGGTTTACTTGAAGACCATGCAACATGTTTATTAAGGAGTCCATAATTAAGTAACTAACAAAGCGACCGAGGGCCGAGCCCTGGAGATTGCGGGCATAGGACGGAGAAGGTTATTTTTCAGGCCC
>Ga0210076_1000104_pt1 | contig 17506 bp, 18 predicted proteins | sample MayberryNW_Catta_3_FD_184876 | JGI IMG/M metagenome (GOLD analysis project Ga0210076, IMG submission 184876) | Wetland microbial communities from San Francisco Bay, California, USA, that impact long-term carbon sequestration -... | ecosystem: Environmental > Aquatic > Marine > Wetlands ... | reverse complement strand
GGCACGTGCTACGCGAACAGCGGCGAGCCGTACGTCGTGACGAGCCCGGCGGTGTCGAAAAGGTCCTTGACCGCGAGCGAGATGCCCGTGGGGGAGCGCTCGGGCAGCGCGAGGAACACCCCCTGCGGAGCGTCCCGGGCGTCCATCGTCAATCCAGCTGGAGGTACAGGATGGCGACGATCGCGGTGCCGAGGAAGAGCAGCCAGAAGAGGCCGAAGAGGGCCCAGCCGAAGCGGAGGTTCCTGCGCGCGAGCTCGGTGTCGGGATCCATCACGTGAGGAGGGGGTCGATCGCCGCCGCGGCGAAGAGGAGGGCGAGGTAGGCGAGAGAGTAGTGGAAGAGGACGCGCGCCCGTGCGATCGAGAGGTCGCGGCGGAGGAGCACCGCGAGGGCGACGAGCACGGCTCCCAGGACGAGCGCGGAGACCGTGTACACCGGGCCCAGCCAGAGGCCGACGGCGAGCGTGAAGGCGACGAGGCCGATCGAGTAGAGGAGGATCTGCCGCGCCGTCTCGTGGTCGCCGCGCACCACCGGCAGCATGGGGATGCCCGCCGTGGCGTACGCCTTCTTGATCATCAGGGCGAGCGCCCAGAAGTGCGGCGGCGTCCACAGGAACACGATGAGGAAGAGCCAGAGCGCCGGGAGCCCGAGGCTCCCGGTCGCCGCCGCGTACCCGACGACGGGCGGGACCGCGCCCGCTGCGCCCCCGATCACGATGTTCTGCGGCGTCGAGCGCTTGAGGTAGCGCGTGTACACGACGACGTAGAACAGGTTGCCGACCAGCGCGAGCGTCGCCGTCAGCAGGTTCACGGCCGACGCGAGCAGCGCGAAGGAGAGCGCCGACAGCACGAGCCCGAACTCGAGCGCCTGTGCGGGGGTGACGCGGCCGGAGGCGACGGGCCGATTGCGCGTTCGGCTGCCCATGAGCTGGTCGATGTCGCGGTCGAGCACGTGGTTGAGGGCGGAGGCGCCTCCGCACGCCAGGCCGAGACCGACCATCGTCACGACGAAGAGGTCGAGAGCGGGGAGCCCCTCCGCGCCGACGAACATCCCGGCCGCGCCGGTGAGGAGCAGGAGCGTCATGATGCGCGGCTTCGTGAGCGTCACGTAGTCGCGTGCCGACGCGAGCGGCGCGGGCCTTCCCCTCAGCGCGCCGGCGAGGGCGACGAGCGCGGCACCGAGCGCGACGGCCGCGGCGAGGACGTGCACGGCCACGGCCCAGCGAGCGCTCCCGCTCCAGGCGACGACTCCGCCGAGCGCGACCGCGACGAGGAGCAGCACGAGCGCCGCCGCCATCCGCCCGACGAGGGCGGGATACGAGAGCCGCGCGATCACGACGTCGGCCACGAGGAACGGCAGCGCGACCCCGACGATGCCCCAGTGGGCCGTTCCCAGCTCGAGCACCGCGCTCGTCACGACGAGCCCCGTCGCGACCGCACCGACCGTGGCGGACAGCCGGAGGAGCAGCCCCGGCGCGGCCTGGTCAGAGAGCGGTGCGCTCGCCTCGCTGCTCACGGAGCCTCCGTCGAAGATCGTAGAGAGGGCGTGCGCTCGTGACGTACGGCACCTCGTCGAAGTTGTGCGCCGGCGGTGGCGAGGTCGTGTACCACTCGAGGGTGTCCGCCTGCCAGGGGTCGTTTCCGACGCGCGCGCCCGTTCGCGCCGTCCTGTAGACGTTCACGAAGAAGAGGACGATCGCGACGCCCATAACCCACGAGCCGATCGTGGACGCGAGGTTGTAGCCCTCCCAGCCCTCGTTCGAGTAGGTGTAGATCCGCCGTGGCATCCCGTCCAGGCCGAGCATGTGCTGTGGGAAGAACGTCAGGTTGAAGCCGACGAACATCAGCCAGAAGTGCCACTTGCCGAGCGTCTCGCCGAGCATGCGCCCGAACATCTTCGGCCACCAGTAGTAGAGGCCGCCGAAGATCGCGAAGACGACCCCTCCCATGACGACGTAGTGGAAGTGCGCGACCACGAAGTACGTGTCGTGCACCTGCCAGTCGACCGGGAACGCGGCGAGGTAGATCCCCGAGAGCCCGCCGATCGTGAAGACCGAGAGGAACCCGAGCACGAAGAGCATCGGCGTGTCGAAGGCGATGTTCCCGCGCCAGAGCGTCGCGAGCCAGTTGAAGATCTTCACCCCGGTCGGCACCGCGATGATCATCGAGGCAATCATGAAGAACGACTGGAGCGGGTACGAGAGGCCGACCGTGAACATGTGGTGCGCCCACACGAGCATCGAGAAGAACCCGATCGCCACGGTCGAGAAGGCGACCGCCTTGTAGCCGAAGATCGGCTTGCGCGCGAAGACCGGCAAGACCTCGGAGACGATCCCGAAGGCGGGCAGCACCATGATGTAGACCTCCGGGTGCCCGAAGAACCAGAAGGCGTGCTGGTACAGGAGCGGTGCGCCGCCGTCGGCCGGGTCGAAGAAGCTCGTCTGGACCTCCCACGGCCCGATCGAGATGCCGCGGTCGAGGAGCAGGAGCGTGAGCCCGGCGGAGAGGGTCGGGAGCACCGCCATGAGCAGCCACGCGAAGATGTAGATCGACCACACGAAGAGCGGCATCCGCGTCCAGGTCATCCCTCGCGCCCGCAGGCCGTGGATCGTCACGATGAAGTTGATCGCCCCGGCGAGCGAGGAGGCGGTGAGGATGTGCAGCGAGAGGATCCACAGGTCCTGGCCGTTGCCCGTCGATTCGACCGAGAGCGGCGGGTACGACGTCCAGCCCGCCTGTGCCGCGCCTCCGCTCGCGAAGAAAGAGAGCATGAGGACGACGCCGCCGAGGGCGAACAGCCAGTAGGACAGGGCGTTCAGCCGCGGGAAGGCGACGTCGCGCGCGCCGATCATGAGTGGGAGCAGGTAGTTGCCGAGCCCCGCGAGGATGGGCACGACGACGAGGAACACCATCGACGTGCCGTGGATCGTGACGAGCTCGTTGTAGCGGTCGGGGTCGAGCACGTCCGCGTTCGCCTGCGAGAGCTGCAGCCGGATCGCCATCGCCATGAGCCCGGCCAGGACGAAGAACACGAGCGACGTGGCGATGTAGAGGATCCCGATCCGCTTGTGGTCGGTCGTGACGAGCCAGCTCGCCACCTTGCCGCGCTGCCAGGCCGGGATGGTTTCGGTCCTAGCCGCCACCGGGTGGGTTCTCCTCGAGGTAGTTGGCCAGGGCGTCGATCTGCTCGCTCGTCCAGCCGGAGCCGACGGCGGGCATCGTGCGCCGCCCGTTCCGGACGATGTTCTCGAGCGCCTGGCGATCGGCGAGCGTGGGCGAGCCCGCGAGCGGGCGCCCGATGCCGCCTTCTCCGGCGAGGCCGTGGCACTTCGCGCACACACCCGCCCAGGTCTCCTCGCCGAGGTCGGAGGTGCCCGCGGTCTGCTCCGTCCTGCGCTCAGCGAGCCACGCGTCGAACTCGGCCTGTGGCAGCACCTCCACGGACGCGCGCATGTTCGCATGCTCGATCCCGCAGAGCTCCGCGCACTGGCCCGTGTAGACGCCGGGCTCCTCGACCTGGAACCAGGTCGAGTTCACCGTGCCGGGGATCGCGTCGATCTTGCCGCCGAGCGCCGGGATCCACCACGAGTGGATCACGTCGTCGTCCGGCGACACGACCTCGAGGCGAACCGGCACGCCGGCCGGCGCCCGCATCGTGTCGATGGCGATCACGCCGTTCGGATACTCGAACTGCCAGTAGAACTGGCGACCGGTCACGCGCACCTCGAGCTGGCCGCTCGCACCCGCCTCGGGCACGTTCTTGATCCCGGGGAGCTCGACGAAGACGAAGACGCCGATCGCGACGAGGATCGCGACCGGGAGGAACGTCCACATGAGCTCGAGCCTGGTCACGCCGTGGATCTGAGCGCCGTCCGCGAACCGGTCGCGCCGCCTGCGGCGGAAGCGGATGACGAACGCGAGGAGCAGCCCCTCGACGAGCAGGAAGACCGCGAAGGTGAAGACGGAGATGAAGAGGTAGCTGCGCTTGATCCCCTCGGCGTTCGGCGAAGCCGGGTCGACCGGCGTCAGCCCGCCGTTGTCGCCCAGCGCGAGCGGGGCGGCGACCGTGGCCACGAGCAGGAGGCCGGCCAGGACGAGGAGGGCGCGCACCGGCTGCCATTCTATGAGTGTGTCGGAGAGTGCGTCCCGTGGAACCCGCGTCCGGCTCCCGACCGATGTCGCGCGGCCGTTCGAGGTGTACGTGAACGGCGTCCCACAGGAGGAGGGAGCGGACTTCGCGGTCGACGGGCGGACGCTCGTCTTCGAGCGCGAGCTGAGAACGGAGGGGAAGCTCGGGTTCTGGCGCTGGACGTCGATCCTGGTCGGGGTAGCGGGCACGTACCGCCAGAACGACTCGGTCGACGTCGTCTACCGGCGCGGGGGCCGGCGGGTCGTGGCGACGAAGCTGCCCCTCGAGCCCGCCTGACCTCGCCGGCGCCGTGGATGCAAGGCACCTGCGGGGGGGCGTGGATCGGGGACCGGTACGGGGGATGCCCGTCCCCTGCGCAACGCAGGTGACCGTCCCCCTGCGGGGCAGTCACCGCCGCGTCGCTAGTGTTGAACGGTGGAGCGGGCGAACGGGATCGAGGTCGAGGGCCTCGTCCGTGAGTACCGCAAGGGCCCCCGGGCCGTCGACGGGATCGACCTCACCGTGGCGCCGGGGGAGATCTACGGGTTCCTCGGCCCGAACGGCGCGGGCAAGTCGACGACCGTCCACGTCATGACGACACTCCTGCCGCCGACGGCGGGAACGGCGCGTGTCGGGGGCTACGACGTCGTCAAGGAGGGGCCGAAGGTTCGCTCGCAGATCGGCGTCGCACTGCAGGAGGCGGCGCTCGACCCGCTCCTGACGGGACGCGACCACCTGCGGCTGCAGGCCACGCTCCAGAGCGTGCCTAAGCACGAGCGCCGGCATCGAGCGGAGGAGCTGCTCCATCGGGTCGGGCTGGCGGATGCGGCCGACCGCAAGGTGGCGGGCTACTCCGGGGGCATGAAGCGTCGCCTCGACCTCGCGCTGGCACTCGTCCACTCGCCGCGGATCCTGTTCCTCGACGAGCCTACGACCGGCCTCGACCCGCAGAGCCGGACGGCGCTCTGGGAGGAGGTCGGGCTGCTCCGCCGCGAGGCGGGCGTCACCGTCTTCCTCACCACGCAGTACCTCGAGGAGGCCGACGTCCTCGCCGACCGCGTCGGGATCATCGACCAGGGGAGGATCGTCGCCGAGGGCACGCCTGCCGCGCTCAAGGCCGAGATCGGACGGCCGAGCGTCCACGCGATCCCCCACCGCGAGGAGGACCGCCCGCGGATCGCCGCGTTCCTCACCCGCTTCGGCGAGCCGCTCGCGACGACGCGGGACGTGGCCGTGCGCCTGCACGAGGGGCTCGGGCTGACCGACATCGTCCGGGCGGTCGATGCGGACGGTATCGACGTCGTCGACCTCGAGCTCCGGGCGCCGACGCTCGACGACGTCTTCCTCGTCAAGACCGGCCGCACGCTCGAGGGCGCGACCGAGGAGGCGGACGCCGAGAACCAGGAGAAGCGGCGCGGATGAGCACCTGGCCGCAGGTCGGCGCGATCGCGAGGCGGTCGGTCGTCCGGACCTCACGACAGCCCGCGAGCGTCATCCCCCCGCTCGTGTTCCCGGTCGCCCTCATGGCCGTGAACGCCGGAGGGCTTCACTCGTCGACGGACCTGCCCGGCTTCCCGACCGACTCGTTCCTCGCCTTCGCGCTCGCCGTTCCCTTCATCCAGGGCGCGCTCTTCTCGACGATGAACGCCGGAACCGACCTTGCTCGCGACATCCAGACGGGATTCGTCAACCGGCTCTCGCTGACTGCATTGCGGGACTGGGCGCTCCTCACCGGCCAGCTCGCAGGGATCGTCGTCCTTGGCGTCGTCCAGGTGCTCTTCTACATCGCCGTTGGCCTCGTGGCCGGGGTCAGCTTCGAGTCGGGGCCGCTCGGGATCCTCGTGCTCGTCGTCTACGGCGCGATCGTGTCGCTCTCGTTCGGCGCGCTCGGAGCCTGGCTCGCGTTTCGGACCGGATCGGGGGAGACGATCCAGGCCCTCTTCCCTGTCCTCTTCGTCTTCCTGTTCATCTCGTCGATGAACACGCCCCGGAACCTGGTCAGTGTCGACTGGTTCCGCACCGCCGCGACGCTGAATCCGGTCTCGTACATGATCGAGTGCGTCCGGAGCCTGATCATCACGGGCTGGGACTGGCAGGCGCTGGCGCTCGGCTTCGGGTTCGTGATCCTCCTCGGCGTGATGTCCCTCGCGCTCGCCTCCCGGGCGATGCGGACGCGGATGACGAGGACGTAGGGCATGCGGATGTGGAACGTCGTCTCGGGTGTCGCCTGGCGCACGCTGAAGAACGCCCTGACCAACCCGCAGATCCTCCTGCCGACGATCGCGTTCCCGCTCTTCTTCTTCACGGCGTTCGCGGGCGGGCTCTCGCAGCTGAACGACGTCCCCGGGTTCGACTTCGCGCCCGGCTACACCGCGTTCCAGTTCGTGTTCGTCCTCCTGCAGTCGGCCGCTTTCGGCGGCGTGTTCACGGGCTTCGGCGTCGCGCGCGACTTCGAGGGCGGCTTCGCGAAGCGGCTCCTGCTCGCGGCCCCGCATCGGAGCGGCATCGTCCTCGGCTACGCGCTCGCGGCGCTCGTCCGCTGGCTGATCGTGGCGGCGCTCCTCACCGTCGTCGGCCTCGCCGTCGGGATGAACGTGGGCGGGGGCGTCGTCGACCTCTTCGGCCTCTACGCGCTTGCCATGCTCGTCAACTTCTGCGGCTTCTTCTGGGCGGGGGGGATCGCGATGCGGTTCCGCACGATCCAGGCAGGCCCGCTGATGCAGATGCCGGTCTTCTTCGTGCTGTTCCTCGCGCCGGTGTACGTGCCGCTCGATCTGCTCCAGGGGTGGATCGAGGGAGCCGCCTCCGTGAACCCGGTGACGTACTTCCTCGAGACCGGCCGGGGCTTCGTCGCCGGAGACCCACCGCACGTGCTGGGCGCGTTCGCGCTGGCGATCGCCCTGGGCGTCGCCTTCTGGACGTGGGCGTTCCTCGGCCTCCGCAAGGCGGAGGCCGCCGGCGCCTAGCGAGGCGTTCTCGTCCCTTCCCGTCTCGAACTACGAGGACGGTGCGTCGAGGACGAGGAGAAGCGCCGACACCGCGCTCGGATCGAACTGCGTGCCGGCGCCGTCCCGGAGTCTCGCCTTGGCCTCGTCCCGCCCGATGGAGTGCCGGTAGGGACGGTCGGTCGTCATGGCGTGAAAAGCGTCGCAGACGAGGATGATCCGCGACTCGATGGGGATGTCCTCGCCGGCCAGCCCGTCGGGGTAGCCGGTTCCGTCGAAGTGCTCGTGTGCGCTGCGGATGATGCGCCGGACCGCCTCGAGCTGCTCGATCGGCGCCAGGATGCGCTCGCCGAGGATCGGATGCTCCTCGACGACCGCGCGCTCGGCGGTCGTCAGCGGCGCGGGTTTCATCAAGATCGCCTCGGGGACGCCCAGCTTCCCGATGTCGTGGAGCAGTGCGCCCAGCTCGAGACGCCTCGACGCTTCCGATCCGAGCCCGAGCCGTGCGCCGACGGCGAGCGCGAGGTCGGCGATCGAGCGAGCGTGGGTCGACATCCTCTCGTCGTTGGCCTCGAGCGCGTTGACCAGCGCCTCCACCGTCGAGAGGAAGGTGCGCTCGAGTCTCTCGTAGCTCTGGGCGTTCTGGAGCGCGAGCTTGGCCTGCTGCGCAATCCCCCCGAGGAGCTCCAGCTCCCGCGTCCCGAACGCCGCGACGACCGGGACTGCCGCTGCGATCGCGCCGCGCCGCCCGTCGACGCGGAAGGGCGCGACGGCATAGGTCCCGGTCGGAGCCCCGGGCTCAGACAGGACGGGGTGATCGATGGTCGTCTCCACGACGAACGGCTCGGCCCGCTCGAGCCACGACTCGAGGAACAGTCCCGCCGGCACCCGTTCGTCGACGACTCGTGAGCGGGAGGCGCCGTACTGGGCGAGCCGAACCACGCCGCCGTCCTCCTCCTGCATGAGGAGCGAGACGCTCGGGCTCGACAGGATCCGCGCGGAGCCGGCGACGATTCGCCGTGCGGCCTCGGCGGCTCCGTGTGCTCCGCCGAGCTCGCGCCCGAGCTCGAGCAGGGCGGTCGCGAGCTCGGCCTCCCGCCGCTGGGCCTCGTACAGACGGGCGTTCTCGAGCGCGACCGACGCGTGGCCCGCGAGGACCTCCAGCACGCGGAGGTCGTCCGCGTCGAACTGGTCGAGGCCGAGCTGCGAGATGACGATCACCCCCGTGACCCGGGAGCCGAAGGTGAGCGGAACGGCGAGCAGGGACTCCTCGATCTCGGCCGTGCCCGCGATCTGCTCGCCGAACTCGCAGTGCGCCGCGTCGCCGACGAGCAGGGGCTCTCCGGTTTCCGCGACGCGGCCCGTGACGCCGCGCCCGACCTTCGTCGGGAGAACCGAGACGGGTGCCCCGGGCTCCACCGCCGTCAGGTCGCCGCGGAACGCCACCGGGACGAGGTCGTTCCCGTCGCGGAGGAAGACGCGGCAGTTGTGGTAGTCGATGAGGAGCCGGAGCTCGTCCGCGATCGCGATCCCGATCTGCTCGACGTCGTTGAGGCGCGAGAGCTTGCCCGAAAGGCTCTGGAGCATCTTCAGGTGCGCGATCGACCGGACGTCGTCCGCTCTCCCGCCCGTCGCCGGCCGCTCGCTCGCCGCCTCGTCGAAGGCGACGATCAGCCCGTCGCCCCGCGACTTCGCGGTCATCATCGCCGCTTCGGCGCAGGCGACCAGCTCGCGGGGGTTCGCGGCATGGCCGGGCCCGACTGCGATCCCCGTGGAGACGGTCAGCCGCCCGGCCGCATCGACCTCCAGCTTCGCGAACTCGCTTGCGAGACGCTCCGCGAGCGCGACCGAGCTCGCCACGTCACCCGAGGGGATGATGATCGCGAACTCCTCGCCGCCGATGCGGCAGACGGCGTCCGTCGTGCGGACGGACGCGTGGAGGACGTCGGCGACCTGGACGAGGAGCTGGTCGCCCACGCCGTGGCCGTAGATGTCGTTCACCTTCTTGAAGTCGTCGAGGTCGAGCATCACGAGCGCGACGGTGTCGTGCTCCGTCGAGGCGTGCCGGAGCTCCTGGCGCAGCCGATCGTGGAACGCGCGATGGTTGTAGAGACCGGTGAGCGCGTCGGTCGACGCCTGGTGCTCGAGGCGGGCGCGGATGTGCGCGTTGTCGATCGCGAGCGCGGCGGCGTCGCCGAAGCGCGTCGCGAGGAGGAACTCCTCCTCGCCGAACTCGGCGTCCTCTCCGATGCGATAGATGTTCAGCGTTCCCTTCAGGCGACCGCGCGCGATCAGCGGCACCGCGATCAACGCCTCCGGCTCGACCGGCGTGCCCGGCACGAAGCGGACGCGGGGGTCGAGGTGGGCCTTGTTCGCGAGGACCGGCTCGCGCTGCTCGACGGCCCAGCCGGTGATGCCCTCGCCGTACGAGAATCGCTCGCGCATGACCTCGTCCGCCCACTTGCTACGGGCGAGGACGGGGATCAGCTCGCGCTTGGCCTCGTCGGCCTCGTAGATGTGGACGTCCTCGTAGGGGATCAGCTCGGCCAGGGTGTCCGCGATCCGCTCGAGCAGCGCGTCGAGGCTCTGCTCGGAGAGCACGTCGTGGAAGATCTCGGCCAGCCGGCGGTACGGCTCGGCCGAGCCGGACGAGACCAGGCTCATCTGGGGCCGCGACGAGGGCTCGAGGGGCTTGGGCGCAGGGTCGGACATGATCGGGAGTCCCGAGTCCGTCATCGGATGTGTGACAGGTGCGCTTGAGCGCGCTCTGCGAAGATCCCCGCTCGTGATGACCGTCGGGGACGCACGTGTCGCGCTGCTCGAGCGCCTGATCGATCACGCACCCCTGTTTCCCCCCGCGTCTCTCCCGCTTCCCGAGGCGATCGCCGAGGACGAGCGGGCGAGGGAGAGCCCGTACGCCTTCGTGCTCGGCCGGTTCGTGTGCCCCGCATCGCGTCTCGGAGAGCTTCCCGACGTGGGTCGTGGCGTGAGCGCCGTGCTCGACGCCGAGGTCCCGGCTGAGCGTCGCGTCGAGGCGCTGGAGGTGCCACCGTCCGCCTCGCTCTCCACCCTCGACCCCGTCGATCGCGAGGTCTACGTCGAGGTGGCCCTCGACCATGCTCTGGAGGAGCGGCTCGACGAGGCTGCCCGGGCGGGGATGCGCGCGAAGGTGCGCTGTGGCGGGGCGTCCACGCCCGATGCCGCGCAGCTCGCGCGCTTCGTGCGGTCGTGTCGCGAGCGCGGAGTCGCGTTCAAGGCGACGGCCGGGCTCCACCACGCCGTCGCGACGGACGGTGAGCACGGCTTCCTCAATCTCCTTGCCGCTGTCGTGTTCGGGGACGAGGAAGCCGCGCTGTCCGAGAGAGATCGCGAGGCGTTCTCCGTCGATGCCGGAACGTTCCGCTGGCGGGGTCGTGCCGCGAGCACGCCGGAGATCGCGGCGGCGAGAAGCACAGGGCTCCACTCGATCGGCAGCTGCAGCTTTTTCGAGCCCGTCGAGGAGCTCGCAGAGCTCGGGGTGCTCCCCCTGTGAACGGCGCGGTCGGCTTCGGCGTCTTCGCGGTGGAAGGAGGGCCGCCGCGGGTGGGGTTCCGCGTGGCGAACGGCGTGCTCGACCTCTCCACGAACGGCTTCGGCGCGGACTTCTCGACGCCCAGCCTGAACCGGTTTCTCGCGCAGGGCAGGAGCGCGTGGGAGGACGTCACTGCGCGCTGCGTCGACCTCGTCCGTGCTGGAGCCGAGCTCGTGCCGCTCGAGCGCTCGACCGTGCACCTCCCGTGCGCCGTGGGCGACTACGTCGACTTCTACTCCTCGCTGGAGCACGCGACGAACCTCGGACGCCTCTTCCGCCCGGATGCGGAGCCCTTGCTCCCGAACTGGCGCCATCTCCCGGTCGGCTACCACGGCCGCTCGGGCACGGTCGTCGTGAGCGGGACGCCCGTCACCAGGCCGTGCGGCCAGGTGAAGGCTCCGGACGAGCCGGCTCCGCGCTTCGGCCCCAGCCGCAGGCTCGACTTCGAGCTCGAGCTCGGCTTCGTCGTCGGAATGGGGAGCGCCCTGGCGCAGCCCGTGCCCGGCGCCGCGTTTCGCGATTACGTCTTCGGCGTCGTGCTCGTGAACGACTGGAGCGCCCGTGACCTGCAGGCGTGGGAGTACCAGCCGCTCGGACCCTTCCTCGGGAAGTCGTTCGCGACCTCCGTCTCGGGCTGGGTGACGCCCCTCGCTCTCCTGGAGGACCGCTTCGTCCCGGCTCCGCGCCAGGAACCCGAGCCGCTCCCGTACCTGCGGATCCCCGGCGACTGGGGGCTCGACGTCGAACTCGAGGTCGAGCTGGCGGGGAACGTCGTGTCGCGAACGAACGCGCGCGGCCTCTACTGGACGATGCCCCAGCAGCTCGCGCACGCGACGGTGAACGGCGCCTCGATCGCGACGGGAGACCTCTTCGCCTCGGGCACGATCTCGGGGCCAGATCCGGGGACGGAGGGATCGCTCATCGAGCTCACCTGGAACGGCGCTCGCCCGATCCGGCTCGGCGACGGGAGCACGCGCTCCTTCCTCGAGGACGGCGACGAGCTCGTGCTCAGAGGAAGAGCGGGCGAGATCGCGCTGGGCGAGGTGCGAGGAGCCATCCTCCCAGCACGCTGCTAGCCCTGTCCGGCGGTGCCGGGAAACGCTCCTGCCCGGTAGACCTGGCCCTCGAGCCGGCGGCCGAGGAGCTCCTCGAGCCACTCCGCGACGGCGATCAGCGCGTCCAGGTCGACGCCCGTCTCGATGCCTTCCCCGTGCAGGAGGTAGACGAGGTCCTCGGTGGCGACGTTCCCGGTCGCGCGCGGCGCGAAGGGGCAGCCGCCGAGGCCGCCGACCGAGGAGTCGAGGACGGTCGCTCCGGCCTCGAGCGCGGCGAGGGCGTTCGCGTAGCCCGTGCTCCGGGTGTTGTGGAAGTGCCCGCCCACGGGGATCCCCAGCTCCGCGGTCTTGGCGACGAGTGAGCGCACCTGGCCCGGCACGGCGACGCCGATGGTGTCGGCGAGAAGAATCATGTCGGGGCTGCTCTCGGCCACCCGCTCGGCGAGCCGGAGCACGTGGGCTTCGTCGACCCGTCCTTCGAAGGGGCAGCCGAAGGCGACGCTGATGTTCACCGTGGCCGCGATCCCGTCGGCTCCGGCGCGCACCACGATCCGGCCGGCAGCCGCGAGCGACTCCTCGACGGCGGCGTTCTGGTTCCGTCGGTTGAACGACTCGGTCGCACCGAACGCGAAGCGGACCTCGTCGAGGCGGCACGCGGCGAGACGCTCGTACCCGCGCTCGTTCAGCGCCAGACCGGCCATTAGGACGCCGTCGGGCCGCTCGATCGCGGCGACGATCTCCTCCGCACCCGCCATCTGCGGAACCCGCCGCGGGTCGACGAAGCTGGCGACCTCGACCGCCCGGAGCCCCGCGCCGACGAGCCGGTCGACGAGCTCGGCCCTCACCGCCGGGGCGAGCACGTCCGGCTCGTTCTGAAGGCCGTCCCGCGGCCCGACGTCGAAGACGGTCACGCGCGGGGGGGAGTGCGCCACGTCGCTCACCTTATCCCTGCAGATGTACGCTGACCTCGTGGCCGGGACGATCGTGGTCGGCGTCGACGGCTCCGAGCCGTCGCACGAGGCGCTCCGCTGGGCGGTGGCGGAGGCGCGCCTCCGCGACGCACGCGTCGTCGCGGTTCACGTCTGGGCGTTCGTGCCCCCGACGCCGATCGGCGACCCCGGAATGCTGCCCATGCCCGCCGGGGACTATCCCGGCCAGCTGGAAGCGGAGCGCGCCGCGGCACAGGCCGAGCTCGACGAAGCGCTCGCCGCGGCCTTCCCCGACGGAGCGCCCTCCCAGGTCGAGGCCCGCCTCGCCGAGGGCGACGCCTCCGAGGCGCTCGTGGAGGAGGCTGCGGGAGCCGATCTGCTCGTCGTCGGCTCGCACGGGCGCTCGGGCATCGCCTCGGCGCTCCTCGGCTCCGTGAGCCGGCACGTCGTGAGCCATGCGCCCTGCCCGGTCGTGGTGGTGAAGGCCTCGAGCTAGGCGACGCCCGCGGACCGCGCGGCGAGCTCGCGGTCGCGGTCGGTGACCCCGCCCGCGGTGTGCGTCCACCAGCGGAGCGTCACGCGGTTGTAGTGGATCGCGATGTCGGGGTGGTGGTTCTCGGCCTCGGCGAGCTCCCCGACCCGGTTCACGAACCCGAGCGCCGCCCGGAAGCCCTCGAACTCGAAGGTGCGCTCGAGCGCGCCGTCGATCTCGCTCCACCCATCCGGATCGGCCATCGAACCAGTATCTACGATCGAGCTCGATCGATGGCGGCCTCCAGCGACAGGACGCCCGCGGAGCCGCTGGCCCACGCGGAGAAGGATCGACCCGCCCGGGAGCTCGTCATCGCCTACGCCTTCGGCCCGCTCGCCGCGCTGCTCGTGCGAGTCCTCCTGCCGCTGCGAGTCGCGCCGCCGGCGGTGGTGCTCGCCCACTTCTCCGTCGGGCTGATCGCGGCGGTGCTGCTCGGCGCGGGTGCGCTCGCGGCCGCGGCCGTCCTCCTCCAGGTGAAGACGCTGCTGGACAACGCCGACGGCCTCCTCGCTCGTGCGTCGGGGCGCGTGACCCTCCTCGGCCGCTATCTCGACACCGAGGCCGACCTCATGGTCAACGCGACCGTCTTCGCTGCCCTCGCGATCGTGACGGAGAGGCCCTGGCTCGCGCTCGCGGGGTTCCTCGCGTCCGTGCTCGTGCTGAGCCTCGACTTCAACCTCGCGGAGCTCCACCGGGAGGTGCGAGGGCGGCCGACCCCGCTCCCTGCGCGGTCGGGAGGCGCCGGAGAGCGCGTCGTCGAAGGCGCGTATCGGGTTGTCTTCGCGCCGCAGGACCGGCTCGTGCGCGCGCTCTCGCAGCGGCGGCTCGAGCGTGCTCTCGGCGACGAGACCGATCCCGTTCGGGTGCGACAGGCGACGCTCGCCTACCACGAGCGGGCGACGCTTGCGTACCTCGCCAACACGGGGCTCTCGACGCAGCTCGCGGTCCTCGGCGCGTGCCTCCTCCTCGGGGCGCCGGGGGTCTTCCTCTGGATCGCCGTTGCGAGCGTCGTGCCGCTTCCCCTGCTGCAGCTCCGGCGCGAGCGGCTCGCGCGACGCGCGCTAGACGGCGCCGCGTAGGGTCACGCGCTGGCCGTTCATCGATGCGGCTGCGTTGGAGAGCAGGTACGCGATCGCCTCGGCGATCTCCTCGGCCGGAGTGAACGTGGAGAAGTCCTTGTCCGGGCTCTCGGCGCGCATCTCCGGCGACACGATCGCGCCGACGACCACGATGTTGGCGGTCGCCCCGGAGCCGCGGAAGCGGTCGGCGAGTGCGAGCATCCACGCCTCGGCAGCGGCTTTCGCCGCCGCATAGCTCGCGTTCGTGTGCGTCGGGGCCTGCGCCTGCGCGGCGGAGACGAGCACGAACCGTCCGTGGCCGCCCGCGAGCAGGTGGGGGAAGAACGCCTGCGTGGCGTTCTGGAGGGTCTGCACCAGCATCGTGCTCAGGACGTCCCAGTCCTCGAGCGGCGCCTCCTCGATCGCCGTGCCTCCCCGCCAGCCACCGACGAGGTGCACGAGACCGTCGACGTGCCCTTCGCCGGCGGCGAGGCCGTCCGCCCAGGCACGTGTCGCCTCGGGGTCGAGCAGGTCGACCGACGCGGTCTCGATGTCGCCGCCCGCGTCCGCGGCGATCGCGTCGAGCCGTGCGCGGTCGCGACCGCAGAGGCGGAGCTGCGCGCCCGTGCCCGCGAGCCGGCGGACGACCGTCGGGCCGAGGGTCCCGCCCGGTCCCGCGACGGCGAGCACGCGCCCTTCGAGGGAGGTGAGCGTCGAGGCCTCCATTCGCAGCTTGACCGTAGCAGCGGCGCGGCTCTTGACTTGGAGGGCGGGACGCAGTACCTACGTCCGATGGCCGAGCCGACCTTCGCCGAGCTCCAGTCGAAGCTGCGTGAGCTGTGGCCGAGCGTGACCCTGCGCTCGCTGGGCGACGTCGAGCGCACGGTCGTGGTGACGCACTCGATCAGCCTGGACGTTCCGGATCAGCTCGTCCCCGTGTTCCCCGCCTACGAAGAGCGCTTCCTCTGCCTCGTGCTCAGCCTCCTCCGGGCTCCCCGCTCGCGCGTCGTCTACGTGACCTCGCAGCCGATCCATCCCCGGCTCGTCGACTACTACTTCGGTCTCGTTCCCGAGCTCGACACCCCGGAGGCACGGAAGCGCTTCGCCGCCGTCTCGCTTGTCGACGGCCGGAACGAGCCCCTGGCGCGCAAGCTGCTCGCGCGGCCGGGTGCGATCCGGCGGATCCGCGGCCTGATCGGCGATCCCGAGCTCGCGATCCTCCTCCCCTTCTGCATGACCGAGGACGAGGCGGAGCTCGCGGTGCGACTCGGCGTTCCCGTGTACGGGAGCGATCCGGCGCTCAACTGGCTGGGGACGAAGACCGGGAGCCGGCGGGTGTTCGAGGAGGAGGACGTGCCGCACCCGGCCGGCCTCGACGTGGACGGCAGCTCGGACCTCGCCGCCGCGCTCCGCGAAGTGCGGAAGCGCAGCCCGGGGGCGCGAGGCGCCGTCCTCAAGCTCGACCAGGGTGTGAGCGGCCTCGGAAACGCGCTCGTCGACCTCGCGGCCGGAGACGACCTGCGCGCGGCGATCGAGCTGGAGGACCCGGAGCTCACGGTCGAGGAGTACCTCGCCGCGCTCGACGCGGAGGGCGGGATCGTCGAGGAGCGGATCGAGGGCGAGGAGTTCCGGAGCCCGAGCGTGCAGCTCCGCATGAGCCCGGCGGGCCAGGTCGACATCATGTCCACGCACGACCAGGTCCTCGGCGGCCCGCACGGGCAGACGTACTTCGGCTGTCACTTCCCGGCGGACCAGGAGTACGCCACGCAGCTCGCCGCAGAGGGGTTGAAGGTCGGGCGGCGGCTCGCGCGCGAGGGTGTGATCGGCCGCGCCTCCGTCGACTTCGCCACGGTTCCCGGCGAGGACGGGTGGCGCTCGTACGCGCTCGAGATCAACCTCCGCTGCGGCGGCACGACGCACCCGCTGTTCGCGCTCACGAGCCTGACGGATGGCGCCTACGTCCCGCTCGCCGGGGAGTGGCGCACGCGTCTGGGGGACATCAAGCACTACGCCGCGACCGACTACCTCGACTCGCCCGCGTACCGGTCGCTCACTCCCGACGATCTCCTGGACGTCGTCGCCGAGAGGGAACTCGGCTGGGACGGCGAGGCCGAGACCGGCGTCGTCCTGCACATGGTCAGCGCGCTCGCCGTGGCCGGAAGGATCGGGCTCACCGCGATCGGCGACACGCTCGAGGAGGCACGAAGGCACTACTACGACGTGAAGGCCGCGGTCGACGAGGCCGCGAGCTTCACGGGCTGAGACGGGGCCGCCTGCGCCTCACCGGTACCCTCGACGGGTGCCGCTCCGCGAGGACATTCGAGACGTCGCGATCATCGCGCACGTCGACCACGGGAAGACGACGCTCGTCGACGCCATGCTCTGGCAGTCCGGGTCGTTCCGCGAGAACCAGGACGTGGCCGAGCGGGTCCTCGACTCGATGGACCTCGAGCGCGAGAAGGGCATCACGATCCTCGCGAAGAACACCGCTGTCCGCTTCGGCGGGGTGAAGGTCAACATCGTCGACACGCCGGGCCACGCCGACTTCGGCGGCGAGGTCGAGCGCGCGCTGACGATGGTCGACGGCGTGCTGCTCCTCGTCGACGCGAGCGAGGGCCCGCTGCCGCAGACGCGGTTCGTGCTGCGCAAGGCGCTGGAGGCGCACCTCCCGGTGATCCTCGTCGTGAACAAGGTCGACCGACCGGACGCACGCATCGCGGAGGTCGTGGACGACGTCTACCAGCTGTTCCTCGACCTCGATGCCGACGAGACTCAGATCGAATTCCCGATCGTGTACGCCAATGCGAGGGCGGGACGCGCGGGCCTCGAGCCGGACGACCTGGCGGACGACCTGCGGCCACTGTTCGACATGTTGCTGGAGCGGATCCCGGCTCCGTCCTACGAGGAGGGGCATCCGCTGCAGGCGCACGTCACGAACCTCGACGCGTCGCCGTACGTCGGCCGGTTGGCGCTCTGTCGGGTCCGGGAGGGGACGATCCGGAACGGGCAGCAGATCGCCTGGTGCCGCGCGGACGGCCGCATCGAGCGCGCGAAGGTCACGGAGCTGTACGTGACCGAGGCCCTCGACCGTGTCGAGGCCGAAGAGGCCGGGCCGGGAGAGCTCGTCGCGGTGGCGGGACTGCCGGACGTGACGATCGGCGAGACGCTGGCCGACCCGGACGACCCGCGCCCGCTCCCCGTGATCGGCGTCGACGAGCCGAGCCTGGCGATGACGATCGGTATCAATGCCTCGCCGCTCTCGGGTCAGGAGGGCGACCGCCTGACTGC